>Ga0182014_10006150_pt1 | contig 13052 bp, 8 predicted proteins | sample 612S2DmetaG_FD_120489 | JGI IMG/M metagenome (GOLD analysis project Ga0182014, IMG submission 120489) | Permafrost microbial communities from Stordalen Mire, Sweden - 612S2D metaG | ecosystem: Environmental > Terrestrial > Soil > Wetlands > Permafrost | place: Sweden: Stordalen | collected... | reverse complement strand
GGCCCACAACGGGCCACACGCGCCGCTCGCAACACACACAACAACAAGAGAAAGCAAGTAGAAGTATGAAGATACAAGACATCCCACAGACTGGGAAATACGGCCAGTCGGTGACGTGGCAGGGCCGCAACGGCCTGATCCGTCGCATCCTGGTAACCCCCGCCAACCCGCGAACCGACCGGCAGATCCAGGTGCGTGAGCTGCTGGCGGAGCAGACGCGGCGGTTCGACACACTGACGGACGCGCAACAGGACGCCTGGAACGTGGCCGGCACCGGCGACCAGTCCCGACCCAGCCTCGGCCAAAGCGGGCCGCTGACGGGGCTGCAACTGTTCGTCCGGGTCAACTGCAAGCTGGGCCTCCTGGGCCAGCAGACGGTGGACGTGCCGCCTACGGCGCCACAGTTCCCCGACCTGGCGCCGCAGAGCCTGGTCATCACCAACACCGGTGGCGTTGTCGCCGTGAAGTTGACCTGCCCGACGGACCCGGGTGACAGCACGGTGTTGCGGGCGAGCCCGCCGCAGAACTCGGCGGTGCGGGCGTGCCGGAACTTCCGCATCATCGGCGTCTGCCCGACGCCGGTCGGAGGGGCGGCGGACATTACAGGGCTGTGGACGGCGGAATTCGGCGTGGTGCCCGTCGGCAAGCGGCTGTTCGTTAAGGCGAGCACGATGGTGGATGGATTCGAGAGCCTGGCGCTGCAGTTCCAGGCGCGGGTGCCGGCTGCCTAGCGGGTAGTCTGGCTGGAAGAACTGGGGCCGGCGGCGGGTGGGGGATGCGTGAAGCGTGATGCGTGATGCGTCCCTCCATCCCCGCCGTTTACCCGTCCCGAGTCACCAGTCATTCCCGCTGCGCCTCCCCGCTTACCCCACCCGGAACGAGATTCTCGCGATGAAGTCCCGCCCGAAGCTGTGCTGCAGCCGGTCGAGAATTTCCTTGCGGCGATAGCGGACGATTTCGCTCAGCCAGACATTGCTATCCACGGTGACGAACAGGGTGCCTTTGTTTAGACCCGTCGGCTGCGCGTGGGCGACAATGGTCGGATCAAGGAGGTCATTCCACACCTTTACGACCTCCGCCTCGGCGCGGCGGAAGTCGATGCGCAGTTCGGTAAGCACGCGCGGCATGATGGCGCTCGCCGGCGTGGCGCGGAGGGCCTGCGCCCGCTCCAGTGGCGCCAGATCGATGCCTCGCCACTGGGCGAACACACGCTGGCGTGGGCTCATTTTGCCGGGGCCGAGCGGGGGATGGTGGCGGGGCGGAAAAGGCAGCATGCGCTTCGTGAATAAAGTTAGAAGGGTTGCCCGGTTACAATAGGTGCCTGAAGAGGCTCCTCCACCCACGCGATGTAACCATGCAACTCCTCCGGTGACTCATGCAATGAGGCGGCGAATCACGTCTTGATCTCCGGATGCTCATCGAGCACCAGCACCCCGAACGGCGGTAGGTCGTAATTGCCGGAGAATGTGTTGCCGGTCAGGAAATCGTGCATCGGCTTGTAGAACTGGATGCGCTGCGGCGAATTTTGGTGATTCAGCAGGAAGAATATCTTCGTATCCTCCTTCTGGCGCATGCTCACCTCGACGCTGTCCGGGACCTTGAGCAGCGGTTGCAGGTTGCACATCTGGCGCAGCCAGGTCACCACATCATTGTAGAAATGCTGGTGGCTTTGGGTGCCGATGTAAACCGCTTTGCCCAGGCCGAACGTGTGCATCGTCATCGCCGGGCGGCCCGCGTAAAAGTCCTTGGCATAGGTGGCGATCACCTGGCAGTCCTTCGGCTCGATAATGTCGCACCAAAGCCTGGCCGGGTGCATGTGGCTCGCCGGGAAAGCGCCCTTGAACGTGAGATGGTTTTCTTCCCCCGGCGGCAACTGGTCGAATTCCAGCACCTCCAGGCCGAATAAATCCGTCAGGTCATGCGGATACCCGGTGTCGGGTGCCAGATTGTGTTCGTCCACCAGCCCGGTGTTGAACGTGGCGACCAGCGTGCCACCGTTCTGGACATAGAGCTTGAGCCGGTCCGCTTCTCCTCCGGACAGCAGGTGCAGGGACGGCGCGAAAACGAGCTTGTAGCGCGTGAGGTCCTCCGTGGGCCGCGCAAAATCCACCGTCAGATTCCGGTCATGCAGCGCGTTGTAGAAAAGCTGGATGTGCTCGCGCAAACTGAAATGCTTATTCGGCTGCATCGGCTGCTGCAGCGCCCAGTCATTGTCGTGGCTGTATAGGATGCAGGTTTCTGCCTGCACGTGCGTCCCCCTGAGCGACGGCCCAAGCAGTTTCATCTCGTCGCCAAGTTGGGCGACTTCCTTGAACACCCGGTCAGTATCGCGCGCGTTGTGCGAAAGAACTGCGCCGTGGAACTTCTCGGTGCCGAAACGAGGCTGGCGCCAGCGGAAGAAGATGATCGCCGTCGCGCCCCGAGACACCAACTGATAGGTAAACATCCGCAGCACCCCCGGTCGCACCAGCGAGTTGACATCCTGCCATGCCACATTGCCTGCCTTCTGCTCCATCACCCAGAAGCCCGTGTCGCCATTCGGCGTCCGGATATCCGTCTTCTTTAGCGAGCGCAGCATATCAATCTCGCAGGCCAACTCCGCGGATTTGGCCTTCAGGGCGGCGGTGCTCTCAATCGAAACGAAGTCAATGGCCTCCGCCACGTCGAAATGGTCGAAGCGGTGGATCAGCGGGCGCAAATTGGTTGTGACCGGGCACTTCGGCGTCAGTTGGTGCAGCAGATCGGCCTGCATCTTGACGAATTGCACAATGGTGTCGCTGCAGAACCGGCACCAATCCACCACCAGCGCCGGGTTGTGAACCGTCGGCGCGATCATCGGCATCGGCACCTGGTCCCAGCTCGTGACGATCTGGCCCCAGTGGCGCAAACCCATTAACTCGTTCAGCCGCTCGACGGTTTCATACTTCGCTTCCAGCCAAAGATGCCAATCCCGGCGCGTGTCCTCGTTAAAAGCCGCCTCGGTGAAATTGCCGCCCAGGCTGTTGTCAATCTGCCACGCGATAAGTTGGGGGTGATCGCCAAGCGCCTTGGCCATGTTCTCCACGATTTGCTTGGAGAAGTTCCAATACACGTCGCTGTTGAGGCACACCGCCCGGCGGGTGCCTTCGCGCTTGGTCAGCCCGTGCTCATCCAAAGGCAGAATCTCCGGATGCTTCCGGGCGAGCCAAAGCGGCGGCGCGGCCGTCGGCGTGGCCAGGACAACTTTAATGCCCGCTTTGCCCAGCAGGTTCATCACCCGCTTGAGCCAGCCGAATTGATACTTGCCCTCCTCCGGCTCGCAGAGCCCCCAGGTAAACTCCCCCATGCGGACAACGTTGATGCCGGCGGTCTGCATCAATTCCATGTCGCGTTCCCAGGCGGCTTCGGGCCTCTCGCGGGTTCCGCCGTATGGATAAACCCACTGTTCCGGATGATAATCTACGCCGAAATACATAATATCCTCTTGCGCTGCGGCCTTTCCTGTACCTTATAGAGGAATCAGCTCTCGCGCAATTTAAAAGTGGCCCTGTGAACAAGTTTGTTGGAAGTGCTGATACAGCGGCTCCAGGCGACGCGGCAACTGCTGTTTGAGCAACACCCTTGGCCCTGACGGGAAGTTGTGATTGGCAATCGGGAAAGCGCTAACCTGCTTAGACTCAATTTCCACGACCGCGTGCGGTGCAGTTCCTCGGTGAGAGGGGAGTCGCACCTCCGCCAATACCCCGATCGGGTAATTCGTTGGAAATCGGAGCGGGGGCGTCACTTGCCCCTGAACATAAAAAGGCAACGGAATGAGTTCCGTTGCCTTGTGCTTTTGTACCTTCGTTTGCCGCCGTGGTGAAGAGTTGACGCCGCGTGGCTGACAAGCAGGGGCCGAATCTCCCGCCAGAATTTCCCAATTGGTCTCATTCGACCAGTTTCCCAGTTATTGAGAGTTTTCCGGCTTGCTTTAAGCATTGCTGCGAGTTCTAGCTGAGTAAGATTCTGCTTGTTACGATACTCCGTTAGAGATTTCGCGAGTCGTTGGCAGTCGCGAGCGGAAGGTGGCGAATCCATCCTTACAGCGGGGGGAGCGCCAAAGGGCAAAATGGGCTCAGAAACCACCCTTTCCGCCAACTCCCGGAGGATTATACTCGACGAGATCCGCCTGACTCTGCTCAAATCCGCCACACGTTAACAAGAGATGCTACGTCGTGACCGCCAGATTAGGATGCAAATCCATCAATTGATGGATGCGGGCCTTTTCGCCTTGAGTTTTTGGCTCTCCTACGCGTTGCGCTCCAACCAGGACATCATCGATCTGTTCGGGCTGCAGGAGTGGACCGTGCCGTTCGAGACTTACGTCCGGCTGTATCTGATTTTGATCCCGGCCGCGCCGCTGATCCTGGAGGGGATGGGATTTTACTCGCGTTCGCCGTTCTGTGCCCGGCGTATTACGGCATGGATGCTGTTCAAGGCGTGCTTCTTCACGACACTCGGTCTGGTCTTGACGATGTTTCTGTTCCGCCTGCCGCCGGTGGCGCGCGGGGTGGTGGTGTGGTTCGGATTCATCAGCTTCGGTTTGGTATTCATCAAGGAAGAGATGCTGCGCAGGCTGGCCAGCACCCAAATGGCCCAGGCCCAGTACCGGCGGCGGGTGATCCTGGTCGGCGCGAGCGAGGAAACCGCGCGGATGGAGACGGAGCTGAAGGCGAAGTCGGAACAGGAGGTCGAGATCGTGGGGCGCTTGAACTTGAGCGAGACGCCGGTGGAGCGCCTGGTGGAGATGCTGCACGAGCATTCCGCCAACGGGGTGATCCTCAGCGCCCGGCACGCCTATTTCGAGCAAGTCGAGGCCGCGATCCGGGCGTGTGAGCTCGAGGGGGTCGAGGCCTGGCTGGTGGCGGACTTTTTCAAGGCCCAAATCTCACGCACCAACTTCGATGACTTTTACGGCTGGCCGGTGCTGGTCTTCCGCTCGACCCCGGATTCGTCGTGGCCGAGAGTGGTCAAGCAGTTGATGGATTCGGTCGGTTCGTTCCTTTTGCTTGCTTTGGGCTGGCCGATATTCGTGGTCATTGCCCTGCTCATCAAGCTCACCTCGCCGGGGCCCGTGTTCTTCCGCCAGCAACGGTCCGGATGCAACGGCCAGCCCTTCACCATTTACAAGTTCCGCACCATGGTGACCAACGCGGAACAGCTCAAGCACGAGCTGGCCGCCATGAACGAAATGAGCGGGCCGGTCTTCAAAGTGACCAATGACCCACGCGTCACGCGCGTCGGCAAGGTCCTCCGCAAGTTCAGCTTCGACGAGTTGCCCCAGCTCTTCAACGTGCTGCGGGGCGAAATGAGCCTGGTAGGCCCGCGCCCGCTGCCGGTGGACGAAGTCAAGCGGTTCAATGACTTGGCGCATCGGCGCCGGCTGAGCGTCAAGCCGGGCATCACCTGCCTCTGGCAAATCAGCGGGCGCAACAACGTCTCCGATTTCAAGGAATGGGTGCGGCTGGACCTCGAGTACATTGACAATTGGTCCCTCTGGCTTGACGTTAAAATCCTTTGGCGCACCTTGCCGGCCGTACTGGCCGGCACGGGCGCGAAATGACGCGCCCGTTTCATTCGCAATCTGAGCAAATTATGACTCGTAAAGCAGCCAGCCCCCCTCGCCGGCCGCCCACTTCCGTCGTCACCGGCGCCGCGGGATTCCTGGGCTCACACCTCGTCGATCTGCTGCTGGTGCGCGGACACAAAGTTATCGCCATCGACAATTTCGTCACGGGCGCGGTGGATAACATCTCGCACCTGGGCGGGAACCCCGGTTTTAAGTTCATCGAGCAGGACGTGACGGAGTTTATTTTCCTGGATGTGCCCGTGGATTACGTCTGGCACTTCGCCTCGCCCGCCAGCCCGATTGATTACCTGGAGCTGCCGATCCAGACTTTGAAGGTCGGCTCGCTGGGCACGCACAAAGCGCTGGGGCTGGCCATGAACAAGCAGGCCCGCTTTTTACTCGCCTCGACGTCAGAGATCTACGGCGACCCGCTGGTCCATCCGCAGACTGAAGACTACTGGGGCAACGTCAATCCCATCGGTCCGCGGGGTTGCTACGATGAGGCCAAGCGATTTGCCGAGGCGCTGGCGATGGCCTACCACAGAGAGCATCGGGTTGAAACCCGCATTGTGCGGATCTTCAACACCTACGGCCCGCGCATGCGTTTGAACGACGGGCGGGTGGTGCCGGCCTTCATCAGCCAGGCGCTCAAGCACCGGCCCGTCACCGTTTTTGGCCGCGGCCGGCAGACCCGCAGTTTCTGTTACGTCTCCGATTTGATCGAAGGCATCTACCGGCTAATGATGAGCTCTTACGACCGGCCGGTGAACATCGGCAACCCGGCGGAAATGACGGTGCTGGAGTTCGCCAAAAAGATCATCCGTGCCACCGGCTCTCGTAGCAAAATCAGCTTCAATCCCTTGCCGCAGGACGATCCCCGCCAGCGCCGGCCCGACATCACCCGTGCTCGGAAGATCCTGGGCTGGACGCCGAAAGTCCCCCTGGCCGAGGGGCTGGTCCAGACCATCGAATACTTCCGACGGAAAGTGTAAGCGGCGCAAAGGAATGCGCCTCCCCCCGCCGGTTCTTCGCTATTTTCGGGGTAAGGGGTGGAGTAGCGCATCCCCTACCGCCCGCTTCTGCCTCCATAGCCCCACCGGACCCTCACGGGAGCCTCACCGTAGTACCTCCGTTAGTCGAACGGAGGTACTACGGTGAGGCTCCGTGTAACGTGACGCGCCATTTCGTGGACGGGGTTACTGTTTGAGTTCGTGGTGATTGCCCGCGCTTTGGCGGATTGGTTCGTGGAATTACCACTTCAAGGCGGCCCTCCAGCCCCCGGTTCCTCCCACCCTGCACCCCGACCGTCCCGGGAGCCTCAGGGTAGCCTCAGGGTAGCCTCAGGGTGGCTTCGGGGTGGCCTCAGGGTGGCTTCGGGGTGGCCTCAGGGTGGCTTCGGGGTGGCCTCAGGGTGCCTACCGGTTGGCTACCATATGGCCTGAGGGTGGCCTCGGGATGGCCTGGGGGTGGCCTCGGGGGCAAGCCCGGCACGCTATTCTGCCCTTTCCACCGAAAACGGCCAAAAGTGGCCCGCTGCCTTCTAAGTCCGCTATTGAGAGTCATTTGAGATCTGCAGAATCCTTCCGTGTCCACGGACCTGTTTCCACGAGCGAATCCACTGCCGTCTCGACTCCGCCCCCACGAAACAATTCGCTGCATTACAGCTCCGGTGCGGCCCGCAGCACGGTCTGATGCAGGATTGGAGGAAAAATGGGCCGGAAGGCTCGGCTGTTTAGGGCGCCAAGCTGGGTTCGGATGGGTCGCCGAGACGCGGGAAACAGGCAAACGGCCAGGGCTGGGGCACCGTGTAGCGCTTGATCCCGCAGAGAAAAGCCGAGTAACCGTTCCACCGGAAAGAGCGATAAACCCGTCCCCGCCGATGAACTTGCCCGATCTGTTTGGGGGCGAAGGGCGCGTCGGAAGATCACTATAGCTCCTCGCGATGCGGTCGTGAGCGGTCGGATGCGCGGGCGGGACGCATTATGCGTGAATCTCACCCGCCGCGCGTCCGAAGGTACAACAAAAACCGCGCAAAACCGCTTGGCATGGTTCATGTTAAAGATTGTGGATTAGTCATGAAACTGCGCGCCATGATGCTTAACTTCTTTCCCGGATTTCTGCGTGCCCGTTCGCTTTGTTTTATCCTTTGCCGAAAATATTTCTTTCCATTTGACCCGGGCGGGAGTTTCCTATAACCACCATCCGCCGTCTGCGGGCTGACCCAACGCGGGCGGCTAGAGTTTTGTCAGTCGCATGTCACAACCGTAAATGCTGAATACAAAGTCATTCCTAGCCGTTGATTTCGGCGCGGGCAGCCTCAAGCTCGCCGAGTTTGAAATCAACGAAGCCGGCGGCTTGCGCTTGAAGCAGTACGGCCTCAAGTCCCTCGGGGCGGAAGGGGCCCAGGAAACCGCGCGCGAAGCGACCATTCTCAAAGCGCTGCAAGGGCTGCTGGCTGAAAAGGGCGTCAAGGCCAGGCAAGTCAACGTTTGCGCTCCGGGCTTTCATGTCTTCTCCAAATTCGTTAAGCTGCCGCCGGTTGACGCCAGCAAGGTCACCCAAATCATCCAGTACGAGGCCCAGCAAAACGTGCCTTTCCCGCTGGAAGACGTCGTGTGGGACTACCAGATTCTCGGCTCGACCGCTGGAGGCGAGCTCGAGGTCCTGCTGGTCGCCATCAAGGCCGACATTGTGGAAGGGCTGTTCCGGATCACGGAGACGACCGGGCTGAAGCTGCAACTGACCGACGTTTCACCGGCGGCCTTGTGCAATGCCTTCCGCTACAATTACGGCGATCTGGAAGATTGCACCATGTTGCTGGACATTGGCGCCAAGACCAGCAATCTGCTCTTCTTTGAAAAGGGCAAAGTGTTCTCCCGCAGCATTAACCTGGGCGCCAACTCCATCACACAGGACTTTGCCAATGAATCGAAGTTGAAGTTCGATGTGGCCGAGAAGCTCAAGATCGAGGAAGGCTTCGTGAGCCTGGGCGGCGCCTACGAAGAACCGGAGAACCCGCACCAGGCCGCGATCTCGAAGATCGCCCGGCAATTCATGACGCGGCTGCACATTCAGGTCAACCAGACCATGCAGTTCTACCGCGGGCAGCAAGGCGGGTCGGCGCCGCAGCGGCTGTTCCTGTCCGGCGGCGCGTCGGTCATGCCCTACACCGCGCAGTTCTTTGCCGAAAAACTGAACGTCCCCGTCGAGTACTTCAACCCGCTGCGCAATGTTCAGCTCGACCCCGCCATCAACCTGGAAGAGTTGGCGCGCGTGGCCCATTCGCTCGGCGAAGTCGTCGGCCTCGGTTTGCGCAACCTGGCCCATTGCCCGGTGGAACTCAACCTGATGCCGGAGAGCACCCTGCGCTGGCAGAGCTTCAACCAGAAGAAGCCTTATTTTATCGCCACCGTTTTCAGCCTGGTCATGGTCATCGCGGCTATGGGGTTCCTGTTCGAGAAGCTGGCCGTGGTCAAGACCGAGGTGTTGGACAAGGTGAAGGGCGACGTGGGGCCCGAGGAAGCAAAGGAAGTCAAGTTCAAGAAGGCCTTCGGCGATTTGAAGAAAACCCAGGACGAGGTCGGTCAAATAGTGACCTGGATGCGCGACCGCTATTACTGGGCCGACGTGCTGAGCGAACTCCGCCGCGTGTTGATCCGTGTGGAACAGACCACCAAGTCCCGGCTGCGGACCGATGCGGGCGTCTGGGTTGACCGGTTGGTGACCGCCTCCCCCCGGACGGAAGGAGAAGCCGCCCCGGGCCTGGACCAGGCCACAGCTCCCAGCGGGGGGATGGACCCCAGGTTCGCTGCCCGTTATGGATTGGGTGGAGGACGCCGGGGTATCGCCCCGCCGCCGGCTGCGGAACCGGCGCCCCCGCCTGCCGATGGCGCGGCTCCCGACGGTGCCACGCCCCGTAAGAAGCCTAAGACAAGTGACACGAACGAAGTCGCCACTGTGACCCTTACCTTCCGCGCGGTGAGCCTGAAGGACGTTTCAGGGCAGGCTGACGCTGACAAAGGGGTCGCTTATGCCGTGCTGGAGGAGCTGAAGAGCAGCCCCCTCTTTGACCCGGACCCGCAAGAAACCAAGACCGACAGCGAGGTCACCTATGAGGAAGACGGCACGTTCACGTTTCGCATAATCGCCAGACTGAGAAGTCCGCTCAAGCTGTAGTATGGACTGGATAAAACGCAATTTGTACTTTCTGGTCGGCAGCCTGGTGGCGGTGGCGCTGATGGGCCTGGCCGGCTGGTACCTCTACTCGAAATGGCAGCTCAATAACGACATCCTCGGCGGGCTGGATGAACAATATGCCAAGCTGAAGCGGTTATACGAACAGAATCCCCATCCGGGTTCCGGCAAGATTGACAATATCAAGATTGCCAAGGACCAGCAGCAGGAACTGCGCGACTACATCCGCAAAACCCAACCCTACTTCCAGCTCTGTCCAGCCATTCCCCAGCCTGAGTCGGGCAAGCTGACCAGCCAGGAATTCAGCTCCGCCCTCAGCCGGACCATTGACCAGATGCAGCGCGACGCCGCCAGAGCCAGCGTGGTCTTGCCGCCCAGCGACAGCAAGAACAATAGCTATAGCTTTTCATTCGCAGCCCAAAAGGAGAGCCTCGCGTATCTCCCCGGCAGTCTTGGGCCGCTCTCGGCGCAGCTCGGCGAGGTCAAGGCCATCTGCGCGGTCCTGTTCGCCGCGAAAGTTAATTCGCTCGACAATCTGCGGCGCGAGCGCGTCTCCGACGATGACCTCAAGGGGCCACAAACCGATTACCTGTCCGACAAGTCGGTGACCAACGAATTGGCGGTGCTCTCGCCGTACGAACTGAGCTTCCGCTGCTTTAGTTCGGAGTTAGCCGCCGTGCTGGCCGGATTCGCCAGCTCACCCTGCGGGATGATAATCGTCAAGGCCATCAACGTCGAGTCGGCCCCGGCGGTGGCGGCGTCCAACGAGCCAGCGCCGCCGCCGATGGCATACGCTAATCCTCCTCCGCCCAGGGCCGCCCCCACGCCCAGGCCCGAGGATAATTTTGCCGCGCGTTATGGTATGCGCGGCGGCCGGCCCAGGCCCAGCCCCCAGCCGGCGCAGGTGTACGCCCAGCCGCCGCCCACAGCCCCACCAGCCAACAAAGGGGGCCTGCCTCTGGTGCTCGACGAGAAGCAATTGAAAGTCACCCTGATGCTCAACGTGGTGAAACCGGCCCCTCCCAAGTAAGATGGATTTTCTTAAGAAACATTACGAAAAGGTCCTGCTCGGCGTGGTGCTGCTGGGCTTGGCGGTGGCGGTGGTGTTCCTGCTCTTGAAGATTCCCAGCGAGAAACAGAAGCTGGAGGATATGCGCAACTCGCTCATCAATCGACCGGTAAAGGCTCTGACCAACCTGGACCTGGCCCTGCCGGACGATATGCTCAAGCGGATGGCGACCCCGGCCATGGTTGATTTCTCCGCCCCGAACAAGCTCTTCAACCCAATGCCTTGGCAGAAGGCTGTGGACGGACGTCTCATCCGCGCTGACGCCACCAACGTCGGCCCGAATGCGGTGACGATTACCAAGCTGACACCCCTCTATCTCAAGCTCACCCTCGATTCGGTGACACCGCTGGATACAGGCACGCGTTATGTCATTGGCATCGAGAAAGAAGCGGCGCTCAATCCCCGGGACCGGAACAAGACACAGAAATACTGCTCGCTCAACACGAAGAACGAGACCTTCACGCTGCGCGATGTCAAGGCCGCACCGGACGACCCGACCAACGCCACCGTCGTGCTTGAACTGAACGACAGCCGGCAACGCGTGGAGTTATCCAAAGAGCACCCATTCCGGCGTATCGATGGTTACATGGTCGATTTGAAGTACGCCCCGGAAAGCAAGACCTGGACCGCCCGCCGCGTTGGGGCAGAGCTCTACCTAAACGGCGAGGGGTACAATATCGTTGCCATCACGGAGAACGACGTAGTATTGTCCGCCAAATCGAACCAAAAGAAATGGACCGTGAAATACATTGCTAGTGCCGCACCTTGAACCGCGTTAGTTGTTAGTCCTTTGCCAACCGCAACCGAAACCATGATGAAAGCAGCTACCATCCCACTCGCTTTGACCCTTTTGCTCGCCGCCGTTCCGGCGGTTCCGGCCCAGACGCCGCCCCAAGACGCGGCGGTCAACGAGGCCGTTTACCGCCAGGCCAACCAGATTGCATTGCGCCAGAAGCTGGTGGACGCTCGCGCCGCGCAGGACCGCCGCGCCCTGGCCCCGGCCGCCAAACTCTATGATGACGCCTGGGACCTGGTGCAGAGAATTGGCTCCGGCGTGGATGCCGAGCGCGAGCAGACCATCGCCGGCCTGGCGGCGGTGCGCTTGGAACTCGCCCGCGCCGCGCAGCGGAAGGGCGACTACAAGGAAGCCCGGATCCAGGTCGATGACGTGTTGCGGGTCGATCCTGCGAACGCGGCGGCCATTGAGTTTAAGAGCGGCAACGAGAAGCTGCTCGCCGACCAGCGCGGCACGATTCCCAGCGAAGAAGTCACCAGCCAGGTGCCGGCGCTCATCGAAGAGCAGGCCAAAGTCGGCACGCTTGTCCATGACGGGAAGCTGCTTTATGAAATGCAGAAATTGGATGCGGCCGAGGCCAAACTCAAGCTGGCTCTGAAGCAGGACCCGCATAACGAAGCGGCCCTCTACTATCTGAACCTCGTTTCCCAGGCCAAGTTCGCCATTGCTGCCAAGACGCATGAAGTGACGATGCGGCAAGATGTCCGTGCCGTCGAGCAGGCCTGGGCCAACCCGGTCAAACGCGAGTTGCTGCCCGTCCCGAATCCTTACGCCCGCAGCAATAATCTCGTCTATACCGGCCTGGGCCGCCAGACCATCATCAGCAAGCTCGACCGCATCCGGCTCGACAGCATTAAGTATGACGGGTTGCCGCTGGGCGAGGTCATTATCAACCTGAACGACGAGTCCAAGAAACGCGACCCGGACAAGCGCGGCATCAACTTCCTCGTCAATCAGAACATCGACACCGGCGGCCCAGTCGCCGTCGCCGCGCCGGTGCTTGGCCCGGACGGCCAACCACTCCCGGCGGCCCCGCCAGAGCAAGTGGACATGAGCACCATTTCCATCAAGATCAATCCGCCGCTCACGGATATTCGGCTGGCGGACGTGCTGGATGCGATCGTCGCAGTGGCCGACCGGCCTATCAAGTATTCCATCCTGGATTATGCGATTGTGTTCTCGCTCAAAGCGCGCGAGGCTACCCCCCTCTATATTCGCTCGTTCAAGGTTGATCCCAATACCTTCTACCAGGGCCTGCAAGGCGTAGGGTCTATGAGCTTCGGAGCATCCTACAACGTCAGCCAAAGCAGCAGTGGCGGCGGCGGCGGCGGTTTGGGCGGCGGCGGCGGCGGTATGGGCGGCGGCGGCGGCGGTATGGGCGGCGGCGGCGGTATGGGCGGCGGCGG
>Ga0182014_10006148_pt1 | contig 13054 bp, 7 predicted proteins | sample 612S2DmetaG_FD_120489 | JGI IMG/M metagenome (GOLD analysis project Ga0182014, IMG submission 120489) | Permafrost microbial communities from Stordalen Mire, Sweden - 612S2D metaG | ecosystem: Environmental > Terrestrial > Soil > Wetlands > Permafrost | place: Sweden: Stordalen | collected... | reverse complement strand
ATCATAGAGCATCTCGGCGGGCAAATCCGGCAGCACCGCCCGGAAGGCGGTGTAGCTGATGGCGCGGGGGAAAGGGCAATCGCAGTTGCTGCAGATTCCCAGATGCTGGGCCAGTTGGAGCTTCAGCCAGCGGGCCATGCCCTGGCTTTGCACCACCACCAACTCGGGTTGGAGAGGCGAACTCAGCGGGCTTTGAATGGTTTCCGCCAAACTCCGAGCCAATGTCTCCAAGCGGTTACTGGTGTGCAGCCTTAGCATATCAGGTTAGGGTTTTCGAGATTGAGTGCGTTATTTCCATTAGTCAAGACACTGCCGCCGCGGCCCTCGTTAATTGTTCATGAACCGCCGGCGCACGATGTCCTGCGTTTCGGTCGAGGGCTGTCGCCGGGATCGCAATTCTCCCTTGGCCGCGTGCCTGGCCGCCGCCAGCGCCCGGGCGGGGGAGATTCCGGCATAAATCACCGACATGATGGCCGGCAGGAACCGGTCCATGCGGGCCAGGTTGAGCATCACCACGTTTTCCAGGAGCGCCGCGTTGAGATTTCCCCGCGCGAATGGCAGCGTGGCCTTGAAATGAATCTTGCCGGAGTCATAATCCATCTCGAAACATCCAATCATCATCCCGAAATTGATGCGCATGAGCAATTCCGCGCACGGCGTCCGACTGTGGGCGGGGCATTTCTGGGGAAAAAGGGAGAGCATCAGGACGGCGTCGTCGTCATCCGAAGCAATGGCCATCACCTGCCAGTGGCCGTTGTCGTCCTCAATCCCCGTGCGCACGAGATCGCTTTCTTCGTCGACCTCGAATTCCCAATCTTTGGCTCGAAATAACCCAACAACCTGTTCCAAGGCTTCTTTCATATCGATTTCCTTTCCAGCAGGAACCTGCCAAATCCGGCAGTATCCCAAAATCCGCGCTAACCATATCACACGGGGTATGACAACCGCTGGCACACCTGCGACAATGCCGGGTTCTTTTTCCCGGCGTTCTTCTGCCGGATAACCCTGCCAGGGTGCCCCAAATCGAAAGAGCCGACCAGAACACGCGGATCGTTCCAAAATAGAGGGGTGTGACTGTCTTTGTCGCACCCCCTGATGCAGTTTGGGCACATGAAAAACGAACAACTTCTTCCGGAACGGGCGGACGGCGGGGAGGTAATCGCCATGTTTGGCGACGCGAAGCTGGTCAAAACAATCGATTCCAAATATGAACTGCGCGGCGGCTCAAAGGGGGATCGAACTGCGGCCCAGGAGTGGATCTCGATGTTCATGCATGAAATGGTTCTGACGTTTCAAACTTGATGATCATGGAATAATCGGGTGCTCCCGGACCGATTGTCTGGGCCGAAGAAAACGCTGTCAGACAGTTGCTTTTTTTGCTAGTTGCGATGGCGCTGCGGATTTGGTCATGCCCTTAAGGGGGCCGAGAGCGGGTAAAACCTGTTCGCGGCCTTTATCCAAATTCTCCGTATCCCATGCTAATCCGCTGTAGCGCTCGTGCAAATCCACAGCCGTTCTGGAGAGCCGCTCGGCCAGGGCCTGCGGACGGACCACCGTGGCATGAGTCCCCCAACTGAGCACCCAGCGCTCCGCTTCCTCGATGCTGTTCAGCCGCATCCGCAACCGAATCTGCCGGGATGGCAACTCCATCAACTCCTGGCTGGAGTGCCACCTCCGTCCGCGAATCAAATCCGCCGCCCAAGAATCAAAATCAATGACCACCTCGTAATCATCGCCTCCCTTGTACACGCTGAAACTCCCCTTCAGATACTCGTTGAGGTTGAATTTCTTGGGAACGGCAAAGTGCTCCTGCGTAACCTCGGGTGCGCGCAGGCGCGTCAACGCGAAGGTCCGCATGGCGTCACGCTTCACATCGAAGGCAAAAAGATACCAATGGTTGTCGACGCAGGCCACATGATACGGGCGCACTTGCCGCCAGTGCGCCTTGTCAGCCCCCAAATTCCGGTAGAGGAACCGCAGTTCCCGCCGTTCCTTCAACCCCCGCGTAATGATCTGGAAGGTTTCCAGATCCGCGTCCTCCGGCGCAAACGGGCGGAAGGAAAGCACTTCGTCCAGGTTGCCCAGTGAGAATTGCACACTCCGATCCAACTGTCCCGTTAGTTTTCGAAAGGCCATCTCCAGAGGCCTCTCGAAGGGCGTGCCGCGGTACTGGGCGATGGCCTTGTGCGCGACTAGCAGCGCGAACACCTCCGCTTCGCTGATCGGCAATTGGGGAAAATGCTCAACGGGCCTGGTGTAATGGTAACCGTTGCGATGCCCGTCGAATTCGAGCGGCAGGTCCATGCGGTACTTCATGAAATCCAGATCCCGCTTTATGGTGCGAATGGAAACTTCAAACTCGCGGGCCAGCGTCGTGCAATTCGGGTATTCCTGGTTCTGGACCAGGTTGTGAAAGCGCATCATTCGCTCCCAGGGAGGACGGACATAAATCTGGCTCTGGACTTTGGGCATATTTCCCTTTTTGGTGATATTTCGCTCCTATTATGCTGTTTCCGGCGGCGGATGTCGAACCCCATTCCAAATCGGTGAACAAGTCGTAAACGGGTGTGCCGGCGGATGTCATACCCCTTCTGTTAGCTTAGTGCTCGTAAACTCGGAAAATCGGCATTCCAGCCAGTCGACAAGGGGTTGGAGGTTGATTCGGACGCATCAAAATGGGCCGCGGAATTAAAAAAACGGCGAAGTGCCCCTTCGTCCACAAAGAAAGGAAACAAATGGAAAACGCAATAGAATCTCGATTGCAGGTGGTTCGACTCGGTGGCCATCGGTTCGAAGGCAAAACCTTGGCTGGCGCCGCCTTGATCCATAAAAACGAAGTCAGCCAAGCTGCCCACTGCTGCTTGGACGAGGCTCATCAGCATTCCGTGCCCGCCGCCTTCATGTCAATGAATGAGAAGACCTGCATTTGCCACACAAACCGCAAACAACAGGCCGCAAATGAGTTGCAACTTATGGCCATCCAGCATAACACATTCATCAGGACAGGCGAGGGTGCTTCTGGAAATTCAAGCCGTCTGAGGTGGATGAGTGGGTGCGGGGCGGCAAGTCGGCCGGATCGCTGCATGGAAATTGATATGACGTCGCGGGCCCGGGTGTTGCCTCTGAGAGTTAATGCATCACTCTCGCACATTTGGATTTATGAACTTTGAGCAACTGAAAGGGGCTGCTGGCATCCCGTCATGATTACCTCGTTTGCGCCGGGCAGCCGGATCATGGCACGGGATGAAGAATGGCTCGTTCGCCGAGTGGATCTCACGCCCTCGGGCGCTCATTTATTGACGGTCACGGGCTTATCGCCGCTGGTCCGGGACAAAGAGGCGAAATTCATTGATCGCGTCGAGGACCTCGACGAGCCCATCCAGTTGGTGGACCCGAAAACAACTGTCCCGGTTCACGATCTTTCCCCATATTATCGGGACACCCGCCTGTTTCTGGAAGCTCTCCTCCGGCAATCTGTGCCACCTGATTCACGGCTGACAATTGGCCATCGTGGCGCCATGGACTTACTGCCTTACCAGCTCGATCCGGCACGCCTGGCTCTGGATCAACCCCGGCAGCGCATCCTCATCGCCGACGCCGTCGGTCTCGGCAAAACCATCGAGTGCGGCATCTTGCTCACCGAAATGATCCGGCGCGGTCGCGGGCGGCGCATTTTGGTGCTCACGGTGAAATCCATGATGACCCAGTTCCAGAAGGAATTATGGGCGCGCTTTTCCATTCCACTTGTCCGCTTGGATTCCACCGGCCTGCAACGTGTGCGCACGCGGATTCCGAGCAACCACAACCCATTTCACTACTTCGACAAAACGATTATTTCCATCGACACCATCAAGCAGGACGGTGAATACCGAAACCATCTTGAGAATGCCTGGTGGGACATCATTGTAATTGACGAGGCACACAATGTTGCTCGCCGGGGCACGAACTCCATGCGCGCGCGTGTTGCCGAATTGCTCTCCTCCCGTTCGGATTCCCTAATTCTGCTTTCCGCCACCCCGCACGATGGCCGGCGCGAATCCTTTGCCAGCATCATGAACATGCTGAACCCGACCGCCATCAAGGACGACTCCAACTACGGACCGAAAGACATCGAGGGTCTATTCATTCGGCGCTTCAAGAAGGACATCAAGGACCAGGTGCGCGGAAGTTTTCCCGAACGCGTCGTCCACCGCGAGCGGCATCGTGCCAGCGACACGGAGGAAACCGCCTACACCTGTCTGGCCGACTTGCAGTTCAAACGGATTGATGCCGAACGCAGGAATGGCGAACTCCTTTTCAAAACTTTGTTGGAGAAGTCACTGTTCTCCAGTCCCGCCGCCTGCGTGAACACGATTGCCGGTCGCATTCAACGCACGCGGGAGCGCGTTGATCCCGAACAGTATGCTGGCGACATTGAGGCGTTGGAAAACCTCGCGAAGATTCTCGAACGCATCCGGGCCGCCGACTTCTCCAAATATCAGGTTCTGCTCGAAATGCTGCGGCCCGGTTCGCCGAAGGCCATTGGCTGGAGCGTGCGCGAAGCTGACGATCGCCTCGTCATTTTCACCGAACGCATCCCGACCCTGGAGTGGTTGGCAAAACATCTGCCCGTGGATCTCGGGCTGCGGACAAACCAGGTCGCGATTCTCCATGGCGGCACGTCCGACGTGGAGCAGCAGGAAGTCGTCGAAGCCTTCGGAAATGAAATCTCTCCGCTACGCCTGCTCATCGCTTCCGATGTCGCTTCCGAGGGTATCAATCTCCACTACCTCAGCCATCGGCTGATTCACTTTGACATCCCGTGGTCGCTGCTCACGTTCCAACAGCGCAACGGACGCATTGACCGCTACGGCCAGGAAAAACAGCCGCAACTTTATTACCTGCTCACCGAGTGCGAGCATCCAAAGATTCACGGCGACCAGCGCATCCTGGAAATCCTCATCCAGAAGGACGCCCAGGTGCAGGAGAACATTGGTGATCCGTCCGAGTTTACCGGCTTGCATACGCCCGAGGACGAAGAAGTTGCCATCGGCAAAGCCATCGAAGCGGGCATAGGCCCGGAAGCTTTCGGTCAATCCTTTGGCGGCGCACCGGCCACGGATGATCCTTTTCTCGCCGCGCTGCTCGGTCAATTGCCGTCCTCTGCCGGCCACTCCACTTCACTCGAACAGCACATCGCCGAGCCGCCTTCCTTTTTCCCTGACGACTACAATTGGGCCAAGGCTGCTCTCGCCTTCGCCCAATCGCGCACCCGCACCGCGTTTCAGGTCGAATGTTTGGATGACCGCAAGGAAATCCACCTTTACCTGCCCGAGGATTTGCGTCAGCGCCTCAAACGCCTGCCTCCCGAAATCCAGACGGATGACAAACTCTGGGTGCTCACCACCGATCGCGGCGCGGTGATGCGCGAGATGCGCGCGTGCCGCAAGGAAGACCAGCGCTGGCCGCGCATTCATCTGCTCTGGCAGCAGCAGCCCGCGATCGAATGGCTGCACGACAAAATCCTGTTTGCGTTCGGTCGTCACGACGCACCCGTAGTTGCCGTTCCTGGACTCAAGCCTGGCGAATCCATCGTGCTCGCTACGGGCATCCTGCCGAATCGCAAAGGTCTCCCGCTCATCCAACGCTGGGCCGGCCTCCGCTTCGAAGGCCATGTCCTCCGGGAACGCCTCGAACTCAGCGCCGTCATGGAGAAAACTCGTTTCGGTCGCGACGAAATTCCGAACTCCACCGCAGGCGGTGATCTGTCCGCGCTTCAGCGTCTTGTCGGCCCGGCTGTGGACGCCATGCGCGAGGAACTCAAGCAGGCCCGCCGCGCCTTCGACGATTCCGTTCGCCCTGAACTCGACCGCCAACTGGAACGCCTCGCCTCTTTCCGCGACGCCCGCAATCTACAACTCGAACTCCGCTTCGAGAAAATGAGCCACGTTCGCGATGCTGAAAAACGGAAGGTCGCCGACCTCTATGAGCAATACAAGAAGTGGATACGCGACACACTCGAAACCGAGGATCATCCTTCGATTCGCGTCACAGCCATCTTCACCGGGAAAGGGGGCAAATAGTCTATGGCCCTCGACCTCACCGGCATCACCAATCACAATGAGTATTACTCGCAGCATTATCTGCTCGCGTTGTTCGAGGGGGATTTGAAGGACGTCCTTGCGCGTTGGGACCAGAACGCATCCGACCATCCCGATTCCGAGGCGCATCGGCCACCACCATCCAAGCTGCGCTCCCTTGCCTCACCGTTTTTCCGGCTCCACAATCGCCTCAATCGCCTGCGCGAGGCCGATGCACGCCTTGTTGAACAAACTCGTTGGCTCGCCGATTGGCTCATTGCGCTCGGCTATACGCCACGAACCACCTGGCGCACGCTGACGCCGGGCGGTCTCCGCATCCCCGTGCTCGCCTCCGTGGACAAACCCTCCGGGGCTCCGCTGCTCTGGGTGTTGCCCGGGCTAGCTCCGGCGGATGAACCGGATCAGGATCCTCTGACGCTCACGGTGGATAACGCGCAATACGCCAATGACCCAGCGAAATCTGATCCACGCGAATCTCTATTGCATCCAGACGCGAAGATGCCTTGGGAGGAAGTCATCACGCGCCATATTTTCACCTTGGATGAACCGCCGCGCTGGGTATTGCTCGTTTCCTTCGGTCACGTCTGCTTGCTCGACCGCACGAAATGGCCCGAGCGCCGTTACCTCTCCTTCAATCTCCAGGAAATCCTGAATCGCAAGGAGGAAAGCACGCTCCGCGCGACGGCAGCGTTGCTCCATCGCGAATCCATTTGTCCCGCCGAAGGCTTCGCCCTTCTCGATTCCCTGGACGAAAATTCACACCGCCACGCCTTCTCTGTTTCCGAAGACCTCAAGGACGCCGTTCGCGAATGCGTTGAATTGCTCGCAAATGAAGCGGTTTACTTTATGCGCGAAGTGCGCAAGGACGCGGTGTTTTCCTCGCCAGACCAGAACCTCGAACGCGAACTCACACGGGGCTGCCTGCGTTACCTCTACCGGCTGATTTTCATCCTGTATTTGGAAGCCCGGCCCGCACTTGGCTACCTGCCAATCAAGAGCGAGGAGTATCTCAAGGGCTACTCTCTCGAATCCCTGCGCGATCTGGAAATGGCCACGCTCGATACCGACGTGGAACGAAACGGTTTGTTTTTCGACCGCTCCATCCGCCTGCTGTTCCGGCTGATCTTCGACGGCTACGGGCAGGACACCCAGGCGGCCCTCGGCAGTCAGTCCATTCGGGACGACTTCCGGATTGCCCCGCTCAAGAGCCACCTGTTCGACCCAGACAACGTCCGCCTTACCGACAAGACCAGATTCGACGTCGTGCGCTTTCGCAATTTTATCCTCCGCGATGTCATCAACCGCCTTTCCCTCGGCAAACAGGGACGCGGACGCAATGCCCGCTCCGGCCGCATCTCCTACGCGCAGCTCGGCATCAATCAGCTCGGTGCGGTCTATGAGAATCTCCTTTCCTACACCGGCTTCTTCGCCAAAACCGACCTCTACGAAGTGAAGCCGGCGGATGAGGAATACGACCCGCTCAAGCACGCCTTCTTCGTCACCGAACCTGACCTCGCGCAATATCAGGAGGAGGAGCGCGTCTATGTGAATGAATCGGTCGAAGGTGTGGCTGGCAATGAAACCCGCCACCGCCTGCTTAAACACAAGCCGGGAGAATTTGTTTATCGCCTCGCCGGGCGCAACCGCGAGAAATCCGCGTCCTATTACACGCCGGAGAGCCTCACGCAATGTCTAGTCAAATACGCGCTCAAGGAGCTTCTGCCCGGCAAGACGGCGGATGAAATCCTCCGTCTCACCGTCTGCGAGATGGCACTCGGCTCGGCAGCGTTCTTGAACGAAGCCGTCAGCCAGCTTGCCGACGCCTATCTGCGTCTCAAGCAGGAGGAGACGCGCAAGCAGATCGCTCACGACGATTACGCACGGGAAAAGCAGCGCGTGAAGATGCTCCTCGCCGATAACAACGTCTACGGGGTGGACCTCAATCCCGTGGCCGTCGAGTTGGCGGAGGTTTCCCTCTGGCTTAACACTATCTCCGAAGGCGCTCACGTACCGTGGTTTGGTCTCCAACTCGCCCACGGCAATTCCCTCGTCGGCGCGCGTCGTCAGACGTTTCCCGCCGACCTGCTTGCCGAGCGCGATGGACGCGGGGGCGACAAGGCTCGCTGGACTGATTCAGTTCCTGACCGCGTGACGTGGCCGCAGACACCCACCGCGCCGGAGGCTGACCCTGTGCTGCCGCCTCGTTCAGAAGGCGCAATCTACCACTGGCTCGTTCCCGATCCCGGCATGTCGGTTTACAGCGACAAAGTGGTGAAGGGACTCAAGCCCAAGCAAATCGCCGCAATTAATTCCTGGCGCAAGACCTTTTGCCGTGCGTTCGATCCCATTGACCTCAAAACCTTGCATGAACTTTCCGCCGCTGCCGACCGACTCTGGGCGCGCCATCTCCAATCGTGCGCCCGCCTCCGGCAGATCACCACCGATCTCCAGCCAGTGTGGCCCGAGCCGCCCACTACCCGGCCGCCCTCCACCGCGCAGTGGAAAGATGAACAATTGGCGAAGGAAATTCTCCACCCCTATTCGCCCTATCGGAGGCTGAAGCTGGCCATGGATTATTGGTGCGCCCTCTGGTTCTGGCCGATTGAAAAAGCGCATCTCCTCCCCACACGCGACCAGTTCCTCATGGAATTGTCCGTCCTGCTCGGTGTCACACCGCAGGCCACGGAGAAAACAACGCAAGCCGAGTTCGCAGACCTCATCGTGGAAGTGGGCGGCGCGCCCATGCAGGTGCAACCGAACTTCGACCTCAACGATCCTTCGGGCGTGGTCAACGTGGTGACCCTGTGCAAAAAGCTGCCGCGTCTCGCGCTCGTGCATGAAATCACGGAGAACCGGCGCTTCTTCCATTGGGAACTGGAGTTTGCGGACATCTTCGCCAGGCGCGGTGGTTTCGATCTCATCGCCGGGAATCCGCCATGGATCAAGATTGAATGGAACGAAGGTAGCCTGCTATCAGAGCAAAACCCGTTCATTACAATTAGAGATTACAGCGGGCCGAAAACAAGAGAATGGGCCGAGAAAACGAACGCCCTTGCAGACCAAAAACTGTTAGCTAGCTACCTAAGCGAATTCGAGGAGTCCGAAGGCACGCAGAACTTCCTCAATGCCTTGCAAAACTATCCACTGCTCAAAGGCCAGCAGACAAATCTCTACAAGTGCTTCATAACTCGCGCATGGGAACTCGGCAGTGCGGCGGGCGCGACTGGTTTTCTTCATCCTGAAGGAGTTTACGATGACCCGAACGGTGGTCTACTTAGAAGGCACCTGTATCCAAGGCTTCGCTATCATTTCCAGTTTCAGAACGGCATGATGCTTTTTGCTGAAGTAGCCCACCGTGAGAAATTTTCAATAAACATTTATCACGGAGAGAAAGATCCAAACTTTAGTAGCATTTCAAACCTGTTTGCTGTGTCCACGGTGGATGACTGTTTTGAACATGCCGGACAAGGAGAACCTGGTGGTATTAAAAACGATCGAGACGAATGGAATACGTCGGGGCATCAAGCGCGGATTCTCGAGTTGAAGCGAGACGACTTGGCGCTATTTGCCACGGTGTTCGATGAGCAACAAACGCCTGCCCTTGAAGCTCGGCTGCCACTGCTTCACGTACGTCAGCTCATGCCGGTTTTAAAAAAGTATGCATCCTGCCCGCAGCGTATGAGTGGCACCCAAAATAGTTACGCAGTAACAAAGATGTGGGATGAGACAAACTCGCAAAAGAGCGGTTTAATCCGGCGCGAAACAGGATTTCCACCTAGTCCGGAGAAATTAATTCTATCAGGCCCTCATTTTTTTGTCGCCAATCCTCTCAGTAAAACCCCTCGCGAGCGATGCGTTGAAAAGGGCGACTACGACATTATTGATCTGGAGACTGTGCCTGACGACTACCTGCCACGGACCAATTATGTTCCAAGCTGCGACACTGCTGAATATAACCGTCGCTTGCCTAGGCTTCCATGGCCTCCACAAGAAACATTTACTCGCCGCTACCGTGTTGTGACGCGAGAGATGCTAAGCCAATCGGCCGAGCGAACATTTTTTGCTGCGCTATTGCCACCTGAGATTGCTCACATTTACACAGCTGTTGCAGTTGCCACGACCGATGACAAAGTTTTGGCGTCGTTGGCAGCAGCATTTAATTCCATTCCGTTCGATTTTTGGGTTAAATCGACCGGTGTCGGTCACTCAAATCCGTCCCTTTTTTCGCAACTTCCACTCCTTGCTCCCGACCCAAAATTGGTTTCTCGTGGGCTAGCCTTGAATTGCCTGACCACCCATTACGCCGAACTATGGCGGGAGTGTTGGGATGCGGCGTACCGGGAGGAAGTGTGGCTTTGCGACGACCCGCGGCTGGATCGGGACTTTTGGCGCAACCTCACGCCAGAGTGGACGCGCCGCTGCGCGTTGCGCACGGACTTCGCCCGCCGCTGGGCACTGGTGGAGTTGGACGTGCTCGTCGCTCGCACCCTCGGCCTCACGCTGGGGGAATTGCAAACCATCTACCGCATCCAATTCCCCGTGATGCACCAATACGAAGCCGACACCTGGTATGACCAGCGCGGCCGCATCATCTTCACCAACTCGAAAGGCCTCCCAGGCGTCGGCCTCCCCCGCGCCGAGTGGAACGAAGTCCGCGCCCTGCAATCCGGCACCGTCAAGCGCACCATCACCGACACCACGCTCCCCACCGGCCCAATCGAGCGCGAGATCATCTGGCACGCCCCCTTCACCACCTGCAACCGCGAAACCGACTACGCCACGGTGTGGCAAAAATTGGACGAGCGCGAAAACAAGGCATGAGCGAACTAATTTACAACGTTCACGAAATTTTTGACTCGAACACGAAAAGGGGTTGTTTGCAGCAACACGGCTGTAGTGCTTATCGGATTCCACTCTACCAGCGTGGTTACAAGTGGGGCTCGGAGATCAACCAACCGGTCGAACGCCTCTTGAGCGACCTGAAGCAGGCTTGGAGCAGAAAGGCGAAGGAATACCTACTCCAAGCCATCACCGTGAAGAAAGTGCCTGATGGTCAAAGCGGATGGGTTTTGGAGGTGATCGATGGACAGCAAAGGTTGACCACCTTGTTCATCCTCATATACGCCCTGAGCCTCCGGGTCGACGAATCGGCCACCCCCAATATTGCACAGTGCAGGCTGCGCTACAGCATACGCCACGAGGCTCTGAGTCTGGACGACCTCGTCACATCATGCCTTACGTCTGCGCAAGACGGTGCGAAGTCCTTCGATGAACTCAAGGAGGTTCATGCAGTGGACCAGGAAAGGCACCAGGATTGCTATTACCTGAAATGCGCCGTTCTGCGTTGTCTGCATGAGCTGCAGAACCACTCAGGCGGTTCAGGCCTCGAAAGCGATCTGGATCTCGCCGCTTTCAAGGACTTCGTCTTCCAGGGCGCAAAGCTCATGGTGAATGCGGTGGAGGCCCACGTTTCTGGGGAGGTGATTTTCGGCAACCTCAACACAAACCGCGTGGTCCTCACGGAAACCGAGCTCATCAAGGGACTCTTGCTGACAAGAGTAGCGCGCGAGCCCTTAGCGACCCGGACACGCCGCTATCGTGAAGTCTTGGAGATGCGAATCCGGTTGGGGCAGAAATGGGAGGAGTTGAATCACTGGGCCAACTTGCCAGAAATTCGATCCTTGTATTTTCCAACTTTCAAGGATGGCATGATGGGCCTCTTGGAATTGATGGGGCGGCAAATGTCGGAAGCCTTCAAGCCCCCAAAAAGCACCGGGGGCGACGAAAAGCTGCTTTTCGAATATTTTCTCAGGCAAGCCCGGTTTGAGCCAGTCTTTGAGCTGCTCTCACAGACATATTCTCGCCTGCAAGATTGGTATGAAAACGACGAAAGCTATCATCTGCTGGGCTACTGCCTGATCCATCAAAACCCCTCGGCGCGCCTGTCATTTCTGACCAGGCAACTCAAGTGCAAGACAAAGTCTGGGTTCAAAAACGAGCTGTATGCACAGCGCAGAAGCTTTCTCCTCGGTTCGGAAATGCCGGACGGGGGGGCGGATAAGTCCATCGAAGTGGATTTTGCCAAGCTGAGATACGGTGAAGACAACGAGCAGATACAATCCATTCTCCTGGCTCTGAGCGTATTTCATGGTGTGGCTGCCGGACGATTTGATTTTCATGCATACGAGCATGAGGGCTGGAGCCTGGAGCACATATTTCCACAGACCCCATTTGGCAAGGGAACGAAATTGGATGATGCCCAAAAAACGGCCGCCTTCGATGTTCTTGCTCAGAACAAGGAAGACGTCCTTACAGCTGACACTGCGAACGAAATCGCACGCCTTCTGAAGTCCGAGGGCGGCCTGGATCGGGAAGAAAAGGTCGATCAACTCCTCAAGTCCGAGCCGCTTCTGCATCAAATCGGGAACCTTTGCCTGCTCAGTTCCGAGGACAATTCCTCCATGGGATGCGGCATGTTCAACGAAAAACGAGAGACAATCCGAAATCGAATTGCCCGGGGCAGTTTCGTGCCCCGCCACACCTATGAGGTTTTCAGCAAGATGATCGTGGGGGAGGATGACAGCCTGAATGTCTGGACCAGAGCGGACATCGAAAAGCACCAAGTCGAGATTTTCCGACGCATTCTGGCCTTGACGGAGGAGCGCTCATGAGAACAGGGCGTTACAGCATTGCCGAGCTTTTCGGGAACCGGCACATCGAACAGTTGGTCATACCGGAAATTCAGCGGGATTATGTTTGGGAACCAAAGCAGGTTGAGCATTTGGTGGCTTCGATCATGAACAGCTTCAAAGATTGGCAGCGGGAAAAAGCCGCCCCGCCCTTGCAGGTAGTCGCGAGGAATTCGCCAGACGGGCCATTTGGAGAGGATGAAGTTCAGTCTTTACAAAATGAATTTGCCGCATTTTATGCGCGACGCACGCATGCGACCAATGTGGGTTTCATTTACGCTTATT
>Ga0182014_10006145_pt1 | contig 13056 bp, 14 predicted proteins | sample 612S2DmetaG_FD_120489 | JGI IMG/M metagenome (GOLD analysis project Ga0182014, IMG submission 120489) | Permafrost microbial communities from Stordalen Mire, Sweden - 612S2D metaG | ecosystem: Environmental > Terrestrial > Soil > Wetlands > Permafrost | place: Sweden: Stordalen | collected... | reverse complement strand
CCTGGCCCTGGTAGCGAAGACGCAGGCGCAGGCCCTTGTTCGAGCGTTCGCGCGACGTGATGGCAATGGCCGGCACCATGCTGGTGACATCCTCGGTCTGCCATAACACCTCGAACAGCGCCACTTCACTGCTGCGCCCCTTGAGCGTCGCGATGTCGATCTGACGCACCGAGGCGCGCCACTCGCTCGACAGCATCTCCACCATGGTCGCCGTGGTGATGATCTGGCCGGCTTTGGCCTGGCTGGTCATCCGATTCGCGGTGTGCACGGCCGACCCGAACACGTCGCGATTCTCGAGCACCACGGGACCGAAGTTGCAGCCGATCCGAATCGCCACGGTGTGCTCGTCCACCTTCAATGCGGGATGGGAGACGATTTGCTTCTGCATTTGCGCGGCGGCGTTCAAAGCGTCATCGGCCGTGGGGAAGGTGGCCATGACCTCGTCGCCCATGGTCTTGATGACCGTCCCGTGGTTCTGGTCCGTGGCCATGCGCATCACGTCGATGCAGATGCCCACCATTTCGCGCGCGCGCAAATCCCCAAGCTGTTCGTAGAGCTTGGTACTGCCGACCACATCGGCAAATAGGATAGCGACTTCGATTTCTGTTCCCATAGACACGCCAAATTATACTTAATGTGGCGATCCGCGCGCTGGCAATCGGCGATCCGACAGGACGCCTAGGGGTTTCAGGCAGGGTTTCAGGCCGCCAAACCGAGGCTCAGGATGGGAAGTGCCGAATATAGCGTCTCCGGTAAGGCCGCAGGCTTGGCCGCGACCTCCGATAGAAACCGGCGCCACGCCCGGGCACCCTCCCGACCGGCCATCAAACCGTGCATGTGCCGTGTGATGGAGTGCAAGCGTACGCCCCGCGCCGCCTGGCCGCGCGCATAGGCCACCATGTCCTCGACGATCTTCCAGGGCTCCGGCACCCGCCATGCGGGATCGATCACGGCGCGCTCCGCTTCGGCCAGCAAGCGGGGATTGTGATACGCCGCGCGGCCGAGCATCACGCCGTCCAATCCGGACTCGGTCTGCGCCACGATCGCCGGCAGGTCCGTAAACCCGCCGTTGATGACGATGGGCAACGCCGGCCGCGCCGCCTTGAGGCGGTGTGCATAGTCGTACTTCAACGGAGGAATTTCGCGATTCTCCTTCGGCGAGAGTCCCGGCCGCGGCACGCCATCGTTCGCGAGTCCGCCCAAGATCGCGGCACGGGCATGCACGATCAACGCGTCCACGCTAGCCGCGGCAACCGCATCGACGAAGGCAGAGAAGAATTCGTAGCTGTCCTCGTCGTCGATGCCGATGCGGCATTTGACGGTCACCGGGACTTGCACCGCCTCGCGCATACTGCGCACGCATGCGGCCACCAACGACGGGTTCAGCATCAGGCAGGCGCCGAACGCCCCGCTCTTCACCCGGTCGCTCGGACAACCCACGTTGAGATTGATCTCATCATAGCCGGCGGCGGCGCCGATGCGGGCCGCCTGCGCCAGTTCGACCGGGTCGCAGCCCCCCAACTGCAGCGCCACGGGATGCTCCCGCGCATCGTACTCCAGCAAGCGCGCCGCGTTGCCGCGCACGATGGCAGCGGACACGATCATCTCGGTGTAAAGCAGCGCGTGCGGCGCGAACAGCCGGTGCAAGACGCGGCAGTGACGATCGGTCCAGTCCATCATGGGGGCCACGCACAACCGTCTATCAATGACTTGGACCGATTCTCTGCCTAACCCATTGTTTTTGCAGTCTAGCATTGTCACGTAGTATCACTCATAATCACGTCCGAACACAATAGATCCGCCACGCAGTGATACGAATTTGATACAGAGGTGCTGCAAAAAGTGATACATGGCGAGTATTTCTAAGATCGGGCGTAACTGGCGCGCATTGGTGCGCAAGGGCGGACATAGTCGCTGTCAAACATTCACGACGCAAGCGGCTGCTAAAAGCTGGGCGCGGATGGTGGAAACGGAAATCGCGGAACTCAAGTCCACCGGCCACATGCAGCCCCGGGGAACCACCCTCGCCGACCTCATCGACCGCTACGTCCGGGAGATCTACCCGCTGAAGCACTGGGGCCGATCCAAAACGGCCGACCTGAATCGCCTGAAGCGCGAGCTCGGTCACCACCTCGCCTCCTCCCTGGATTACAAAATCGTCTTCGACTACTTCGTCAAGATGCGCGAGGACGGTTGCGGTCCGGTCGGCATCGGTAGCCAGGCGACGTACCTGGTTGGCGTGCTCGAAACCGCCGCGGACGTGTGGCGCCTCGCGGTCCCCGTTCAGGCGGTCAAGGATGTCCGCGGCGCCCTCAAAAAGCTCGGCATGGTCAAGAAATCGAACGTTCGCCAGCGGCGCGTCCTCGATAGCGAGATTGCGCAGGTTGCGGCGCATGTCGAGCGTAAGGTCACCGCCGTCCCCATTAAAGACATCCTATCTTTCTGCGTGGCAACCTCCATGCGTATCTCGGAAGTGTGCCGCCTTCGATGGGATGACTTGAACGAAACAGACCGCACCATAGTGATTCGCGATCGCAAGCACCCCACTGAAAAAATCGGCAATCATCAAACGGTGCCCTTGCTCACGCTGGCCGGTCACGACTCGTTCGATATCGTCAAGCGACAGCCGAAAAAAAAGAAGTACATCTTTCCCGTCAATCCTCGCACGGTCAGCGCGTATTTTTCCGAGGCGGTTGAGCAACTCGAAATCGATGACCTTCATCTGCACGACTTGCGGCATGAAGCGATATCGCGATTATTCGAGGCTGGCTACCGCATCGAGCAAGTGAGCATCGTGTCGGGACATCGAGACTGGTCGATGCTGAAGCGGTACACGCACCTGAAGGCGAAGGATCTTCATAGGGAGGCAGCGACATGACTCGCAAAGGTGTAGCAATAAGCAAACCGGCCAAACATCCTAACAAAGAGCACTACGTCGTCGGGCCGTGCAATGCTGGGCATGGCTTCTGTGTTTGCCGCCTTTGAGCGGGACATCACTATCGAGCGCATCAATAGCGGCCTTGCTCGGGCTCGTGCGCAGGGTAAGCAGCTGGGCCGGCCGAAGGTATCAGCCAAGACGGAGGGCGATATCCGCAAAATGCTCGCCAAAGGCACCGGCAAGCTCAAGATTGCCCGCACCCTCGGCGTTGGCGTCAGCACCGTCCAGCGAGTCGCCGCCTAAAGCTACATTAGGGCCGACAGACAGCGGCTTTCAGGCCGCCAAGACCTCGCGGAGCACATCAGGGCGCTTCGCGGCAATCGCCAGCAACGAACGTGCGGCGCCCGTTGGTTTGCGGCGCCCTTGTTCCCAATCCTGTAGCGTGCGTGCCGATACGCCGAGCACGTCAGCAAATTTCTGCTGCGACAATCCGGAGCGCATCCGCGCTTCCAACGCCTCTGGCACCTCGACATGGTGTACACGGGCCGCACGTCCGGCACGCATCTCTTGCATGCCGCGCCGAATTTCAGCGGCGATGTTGCGCTTTGCGTCGCGTGCCAGCAGTGCCTTTTCGCTCATTTTTGCCATCGACCTTCTCCCGAGCTTTCGCCATTGTTTGCGCCGGAACCGATGCACGATCCTTCTTCGCGTACATCGTAATGAGCCAGATTTTCTGCTCATCCAGCCGGTTGAAATAGATCACCCGCACGCCGCCACTTTTGCCCGTGCCGGCCATCGACCACCGCACCTTACGGCAACCGCCGGAGCCTGGCACCACGCTGCCCGCCTCCGGATTCAGTGCCAACCACGCACAAAAGTCGCCCAGTTCCTCGGCCGTCCAGTAATCCGGCCACAGGGCGGAAAAGTCCGCAGTCTCGGCAATGGTCAGCATCGGCACAGTATACGGCAGCGCGGTACATACGGCAACGCCGTACAGGAATAAATGTGATTTACATCGCCATCGACCCCGGCCTCACCGTCAGCATCGCCGCAATCGACGACGACGCGCAGCTCATCCTCTGCGCTGACCTTCCCGTCATCCGTGATAACAAGCTCGCCTGGATCGATGCCAACGGGCTAACCGGCTTGCTCATGCAGTGCCGTGACGGTCGCCCCGCACGCATCACGGTCGAGCGGTCGCAGTCGATGCCCGGCCAAGGAGTGTCGTCTACCTTCACCACAGGCGTTGTGATGGGCTCAATCCTCGCAGCCTGCCAAAACGTATCGCCGTGCCGCTGTCGCTCGTCACCGCGGCCGTCTGGAAGCGTTCTATGGGGCTCGATTCGAGCAAACCGGCATCGCTCGATAAGGCCCGGCTCCTCTTCCCGACTGCCGAACTGGCACGCGTCAAGGATCACAATCGGGCGGAAGCCTGCCTATTGGCCGAATACAGTCGCCGCACGTTTACCGCCAGCAAGGCGCCCGCATGACTTCACTTCGCCATTGGTTCATCGAAGCTCACGCCGCAGCGAGGACACTTGGGCACTGCGGCTCCAGTACCGATAGCGATTGCCTGACTGCCCAGCCAGGTCCCGCATCTCGGACATTTGAGATCGGCGGCTTGGTAGACACCCCACACCATGAATGCAAGAAGAGCGTAAGGGGCTGGCGCCACGACCCAAACCCAAGCCGAATTCAGGGAGAAATTGGCCGCCTGAGCGCTCATGGACATTGGCACCTTGACGAACGAATACGGTTGGATATCCTGCAACGCAACTCGCTCGAGAATCCGCTTGCGTTCTCAGGGATTTCTGAACCGGTAATTGCGGAATGATGCTAGCTTCGTCGAAGTGAATTGAATGTAGGGAAAAATGTCCCTCCCCCCGGATTCGAGTGGTCGATCACGTTTACTTAGGATTCTCGAGGCGGTGCGGTCGACAGGTCGACCTCACGTCTCGAGAAACAGCATATGCAAACGCTGCGACTCATCGCGCGACAGGCTCTCCAGCACCTCGCTGAGCGGCTCGGGCCTTCCGTACGCATACCCTTGCGCGTAATCGACTCCGAGCAGGCGTATCTCGTTCGCAATCTCGGCGGTTTCTACGTATTCGGCCACGGTTTCGATGCCCAGCCCTTTGGCCAGTTCAACGACCGCTTTAACCGTAGCCAGTGAATTGCGATCCGTCAGAACGTCGCGTACGAAACTGCCGTCGATCTTGACTCGACTGACCTGAAGAGCCTTGAGGTACGTTAGAGAGTTGGCGCCGGTGCCGAAGTCATCGAGGGCGAAGCCGCAGCCCAAGCTGGCCAACATATCGACCATTCTGGTGGCGTCGACGAGACTCGAGACGGCCGCTTGTTCGGTCAGCTCGACGCTGATGCAGCTGCGCGGCAGCCTCGCTTCTTGCAGAAATTGCGTGAACGAATGAATGAAAGTCTCATCACTGATGGATTGACCGGACACATTGATGGATATTCCTAAACCGCGTGTCCGGAGCATTCCACGATAAGGGGCCAACATTTGCATCGCGCGCTCGGCAACCCAGCGGTCGATCGAAGGCAACAGCTGATAACGTTGCGCTGCTTCGATCAATGGGCCCGGTGCGACCAAGCTTCCGTCTTCGTCGCGCAGCCGCAGAAGCAATTCATATCCCCCGGGCAAGCTGGAATTCTGTAAAGGCACGATGCGCTGCGCGTACAGTAGCAGCCGGTCGGCTTTCAGCGCCGATCGCAATTGTCCGACGGCCAGGGCGTCGCTATGTCGACGCATCATGCTGTTATCCTCAAAGGCATATAGTTCGACCCTATTCGGGCCGCGATTCTTTGCGGACTTGCAGGCGATTTCCGCAGCGGCGATGGCGCGCGCCAATCCGTCCGGCATCGGCAGCAAGGCGGAGACCCCACAACGGATCGACACATCGAAGATGTCCTTGGACGGACCGATCACGATTCTAGACGCCGCCGCTTGCAAGGCTTGAGCGACCTGCATCGCTTGCGCCGATGTGGAGTTCTTGAGAACGATGACAAATCGATCCCCTGAGATACGGCATGCAAGGGCATCCTCGGGTAACTCCGTGGTCGATAACAAGTCCGCGACGCGGACGATGAGCTCGTTGCCCAATTCAAAGCCATGAAGCTCGTTGACTACATGCATGTGATCGATATCCAGGTAGATCACGCTGCGCTCCGAGAAGTTGATTTCCTCGAAAAGCCCCGCGCACATCTGATCCAATCCGCTGCGCGTGTATAGGCCGGTCATCAGGTCAAACTGTGCCTCCACGATGCTTGCCGCTTGTCGCCCGATATGCCTGGCTAGAAATACTTGACGGTTCGAATAGTCGGCCGAGCGCGGCGAGTTATAAAACGCCAATATGCCTATGACGCGACCTGCTTCTTGAGCAATGGGTACGCACAGAACCTTGCATCGCGGGAGACTCTTGCCTTGACGTCCCAAGCCATTGACCACAAGAGGTCGATTTCGCCTTTGGGCCCACGCAATGAGATGGTGTTGCGTATGCGACCACGCCAGAAGAAGACTTGCGGATGCGATTGTTTCCTCTTCATGTTTAATAGTGAGATGCTTGTCGGGAATACATAGGACTCCCAGCCCACTTCGCAATCGTTCGGTGGCCGCGGCGAGTAATTCCTCGATGACGCGTTTGTTGTCGACGGCCCCCTTGAGCTGGCTGGTCACCTTGAAAAGCCATTCGAGTTCCGCGGTGCGCTCCGTGAGCATCTGCACTTTCGTCCGCGTCGGAATCGCGGCAGCAAAATCCCGATGGATGCAGTCCAACAGCGGCCTGAGGCGTACGCTCAATGCACCGGCAAAGCGCGACGGTTGGGTAGGCGGGGCGGCCAATGTCTGAGAAACGCAGAAAACGCCCAGGAGCGTCCCGTCCGTTTGCTCCAAGGGTATCGCAGCGCACCAGCGCCCCGAACCGTACGCTCGCGCTACCGGCTTACGAGCGTGCATGTCACTCCATCCCAACGAGAGGATCCATTGTATCAACGGCTCCGCCGTCAAATCACCGGATTGGCCGAGCGCTTTCAACTTGCCGTCAAGAAGGCCAATGCCGCCCAAATCGCCCACCAAGCCATTCGCCAGAGCCACGTATGACAAGAAAATGGGATCTGCGTGTGGCATGGATTGCGTGGCGGCTCTCACTAGATCAATTCTCCGAGACGGTAAATGCGGTTCCAAGCGTACCGTTTAAAGCCATCGACCGCCACATGGGCCTAATGGTCTATCGGCGCTGAGACATGAAACTAAAACACTTGATACGGGTGGTCGCGGAGGAATCGCCGCTGGCGTGAAGATGATGACTCACTGCCGCCGAGTGAGCAATTGTCAATGCGACGCACCATTTATCAAATCATTTAATATCACCTCATGGCCTCGCCCTCACAATATGAGCGCATAGTGTGCTCCTTGCCAAGTTGGAAAAGGATTTGCCGCGCATCGCCTGAGGCCGGATGTAATCATCATGGATCTCGTATTGCCGGGCATGAACGGGAACTTCTCATCCAGCGCTCGCATGACCACGCGTCCCGGCGCGGGCGCAGCTGCGCTTCAGGGCAGCGCCGAGGAAGAAGGTGCCACACCAGACGCGCTCCACACGAATATGTCTGGCGTGCAGTTCCCTCAATGCGGCGCGCGCGACGATGGCCAGTTCCATCGACGGAGTCGCGCCCAGATTGTTGATGAGCAAAACGATCCCCCTGTGGGCGGCAGGCGCGAGATCCGCGACGAGCCGGTCGATCAGCTCCGCGGCAATGCCATCTGCCGGCAACAGTGAGCTGCGACGGACTCAGCCGATTCATCGGCGCCCCAATGATACCGCGACCCGGCGAACCGGCACGACATACAATATCTGCATGGACCCCGCGACCCCTCCTCCCGACACGATCCTCTCCGACGCCGACGTACTCGCCTGCGTGCGCGTACTGCGCGCCATCGAGGCCGATCGCTCGCACCTCGCACGCCTCACACTCGAACAGCGCCGCGAGCTGCTGACGCTCGCCGGGCTGGTCGCGAAGCCGGAGCGGCACGATGTGACGCGGATGGCAAAGGCATTTCGCCGCGCCAAGCGCGAAGTCGCCAAAGTGCACGACCGCCAGGTCTTGGAGCAGGCCGGACTGCGCGTCCAGCGCCGCGCCAAGGTCTATGCGCCGCTCTGGCTCGAACGGCCAAAGCCCGACATGCCCGACGATCGCCCCGAGCTGCGTCAGGAGCGCCACTGCTACGTCTGTAAGAAGCCCTTTGCGAAAATGCATCGCTATTACGATTCCCTGTGCGATGCCTGCGGCGACTTCAACTATGCCAAGCGCGAGCAGTGGGCCGACCTCAGCGGCCACTACGCCCTGGTTACCGGCGCGCGGGTCAAGATCGGCTTTCAAGCATCGCTCAAACTCCTGCGGGCCGGGGCGCACGTCATCGTCACCACGCGATTTCCCGTCGATGCCGCCGACCGCTATTCGAACGAGTCCGATTTTCCGGCCTTTCGCGAGCGCCTGCAGATCCACGGCCTCGATCTGCGCCATACCCCGAGCGTCGAGATCTTCACGCGATTCCTCCTCGAGCGATTGCCGCGGCTCGATTACATTCTCAACAACGCCTGCCAGACGGTACGTCGTCCGGCTGGTTTTTTTCAGCACCTGCTGGCCAAGGAAGCCGAATCGGTCGCCGCGCTTCCCGAAGCCTGGCAAGGTCCACTCGCGAGTCACGACGAGCTGCTGCGGACCATCGGGGGCTCGCACGTGGCCGGCGGCAGCGCGCTCGTGGCGGCCTCGGACCGGTCGCACGGCGAGGGGCTCCTGCACAGCGCGGCGCTCTCGCAGCGGCGCTATCTCGATGACGATTTTCGCGGCGGCGAGGCGCTGTTCCCGGCGCATCGTTACGATGAGGATCGCCAGCAGGTGGATCTACGCGCCGTCAATAGCTGGCGGCTGCGCCTGCATGAAGTCGAGACGCCCGAACTCCTCGAGGTGCAGCTCGTGAACGCCATCGCGCCGTACATTCTCAACGCTCGCCTGAAACCGCTCATGTTGCGCACGTCGGAACGGCACAGGCATGTGGTCAACGTGAGCGCCATGGAGGGGCAGTTCTACCGCACCGCCAAGACCGATAAGCATCCGCACACCAATATGGCGAAAGCGGCGCTCAACATGATGACGCGAACCAGCGCACCCGATTTCGTGAAGGACGGGATTCACATGAACGCGGTCGATACCGGCTGGGTGACCGACGAGGATCCCGCCGTCCATGCGGCCCGCAAGGCCGAGATCGGCTTCTCCCCGCCCCTCGACATCATCGACGGCGCGGCACGCATCGTCGACCCGATCTTCGTTGGGCGGCTCACGGGCACGCACGTGTGGGGGCAGTTCTTGAAGGACTACAAGCCGGCGCCTTGGTAGTTGCCGACACGGCAGTCGATTCCGCAGCGTCGGTTCGTCCTCGCGATTGCCCGCGTGCTCGCTCCCCGCACAAGATCTCAAGGACGGTGTACCGATGCATTCGTATGTTGCATAGTACCGGCCATGGAACGACCGAACCCCGCAGGGCACGCGCGACGCGGCAGCCTCCGACACGCTGCGCGACCGCGCCTCCTCGCCTTCGGAGCGTTGGGGGTGACTCTCGCATTGCGGGCTCTTCCCGGCCATGCCACCGTCTTCGACTTGCCCGCGGACGGCTCAGCGCTCATCGGTGCGGACACCACGATTACCTCCCGCTACGAGGACACGCTGTTGGACCTCGCCCGGCGCTACAGCCTGGGCTACGATGAAATCATCCGTGCGAACCCCGGCGTGGACATGTGGTTGCCCGGCGAAGGCAGGCAGATTCTACTGCCTGGCCGGCGGATATTGCCGCCCGGCCCGCGCGAGGGCGTGATCGTCAGCCTGCCCGAGCACCGGTTGTACTATTTTCCCGTGCCCAAAAAGAACGAAAAGCGCGTGGTCATCACCTACCCGGTCAGCATCGGCAAAATGGGACGCACCACACCGCTGGGACAGACCTATATCACGGCCAAGATCGAGCACCCCTCCTGGTATCCGCCGGAATCCATCCGCAAAGAGCACGCCGCAGCCGGCGACCCGCTGCCGGCGGTGGTGGGGCCCGGGCCTGATAATCCCTTGGGCGATTACAAGATACGGTTGGCCTTCGGCAACGGTACGTATGAAATCCATGGCACCAACAATCCGACGGCGGTCGGCTTGGCCATCACCCACGGCTGCATCCGCATGTACCCGGAGGACGTGGCCGCGCTGTTCCCGTTGCTGCCGGTCGGCACATCGGTGCGCCTCATCAATGCACCCGTGAAGGTGGCCTGGATCGACGGCGAGCTGCTGCTCGAAGCGCATCCGCCGGTCGACGCACAGGGGGAGAGCTTCGAGCCCGATCTCGATAAGTTCTCCGATCTGCTGCGCGCCGCGGTGGGCCCCACCACGGTGGCCATACACTGGGACTATGCGCGTGAAGCGCTGCAGAAGGCGGATGGAGTCATCGTCACGGTGGGGCTCGAAGCCGATGATCCGGCAATCTCTCAAGGCTCCCAGTATCCAAACCAGTAGTTGATCCCGATCCGGAACAAGTTCGCCGTAGAACCCGTGTGACTGCTGTCGAAGGACACGCCGGAGAATGCCGCACTGGCCGATGCGGAGCCGTTGCAGTTGGCCGCGCGGCCGGCCCCATCGCTCAAGGTCGCGTGCAAGTATTCCATCGTAAGCGGCGTGTCGCTCTGCGCGCGCGCCGCGCTCGCGATCAAGACCAAAACCAGCAAGGCTGCCGCAGGGCTTCGATTCACCTCGGGCTAATTCCACAGCTCGGTCAATTTCTCGCCCTTGATCGCTCGCTTGATGGCTCGCACCGACTTGCGAAAAATCGGCGGGATCAAGTCGAGAATGAAACCACGGACGATGCGCGATACCCTGAGCTTTCCCCGTCCCTCTCGCGCAATCTTAAAGTCGCGCTGAGCGTGCAAAATCTCAGCGATCGAAGACCGCCCTATTTGCAGATCCCCGCTGCGGACCTTGCGGTCGGGCAAAGCGCAATCCCGTTCGACGGAGCCAATGCATCGCCCGTGGGCCGCCTCATCTCGCTGCAAATCACCAAGGGCTGGTAGTCACAGAACAAACACCTCCATGCCACGCCGATGCAATGGACGGCGGTTAGATTGTGGCTGCCCGCCAAGAGCGTGGGAATATCGGCAGCGGACTCGTTGCCGGCCCTACTGAAGGGATAGTGCGAAGGGCGAGCCGCGCCCTAGCGCACTGCTCACCCGAATGCGGCGCTGGCCCGCTGTATCGCCCGCCCTGACGCCCCGCTCGCGCAAATGCGGTGTTCGCTCCGGCGCGCGCCGCTTGCCGCGCGTCGCATCATTGACCGACGATGTAGACTTCCTCCGCGACGATGCTTCTCGTGAAGCCTTCCTTGTAGGCGCGAGCGCGAAGCACGGTCGGACCGGTCAGCTTGATCGGTTTGTCGTATTTCAGATCCGAGGTCCCGGGTATGCTGCCGTCGAGCGTGTAGCGCACGTCCGCTCCCGGTTCAGGCTCGGCCAAGGTCACCTCGATGGGCGCGGCAAAAGTACCGCCTGCGGGCGACAGGGAGGGAGGCGCAAGCACCGCGCGCCCCGGCATGCTCGTGATCCATTCGCGCAGCAATTCGACGCCGCCGGCGTCGATGGTATTGCGCGCGAGCGGCGGCATGCGAATGTCGGCGGTGGTGTTCACCCGCATGAATGCGATCGAGCGCCAGATGTCGTGGGGCGCGATGATCCGCGGCCGATCGATTCCCTGGTCGATCAACACCGCTCCGTCGATGAGCCCCTGCCGGTCGAGCGGCGTGTCGTAACGGGCGTCGAAATTGGCGACCGTGCCGCCGGGCTGGTGACAGTGTGAGCAGTTCGCGTCGAGGTAGGATCGCGCCCGGTCCTCGAGGCTGCGCGCGGCATCGCCGGCCGCCGCCAGCTTGTCGAATGCAGCGATGTCCTCCTCGTTGAGGGCGGGCGACAACAGGCCCAGGTGATTCCAACTGCGAAGCTCGTTGTCCGTCACGCCCGACGGATAGCGGAACGGGTGATTCATCTGGCGAGTCTTGACGCCCAGCACGCCGCCAGCCCGCGCGTTGTGGCACTTGAGGCAGTCTTGCCGGCTCGGGTAGTACCACGGCTGGTCGTGGACAGTCCCCGAAGCCGCTTTGACCGGAACCTCCTCGGTCAAGCCCGCGGGCAGCAGATCGGCATCGCTATGGTCCGCTCGCCATTTGTAAACCACCCCATACACGCCCCCCCTGTCGTCCAATACCAGGAGCCGCGTTTCGAGCCGGCGTTTTGCCGTGGGATCCCCGGTATCGGTCGGCAGTTCGAACGTCTTGACGAACACCGTGCCCTTGGGAAATTTCCACGCTCCCGGACCGACTTGGATCTTGCCCGTAGGGATGGCGACCCAACGGGTCTTCTGCGCCCCATCCGACCAGAAGGCGACGATGAGGTCGTAAGGAATCAATCCGTCGGCCGGGATCAGGTTTCGCGCATCCTTGAAAGCGCCGGTCTGCGAGAGCAGCGCCGGCATTTTTCCGCCGGCACCATGCGGCATGCGCAAATAAGCGCTCGGCGCGACGCGGGCCGCCAGCCCGTAGGGCACGCCAGCCTGCAGCGAATCGCTGCGCGCCGGACGGCCTCCGTCCAGGCACAAAAACGCGAGCGCACATGCCAGCACCGCCGCGCAACCCCGAGCGCCGGCTCGCGCCGGAAGCCTTGGAGTCGTCAATCTACCAGCCGCCCACGTCGTCAATCCGCGATCGCTCCTCAAAATCCGAAAGACAGCTGCGGCGACTCCGGCGCCGGCGGACGGAACAGATCCGTCGCGAGATCGTGCCGGCCGCTCGCAGACTCGAACCCCAGCTTACGGGCCGCGAGTTCGAAACGGGTGCGCAGCAACTCAGCGTAGGGTCCGGTGCCCCGCATGCGCACCCCGAACGTGGAATCATAGTCCTTTCCGCCCCGGGTTTGATTGATGAGCGACATCACGTGCGCGGCTCGGTCGGGATAATGCGCCGCCAACCATTCGCGAAACAGGATTTTGACCTCGTGCGGCAGCCTCAGCAACGTGTAGCTCGCACAGGTCGCGCCCGCCGCGCGCGAGGCCGCGAGAATGTCCTCCATCTCATGGTCCGTAAT
>Ga0182014_10006144_pt1 | contig 13059 bp, 9 predicted proteins | sample 612S2DmetaG_FD_120489 | JGI IMG/M metagenome (GOLD analysis project Ga0182014, IMG submission 120489) | Permafrost microbial communities from Stordalen Mire, Sweden - 612S2D metaG | ecosystem: Environmental > Terrestrial > Soil > Wetlands > Permafrost | place: Sweden: Stordalen | collected... | reverse complement strand
GAGGCCGCAAAAGACGCATCGACACTGCACAATCCAGCATTTCAAACCGATTTTCAAGCCGCAATCACTCGAAACTTCAAAGAAGATGCGTGGCGGCGGCGATTTTCAACAAGTTCCTAGGGAACAAGGAACAGAGATCAGCTTTCTGGCATGGAGGGTTAGTGCATCCGATTCGCGGATAGCACCGTGGTTGCCATGAGTTGACCCCGGCCATCCGACCAGAAATGCCCCGGCTGCGATATGATTTCTGCACTTGGCACCAAGACAAGGAGGTCTTCACCATGCCAAAGTTCGTTATCGAGAGAGAGATTCCCGATGCAGGCAAGCTGTCGCCGGAGCAATTGCGGGCGATATCGCAGACATCGTGCGGTGTTCTGCGAGAGATGGGTCCACAGATTCAGTGGGTTCAGAGCTATGTCACAGACGACAAAGTTTACTGCATTTACATCGCCCCGGATGAAAACGCAGTACGCGAGCATGCTCAACAAGGTGGTTTCCCCGCCAACCGTGTCTCGCGCATTCGAGCGGTGATTGATCCCACAACGGCGGAGTAGCCGAAGAAATCGTTCGATCGATTCTCTCGAATCCCTACTTGTCAAAGAACCTTCCCTGCCCGCCCTTGGCCCACGGATCGTAGTGTGCGGCAAAATTGGCGCGGGTTTGGACGCTGGGGTGGTTGTACTCCCAGAACTCGATGAAGGGGCTGGGATTGGGGTCTTCGAGCCATGCTTCTCCTAGATGGTTGAAGGCGGAGACGGTGGTTTTCTGCGGGTCGGCGACGATGCCGTGGATGGCTTCCTGCCCGTAAACGTCAGCTTCATGTTCGAAATGGCGGCTGAAGGTGTTGCCTGCCGGTTGCAGGATAAAGCCGGCGATGGAGAGCGCGAAGAGCAGCACCACGAAGCCCTGGCGGCTGGCGAGCGCGGTCGTTCCGTCAATGCCGCCCAACCCCCAGTGGCCACCAAAGCGGCGCGCCAGCCAGCGTGCAAACGCGGCGCAGCCCCAGAAGACAAAGAACAGGCCAACGGCCGAGCCAGCAAGCTCCTGGGGAATGTGATTGAGAACGTAATGGCCGCTCTCGTGGCCGAAGATGAAGAGAACTTCGTCGTCGGGCAGACGATCAGTTGCGGTGTCCCACATTACGAATCGCTTGGTAGTGCCGAGGCCGGTGACATAGGCGTTCAGGCCGGTGCTCTTTTCGCTGGCCTTCATGAGGAACATCCGGTCGGGGGCGATGTGGGTTCCGGTACGGGCGACGACAGTCTCCAGCTTAACCACCAGCGCGGCATGATTCCTGGCGAGGGGTTCGAACTTGTTGAAGATGGGATCGAGCAGCGGAGACGCAAAGGTAGAGAACACGATCAGCGGCAGGGTCGCCAGCCAGATCCAAAACCAGTAGCGGCGCGGCGAGATGCGGACAATCCAGTTGAAAAACAGCAGAACGGGAACCCCAAAGAGCAGCGAGAGGCCCAGGGCTTTGGCCAGATCGCCCAGCCAACTGCCCCAGCCCTGAACGCTGATGCCATAATGGCGGCTGACCATGTGGCCGATTACATCCAGGGGAAGGCTGGCCAGGTTGGTGACAACCAGAAATACTGCGAAGAAGAGCAGCCCCTGCAACCAGCGGCGGCGCAGCAGCCGCTCAGCCCATGCGGCCAGTCCGGCGGCCCAGCCGAAAGCCAGCAGCAGCCAGAGAACGGCCAGGCCCCAGAGCGATCCGGCAATGTCCAGGGCGGTGCGAATGTGGCTGAGCGCAATCGCCTTGGCCAGCTTGTCGGGAGGCAGGGAGTAGGCCTGCGTGGTGCTGGCGGGTTGCGATGAGGCCGATTGCACGGCTGGACCTGGCTGGGTGGGCGCTGCCTGGCCACGGCAAAGCTGCGAATCGAGGCCGGTGAGCAGGAAGGCAAGGCAAAGCGTCAGCAACATTCGGCGCACAAACGTCATGGCTGGTTTCCTTTATCGCAGCTTACTCTGAGACAATTCCGTGTACAGATGTTTTACCCGGTTTTTAAGCCTATGACAGAGATTTCTTTTCCCTTCGGTAGACGGGCGGCCACCAGAGCTGGTATCCGTGCGGTTTTTGCCCTTTTGGCGCTGGCCTTGCCCATGGCTGCCGGAGCGCAGCAACCAGCCGCGCCGCCGCCCCACCCAGCGACCGAGGCCCAGCCCCTCCACCCCACCGAGCAAAAATCGCTCGCCGGGGACCCCGAATCCGCAGGGACCCCGGCGCTCCTGGACGCAATGACGGCTGAACTCAATCGCGCCTTTGCGTCGCTGGGCAAGCAGAGTCCCGGCAAGCTGGAATCGGACAAGCAGTCGCCGCCTTACTTCTTGAGCTATGCGGCCAGCGATGCCAGCATGGTGGCGATTCGCGCGCAATTTGGGGCGCTGTTGGACAGTTCAGCCAACCACATGCGGGTCGCCGATGTGCAGGTGCGGCTGGGAGGCCCCAAGCTGGATAACACGCACGGCGCTCATCGGGGTTCCGCGGTGACCAGCACCGAGTTGCCGCTAAGCGACGACCGGGAGGCGCTGGGGCGGTCGTTGTGGCTAGCCACCAATACCGGCTACGGGAATGCGCTGGACAATTACATGCGCGTGAAGACCGAGGCCGAGGTGCGTGCCAAGGAAGAGGACAACTCGCCGGACTTTAGCCAGGAGGCGCCGCAAGTGCATATCGGCACGCCCGCCCCACCGGTAAAAATTGACCGCGCGGCGTGGGAGCAGCGGATAAGGGCGCTCTCGCGGGTCTTCCGCGACTTCCCGGCTGTGAACCTGAATATGGTCATGCTGACCGTGCAGAATGAGACCGACTACTTTGCCTCGTCGGAGGGTTCAAGGGTGGTTGCGCCGCACCAGCAAGCGCGTGTGGTGGCGTTTGCCGTCACCAGGGCCGAGGACGGGATGGACCTCTTCCGGGCGCAGACCTTCGAGGCCGAAACGGTAGAAGGTTTGCCCACGCAGGCGGAGATGGAAGCGGCGATTCGCGAGCTGGGCAATAGCCTGGAAGCGTTGCGCCGGGCGCCGGTGACCGAGCCCTTCGACGGACCGGCGATTCTCTCCGGCCGTGCGGCCGCGGTCTTCTTCCACGAGGTGCTGGGCCATCGGCTTGAGGGCCAGCGCCAGCGCGGCGACGAGGAAGGCCAGACCTTTACCAAGGATGTGGGCAAGGAGGTGCTGCCCACGTTCCTGTCGGTGGCCGACGATCCCACGCTGACAACATTCGGGAATACGTGGCTCAGCGGCAGCTACCAATATGATGACGAGGGCCAGAAAGCGCGGCGCGTGGAGTTGATTCAGGATGGCGTCTTGCAGACCTTCCTCATGTCGCGTCTGCCGATTGCCAGTTTCAGCGCCTCAAACGGCCACGGCCGCGCCCAGACCGGCAAAATGCCCACCGGACGCCAGGGCAACCTGATTGTGACTTCGACCAAAAGCGTTTCCGATGCCAAGCTGCGCAAGCAGTTGATCGAGCTGGCCAAAAAACAGGGCAAGCAGTACGGGCTTTATTTCGAGGACATTTCTTCAGGATTTGCCGTCACCCAGCGCAATTCGCCGCAGGCTTTTCAGGTGATTCCGCTGGTGGTTTGGCGAGTCTATGTGGACGGCCGGCCGGATGAGCTGGTCCGAGGCGTCAGCATTGTGGGAACACCGCTGGCGGCCATGAAGCGCATCCTCGCCACCAGCGACAAGAGCGAGGTATTCAACGGCGAGTGCGGCGCGGAGTCGGGCACCATTCCGGTCAGCGCCGTCGCCCCGGCCATGCTCGTCAGCGAGATGGAGACTCAGCGTCAGCCGCAAGGCACCGCCCGTCCGCCGATTCTGCCGATTCCCGGAACGAAACAATAGCAAGATTCAGAGGACAGAGGCGTCATGAACTCAATTCGACCGATTGCAGTCTTCGCTGGAGCAGGATTCCTTGCAGCTATTCTTGGCGGCGTCTGCCTGAGCGCGGCTGGACAGGCATCAGCCCGCCAGACCCGTGCCCAAGCCGAAAAAGACCCCATGTTGAAGGCCATGCTCGAAGAGCTGGACCGCAGCAAGAGCCAGTTGCAGTTGAAGGGATTTGAGAAGCCGTTCTTTATCCAATACCGCATTGAAGAGATTGACAACTTCGAGACCAAGGCGGAGTTTGGAGCCACCAGCAGCTCCCAGCGCAGCCGCGGCCGTGTGGCGCGCGTGACGGTGAGGGTGGGCGACTCCAAGACCGACAGCTCGGGAGGCCAAGGCGACGGCACAGTCCAAATGACGGCTCTGGACGACGACCCGATTGCGGTGCGCTCTGCCCTGTGGTGGACAACAGACCAGGCATACAAAAACGCCCTGGCGACCTACGCGCAGAAGCAGGCTGAATTAAAACAAGTAGAAACGCCGCCGCAGGCCGACGACTTCAGTAAGGAAACGCCGCTGATCTCTCTGGCAGAACCGCTCAAACTGAAGGTGGACGAGGCTGCCTGGGAGGCTCGGGTCGCACGGGATAGCGGTCTCTATCGCACCGCCGCCAGCGTCAGAGACGGCCAGCGCGATGTGCGCTACTCCGCCGGTAGTTTCACTGCGCGGATGACCACCACATGGCTGGTCAACAGCGAGGGAACCATCCTGCGCAAGTCGGAGAGCTATTACGTGGAGGCCTTCGCGGCGGGCGCGCAGGCGGCCGACGGCATGAGGCTGGACCGCTCCTATTCGACCGCCGGACCCACACTCAAGGATGTGGACTCTTCTGAGGTTTTTGAAAATCACGCTCTCGAACAGATCGCCTCGCTCACCGATCTGCGCAACGCGCCGATCGTCGAGGAGGAATATCACGGCCCTGTGCTCCTCAGTTCCGACGCCGGCGCTGATACCGCAACGGCCCTACTCTCTGGCGGTTTGGCGGCTACACGGCCCAAACTGGGCACCGAGGCGCGCACCAATGGCCCATTTGCCTCCAGCTACCATGCGCGGGTGCTGCCCGATTTTCTTGATGTGGTGGATAATCCCGGCCGGAAGAGTTACAACGGCAAAGGGCTAGTCGGCGCTTACGACGTGGACGACGAGGGCGTCCCCGCGCAAGCGGTGAAGCTGATCACCGCAGGGAAGCTTGAAAATTATTTGATCGGTCGCCAGCCTGTGCGCGACTTTCCTCAGTCGAACGGCCACGGACGCGCCGGCCTTGCCGCGCCACCTAGGCCGGTAATCGGAGTCATGGAGCTCACTTCCCGCGAAGGACTGACGGACAAGGAACTGAACCGCAAGCTTCTTGACCTGGCCAAAGACCGCGGTCTGAAAAATGTCTATTACGTAGCCACCATGGGTCCCGATCAATCGCCGAGGTTGCTGTATCGCGTCAGCCAGGACGGCAAGCGCGAACTGGTGCGCGGCGCCGCTCTGAACGATCTGGACCAGCGTGCTCTGCGTTCTGGCATCGTGGCCGCGGGCAAGGAACTGTGGATCGCCAACTACTTCGGGGATCTGCCGGAAACAGTGCTGGCGCCGGCGCTGCTCGTCGATGACGTGACCATCCGCCGCGCCAACAAGAAGAACGACAAGCTGCCCTTCTATCCGCCGCCGGAGTAACGTCCCGGAATCGGCGGGTAGCGCACGTCCGACCAACCACAAATGAATGGGTGCCCCATCCTTGCCGCGTTTTTGTTCTTGCGGCAAGGGTGGGATGCCACGACTCTGGCATGACAGAAGCATTAAATATGCACTAGTCCAGCCGCGTCAAAAAGGCTTCACCCTCGGCGGGGCGCAGACGGTGCGCGATGGATTCGGCCTGTTCGCGATTGTCGCCCTCCGGACGAATGCGAACCCAATAGCTGTTTTCGCCTGGGAATTCGATCACATTGGAGTCAGGGTACTTGCGCAGCAGTTGCTCTTTCAGCTTGATGGCCTTGTGTTGGCTGGTAAAGGCGCCGATCTGCACGCACCAGCGGCCGCCGGTTTCAATAGGCTTGGGGGTCCGGTAAACATCCACCCGGACGCGAGCGGAGCCGCTCCGGTAGATGCCCGTCGCCTTGGCCGAGGCAATGGTGAGATCCACCAGCCTTCCCTCCACAAACGGGCCGCGATCTGTGACGCGCATGGCGCTGGACTCGCCAGTCGTCAGGTTGGTCACCACAATCAGTGAACCCATGGGCAGGGTGCGGTGGGCAGCGGTCAGAGCGTGGTCGCTGAAGACCTGGCCGTTGGCGGCTTTGCGGCCCTTGTACGGCGCGGTGTACCAGGTGGCCAGGCCCTCCTCGGTCAGGATGGGTTTGTGCGTCTTCACATAATGGAGGTCTTCGGCGCTGACTCCACCCGGCGGCGCTGGGGTGGGCGCGATGCGTCCCGGCGGCATAGGCGTGGGCGCCGGCGCAGGCGAATAGACCTGAGCCTCCGGCGCAGTCGCTTCAGGCGCGGGCAGCGGGGCAACCGCTCGCCGATGCCCGCAGCCCGACAGAATCAGAAGCGGCGGAACCACAAGCGCAACAGCCCACCAGGCCCCGCGCCGGATGCGCCACAAAAATTGGGTGCCCCGGGTCTCGATTTTGAGACCTGGGAAACCACAAACCTGAGCTGAACTCTTCATCGGCCTCGCGAACCCCTGTTCTGGTCAAAGCGGTCAGCCAGATCGCGCAGTTTGTCGGCCACGGTGCGCAGGGCCGAGATCGATTCGCTGCGGACCTGGGGAATCACCGCGTCGTTCACGTAGGCGATGGTGTGGCGCACTTCCATCTCGATCAACTCGATGGCCTCTTCGATGCGCGCGCCGACGCTGCCGATGCCTGGACCGGGAGTGGGAGTGGAATTTGTGCTCATGGCTGTACACCTCGCGCAAGGAGACCCTTGAAACAATCCCTTCCTCAGTCTGCGGTGCATGCCGCTGCGCGTCAATCGCTGAAAGCCGGAAGGTGCCGCAATGGTCAATACTGGAAGCGTGTCCGAGGCAGTTGACCGGCGATCACTCTATAGCCTTGGCGTGCGACTTTCCACAACACGATTGCGTCAGTTCAACGAATGCACCAGAATGGCAGTTGGAGGGATGCGCGTTGCTCTCTATAAGCAGGTCGGTCAGAGAACGGGTCTTCCTCGAAAGCATTCGACGTCCAATCTCCCGCTAGCGAGGACTTGCCTCTTGAAAAGCAATTCGAGAGAGAACGCCGCCAACAAACCTGCCTTCGGTCGATGGAAGTCGAGCCGGACGCGGGTGAATTGTGCCGTTCTGCTGCTTATTGCGGGGTTGCTGCTGCCCGCGAGTTCAGCGTGGGCCGCTCAGGCGGAAAGCCCCAGCCTTCCGCTACCAGAAGCACCTCAACCGCAAATCCCCACCCCCGCCGCTGTGCCATGCCAAGCGGTGACCGGCGCACAACCTGTGTCCTGCCCGCCTCAACCTGCCAGAAACCGGTATGAACGCTTTATCAACGGGCCGCAGGTAAAGCCGCTGACGCCCAAAGAGAAGGCGCGGCTGGCAATGCGCAATGTGCTGGACCCCTTCAACGCCCTCACCATCCTGGGCAGCTCGGCCATCGCTGTGGGCTCTGACGCTGACTCCGCCTACGGCCCCGGCATGAAGGGTTTCGGCAAGTATGTGGGCGTCAGCTATACACAAGACATCACCGGCGAATTCTTTGGCACCTTTCTGATTCCGTCCATCGTTCACCAGGACCCGCACTACCACCGCATGCCCACCGCTTCGATTCCCCGCCGCGTGGGTCACTCCATTGAGCAGGTGGTTTGGACCCAGGGTGACAACGGCAAGGGCATGGTGAACTACGCCGACATAGTCGGCTTCGCCATCGAAGACGAGATCGGCAACCTTTATGTGCCGGGACAGAAAACCGATCTGCCGTCCAGTTCCGAGCGCTACGGCATTACCCTGGCCACCGCGCCCATTGACAACTTCATTACCGAATTCCTTCCCGACATAGCCCGCCGCATCCACGTTCGCGTCGTCCTCATCCAGCGGATTATCAACCAGGCGGCCAAGACCGGCGGATCTGGATCGTAGTAAGCGAATCACCAGAGCGGAAGCGCACTTCCCAGGCCATCCAGTTGACCGCCTTTTTCTCCCATTTTCCTCTCCGTTCGGTGCCTCCAAATTGCCATTCACCTTCTGATTCTGCCGTTTGCTGCACAACCGTTGGGTTGACCACCGGTCCCGCTTACCCTAGTAGTGGATTTTCAGTCCCCAGGCGCCGGCTTCCGGAAGTCCTGGATTGGGCCGGGCGAGAGACCGCTGTCGGTGACCAATTTATTCGAGGAGACCGAAACATTATGTCCAAAGCAGTCAAGTACGCCGAGAAAGCCGTCGTCTACGCGGCCAAGGGCGCGTGGGTTGTATTTGAGCGATTGAACCGCATCAGTCCGAACCCGGGGTTCACGCCCAAATGGAGTGACAAGCCTCTGCTCAAGAGCTACGAGAAGGAAAAACCGCCGCTGGGCTGGCCGCGCACCACGGACTCGCTTTGCCCCAAGTGCGTACCTGAAATTCGCAAGCAGATTCTGGACGGCAAGCTGCCCATGGAAATCCTGCTGAACGAAAAGGTGGGCGAAATCAAGGCCCAGATCATCGAGCGCGATGGCAAGATCATGATGGTGAAGGACTGCCCCAAGCACGGGCATTTTGAAGACGTGATGTCGATCGATACGGCCTTCTTCAAGCATCTGGAAGAGAGCTTCCCCGGCCGCGACATCCGCGCCCACAACGACGACAAGCTGCACCACCACGGCACCTCGACCATGACCCACGGGCGCGGCTCGGTGCTGACCATCGATCTCACCAACCGCTGCAACATGATGTGCGATCCCTGCTTCATGGACGCCAACCAGGTGGGCTTCGTCCACGAGTTGACGTGGGACGAGATCAAGACCATGCTGGACAACGCCATCACCATCAAGCCCAAGCGGCAGATGAGCGTGCAGTTCTCCGGCGGCGAGCCGACCCTGTCGCCTTACTTCCTTGACGCCATCGCCTACTCCCGCAAGGTGGGCTTCAACAGCGTGCAGGCTGCCTCCAATGGCATCGAGTTCGCCAAGAGCAAGGAACTTTGCCGCGCCGCCGCTTTGGCCGGTTTGCGTTACGTCTACCTTCAGTTCGATGGCATCGGCAACGCCGCCAACTCGCACCGCAAGGTGGGCAACCTCTTCGACGTGAAGCTCCAGGCCATCAATAACCTGCATGAAGCCGGCGTAGACATCGTTCCGGTCACCACGATCATCAACGGCATCAACAACGAGCAGGTGGGCCACATCATCCGCTTCGCCCTCGACAATCCCAGGACGATCAGCTTCCTCAGCTTCCAGCCGGTCAGCTTTACCGGCCGCGACGAGGACATCTCCGACGAGCGCCGCATGGCGCAGCGTTACACCCTCAGCCACATGGCCCACGACATCAAGGACCAGATGGGCTTCGGCGAGCCGGCGCGCGACTGGTTCCCCATCAGCTTCATGTCCATCTTCACCGACTGGGCCGATCTGATTCACGGACCCAACGCCGAGTGGGGACAGCTCAACTGCGGTTGTCACCCCAACTGCGGCGTCGGCATGGCGCTGATGATCGACAAGGAGACCAAGGAAGCCGCCCCAGTGACCTCCTTCCTGAACATGGATAAGGTCTCAAAGGATCTGGCCAAGGTGAACGACGCGGCCCGCGGCAAGTGGCTCTCGGTCATCGGCTTTGGGCTGGCTCTGCTGCGCAACTACGATCCCTTCAAGTCGCCCACCCACTTCAGAATCACTGACATGATGAAGAAGATGGACAAGACCTTCGGCGCCACCGGCCACGATTACGGTAGCGTCAAGGGCACGCGCACTTTGGAAGACATCAAGAAGCGCCGCGCCGACCGCTGGAACTTCCTCTTCATCGCTGGTATGTGGTTCCAGGATCTGTGGACATACGACTTCCGCCGCACTGAGCAGTGCACCATCCCCTACGCCACGCAGGAAGGCGAAATCAGCTTCTGCGCCTACAACACCGGCATCGGCTGGCGCAACATCATCGAGAAGATGCACATGACTGCCACCCTCACCAAGTGGTATGAGGAGCACGGACGCCATGAGATCTTCACCGGCGGCAAGAAAGTGAACATGCCCGAGGTGGGCCACGATCTGACGCTCAACATGGTGGACGTGAACGCCGAAGCCAATCACACGCTGGACGATTTGGGCATTGCCAAGAACGCACGCGAAGAGAAAATCCGCGCCCGCGATCTGAAGCAGGAAGCGGAAAACGTCCGTATGGCCAAGCTCTATCGCGAGCATATCCTCGGCGAAAAGCCGGTCGAGGGTCTGGTCCGCCTGGACTCGATTGCCTCGGCAAAGCCTGTCGAGGAAAAGGAATCCGAACTGGTAGCCGGCGACTAATTCACCCTCCACTGTTTCACTCAACAACAAAGGCCGTTCCCCAACCGGGAGCGGCCTTTGTGCATGGCAGAAGGAAGGACGCCGCGCGATGCGGATTCTCACGCAACTGCCATAACCGCGCCTGGCCGTAACCAATACCGGCACTTGCATCGGTTCCTCTTCGGATGTCAAGCTAAGACATGAGCTTCCGCGCCAATCTCCGCTTCGACCTCTGCCGCTCCGTACTTACAATTCTTCTCTTGCCCGCCGCGGCTTTATTGGCTGCGGATGGGCAGGCGTTTACCGCGGAAGTCCCGGTTCCCGCGGCGATGCAGGCCACGCAATCGCGCACCGGACTGGCGGCTCGCAACAACCGCGAAGTGCTGGAGGTAACGGTCTGCGGCGAGACGGCGGTCCACGTGGTGGCGCGTCCTGTCGAAGCTCCCGCCTCTACCGCCACGCGGCCCTGGATGCTCGACCCGTCCGTCTCTTGCCCCGGCGCTCCCTTTCAGTTCAGTCAAACCGGCGACCAAGTCACGCTGACCACCGCGCGGATGGCGATCACGCTGCAACTGCAAAACGGCGCTCTGAGCTTCGCCGTTCCCCAGGGAGAAACGTATCTGAACGAGAACGGCAACCTGCCTCGCACCTACTTGCCTGCTCCCGGCCAGCCCGGAGCCCTCTACCGCATCGAGGATCGCTTCTCGCCCGACGGCGCCGAGGCAATCTACGGACTTGGCCAGCATCAGAGCGGGTTGTTCAACTATCGCGGCGCGACCGTCGAGTTGGGTCAGAACAACACCGACGTCGCCATCCCGCTGCTGCTCTCCAGCCGCGGCTACGGAATCCTCTGGAATACAGCCTCCTTCAGCTACATGGACAACCGCTTCCCCCTCGATCTCACCTTCGAGTCAATGGCCGCCGATCAGGTGGATTACTACGTTCTCTATGGCCCGCGGATGGACCAGATCATCCACCAGTACCGCTCCATGACCGGCCATGCGCCGCTGCTGCCGCGGTGGGCCTACGGGCTCTTCCAGTCCAAGGATCGCTACGTGTCGCAGGCGGAAATCCTCGACATCGCCAGCCAGTACCGCGCCCGCCACATCCCGCTGGACGCCATCGTGCAGGACTGGTTCTGGTGGAAAGAGGGCGGCGAGGGAGACCCGGAGTACAACCACAACTATACCGATGTGCCGGCCGAGCTCAAGACCCTCCACGACCAGCACCTGCACGCCATGATCTCCGTCTGGGGGATGATGGATACAGGCTCGAAGACCTATCAGGAGCTTGACAAGCAGGGATTCGAGATTCCCGGCACGCACGTCTACGACCCCACCAATCCCGCCGCGCGCGACCTCTATTGGAACCTGCTTCCCGGCAAGCTTTTCGCGCAGGGATGGGACGCCTTCTGGCTGGACAGCGCCGAGCCGGAGGAATACTGGCCGCACATAGGCGATGCTATCCTGCGCTACAAGCAGTTGCACATCGGCAGCGGTCTGGAATACACCAACATCTTCCCCTTCGAGCACACGCTCGGCGTTCAGGAGCACTGGAAGCTTGCGAATCCCGATAAGCGCGTCTTCCTGCTCACCCGTTCGGCCTTTCTCGGCCAGCAGCGCGTCGGCGCCACGGTCTGGTCCGGCGATGTCTACGGCAGTTGGTGGGCGCTGCGCCATCAGATTGCCGCGGGCCTGAACTTCGCGCTCTCCGGCTTCCCATATTGGACGACGGACATCGGCGGCTATTGGTCGCCCTACGATCATTTCAGCGACAATCCGGCCTATCAGGAACTGTATGCGCGCTGGTTCGAGTACGGCGCCTTCTGTCCGGTCTTCCGCACCCACGGCCACCGCGCGCAAAACGAGATGTGGGTCTATGACCGCGTCTATCCCGCGCTCGTGGCCACGGACCGCCTGCGCTACCGGCTGCTGCCTTACATCTATTCGCTGGCCTGGAAGGTGACCAGCGAGGATGACACCATCCAGCGCCCGCTGGTAATGGACTTTCGCGAAGACCGCGCCACCTGGGAGATCGGTGACGAATTTCTCTTCGGGCCGGAACTGCTGGTCAGCCCGGTCACCAAGGAACACGCCACCCAGCGCGAGGTTTATCTGCCCGCCGGGACCGATTGGTACGACTTCTGGAGCGGAGCACGCGCTGCGGGCGGGGCTGAGATGAATCAGGCAGCGCCCCTCGACCGGATTCCTCTCAATCTGCGCGCAGGATCGATCCTGCCCCTCGGCCCGGCCATCGAATACACCAGCCAGGCCGCCGATCCCATCGAACTGCGCATTTATCCCGGCGCGAACGGCGACTTCACTCTCTACGAGGACGAAGGCAACAGCTATCGCTATCAGCAGGGCGCGCACTCCATCATCCCGCTGCATTGGGACAACGCCGCCCGCATCCTGACCATCGCCGCCCGCCAAGGAAGCTACCCAGGCATGAACGCCGGACACACATTCAATGTAGTGATTGTTACTCACGGCCACGGAGCAGGCGCGGAGCCAACCCCTGCTCCGGATAAGACCATTCAATATACCGGCGAGAAGATCGAGGCCAAGTTCTAAACAGTGGTCAGTGGTCAAGCCGGGTACCCCTCGATAAGGACGAAGGTATTGTCAAGGTGCCGGGTGCCTGTAGAAGGTCAAGAGGTTGTTCCATCATCGGAGCGGCTGATGGGCGGCTTGTAGTTGAGGCTACCATGAGGCCGCAGGTAGTTGTAGAAGTCTGTCCAAGGCTTGAGGCAAGCGT
>Ga0182014_10006140_pt1 | contig 13069 bp, 11 predicted proteins | sample 612S2DmetaG_FD_120489 | JGI IMG/M metagenome (GOLD analysis project Ga0182014, IMG submission 120489) | Permafrost microbial communities from Stordalen Mire, Sweden - 612S2D metaG | ecosystem: Environmental > Terrestrial > Soil > Wetlands > Permafrost | place: Sweden: Stordalen | collected... | reverse complement strand
TGCGCTTCCGACCCAGCGCTTGCTGGACTTTGCGTACGCGCATGCGAGCGCACGCGATGCAGTGACCGCCCGCGTCGACTTCTCTGCCCTGGCGGAGGAGTTGAAGCCCACCCGGAGCGTGCAGGTGCGGTCCGCCGCTTCCGATCGGTCGACCTATCTACGTCGGCCCGATCTGGGGCGGGTGCTCGAACGCGAATGTCTGGCGCGTCTGCCGGAGGGACCCTTCGATGCGGTTTTTGTCATCGCCGACGGCCTCTCGGCGAGCGCCGTGCAAGCGCACGCCGTGTCCATGTACGCTGCGATTGCAACTCTTCTCCCGTCGTGGCGCCTTGGGCCCGTGGTGCTGGCCGAGCAGGCAAGAGTTGCCCTGGGTGACGAAATCGGTGAGCGGATGTCCGCCGCCATGGTCGTCGTGCTGATCGGCGAGCGGCCGGGGCTCAGCGTGCCCAACAGCCTGGGTATCTACCTGACGTACGCGCCGCGCGTGGGCCGGCCAGATTCCGAGCGCAATTGCATCTCGAACATTCACGCCGATGGCCTCTCGTACGGCGCCGCCGCCGCGAAACTCGAATGGCTGATGAGGCAGGCTCGAACGCTTCAACTCACGGGGGTCGCGCTCAAGGAGGACGCACCGGCCGGTGATGCGGGGTTGGAATTGCAGAAAGCAGTGGACAGTGAGCCGGCCAAATTGCCATGCTCGAAACCTCGAGTAGATTAACCAGGGGAATTCAATGTTCAAAGTCCATCGCCGAGCCGTCGTGATTGCATCGTCCGTATTGATGAACGTGGCTGTATTCGGCGCCTCTTACGCGGCCGATGTCGTGCGGACGCCGAGCGGCAACGGCTTTCCGATTTCGACCGCGGTGACCGTGCCGGCGGGCTTCGACACGGTGTATGTCAGCGGTAAGTTGCCCGAGGTCGCCAACAAGGACGCGCCCAAGGGGAGCGTCGAGTCGTATGGGAACATGGAGACGCAGACCACGAGCGTCTTGACGCAGATCAAGGGAACGTTGGCGGGCATGGGTCTGGGGATGGGCGACATCGTCAAAATGACGGTATTCATGGCCGCGGATCCCACGAACGACAACAAACTGAACTTCACCGGCTTGATGGCCGGCTATACCAAGTTTTTCGGCACCGCCGACCAGCCCAACACGCCCGCGCGCAGCGCCGTCCAGGTTGCGGCACTCGTCTCGCCCGGGGCCTTGCTGGAAATCGAGGTCATCGCGGTCAAACCGCACGCAGAGCTCAAGAAGGGCAAACACTAGGCCGTCGGGTAATCACCGGGGCCCTGATGGCTGGCGAGATCGATCGGCGGACGTTGGGCGGGCAACGCCATGAGGATGGCAAACGGCGTTGCGCCTGGTGCTCGGTCGACCCGCTGTACGTTGCCTATCACGACGAAGAATGGGGCGTCGCCGTGCACTCCGATCGCCGCCTGTTCGAGATGCTATGTCTCGAGGGGGCCCAGGCGGGTCTGAGCTGGCTCACCATCCTGCGCAAGCGCGAGACCTACCGGCGAGCCTTCGATGATTTCGACGCCGAGAAAATGGCACGCTACGGTGACGCCAAGCGCAAACGGCTGCTGCTCGATGCCGGCATCGTGCGGAACCGGCTCAAGGTGGACGCCTTCATCAGCAACGCTCAGGCGTACTTGAAGATTTGCGAACGGCCGGGAGGCTTCGACAAATACATCTGGCAGTTCACCGACGGAAAAGTGGTGCGGCGGCGGCCACTGTATCTTGGTGGTATCCCGGCATCGACTTCCCAAAGCGACACCATGAGCAAAGACCTGAAGCAAAACGGCTTCCGCTTCGTCGGCACGACGATCTGTTACGCCTTCATGCAGGCCGTGGGAATGGTCGATGAGCATCAACGATATTGCTGGGCGGGTGATCGCTCTTAGCGAACGTCGGGGCTAATTCATAGGCGCGGACGGTTGCCGGGCGAGCCCTGATCGCGTCGAACCAACGCCGCACGTGCGGAAAGTCGTCCAGGCTTTGGCCCTGCATCTCATGCGGCACCACCCATGGATAGGTAGCCATGTCGGCGATCGAATAGGCGCCGGCAATGAATTCGCGGCCCACGAGACGCTTGTTCAGCACGCCGTACAAGCGATTCGTTTCCTTCACGTAGCGCTCGATGGCGTAGGGCACCTTCTCCGAAGCGTAGCGTGAGAAGTGATGATTCTGGCCGGCCATCGGCCCCAGGCCCGCGACCTGCCAGAAAAGCCATTCGGTCACTTCTGTCCTGCCGCGAATGTCCAATGGGAGGAACTGCTCGCTCTTCTCGGCGAGGTACAACAGGATGGCGCCCGACTCGAATACCGAGATCGGCGCGCCACCCTCCAATGGAAGGTGATCGACGATGGCTGGCATGCGATTGTTCGGCGAGATCGCGAGGAAGTCTGGTTTGAACTGCTCGCCGTTGCCGATGTTCACCGGCACGATCCGGTACGGCATGGCGGTTTCCTCGAGGAACATGGCGACCTTATGGCCATTCGGCGTGGGCCAGTAGTACAAATCGATCATCGGTGATCCTCCGGCGGGTCGAGCGCCATGTGGTGTTTGCGGAGTATGGCAATCGCCACGTCCTCTTCGCGCGGCATGATGCGCATTTTTCCGATTTGCCAGCGGGCGTCGGCGTTCTTCAGCTTAGGCCGCGGTTGCGCGTCGGCTTGATTCGTCGCTGCCACCCGCCATTCCAGCAAGTGCCTGCGCTCCGCGATGGTGTGCATCTCCTTGGCGTCCATGGGCGATAGACGTTTTTCGATCGCGAATCCGACCAACTGAGCCATGACGGCATCCGCGCGCTGCATGGTCTTCGACAATGTCAGGCAGGAATCACGGCGGTCCGTGTTCATGGCTGCCTCGCGACATGCGTTGATGAGCGGCGAGAACGGCGGCACCACGGCCGCATTGGCGATTCCCGTCGCTTCCGTCAGACGGGCCCAATCCGAATCGAGGTAGCCTCCGGGCAACTCGCGCCGCGCGCGTTTGAGCGCGTCGAACATCAGCACTACAGCCCGGTTGCCATATAGATCGAAATGCTCGCCCTGGGCCATGTCGTCCAGGACCCGATCGACCTCGGTGGTGTCTTTGTCCTTGAGTGCAGTCGCCAAGGTCGGCATCCAGGCAACGCTGTTGTCAGCGGCCACCCAACGCATGACGGTCGCTGCGGCACGAATATCGCACCCGGGGGCGTTGGTGCACATCTGCAGTCGCAGCCAACTGATGGCGGAATTGTCGGGCGCGAGTTCGCTTGCCTTCTCAGCCAGTTCGAGGGCGGCGCCGGCGGCCTTGGCCGTCTCTGTTCTCGAGCGTGAGGGAGGGCCCAGGAAGGTCAGTGCCGCTGCGGTGGCCAGCGAATTGGCGTCGTGCCGCGTCGCCAGTATTCGTGCAGCGGTGGCCCGCCACGCCGGATAGGGCTCCGTGTCGTTCTTCGCTGCGGCGGACAATGCGCATTCGGCATGTGGCAATGCCAGCGCAAGCACCAGGATGCATCGCTTGACCATGATCAGCACATCCTGCCGTTGTCGGTCAGATGGTTCTGGTGCGGCTGCCCGCGGTGAGGCCCGCGGTGATGGCCAGGCGCATCGCGTCCTCGACCGAGATGTCGAGCGGCTGAATGCGGTCTCGCGGCAGGTACAGGGTGTAGCCGCCGAACGCATAACTCATTGGAAAATAAACAGTTACCCAATCCTGGCCGCCATGAACTTCCAGCGCCGCGGGGACATCTTCCCGCGTCACGAAACCGATTGCGTGCACGTCGGCGAAACGAGCCAGGACAACCCGCTGCAGATCGCGCTTCTCGCCACTGCCGGACGGCAGCAAGCTCACGACATCCCGAAATCCGCCGTACAGGGTTTTGACCAACGGGATCCGGCCCAGAAAATCATCCCAGTACTTGAGCAGTATCTTGCCGGCATAGGCATTGACCAAACTGCCCACGGCAAGCAGCAGAAAAAACCCCGTGATGAGCCCGAGCCCAGGCCAGTAATGTTCAGGCCGGATGATGTTCAGCGCAATCAATGCGTGGCGCAGCCAGCCCTCCACGGTGTTCACCAGCCACCAGATGACGTACACGGTCAAAGCCAGGGGTAAAACCGTCACCAGGCCGCTCATCGTCAGCGTAAATATCTTTCGCATGGCTCCATCATCGCATGATCGAGATTGAGGCGCCGTAACCGCGCCACGTGTAAGCTTCCACGCCTCGAATCGCATGGTAATGACGCTCCGTGACACACGCCACCGCCTTGACCATTACTCCCGCGCTGGAAGCGGATATCCCGCTCATTCTGGCCCTTATCAAGGAGCTTGCCCTGTATGAAAAGCTCGAGGATCAGGCAGTGGCAACCGACGCATCGCTGCGCCAAGCGCTGTTCGGGCCCCGCCCGAGCGCCGAGTCGGTCATCGCTCGGATCGACGGCGAGCCGGCCGGGTTCGCCCTGTATTTCCACAACTTCTCGACCTTTTTGGGCCGTCACGGGCTGTATTTGGAGGATCTGTTCGTCCGGCCAGCATTTCGTGGTCGCGCCATCGGCAAGGCATTGCTGGCGCATTTGGCGCGAGTCGCGGTCGAGCGCGGGTGCGGCCGGTTCGAATGGGCCGTCCTCGATTGGAATCGCCCGGCGCGTGATTTTTACGAGTCATTGGGGGCCGAGGCAAACGCATCCTGGGTGAATTACAGGATCACCGGCGACGCGCTCGAACGCTTGGCCCGCACCGCTCGTTGAGGGCTGCGTTATCAATCATTGGCGCGGCAGCAGAAAGCGCAGTCCCTTGTAGTTCAGGATGACCCCGTCTCGCCGGATCCGTTCGATTGTGGGTCCTTCCTGCATCGTCGCTCCCTCGTGATATTTACGCATGTTGATGAACACGAAGCGCTCGGCCGAGCGCGTGGCGTACACATGCACATCCAGGTGCAACTCGGGCAGCGACTGGGCACCCGTCAAATTCAGTTCGTTGATGGATGGCAGGGCTTCTTCGTCCACAGCCTTGTAGTCGTCATCGTTCAGCAACGGATCGCGACGCCGGATGGAGTGCTCGCCGGAGCTGCCGGTGGTTGCTTGCTGCTGCGTCGCAGGGGGCGCAGTGGCGGCAGCGCTTGCGACCGGGATTTCGGGCGCGTAGACCGGCGAGTTGTCGAGGGGGCTGAAGTGCTTGTCGCCGGGCGCGCCCGCATCTTCCCTCCGGGCCGCCTTCGCCGGCTCCGAGTCTGCGTCGGTGTCGGGAGCCGCCATGTCGGAAGGCGGGGCGACGCCGATCCTGGCGTCGCGCGGCTGGATTGCGGTGCGCTGGACCCGGGGCGGGGCCCCTTCACCGCGCATCAGCACGACCATCAACACGATCAGGTTGATACCCAACAGGGCGCACAGCACCACCGCCCACGTCGGCAATCGCGGCTTCGGCCGCGCCACGACGGACTCGACCAAACCGGGAATGGTTTGGCGTTGGCGTTCGTGCTCCGATTTCTTGAGGGCGTCTAAAATGAACGACATACCGTGCCTTAGCCGTGCGGCTGCTGTAACAACGGAGAACCCGGCTCTGCCAATGCCGTGTCCAGCACGACCTGAGTCTGGAGCCCAGCCACGCCGTCGACGTTGAGTCGATGCTCGCGCTGAAAGTTCTGCACGGCGATTGCCAGCTCTTGATCGTACACATCGGCGTGCTCGGGATCCGAGGACGCCCCATGTAATGCGTTCAGGCTCCGCCGCAACCACCTCACTTCATCGCCGTGCATGCCGAGCGAGAGCAGGCGCGCACGCGGCGTCTTGGGTTTCCAGACGACCGTAAAATCTCCGAACCAATCGCGTGACACATCGTCGAGGGCCACCTGTTCATCGTGTTCGCCCAAATCGAGCGTCGCGAATCGGTCATCCAGCCCGGAAAGCACGACGCGATGCCGTTGGCCCTGATCGTCGGTCAAGGTAAGAATGGCGGGTCGGTTGAGGGCCCTGACTTGGGCCCACGAACCTCGCTGGTCGAGACAGGCAAGTCCGGCCTTCTGCGCCTGACCGCAGGGATCGCGGTCATCGATCATGGCGGTGCCCCACAATGCCAGCAGGCGGCGGAATGCCGCGGCGTCGGTGGTGCTCGCGCTGTTGGCGGCCAGCAGCGCGTTGATCGAGGCAGCCGGCGGGGACGCGGGACGGGCGGGTGCGACCGGGCGGATGGCGGCCGCTACCGGCGCTGCGGCGGGCGCCGGTGCGGCCTGTTGCTGCCAGATACGCCAGGCGACGACGCCGGTGGCGGCAATGCCGATCAAGAGCAGCGCGCTGGCCGCCCATCCAATCCATTGCGGCATGAAGCGGCGGCCATAGACTTCGCCGGCCGCCTGCCGCACCAGCGCGGCCGTGACCTTGCGCGTCTCCTGGGTATAAGCGCCCAGCAGCGCGCGGTCGCAGCTGACGTTGATGACGCGCGGCACGCCGGCAGCCAGGCGGTGTACTTCACGCAGGGCACCGGGGGTGAATATCTCGCCGCTGGCTCCCGCGACACGCAACCGGTGCCGTACATACCCCTGTGTCTCGTCGCGCGACAGGGGTTGAAGGTGGTAGCGGCCGGTGATGCGTTGCGCCAATTGTCTCAGCTCATTGCGATCCAGCAATTCCCGGAGCTCGGGTTGACCAATGAGGATGATTTGCAGGAGTTTCTGGGTGGGCGTCTCGAGGTTCGTGAGCAAGCGTACCTGTTCCAGCGTTTCCGCCGATAGATTTTGCGCCTCGTCGACGATGACGATGATCCGGCGTCCTTCGGCGTGGGCGGACAGCAGCCTCCGATTGAGCGCGTCGATCATCTGTTTCACACTGTCGCGATCCGCTTCCTCGATCGGCAGACCGAGTTCCTCGCAAATGGTCAGGAGAAACTCCACGGGTGTGACGCGTGGATTCAATATCACGGCGACATCGGCATGGTGCGGCACGCGTGACAATAGCGTCCGTACGACGGTCGTCTTGCCCGTTCCCACCTCGCCTGTCAATTGGATGAAACCGCCGGACTCGTTGATGCCGTAAAGCAGGTGTGCCAATGCTTCGGCGTGCCGCTCGCTCAAATAGAGGTAGCGGGGATCCGGTGTGATCGCGAAGGGCTTTTCGCTGAGACCGAAGAAGCTGGTGTACATGCTGTCTCTATGATAGCAAGCTCAGTCGCCGCGCGGCTCGGTGCCGCCGGTACTCCGCGGCAGCAGGCTGGCGCGGGTGACCAGGGTGGAGCCGAATCGGTCACGAATGCTGTCGACGGTGGCGTCGAGCAGCGCGCCCTTCGGCGGCGATCCTGCGGAGAATAGATCGATCTGCCGCAGTTCCTGCAGTTGAGCCACCCCGACGCCCAAAAGCCGAACAGCGGCCAACGGTTGGTCTGCGCGCCACTCACTGAACAGGATCTGCGCCATGCGCGATACCACTGCCGTGTCCTGCGTCGGGGGTTCCACGCTACGTTGCCGGGTGTAGGTGGCGAAATCGGCGCGGCGAATCTTCACGATCACCTTGCCCGCAATCAGCTCCTGCGCGCGCAGGCGGGACGTCGCCCGGTCCGCAAGATGCACCAGCTGGCTTTTCAACTCGGCGGGATCGCGAATGTCGACCGAGTAGGTCTCTTCGGCGCTGATGGATTTTTCTTCCCGCTGGGGTTCCACCGGTCGATCATCGATGCCGGCCGCGCGGTCGCGCATGGCAATGCCGTGCCTGCCAAACGCCCGCCAGAGCGTCTGCTCGTCGGCCCGACGCAAGTCGCCAAACGTGCGAATCCCTGCGGCCTGCACCGCAGGCAGGGACTTCTGACCGACGCCGAACAGCTTCTGAACCGGCAAACCATCGAGCACCTCGCGGATGTTGTCGGACCCGATGCGGCACATGCCATCGGGCTTGTTGAGATCCGAAGCAATCTTCGCGAGCAATTTGTTTGGCGCAATACCGACCGATGCGGTCAATTCGGTGCGCTTGGCGATACGTCGGCGAATCTCCGTTGCGATCACCTCGCCGTCACCCAGCAGCTGCCGGCTCGCGGTGACATCCAGAAAGGCTTCGTCCAGAGACAATCCTTCGACCAACGGCGTGAACTCGTGAAATATCTCGAACACCTGGTCGGATACCTGCTTGTATCGCCACATGCGCGGTTGAACGCAGATGGCCTGAGGGCACAGACGCAGGGCTTCGCGCATCGGCATGGCGGAGTGGACACCGAAGCGGCGCACCGCGTAGCTTGCGGCCGCAACGACGCCGCGGCCGGTGGTTCCGCCAACGATCAGCGGCTTGCCCTTCAGTTCCGGCCTGTCGTGCTCTTCGACCGACGCATAAAATGCGTCCATATCGACGTGTAATATCGTGCGGACACGGGCGCTCATGAAGCCACCGGCGGGGTCATCGCCAGTTCGTTGGCCGCGAAGTCATCCACACTGATCAATTCCATCACCTTTGCATCGTAGTCCCGCAGTCTCGTGGCCTCGGCTTCGCTGATGATGCCGACCAGGAGCGCTTGCTCGACACGCCCCGGCAAATCCAGCGCGGTCACCCGCCCGGTCTTCACTCCCTCGACGCGAATGCGTCTTTCCAGCGACTCCGCCCCTTCGGACAAGGTGAGCGCTTCCTGCAGCAGTCCCAGCGCGTTCGTCCGTTCGAGCGTCTTGTACGCATGACCGCTCAAGCGCTCGCGCGCCTCCGTGGGGTTGGTGATGAGGTCGACGATGTCCCGGCCCAGAGCGTCGCTGGGCGGGAAATAGGTAAGCCCGCGCGGAAAGATCACGATGCGCATGAAGGCCGCGAGGAATCGGTTGGGGAAGTTGCGCAGGAACAGATGGAGCTGCTCCTGCGCCTGATACAGGAGGCTGCGGCACGCCCACTCCACCAACGGCAGGTCAGCCGCCTGTCCGCCCTGATTGTCATGATGCTTGAGCACCATTGACGCGAGGTACATGGACGACAGGACGTCTCCGAGTCGCGCAGATAGGTTTTCCTTCTTCTTGAGGTATCCGCCGAGCGCCAACATGGCGATGTCGGCCGCAAAGGCGAACGACGCACTATAGCGATTGACGTGTTGGAAGTAGCGGGCGGTGGGGCCCGAAGCCGGGACCTTGGTGAACCGCGCCAGTGTGAGCCCCAAGATCAAGGAGCGAGCGGCGTTCGAGAGTGCAAATCCCATGTGCCCCATCAAAGCACGATCGAACTCGGTTGCTCCCTCGTCCCGGTTCGGATTGCGGGCCGCGTTCATTTCCTTCAGCACCCATGGATGGCAGCGCACCGCGCCCTGCCCGAAGATGATGAGGCTGCGCGTCAGGATGTTCGCGCCCTCGACCGTGATCGCGACCGGAACGATCTGGTAGTTGCGCGCCAGATAATTCTTTGGGCCGAGGCAAATGCCCTTGCCACCCTGAACGTCCATGGCGTCGTTGGCGATCATGCGGCCCAGTTCCGTCGCGTGATACTTGAGCATGGCGGAGGGAACGGAGGGCTTCTCGCCGCCGTCGATGGCGCCGGCGGTGACGGAGCGTGCGGCATCGATGATGTAGGTGCGCGCCGCCATCCGTGCGAGCACTTGCTCGATCCCTTCGAAACGGCCGATGGGTTGATTGAACTGACGCCGGATGCGGGCGTAGGCGCCGGACGCGTAGACCGCCGCTTTCGCGGCGCCGGCGGTATTCGAGGGCAGCGAGATGCACCGCCCCACCGACAGTTGTTCGACGAGCATGCGCCACCCCTGCCCTGCGGTGGCAAAGCCGCCGATGATGGCATCCATGGGGACGAACACGTCATGGCCCTGGATGGGCCCGTTTTGAAAAGGCACGTTTAGCGGGAAATGTCGACGACCGATCGCGACACCCGGCGTATCTCGCGGTATGAGCGCGCAGGTGATGCCGAGGTCGACCCGCTCGCCCATGAGCTTGTCCGGATCGAACAGTCGAAACGCCAGTCCGATGACCGTGGCGATGGGCGCCAGCGTGATGTAGCGTTTCGAAAAGTTGAGCCTGATTCCGATCACTTGTGCACCTTGCCAGAGGCCCTGGCAGATGACACCGGTATCCGGAATCGAGGCGGCGTCGGAACCGGCGCGGGGACCTGTCAAGGCGAAGCAGGGCACGTCATCACCGCGGGCGAGACGCGGCAAATAATGGTTCTTTTGCTCCTCCGTCCCATAGTGCAGCAGCAATTCCGCGGGCCCCAGCGAGTTCGGCACGGCGATGGTGGAAGAGGCCGTGGCGCAGCGCGACGCGATCTTGATGAGCACACATGAATGGGCATACGCGGAGAACTCCAGACCGCCGTAGCGTTTCGGAATAATCATGGCGAAGAACCCCTTGGACTTGATGTAGGCCCACACTTCCGGCGGCATGTCGCCACGCACGTGAGTGATGTCCCAATCGTCCAGCATGGTGCACAGCACCTCGCACGGCCCATCGAGGAACGACTGCTCCTCCGCGGTGAGGCTCGGTGCTTTCGCGGACATCAACTTCCGCCAATCGGGGCCGCCCGTGAAGAGTTCGCCATCCCACCACACCGTGCCGGCATCCAGCGCTTCGCGCTCGGTTGCCGACATCGACGGCAGCAGCCGGCGGTACTTCTTGAGGAACGGCCGGGTGAGAACCGCCATGCGCAGTGGGCGGACGTTCAGGAGCACCATCAACCCAACGGGCGCCAGGGCGATTTTCCACCAATCGGCCGCTGCGCCGAGGATGCAGTACGCGATCAACAGCGTGGTGAGGATGGCGGTCGCCGCAGCAAGACTCGCGCGGCGATACGCGAGCACGAGAATCACCCCCATGAACGACGCACACCAAGCGAGGGCCGCGGCGACGCTCAGCAGCGTGGGGTTCATGGGGGATTCCGCATCAGATCAAGTCTTTGACACCATCGCGCTCTTCCAGCAACTCGCGGTGCGTCGCATCCATTTTTTCGCGGCTGAAATCGCTGATGCTCAGTCCCTGAACGATGCTGTATTCGCCGCCCTTGCAGGTCACCGGATAGGAATAGATCACGCCCTCCGGAATGCCGTAGCTGCCGTCGGAGGGAATGCCCATGCTCACCCAATCGCCGTCCGCCGTGCCGAGCACCCAGTCGTGGATGTGATCGAGTGCGGCCGATGCGGCGGACGCCGCCGAGGATGTGCCCCGGGCCTTGATGATGGCCGCGCCCCGCTGCTGTACGGTCGGAATGAAGCTGCCCTTGAACCAGCTCTCATCCACCAGTGACAGGGCGGTCTTCCCGCCGATGGTGGCGTGGTTCAGATCGGGGTATTGGGTCGCCGAGTGGTTGCCCCAAATGATGACCTTTTTCACGTCTGCGAGTTGGGCGCCGGTCTTCTCGGTAAGCTGTGCCAGGCCGCGGTTGTGATCGAGGCGGGTCATTGCCGTGAAACTCTTGGGCGACAACGAAGGCGCGTTGCGCTGCGCGATGAGCGAATTCGTGTTGGCGGGATTGCCGACCACCAGCACCCGCACGTTGCGGCTGGCCACGGCATCGAGCGCCTTGCCCTGGGCCGAAAAGATTTTGGCGTTCTCGAGCAAAAGATCCTTCCGTTCCATGCCGGGGCCGCGCGGGCGCGCGCCGACCAGCATGCCGAATTCGCAATCCTTGAACGCCACGGCGGCGTCGCTCGAGGCGGTGACCTTGTTGAGGGTCGGAAACGCGCAGTCATTCAGCTCCATCACGACGCCCTGAACGGCGGCGCTGGCAGCGGGAATCTCCAACAAATTCAAGTTGATCGGTTGATCCGCGCCGAGCATTTGACCGGAGGCAACCCGAAAGGCAAGAGCGTAGCCGATATTCCCGGCGGCGCCCGTGATGGTGACTGTAACTGGCTTCTTCATACCTACTCCCGGCGCAAAAGTTTGGAATGGTAGCCCAAACCTCCGACTATTGCCGCACGGGTAGCGGGTTGGCCCTCGCGGTGGGCATGGTAACCCCGAGCAACTGTGCCACGGTGGGGGCGATCTGACGCATATCGATGAGGCCGAGGTCGCGATGCCGGCTGATCCCTGTGCCCACGACGAAAAATGCCGACCGCATCTCGGGGTACGACGGCGCAAAGCCGTGCCCGCCATGGCCTCGCATATCGGTGACCAATGGATCATTGAACGCACCGCCCGTGTAGAACCCCGGCTTCATGACGACCACGAAGGACGCATCCGGAAATCCTCCCTGCTTGGACAGGGCCTCGCGCTCCAGAATGTCGGCAATTCCGTTCTTCGGGTCCGCGGCGAGCCTTCGTAGAAGGTCGCGGACCTGGGCGGATGTTCGCGGGTCGTCGTGATCGTGCAGCATGACCGCCGCCATCCCGCCCGCCGGCCATGGCTCTGCCCTCCAGTCGGTGACCGTGGCTGTTTTGGTGCCCGGATCGATGGTGGCTTCGATAAGGCCGGCTTGAATGAACGGAATAAACAGATTCAGCTGAGCGGTCAGGGGTACGAATCCATGGTCGGAGACGACGACGGTGACGGCGGCAGGATCGTTGGCGCGTGCCGCGGCGACCAATCGAGAGAGCATGTCATCGATCGCCTCCACATCCCGGTTTGCCTCCGCACTGAAGGGTCCATGGGCATGCTCGACCGAGTCCAGCGAACTCAAGTGGATGGTCATGAACCGGGGCCGATGCTTGCGCAGGATATCGATGGCATAGCGTGTCTTCGTCTCATCAGCCGACACGCTCGTATCGTTACCCATCAGGTAGGGTCCAAGGCGGACCTGCATTTCGCGCACCAGCCCCTCGGGACGCGACAGGTCGGCGATAAGATTGCGGTCGGACGGATTCAGGTCGTCGGTGGGCTGAAATACCCGCCAATATTCCGGGATCAGGAAATCCACGGCGGTGGCGCCGACGCTCACGGGCCAACCCACGCTGGCAGTGGAGGATCCGGCGTCATGCGCGATCTGCCAAAGTGTGGGCACTCGAATCTGGTGTGCATACCAGTACCACGAATCGCCGAACTTGCGTCGGGGATCGAATTCTTGATTGTTGTAAACGCCATGCTCCGCCGGCGACACACCGGTCAGCAACGTGGTGTGGCTGGGATAGGTGCTGGTCGGCCACACGCCTTCGACCCCCTCGGCGAACGCGCCCTCGGCAATCAGGCTGCGCAG
>Ga0182014_10006139_pt1 | contig 13072 bp, 10 predicted proteins | sample 612S2DmetaG_FD_120489 | JGI IMG/M metagenome (GOLD analysis project Ga0182014, IMG submission 120489) | Permafrost microbial communities from Stordalen Mire, Sweden - 612S2D metaG | ecosystem: Environmental > Terrestrial > Soil > Wetlands > Permafrost | place: Sweden: Stordalen | collected... | reverse complement strand
GTCCGGGTTCATGCCCAGCGCGGCGGCCTCGGCCAGCAACTCCGCAAGGTAGATCCCGATCACCTCCACCGTCACCGGATGCTCGGTCCAGCCCTCCTCAACCAGCGGCACCAGCAGCGGGCAGGCTTTTTCCAGAGCCCGCAATCCCTGCGCGCGGCACGCGGCGGCGTAGGCGTGGCTCTCCACCGTGGCGGCGGTGGCGATCACCAGCACGTCCCCGGTTTTTGAGGCCGCGCGGGCTGCCAATGCGCCGGGCTCGATCACCCCCAGCACCGGCACCGGCACCGCGGCCTCAATGGCGTCCAGCGCCAGTGCGCTCGCCGTGTTGCAGGCGATCACCAGGAATTCAGCCCCCTGCTCCCGCACCAGGAACTGCGCGCTCTCGGCCGCGTAGCGGGCAATGGTGCGCCGCGACTTCGACCCGTAAGGCAGCCGCGCCGTGTCGCCCAGGAAGGCGAACCGCGCCCGCGGCAGCCGCTCCATCAGAGCCCGCAGCACCGTCAGTCCGCCGAAGCCAGAATCGAAAACACCGATGGTAGGGGTCATGTCTCTCAGATCGCGGGTCGGGTGTATCGGAAAAAATCTGCCAAACTTCTAGATAACCAGCATAGTTCGATGAAGACGCTTCTCGAGTATGGATTGCTCGTTCCGTGTTTCAACAGAATCGCATTGAGTTGGTCGTGGACGAAGCGATAGATCTCTAATATATCCGGGACAGACGGCATCCTGTCCCTGGGGAAGGCATTGCGTAGTTCGCTGAGAACTCCCTCCGGCGTGCCGTTGTGGATGTAGACGTCGGTTCCATTCAGATCGCTGGCCGATCTCTGGATTCGATAGGGCTCCGACTCCCAGACAATGCAGTCGTGGAGGGTGGGATTTAGTTTTTGCCACGCGATTGTCATGCCCAATTCCAGGGGCATATTGAAACGCGGCACGGCCGTGGGCGCGACGCTCACTTCAACCCTGGAGAGATCGTGGATGGAATAGCGGCAGCTCTCAATGAGTTCGAAGATTCTGTCCAGCCTGCGCCCGCTACCGGGAATTTCAGAGGCAAGGTGAGGATCCAAATCAAGCTGGCATAGCCCAACAATATAAGCAATGTAGAGGCTGCGAAACTCTTCGTCGTATGGGATGTTCAGCAGAACGCTTTTTGGGTCAGGCAGCGGAGGCACGCTTGCGCCTCTTTTCCAGTTTGATCGAAGTCACAGTCTGCTCTTCCCGAGCGGGATGCATGGCCTTGAACTGGTCCACAAGTGCCTGTAACTCTCTCTCTCTCTCTTTGGAGATGGGATAAAGCTTTGCCCACTCTTCAGGAGTGGCCCAAGGCGTCGTGATGTGAATCGGCTTCGGCATGGCTACTAATTTACCATACCGCGAATTCGACGGAATGGGAACCGTTCTGCCGCGTAGCGCCAATTCCAGCCGTGCCGGTTATGGCTGGGTTCCTTCACTGGGCGCCGCATCCCCCGCCAGGTACGTCCGGGTCAGGTCGGCGTGCCCGGCCAGGGTCGGACGCGGCTGCCCGTCCACCAGAAACCGCACCTGCGTCACGCGGGGAAGATTGGCGTGCAGCGTGCCGCAAATCGACAGCACGGTCAGCGTTTCGGTCTCAATCCCCGAGGGGTGGCTGGCGGCGAAGCCGGCGGTCAAATCCACCACCGCCAGTTGCGGCCCCTGCTGCGGATCCCCCGCCGGGGCAGGGGAGTGGGCGCCGGCTCCCAGCTCCGGCGCCGGCAGCAGAAACACCTGGGTCACCGAGCTTCCCCCGCCCGGCACGGGATGCGTCGCGTCCGCTGCGGCATACAGGTCCAGCAGCTTGCCCAGCACCGCGCGCCCCCGCGATCCAGGGTCGGCGGGCAGCGGCAGGGAGTGCACCTGGGCCGTGAGCGAACTGTCCTCGTCGTTGGCCACCAGCAGCGTCGCCTGTTCGGCCGGCGCCACTTCCGGCGCGCTGGTCGGCGCCGAGTCCTGGCCCGCGATCAGCCGCTGGTGGGCTCGCTCCCGCAACTGCCACAGCGCCACGCCCATCGCCAGCGAGGCCAGCAGCAGAATGGCGAACAGAAAACGCTGGTAGCGCGGAATCACGGCTGATGCGCCTCCGTGCGCCATTCCAGCAGCGCCGCAGCCAGCGCCCCGGCCACCCTGGCCTGGTAGTCCGGGTCGTCCAGATCGGCGCTGGTCTTGTGCCCCGCGTCCCGTTCCGGCGCGATCTCCACCGCCACCGCCGGGCAGGCCATGCTGTCCAGGCCCGGCAGCGAGGTCCGGCCCAGCGAAACGTTCATCCCGGCGTGCAGCAGGTCCGAGTTCAGCACCCCGGCCAGCGCCAGCGACCGCGTCACCCAGGCCGCCTGCGCCGTCTTCCAGGCCGGCCAGCGCGCGGGTTCAACCGGGGCCAGCGACGAGGCGAAAAGGTGAATGCCTGAGCCGCTCTCCGATGCGTGCAGAATGAGACAGGCCTGGGCCGAGGCGTGGTTGGCAATCTCCGCCCGCCGGTTCGCCTCCACCCCGGCGTCGGAATCCCGCGTCGTCACCACCTGGATGCCCCGCGCCGCCAGAAGCGACCGCAGACGCACGCTCAGCGCCAGGGTGAACGTCTTTTCAAGCTGCCCGCCCGCCAGCCGCCCGCCCGTGTCGTCGCCGCCATGAGCCCCGTCCAGAACCACCACAAACCGCGCCTGCGGGCCTGCCGGAGCCTGTTGCGCGCCGGCCAGTTGCCCGGCTGCCGCCAGGGCCGCGAGTGCAAAAACGAAAGCTGTGGAAAGAGTCTCATTCGCCCGCCTCGCCTTCAAGGAGCATGCCTTCCGGCATAGGCGCCAAGTTGTTTCGCGGACTCTTGCGACGGGGTCGAAGCCCCAGCCTGTCAATCCGGACCGGCCAGTCCCTAAAGCAGCCACTCTCTACGCTCCTGGATTGCGTCGTGCATCGCATCGGGAGCGAGGTCCAGCTCACCGGGCCACGCCACCGCGCCGCAATCAAGCCTCACCTGTGCAAACAGAAACGGATCGGCAAGCGCGGCGAACACCCCAGCCTTCGTCGAATGCACCAGACCGGACAGATCGACCATCCCGGTGACCCCATCGGCAAATGCAACCCGCAGCCGGAACCCTGCAAGGGCCTCGACTGCGATCACACGCCAAGGCGACCGGGGTCTGGCCTCCTCGGCTACGGCAGTGGAAGAATCTTCGCTGGCGTTTGATTCTGTACGCATAGTTCCCAATCCTCCATCAGCTCGCTACGGTGTTGCTGTGCCCACTCCAGCACCAGCGCCATTGCGCGGAGAGGCAAATCTCCTCGGATGACCTCGAACGTCCGAATGTCGATCAATGCCTCGAATTCAGCATAAAGGGCGTGAAAATGAGGCGGAACATGGTCTCCGAACTACACCTGAATCAGGATTCCATAAAACCTGCTGATCGTCGGCATTGATCCCCTCGGTTTCACGGCCTGTGAGTCAAAATCAGTCTCCGATCACCGCCACCCCTAGTCCAGCGCGTAGACCGTCAATCCGCTCAGCAGCTTGGGAAAAAAATCGGTCGACTTCTGCGGCATCACCTCGCCCGCAAACGCCACTTCCCGAAGCTGCTCCATCGATACCGGGTTGGTCAGGAAGGTCACGTCGGCCTCCCCGCGCCGAACCTGCTCCACCGCCTCGCCCGCGTCCCGCAGATAGCGCAGATTGGTCTGCTCCCGCACCTTTTCCGCGTCCAGTCCCAGCAGCCGGTCCAGCACAATCGAGTGCAAATGGCTCAAATCAAGCTGCCGCTGGCGCTCCGGCAGCCCCGCCAGCGCCGCGCCAATCGGTCCCGGCTTCGAGTTCAGCAGCCATGCCCCCCCGCGGGTCACCGCCACAAATGCCGTGCCCGTCTGGGCGCTCAGCGTCGCCATATAGTCCGACGCGTCGGCCGCGGGCAGCTTCTTGACCGTGAAAAATTCCTCCGCCGCGCGCCCAAAAGCCCCCGCATCGAAGCCCTCCAGGCTGTGCACCACCCGGTGCGTGGGCAGCACCACGATCCCGTCCGAGTCCATGTTCACGAAGGTCATCATCACCGCCGCCTCCGGAAAAGCCGGCTGCGGCAGCTCGGTCGCGCTGTACTCCGTCTTGATCGCCTTGGCAGGCGCGGCCGGCGCATGTTCCCTCGAGTAGTTCAGCGCCGTCTCGTAGCGGTGATGCCCGTCGGCGATAATCAGCTTCTTGTCCGCCATCGCCGTCGTCAGCAGCCGGATCGCCGCCGGGTCCGTCACCCGCCACAGCCGGTGCAGCACCCCGTACTCGTCGCTCACCTCGGCTTCCGCCGGGCCGTTCCCGTCGTACAAAATCTTCTCCACGCTGCCCGCCGGGTCCGAATACAGCATGAAAATCTGCCCAAAATGCGCGTGCGTCGCCTTCAGCAGGTTCAGCCGGTCGCTCTTGGGCTTTGACAGCGTCTGCTCATGGCGAAAAACCACCTGCTCCGCGTAGTCGTGCAGCTTGCCCAAGGCGATAAACCCACGCCGCTCCTTCACCGTCTCGGTGCCCGGGACCTTGAACCGCTGCGCGTAGGCGAAGATCGCCGGGTCCTTCTCCTGCACCAGAACGCCCTGCTCCCGCCACGCCCTGAAGTCCCGCGCCGCCCGCGTATACACGCTTTCCCCGCGCTCGGCGTCAAACAGCTCAGGCAGGCCCAGAATGATGCGCACCAGGTTGTACGGGCTGCGCTGGTAATAGGCCTGCTGCATGGCCGGTGAAATCTTGTCGTACGGCTGGGTGACAACATCCTCCAGCCGGACTTGCGAGGGATTGTAACGCCATGCGCGGAATGGATAGATGCGTGCCATGCGGAAGTCTTGCTCCAAAAAACGGTCGATTTGCGCTCCACGGCCCATCCTGCTCACTCCCGGTACCGTTGCGCGCTTAGCGTCGATTGTATCCCAGCCGCCGTTGCCGGCCCCTTCATTCCTCTGCCGGCGCAAGGGGTTCGATGCCGTCCCATCGGTTCGGCAGGCACACCGCTATCCGTGCTAACATCGCCATCAAACTTGGGTGCTGCGGCATGAGAAAATTCCCACTCGACGGCAAGGCTCCAGCGGAATCCGGCAACCTCCGGCGGCTCGGTGCCCGCTGGCCGCTCTGTGCCTTGTCCCTACTCTTCTTGCTGCCGCCTGCCCCGGCCCAGGACAATCCGCTCGACAAGATCCATACCCCGCCCCCGGCAAGCGCGACGCCGGCCGTCGGCGAGCCCGCCGGAGCCGAGGCCCCCGCCGCCTCCGGCCCCGACGCCCTCAAAATCCATCCCGGCGCCCGCATCCGCATGAACGTCGACATGGTCCTGGTCCCCGTCACCGTCACCGATCCCATGAACCGCCTGGTCACCGGCCTCGAACAGGAAGACTTTCAAGTCTACGAAAACAGCGGACAGCAGAAGATTTCCACCTTCGCCAGCGAAGACGCCCCCGTCTCCATCGGCATCGTCTTCGACCTCTCCGGCTCCATGAGCTCCAAGCTCATCCGCGCCCGCGAGTCCATCCTCCAGTTCATCAAGACCGCCAACCCCCAGGACGAGTTCTTCGTCATCGGCTTCAACGACCGCCCCGAGCTGATCGAAGACTTCACCAGCTCCGTCGAAGACATCCAGGCCCGCCTGGCCACCGTGCGCAGCGGCCACCGCACCGCCCTGCTCGACGCCATCTACTACGGCGTGGTCAAAATGCGCGAAGCCCGCCACGAACGCAAGGCCCTGCTCATCGTCTCCGACGGCGGCGACAACCGTTCCCGGTACACCGAAGGCGAACTCCGCGCCCAGGTGCGGGAGGCCGACGTCGAACTCTATTCGATCGGCATCTTCGACCCCTACGCGCCCACTCCCGAGGAGCGCACCGGACCCCAACTGCTCGACGAACTCAGCGAGGAAACCGGCGGAAGGCTCTTCCGCGTCGACGACATCTCCGAGATGGGAGACATCGCCGAAAAGATTTCTACCGAGCTGCGCAACCAATATGTCATCGGTTACCGCCCCAAGGACCTCACCCGCGATGGTAAGTGGCGTAAAGTGAAGGTGAAGATCAATCCTCCAGCGGGACTGCCGCCACTCACAGTCCATGCTCGCACCGGCTACTATGCGCCTTTGCAATAACGCGGCTTTCGCGATCCTACTTCTTGCCGGAGCGGCTCTTTCGCTGGCGGCGCAATCATCGCCCACCCAACCTGCCGCTCCTGCGGCCCAGCCCGCTCGCCCCACCGCGAGCCAAGCCCCTTCGCTCACCGTCGATCGCGACCCCGTCCGCTCCCCTGACCCCGAGCCCCCCGGGGCCGCCGTTGCGCCCCTGCGCCGCGAGGGCGAGGGTTACGTCCTCCATACCGACGTCGAAGAAGTGGTCCTCAACTGCACCGTGCTCGAAGGCAACCGCCTCGTCCCGGACCTCAAAAAGGACAACTTCGAGGTCTTCGAGGACGGCGTCAAGCAGTCGCTCATCAGCTTCCAGCACACCGACCTGCCCGTCTCCATTGCCCTGGTGGTCGACAATTCCGGCTCCATGGCCCGCAAGCGCCCCTCCGTCAACAAAAGCGCCCTCGACCTGATCGCCGCCTCCAATCCCCAGGACGAGGCCTTTGTCGTCAATTTCTCCGACGAGGCCTTCATCGACCAGGAATTCACCTCCGACGTCAACAAGCTGCGCGAGGGCATGGGACACATCGAGTCCCGAGGCGGCACCGCGCTCTACGACGCCGTCGTCGCCTCGGCCGACGAGCTGGTCGCCGACGCCAAACGCCCCAAACAGGTGCTGGTGCTCATCACCGACGGAGAAGACAACGCCTCGACGCAGGATCTGGAGCAGACCATCCGCCGCGTCCAGGCCCTCTCCGGGCCCGTCATCTACTCCATCGGCCTGCTCTTCGGCGACGAGATGACACACTCCGAGGTGCGCCACGCCCGCCGCGCCCTCGAAATGCTCTCCTCCGAAACCGGCGGCATGGCCTTCTTTCCCAAAAACATCGAACAGATCGACCAGATCGCCGCCGAAGTGGCCCGCGACATCCGCAACCAGTACACCCTCGGCTACCACTCCACCAAGCCCACCACCGAGCCCGGCTTCCGCCGCGTCCAGGTCAATGCCGCCGACAAGGCGCACGGCAAGCTCACCGTCCGCACCCGCACCGGCTACTACCCCGTGGTGCGCGTCGCCAAGCCCGCCTCCCCGGCCAAAAGACCCGGTTAGTCTAGCCAAAACAGCCAATCGGTTCGCCAAAACTGCCAATGAGCTTCCCCAAACCGCCAATAAGGTCTCCCCAAAGCGCGAAAAAGTCCCCCAAAAGTGCCAGTAAGTTGAAAGACACATCGATTTGTCTTACCGAAAATGTGGGTGCCCCCGGTCTCGATTTTCAGACCGGGGCACCCACGAACCCCAACCCGCCCCTCTTTCCCCGCCACAACCTCCCCGGGTGTCCCAGGTGCGGGTGCCCCCGGTCTCGATTTTGAGACCGGGGAGACCACGAACCCCAACCCGCCCCTCTTTCACTCCCACAGCCGTCGGGACCTGGGAGACCACGAACCCCCTCCCGGCGGCTCCAGGGCTCGCAGATAATTACCCTCCGCCGGAGCACACTGGAAGACAGAGGAGATTGGGTCAAAGCCCCAGCTCGGCCGGAAAATTCAGCCCAAAAGGCGTCGACCCCCACCCCCCTACCCAAAAACACCCCCTTTTCGGGGTGCCTCCGGGGTCAGTGGTGGTCTATAATATATTTAGAATGAACATGTTGCACGATGCAACCGGGGAGCAGCCTGTTATCTTTATGGTAAACAGAACTCCCCGAAAATACGGCCTTTTTGCCCTCAAAATCCGTCCTTTTGCCCCATTTTCAGCCCAAATGCAGCCTTGAAGAGTCCCGCGCCCTGTCCCGTCGACCGGCCTCGCCGGCCCGCCGCCAACCGAAGACAAAAATATTTGCGGCGCAAAAAAATCGGCGGCAAGAGGATCGCCTCCTGCCGCCACCGGTCTGAAATGCAACCGCATTTGCTCTCTGCCTGAAACTCCTTGAATCTTCGCTACAGCGCATTGCCCGGCGCGGGAACATCCACTCCATCCGGTCCCGGCGCGTCCTCCGACTGGCCCTGCGGCGCGGCCCCCGGCGCGGCGTTCGGTGCCGCCGGTTCGGACGGAGGCGCAGGGCGACGGAGTTGGCCGCCCGGCCCCTGCCGATTCGCTCCCTGCCCGTCCCGTCCCGTCCTGTCCCGCTCCCAGCCGCCGCGCTGCTCGTGCTCGGCGCGATCAGCCTCCAACTGCTTCCACTGCTCCGGCGTCAGCTTGGCCCGAATCGCCAGCAGAAAGCGCGCATTTGCCTTTTCCAGCTCAGCCCGCGCCTGCGCCACCTTGTCGATGCCGGCCAGAATCGCGGCCTCATTCGGCTGATCCTCGCGCATCAGCGGTTCCAGTCCCAGTTCCGCCTTCTCCAGCGTGCCGCGCAGGTCCACCAGCTTCTCCCGGTGCGCCAGCAGCGTCTCGTCCATCGACTTCCGCTGCGCCTCGGTCAGCTTCAGCCGCTCCACCAGCTTGGGGTTGTTCCACCACCGCCCGTGGTCGCCCTGCGGCCCGAACGCCCGCTCCATGGGAGGCCGATGCTCCCCGAATCCCGGTCCGAATCCCGGTCCGGGCCCCAATCCGCCGCCCGGCCCCTGCGCCAGCGCCGTTCCCGCCATCACCACCGCCGCAATCGCCAACCCCACTGTCATGTAGACCTTCATAGTGCTCTCCCCTCTCCCGATTTACCGGGAGTGTGCTGCTGTTTTTGGATTTCGCATTTACCGGGTTTCGTCCTCGGCCATCAGTTGAGCCAGCGGCTCCATGGCGCTTGGAACCTCACGCGATACCTCGCTGTCCACTTTGGCCAGCAAATCCTCTTCTTCTTCCCGAGCCAGTTGAGCCCTCTGCGCGGCCGCCTGCCGTTCGTGTTCCGCCGTTGCCTGCGCAGCGGCAATCTTCATCTCCCTCTGGCGGTGTTCGTAAACCCCTCCGGCGGAGACGCCGCCGGCCACCAGCGCGCAACCCAGCGCCCACCCCGCCGCCTGCCGCCACACCCGCTTGCGCGCCACCCCCATCACCCGCGGTCCGCTATAAGCCGCTGCGCTCCAGGCGTGCAGGCTCACACGAAAGTCCCCAAGCGCCTGAGCCAGTTCCGCATCCTGCTCTGGATCCTGTTCCCGGCTCTGCTCCGGGTTCAACTGTCCTCCCCGCTCTGCCTGTCCGTCGGCCCGGTTCGTCAATTTTGCTTTGAACCTCATCGTCTTCCCCCTAGTTCCGCGCGCACTCTTCCCAGTGCCCGCGAAAGGTGCGCTTTCACCGTGCCTTCACTCAGTCCGGTCTGGCGCGCAATCTCGCTTAACTCCTGCTCTTCCACATACCGCAGCAGGAATACCGTCCGCTGCCGCTCGCTCAGCCCCTCGACCGCCTTCCACACCTGCCCCACCCGCTCCTTGGCCAGCATCTGCTGCTCGGCCGAACTCTCCCCGCTGGGCAGCCACTCGCTGGCCTCGTTCAGATCCACGGAATTCGTCCGGGTCTGACGCCAGAACTGCATCCGCCGGTTGCGCCAGTAGTCCTTTTGCAGGTTGATGGCAATGCGCATCAGCCAGGTCATGGCGCTCGACTCTCCCCGAAAGCTCGCCCAGTTCCGATGCGCCTTCAGGAAGCACTCTTGGGTCAGCGTTTCAGCTAACTCAATGTCCCGCGTCGAAGAAAGCAGAAACCGGAATATCTGCGGACGGTGCTTCGTGACGACAGCCGAAAACTCTTCCGCGGCAATCTCCTGTGCCGTAGCCATGGTCACCGTGTCCAATGCTGTGCAGGCTGCCATCACACAGGTAGACGCCCGCATCGGGTGCAAGTTTACAACCCATGCGCCGATTCCGATGAATCCCGCCTGCGGGCTCCGTTCAAGGCGCCAGCCGGCATCCTGCTCGCGTTTCGGGCTCCTGACGCTAGGTCGAAGATTCCAGTGGACCGCGGTGATAGACTATTTGCGGTAAACGCTTTCCACGCGTCCCGGCCAATCGTCCCGTAAAGGACCTCTCCCATGCTCCTTGCTTCCCTCCGCGAACAAGTCCTCCACGCCAACCGCGAGATCTCCCGCCGCGGACTGGCTCCGCACACCTTCGGCAACGTCAGCGGCATCGACCGTTCCGGCGCGCAGCCGCTGGTGGTCATCAAGCCCAGCGGCGTCGATTACGCCACCCTCACAGCCACCGACCTGGTCGTCACGGACCTCGACGGCAAGATCGTCGAAGGCACGCTGAACCCATCCAGCGACCTCGACACCCACACCCTCCTCTACCGCGAGTTCCCCCAGATCGGCGGCGTGGTCCACACCCATTCGGAATTCGCCACCTCCTGGGCCCAGGCTGGCCGCCCCATTCCCTGTCTCGGCACCACCCACGCCGACTACTTTCACGGCCCCGTTCCGGTCACCGAACCTCTAACCGCCGAAGAAGTCGCCGAAGCCTACGTGCGCCACACCGGAGCGGTCATCGTCCGCCGCTTTCGCCGGGAAAACCTTGACCCCCTCGCCGTTCCGGGGGTTCTCGTCGCCGGCCACGCGCCCTTTGCCTGGGGCCAGTCCGCCATGGCCGCTGTCGAGAATGCCGACGTGCTCGAATACATCGCCCGACTGGCCTTCCGCAGCGTACTGTTGGGGGCTTCCAAGGCCGGGATTCCAGCTTACGTTGCCGAACATCACTACCTGCGCAAACATGGCCCAAAGGCCACCTACGGCCAGCGCTGACCGGGCCTGATTCACAACGGGATCGCCGGAAAACAACGGTCAAGCTGCATTGCCATTGCTTAAAGTGCGCGGAAGGCCCCGCTTTTCGTCTATTACTGTTTCCAGTAGGTCAATCCCTTTTGATGTAGACCACATCCTGTTTCCTGCATTTTCCACAACCCAGTCCCAGAATCCGGTTGACATTTCACGGAACGGGACGTCTCTATCTCGCGTATTCTCAGTTGATTGACAATTTACTTTCAGGCATTTCGCGCGGTTCTTCCACTTGGCAACCTACGTGCTAGAGAAATGAAGTGGTGATAGGAAGCTCCCCGCATGGAGACAAATCTACTTAACCGCTTGCAGGCGATGCTGCTGGCCTTGGCCACGGTTGGGCTAGTGCTGTTGGCGGTGTGGAATTTCCACCAGGAGAGCCATTTCCAGCAACCCGACGACGGGGTCTGGTGGAGCGAGGCCGCCGATGGCGGCGGGCTGGTGGCCGACAAGGTGCTGCCCAACAGCCCTGGGCGCCGCGCCGGCATCCAGCCGCACGACCGTCTCACCGAAGCCCGCGTAGCCCCGGACAGTCCCGCCCCGCGCAGCGACGACCAGACCCAGGACCTGCTGAACGAAACCGGGGTCACCGCCACCGCCCCCGGCGCCAAGTCGCACCCGGCCCTCCACGGCAAGGACCAGTTCCTCAAGGTCAACCCCGCCCCCATCGTGCATGTGGCCGACCTGGAGCGAGTTCTCTACGGCGCCGGCATCTACGGCAAGGCCAACTACCAGATCACCCGTGACGGCATTCCGCTGGACACGCCGGTGGTGGTCATCCCCGAGCCGGCCGATCGCGGCATGGCGTTGGGGTTGCGTATCATCGGCCTCATCTACCTGGCCATCGGCATCTACGTGCTGTTCCGCCGCTGGACGGCTCCCCGCGCCACGCATTTCTATCTCTTCTGCCTGGTCTCCTTCGCGCTCTATGCGCTCAAGTACACGGGCCAGTTGGATGCGCTCGACAAGACCGTCTTCTGGGCCAATGTGTTGGCCGAGTCCTTGCAGCCGGCGCTGTTTTTGCATTTTGCCCTCAGTTTCCCCGAGGAGCGGCTCAAGAACATCCGCCGCCGCTGGCTGCTGCCACTGGTCTACGCTCCGGGCGTCGGACTGCTGGGGCTGTGGCTGTTGGCCATCACCCAGTGGCAGGCAACTTTCCTGCTCAAGCACCGCCTGGACCAGGTCGGCACGGCCTATCTTGCCATCTACTACGTCCTGTCCGCGATCCTCTTCCTGCGCAGCTACAGCCGGGCCGACACCCCCCTGCAGCGCCAGCAGTTGAAGTGGCTCACGCGCGGCACCCTGCTGGCCGTGGTGCCGTTTACCCTGCTCTACGCCCTTCCCTTCCTGTTCGACCTCTACATGCCCAGCCTGCTCACCAAGCTGGCCGGCCTGTTTATCGTTTTTCTGCCCCTCACCTTCAGTTGGGCCATCGTGCGCTACCGCTTGATGGACACCGACCTGATCTTCAAACGCGGCGTGGCCTACACGCTGGCCACGGCGCTGCTGCTGGGTGCCTACTTCGGCATCATCGCGCTGTTCGCCCTGGTGGTCCACAACGGCATGCCGCAGGAGGTGCGCGAGTGGGGCCTGGTGCTCACGATTCTCATCGTGGCCGCCATCTTCGAGCCCCTCAAGCGCAAAATCCAGGGCTGGGTGGACCGCGCCTTTGACCGGCATCGCTACGACTACCGCAAGGCCCTGGTTGAATTCGGCCGCGGTCTGAGTTCGGAAACCGATCTCCAGGCCCTGCTGGAATCCATCGTCGAGCAGTTGCCGCGCACGCTGCTGGTGGCCCGCGTGGCGATTTTCCTGGCCCAGGACTCCGGCCGCCTGCGCCTGGCCGCGGCCCATGGGCTGCCGTTCGATGCGGTCGAATCGCACAACCTGCCCGGCGCGCTGGCCCTGGGCTTCCTCAACTTCGACCAGGCGCGGGACCACTCTCACATCTTCCTCGAAAACGCACAGCAAGCCCTCCACTTGCCGGAAGACGAGCAGAGTACCGCGGCGCTGCTGGACCTGAACTACTATCTTCCCTGCCGCGTCCCAGGCAGGCAGATCGAAGATCGGGAGAACGGGCGCACCATCGCCGTCATCGGCCTGGGACGAACCATCGGCGGCGACTTCCTGTCCAGCGAAGACGTCGAACTGCTCGAATCCCTGGCCAGCTACATCGGCATCGCCCTCCAGAACGCCAGCCTCTACAAGCGCCTGGAAACCAAGATCGGCGAGTTCGAGCGGCTCAACGAGTTCAACGAGAACATCCTCGAATCCATCAACGTCGGCATC
>Ga0182014_10006137_pt1 | contig 13079 bp, 7 predicted proteins | sample 612S2DmetaG_FD_120489 | JGI IMG/M metagenome (GOLD analysis project Ga0182014, IMG submission 120489) | Permafrost microbial communities from Stordalen Mire, Sweden - 612S2D metaG | ecosystem: Environmental > Terrestrial > Soil > Wetlands > Permafrost | place: Sweden: Stordalen | collected... | reverse complement strand
CACAGCACACAAGTGTGACAAGCGGATAAGCATGGTTCAGGGTTCAACGTTCGATGTTGGATGTTCGATGTTGGATATTGTTCTGCCTTCTCTTCCAGATGGCTTTGGGAGGCTTTGCCGGCCAACCCTCCGTAGCGCCAAGGAGTTTTCTCAGTCTGGAGAATTCAAGCAGCCGCGCGCAGGGTTTCGGCAGCGGGCGCCCTTTTGCGCGCGAGCGGAAGCACGAGGTCGCAGACCGGGTCGTCGTAAGTCACATGGATTTCCATCTCCCTGAAAGACTCGTCGCGGCTTAGCTCAGTCGCCCGCTCGATCGTTTCCAAGTCCAGCGCGGCGGCTGGATTGCTAACCCAGTGCTTGCGGCCCGCGTAATAGAGCCCGATTCCCGCATGTCGTAACACCACTCTCATTCACTTGGGCATGGAAAAGAAGAACGTGGAGCCCTGGCCCGGCTGGGACTCGACCCAAATCTTGCCGCCATGGCGTTCGACGATCTTCTTGCAGATGGCCAGCCCGATGCCGGTGCCGGGATACTTGTTGCGCGTGTGGAGCCGCTGGAACACCTGGAAAATCCGCTCGAAATACTGCGCCTCCACGCCGATGCCGTTGTCCCGCACCCAGAAGACCCAGCGGTCTTGCTCGGGCCGGGCGCCGATATGGATCTCCACCGGGCGTTCGCTGCGGAACTTGAGGGCGTTGGCCACGAGGTTCTGGAACAGTTGCACCATCTGGCTCGCATCCACCCGCAAGGTCGGCAGGGGGTCGTGGCTCACCGCCGCGTTGGCCGCCCGGATGCTGAATTGCAAATCGTGCAGGGCCGTATCGAGCGGCACCCCCAGGTCGGTCGCCGTAAAGGTTCGGCCCTCCGTGCTCAGCCGCGAGAAAGTCAGCAGGTCGGTGATCAGCCGCTCCATGCGGGTGGCGCCTTCGGCAGCGCCGGTAATGTACTCCCGCGTCTTGGCATCCACCTGCTCCGGGAAGCGATGCTCCAGCAGCCGGACGTAACCCGCCACCGCTCGCAGCGGCTCTTGCAGGTCGTGCGACGCCACGTAGCCAAACTGCTCCAGGTCCAGGTTCGAGCGCTTCAGGTCTTCCGCCGCGCGGAGCAGCGCCGCCTCGGCGACCTCGCGGGCGGCAATTTCTTTTCGCAGTTGCGCGTTGGCGCCCTCCAGCTCGCGGGTGCGCTCTTTGACCTGCTCTTCGAGATGATCCCGATGCTTGGCCAGCTCGGCCTCCGCCTGGAACCGGCGCACGGCTTCGCCGATCAGCGGCGCGAGGGATTCGACGAACTCGACCAGGGCCGGCGGGAATTGGCCCACCCGCCGATCCGCCAGGTGAATGGCGCCGAGGATGCCCTGGCGGCAACGAATGGGCACGATGGCCACCGAGGCGAAGCCGAACTTAACGCAGGTGCCTTAATACCGCTCCCGCTCGGGAGGCGGGAATTGCCCGGCGAAGGCGCGGGCGTCGTCGCAGCGATACGAGCCGTTGGGCGTCACCTGGGTGCGATCCGCGCCCTCGGCCGCCTGCGTGATGGCGCGCAGGCAGCAGCAATTGTCGCGCTGGAGCGAAAGGCGGTTCTCCAACTCGATGAACCCCGGGTCGAAACCGGCCCAGGCTTCGTAGGGCAGCTCCTGCTGTTCGTTCACCAGCCGGATGCCCAAAGCCTGGGACCCGCTCCACTGCCGGATGAGTTCCACCACTGCCTGGAGGTATTCGCGGGCCGTGGCCTTCCGCGCAAACAGCGCCGCCAGGGCGCTGGTGAGATCGCGCCGCTGCTCGGCTTCCTTGCGCTCGGTGATATCAATGAGGCTAAGGCGGCAATTGCGCTGGTGGGTGCTGAGGTCATCCGCGGCAATGCCTTCCAGCCTCACGGTCAGGCGGCCGCCAGTGGCGCTCTGGAGCATCACCTCGCTCGTCTGCCGGATTTCGGAGCGCAACACCTGACGGCTGTAATGGTAAAAAGCCTCCTGCGCTTCGGCGGGCAGGAAGCGACTGAACTTCCGATGGATCAACGCCGTTCGCTCCAGACCCAGCAGGCGGGTCGCGGCGAGATTGGCTTCCAACACTTCACCGACCTGATTCAAGGTCAGCAGCGCGAGCGGGGCAAAATCGTACAGGTCTGAGAACCGGTCGCGCGCCTCTTCCAAGGCCTCCTGGGTCTGGCGCAGTTGGTCATTCTGCATCTCCAGCTCGATCTGGTGGACCTGGAGGTTATGCACCAGCTCCTGCACGTCCGGCTCCGGCATCCGTTCCAGGCGCCCGCCTTTTGCGGCCAGCGCTTGCTCGGCGCGCCCGCGCAGGTCCTTCGGCGGTGGGGCGGAACCAGGTTTTCGTTTCATGGCTTCAACTCCAAAAGAGTAATCCCTTATCCCGTTCCCCACTACTTACAGCAGAAAGAATAGGGTTGCAAGGCAATTCACGCCGGAATCGAGAAGTAAAACGTCGTGCCCTGGCCGGGCTGGGACTCGACCCACATGTGGCCGCCATGCCGCTCGACAATCTTCTTGCAGATGGCCAGGCCGATGCCGGTCCCCGGATAAGCCTTCCGCGTGTGCAGCCGCTGGAAGACTTGAAATATCCGCTCATAATACTGCGGCTCGATGCCGATGCCGTTGTCGCGCACCGAAAAGACCCAACGCCCCTCCACTCTTTGGGCGCCGACATGGATTTGGGGCGGCGACTCGCCGTGGAACTTCAACGCATTGCCGATGAGGTTCTGGAGGAGCTGCATCATCTGCGTGGCATCCACGCACAAGGTGGGCAACGCGTCGTGCGTCACCGTGGCCTGGGCGGATTGGATGCTGGCCTCCAAGTTGCGCAAGGCCTGCCCCAGCACGGCCTCCAGATCGGCGGGCGCGAACTCGCCGCCGCGGGTGCCGACGCGCGAGAAGGCCAGCAGATCGGTGATGAGCCGCTCCATCCGCATGGCGCCTTCAAAGGCGCCTTCCACATAGCCCCGCGCCTTGGCATCCAGCTTGTCCGGGAAACGGTGCTGGAGGAGCTTGACGTAACCGCCAACCGCCCGCAGCGGCTCCTGCAGGTCGTGCGAGGCGACGTAGGCGAATTGTTCCAGGTCGCGGTTGGAGCGTTGGAGGTCCTCGGTGCTTTGCCGCAGCGCGTCGTCCGCCCGCGTCTTGGCCGCGCGCATCCGCAGCGCCGTGATGCCAAAAGCCATGTCCGCCGCCAAATCGGACAGCAGCTTCACCTCGGCGTCGCTGAAGCCGTCCGGCTGTCGGGAATAAATGGTCAGCGCGCCGAAGGCCCGGCCCTCGGTTAGCAGCGGAAGGACCAGCGAGGAAGCAAACCCCCGCTTGATGGCCTCGGCCCGCCAGGGCGCGAACCCGGGGTCGGTCTGCATGTTGCGGCACAGGCCTGGCTGGCCGGTGCGGATGGCGGTGCCGGTGGGACCGCGCCCGCGTTCCGTGTCGGCCCACGTAACATTCAACGTTTCCAGATACCCCTCCGCAAAACCCGCCTGCGCGACGGGCCGCACCGTCTTGCCTTCATCCTCCTCGGCCAAACCGATCCACACCATCGCATGACCACAATCTTCGGCCACAATCCGGCAGACTGCGGCCAGGAACTCGGCTTCATTATTGGCGCGCAGCAGAGCCTGGTCGCCCTTGCTGTGCGCCTTCAGGGTGCGGTTGACCCTCGCTAACTCGGCGCTGGCCCGCTCGGCCTGCTTGCGGGCCTTGACGGCGTCCTCCATCAGGTTGAGGGCGGCGCCACGGGCGGTCTCGAGGGTTTCATTGGCTGTCTGCAAGTCGGCGTTGACGCGCTCGGCCTCCTTGCGGGCCTCGAGGGCGTCTTCCGCCAGGCTCAGAGCGGCCCGGCGGGAGGTCTGAATTTCCTCGTTGGCGGCCTGGAGTTCGGTCACCCGCTGCGCCAGCTCGGCGTTCAACCGGCGCTCGGCCTCCTCGGCCTGCTTGCGCTCGGTGATGTCGCGGATGATCTTCGAGGCCCCGATGATGCGGCCCCCGCCATCCTTGAGGGGCGAACTCGTCACCGACACCGCCAGCTTGCGCCCGTCTTTGTCCAGGCGAACCGTCTCGAAGTGCTCCACTCGCTCGCCCGCCTGCAGGCGCGCCATGATTTGATCCTCTTCATCCAGCCGTTCCGGAGGCAAGAGCAACCGGATCGAATGGCCGATGACCTCCTCAGGCCGATAGCCGAACAGCCGGCTGGCGCTCGCGTTCCAACTGGTGATGGTTCCGTCCAGGCCCTTGGCAAGGATGGCGTCATCCGACGACTGCACGATCGTGGCCAGCCGGGCCTGGGCCGCCGCCGCCCGCTTGCGCTCGCTGATGTCCGTGAGGAAGGAGTAATAGTATTCCGGCTTCCCCTCGCCATCCCGTGTCAGGTGAACCAGCAGCTCAATGGGCACGCGGGTGCCGTCCTTGCGGAGGTATTCCTTCTCATACCGGATCGGCTGGCCGGTGGCGCGCAGTTCCTCCAGTTTCTGCCGCTCCATCTCCCGCCACTCGGGGGGCGTGAGGGTGTTGGCCCAGCCCATGGCCCGGAGTTCCTCGGCGCTGTAGCCGGTCAACTGCTCGAAGGCCCGGTTGATCAGCCCGAGCCGGCCATCCGGATACCCGATGGCGAAAGCCTGCGACGAACGCTCGATGATGCTGGCCAGCATCTCGTTCTCCCTCATGCTCTCCCGCATCGCCGCCTGCGCGCGTCGCTTCTCGCTGACATCATGGAAGACCAGCACCACGCCGGAGACGGTGCCGGCGCTGTCCTTGATCGGAGCCGCGCTGTCCTCGATGGGCACCTCGCGCCCGCCACGGGTGAGGAGGGCGGTGTGATTGGCCAGGGCGACGGCGCGGCCCTCGCGCAGGACGCGGGCGACGATGTCCTCGCCCGGCACGCGGGTCTCTTCGTTGATGATCCGGAACACGGTCGGGAAAGGCTGGCCCAGGGCCTCTTTCTCGGCCCAGCCGCTGAGGGCTTCAGCGACCGGGTTGAGGAAGCTGATGCGGCCGGCGGTGTCGGTGGCCAGCACGGCGTCGCCGATGCTGCTGAGGGTGACCTGCAGCCACTCGCGCTGCTGGCGCAGGGACTCAAGGGCCTGGCTCAAATCGGCAGTGCGGACGGCGACGGTTTTCTGCAAGTCGGCCTCGTGCCGGCGCAGTTCGGCCTCGGCCCGCCGGCGCCGCTTGTTCTCCTGAGTGAGGAAGAAGAAGACCGTCGTCAACAGCAGCCCACTGAGCACGCCGCCGGCCAGCAGGGCCTGCAGGGTCTTGCGCAGGTCGGTATCCCTGGCGGTGGTCCGCGCAGTGAGCAAACGTCGCTCTTCCTCCTCAGCCTCAGTCACGCGCTTGCGAATCTCCTCCGTCAGGGTCTGGCCCTTGCTCGCGGCCATCAGGGCCTGAGCCGCCTCGAGGCCCTGGCTGCGGCGCGCTTCGATGACTTCCTTCAACTCGGCCAGTTTGGCGTCCACCAACGCCTGGATGCCGGCCAGACGTTGCGTCTCCCCCGGGTTGTCCCCGGTCAACCGCTTGAGCACGGCGATCTGGCCCGCCACGGTTCGTTTCTCCGTGTCGTACGGTCGCAAGTAATCGTTCTCGCCCATGATCAGGTAACCACGCTCGCACGCCTCCATGTCCTCGATGGTCGCGAAGAGATGCTCCAATCCTTCATCCACGATGTAGGTGTGGCTGACCCAGCGGTCGGCCTGAACAGTCGCCGCCATATCACGATAGGTCTTCCAGCCCACCGCTCCGAGAATGACCAGAGATAAAACCAGCCCGCCAACGACCAGCACAGTCTCCCCGATGGGCTCCCGCGGCTGCTCCAGGCCTTCCCACCGGAGAAGTTCCGTATCATGACCCGCCGCTTTTCGCCGGCCGCGACGATAGAGTTCGGCCACCACGCTCATGAACACGCCCATACCCGAGAAGAAGGCCAACCCGACGGTATCCACTACGCTGGCGATCCCAAATTCGTGCGTGGGGGTCAGCAGCCAGTAGTCCACGGCCAGGGCCGTCGTGAAGGTCGCCACCAGGCCCGGCCCGAGACCGCCAAGCAGGGCGACCGCCATGATAACGGGATAGAAGGTAATGTAGGTGGGCAGGCCCTCGCCCACGAGCCCCGTCAGCCCCAGCCGCAACAACAAGCCCGCGCCCACGCCGGCGACGGCGGCAGCGTAGCGCACGAACCGGCTCTTGCTCAGTTTGGTTGGCATGATGCGTGGGGGTTGCCGCAAACCCAAAGGGATTGTGTCCTCCAGCCCAGGGTTGCGAGCCGCGAGCTACCCTGGGAAAACGGCCCCCGACGACGACAGTCAACCCCAACGGGGTTGCGGCTCGGAGCGGGGAACAGAGGCCACAACCCCGTTGGGGTTGGCGTTTCCTGGCATAGGTCACCCAGGGTAGCTCGCGGCTCGCAACCCTGGGCTTTGAGACGGAATCCCTTTGGGATTCGCCTGGCTCGAAAGCGGGAGCAAGCTCCACGCACTCCAAACGTTTCGCGCAGTCCGGTTGCGTCTCTGCTCCTTTGCGTCTTTGCGTTAATCATGATACGGGCCGGCCTTCCTCGCCGGGTTCCGGTTTAAAGCGCGGCGGCTGGCCGAGTTGGGCGCGGAGTTCGTTGACCTGTTGCTTCAACTCAATGATGCGCAGTTCGCGGCCCACTGTGATCCGATTGAAGCGGGTTAGCTCCTCATTGGCCGCCCGCAGTTCCTCGGCGCGCCGCCGCAGCTCCGTCTCCGCCTGCTTGTGCGCGGTAATATCATTGAACAGGATGGCGACATGCCGGCTCTCCAGCGCGCCGACGCGATAGGCATAGACATCGTACCAGCGGTTCAACGCCCGCGCTTCGTTCACAAAATGCAGAGGCTCGCCCGTTAAGGCGATCTTCCCGTAAATCTCAAACCAATGCGCCTCATGCGCCGGGGCCAGTTCCCGCATGGATTTCCCCTCCGCGTCATGCAGCCCGGTTTGCCTTTCAAAGGCCGCATTGACCTCCAGGAAGCGGTAATCCACCGGCCGGCCCTGCGCGTCAAAAAGCATCTCGATGACGCAGAACCCCGCGTCAACCGTATTAAACAAACTGCGGTACCGCTCTTCACTCTCGCGCAGCAACGCCTCGGCCCGCTTGCGGTCGGTGATGTCCCAGCAAACACCCGTCATCTGAACCGCTCGGCCCGCATTGTCACGATGAACTTTGCCTCTGGCGCTAATGTGGTGAATGCCACCGTCCGGCCAAACGGCACGGTATTCTGTCTCGTACTCGCCAGTGGTTTGGACGGCCTTGGCCAAGGCGGCTTGTACCGTGCTCCGGTCTTCGGGATGTATGACCTGAAAGAACTCATCGGCTGCTCCAGTGAAGGTCTCTGGTTTGGTTCCCAAGAGGCGATGAACACCCTGACTCCAAATGCGCTTGTTATGGACGATATCCCAGTCAAACGTGGCCATTCTTGATGAGAGCAAAGCCAGGTCGAGCCGTTCTCGACTCGCGCGCAACGCCTCCTCCGCCAGCTTCTGTTCGGTGACATCCAGAAAGGCGCCGACGGCTCCGCGCGGCTTGCCGCGCTCGTCCAGCAGCGGTGCGGCATTGCAGTGAAGATGGAGTGTCTGGCCGTCCTCCCGCACAATATGGAGGAGCTGCCCGACAAAACTTCGTCCCTGGCTGGCGGCCATCTGCATCGGCAGTTCTTCGGGGGCCAGTTCGCGCCCGTCCTGAAAGACGCGAAAACTGGGTGGCTGTTGGTCCGGCGGCGCACTCTTGGAGAGTTCGCGATCCGGCGGGACGCCGAGCAGCCGTTGCATCGCGGGATTGCCTCGAATGTGGTGGCACTGCGGGTCCTCGGCAAAGCCAAGGGCCATCGGCACGGTATGGAACACCGTTTCCAGCTCCTGCAACCTCTGCTGCAACTCCCGGTTGAGACTGGCAATCCGCTCTTCAGCCCGCTTGCGCGCGGTAATGTCGCGGACCGCGGAGTGGCGCCGCGCACTTCCCGGCGACACCGGACGGCCATGCGCTTCGAGGACGATCCGCGTGCCGTCCTTGCGGAGCGCGGTGTGCTCGATTGCCGACTCCCGGCCCCGGCGGATAATCTCCCTCACCCGGTCGCGGTCTTCGGGGGCAGCCAGGCTGGCAATCTCCATCCCGCGCAACTCGGCCATGGAGTAGCCGAACATCCGGGCGTACTGCTCATTGCAGTCCAGAATCCGGCCTGCTTCGCTTTCGACAACGCCTTCAAAGGTGGACGCCGCAAACACCGCCAACCGCGCCTGGCTCTCGCGCAAGGCCGCCTCCCGATCGTAGGCGGCGGCCTTGTGCCGGCCGCGCCGGTAGAGTTCGGCGACCGCGCTCATGAACAGGCCCATGCCAGTGAAGATCACCAGCCCCAGGCGGTCCACCGGCGCGGCGATGGCCAAGTGTCCGACCGGCGGCAGAACCCAGTAGGCCGCGGCCAAGCCCGCCAAGGCCGTAGCCAGCAACCCCGGCCCGAAACCACCCAGCAACGCCGCCAGTAATACTGGCGGGTAGAACGTAATGTAGGTGGACAATCCGGGGCCGACCCACGCCGTCAGCGCCTGCCGCGCGCCCAGCCCCGCCGCCACCGCCGCCACCGCCAGGCCGTAGCGCAGCACCCGCGGCAGGCGGCTGAGGCGCGGCTGGCTCTGCGTCCTTTCCTGGGCGCTCGGGTTGACCTGGTTATTGGCCATAGAATCTGCTGTGGACAAGCCGCCACGCGAAGCGTTTGGAGTGCGTGGAGCTTGCTCCCGCTTTCGAGCCACCCCACGCCTCACGACAGCGCCAGCAAGCTGGACGCACTCCAAACGCTCCGCGTAGTTCGGTGGCGTCTTTGCTCCTTTGCGTCTTTGCGTTAGTCATTGCGGGGACTGAGCATCCGCGTCGGTGTGGGTTTGGCGTTCTTCATAGCATCTTCACTGACCGGCTTGGCAGAACCGTAGCAAAGCACCCGGCGTTGCGTAAAGGAAAATCTCCGCCAGGGAGGATTCCCGTATGGGGTGTTCACCCCATAGCGAAACCACGCCGGAAGTGGTTTACTCTACCCGTATCAAGAAGAAATACAGGAGAGGTTGAGATGAGATGAGAAGAGAGCGGCCGGAGAGGGGCCGCTCTCTTTGTTTTTGGCTGCACCTGGATACTTCACGTCTTTCGCGCCTATGGGGGGAACACCCCATAGCGGGACCGCCCGCCGGTATGTAATAGTACGGAGTCGCAATGATGACATGGATAGCTTGACTTTTTGCATAGCCAGACCTATGAAACCAATGTCTGCCGCGCAACCCGCCGCGCCCCCGGAAACGCAGGACCCGAACCTGCCAGTCCAATCAGCCGCTCCGGCCTCGCAAAACATCCTGGAGCCCACGCCCAACACCACCCGGGCGCCGCAGGAAATCCCGGAGTGGGAGGACGACCGCAATTATGACCAACACTGGGGCATAAACGAGTGAGTTAAGGCAGATCGGTGTGGCCCATGAGGTAGCGGTCGCACTCGCGGGCGGCGCCCCGGCCTTCGTTGAAGGCCCAGACGACCAGGCTTTGCCCGCGGCGGCAGTCGCCGGCGGCGAAAACGCCTTTGAGGTTGGTGGAATACTTCTCAAACTCGGCTTTGACGTTGGTGCGCGGGTCGCGGTGAACGCCGAGGTCGTCCAGCAACGGTTGCTCGGGTCCCAGAAAGCCCATCGCCAGCAGGACGAGCTGGGCGGGGCGGACCTGTTCGGCCCCCGGCACTTGTTTGGGGACGAACTGGCCTTTGTCGTTGCGCTCCCATTGCACCTCGATGGTGCGGACCTCCTTCACCCAGCCTTGGTCGTCGCCGATAAACTTCGTGGCGGTGGTGAGATAGACGCGCGGGTCGGCGCCAAACTTTGCGGCGGCCTCTTCCTGGCCGTAGTCCATACGATAAACCTTGGGCCACTCCGGCCACGGGTTGTCGCTGGCGCGGTCCAGGGGGGGGCGCGGGAGGATTTCCACCTGGACCAGGCTCTTGCAGCCGTGCCGCAGCGAGGTGCCCACGCAGTCCGTGCCCGTGTCGCCGCCGCCGATAACCATGACGTCCTTGCCGTCGGCGGAGATGAAATTGCCGTTGTGGCTGCCGTCCAGCAGTCCGCGGGTGTTGTGGGTCAGGAAGTCCATGGCGAAGTGGATGCCCTTTAGGGCGCGGCCGTCGATGGGCAGATCGCGCGGCTTGGTCGCCCCGGTGCACAGGACGACGGCCTCGAACTCCTTGAGCAGCTTCTTCGCCGGATAGCTGGAGCCGACTTGGGTGTTGGTGATGAACGTGATCCCCTCGGCTTCCATCTGGGCAATGCGCGGCAGCACGACCTTCTGCTTGTCGAGCTTCATGTTGGGGATGCCATACATGAGCAAGCCGCCGACGCGGTCCGCGCGCTCAAAGACAGTGACCAGGTGGCCGGCCTTGTTGAGCTGGGCCGCGGCGCACAGGCCCGCCGGCCCGGAGCCAACGACGGCGACCTTCTTGCCGGTGCGGACTTTGGGCGGCTCGGGCACGACCCAGCCTTCCGCCCAGGCGCGGTCAATAATGGCGCATTCCAGGCTCTTGATGGTGACGGGCGGGGCGTTGATGCCGAGGACGCAGGAACCCTCGCACGGGGCCGGGCAGACGCGGCCGGTGAAGTCGGGGAAATTGTTTGTCTTGTGGAGGCGGTCGAGGGCTTCCTTCCACAGCCCGCGATAGACCAGATCATTCCATTCCGGGATGAGGTTGTGGATGGGGCAACCGGAAGCCATGCCGTTGAGCAGGGTGCCGGTGTGACAGAACGGGACGCCGCAATCCATGCAGCGGGCGCCTTGCTCGCGCAGCTTGCCCGGCTCCAGGTGCAGGTGGAACTCGTTCCAATCGCGGATGCGCTCGACCGCCGTGCGGTCCAGCGGCAACTCGCGCAGATACTCAATAAAGCCAGTAGGTTTGCCCATTGCTTGTGGGGGGTCAGTTACCAGGTTCTATGCATGATGTCCCATACGTCCTATACGTCCCATATTAACCGCCGCCAATCCTGGCGGCGTCGTGAGCATTCTCCTCGAAGGCGGCCATGATTGCCTGCTCCCCGCTCAAGCCGGACTCCTGCATGCGCTTCAGGGACTGCAACACGCGCTTGTAGTCCTTCGGCATGACCTTCACGAATTTGGGCACCACTAGCTGCCAATTCGCCAGCAGCCTGGCCGCGAGGGCGCTCTGCGTATAGGCCTGGTGGCGCTGGACCATCTTCCACACTAGCTCGATTTCGTCCGCGTCCTCCAGTTTCTCCAGCGCGACCATCTGGAGGTTGCAACGGCGCGCGAAATCGCCCGCCTCGTCCAGCACGTAGGCGACGCCGCCGGACATGCCGGCCGCAAAATTACGGCCCGTCGGCCCGAGCACGACCACCCGGCCGCCGGTCATGTATTCGCAGCCGTGATCGCCGACCGATTCGACCACCGCATCAACGCCGCTGTTGCGCACGCAGAAGCGCTCGCCAGCCATGCCGCGGATATAGGCCTCGCCGCTGGTGGCGCCGTAAAGGGCCACGTTGCCGATAATGATGTTCTCCTCCGGGACGAAGGTCGAGTGCGCCGGCGGGAAGACAATGAGTTTGCCGCCGGACAAGCCTTTGCCGAGGTAGTCGTTGGAGTCACCTTCCAGGTAGAAGGTCATGCCTTTGGGCATAAACGCGCCAAAGCTCTGCCCGGCGCTGCCGGTGAAATGGATCTCGATGGTGTCCTCGGGCAGCCCCTCGGCGCCCCACCGCCGGGTGATTTCGCTGCCGACAATGGTGCCGACGACCCGGTGGACGTTGCGGATGGGCAGGAAGGCCAGCACCTTCTCCTTGCGCTCGATGGCGGGGGCGCAAAGCTTGCGCAGAACGGTGTTATCGAGCGCCGCCGCGAGACCGTGGTCCTGCGGAATCTGGCAGAAGCGGCCCACGCCCGTGGGCACTTCGGGCTGGTAAAGAATCTGGCTGAAGTCCAGGCCCCGGGCTTTCCAGTGGTCCACGGCCTTCCTGGCTTCAAGGCGGTCGGCGCGGCCAATCATCTTATTCATCTGCCTAAAACCAAGCTGCGCCATCAGCTCGCGCACTTCCCCGGCAATCATGCGCATGAAGTTGACGACATGCTCCGGCTCGCCCGCGAAACGTTTGCGCAGCTCCGGGTCCTGGGTGGCGACCCCGACCGGGCAGGTGTTGAGATGGCAAACGCGCATCATGATGCAGCCCATCGCCACCAGCGGCCCGGTGGCAAACCCGAATTCCTCCGCCCCGAGCAGCGCGGCGATGACCACGTCGCGGCCGGTCTTCAACTGGCCGTCGGCCTCGACGATAATGCGCGAGCGCAGGTTGTTGAGCACCAGGGTCTGGTGCGTCTCGGCCAACCCGAGCTCCCAGGGAATGCCCGCGTGCTTGATGCCGGTTTGCGGCGAGGCGCCCGTGCCGCCGTCGAACCCGCTGATGAGCACGACGTCGGCGTGCGCCTTGGCGACGCCGGCGGCGACGGTGCCGACGCCGACTTCGGACACGAGCTTGACGCTGATTCGCGCGTGATGGTTGGCGTTCTTCAGGTCATGGATTAGCTCGGCCAGGTCTTCAATCGAGTAAATGTCATGGTGCGGGGGCGGCGAGATGAGGCCGACGCCCGGGGTGGCGTAGCGGACCTTGGCGATCCAGGGATAGACTTTCTGCCCGGGCAACTGGCCGCCTTCGCCGGGCTTGGCGCCCTGGGCCATCTTGATCTGGAGTTCTTTGGCGTTGACCAGATAGAGGCTGGTGACGCCGAACCGTCCAGAAGCGACCTGCTTGATGGCGCTGTTCTTCGAGTCGCCGTTCCACAACGGCACGTAGCGTTCGGGGTCTTCGCCGCCTTCCCCGGTGTTGCTCTTGCCCCCAATGCGGTTCATGGCGATGGCGAGCGTCTCGTGCGCCTCCTGGCTGATGGAGCCGTAGCTCATGGCGCCCGACTTGAAGCGCTTGAGAATGCTCTCCACCGACTCCACTTCTTCGATGGGAACGGGCTTGACCTTCTTGAATTCGAGCAAGCCGCGCAGCGTGCACCAGTTCCGGACCTGTTCGTTGACCAGCGTCGAGTATTCCTTGAATATCTTG
>Ga0182014_10006136_pt1 | contig 13080 bp, 11 predicted proteins | sample 612S2DmetaG_FD_120489 | JGI IMG/M metagenome (GOLD analysis project Ga0182014, IMG submission 120489) | Permafrost microbial communities from Stordalen Mire, Sweden - 612S2D metaG | ecosystem: Environmental > Terrestrial > Soil > Wetlands > Permafrost | place: Sweden: Stordalen | collected... | reverse complement strand
TTGTCGGCGCGTGCGTTATTGCGGTAGCCATTCGCTCCTCCTTTGCTCTCTCCTTTCTTTCGTGAGTCACGCGTGCGCGAACGCGAATGCCTTTTTCGGGAACTGGCGGATGTCGACGATTGAAGGGATAAAAGGCGTGCTGAGGGCGTGCGATCCGACGCTCGACCAGCGACGGTCATGGACCGTCGAAGCGGGGATCGATCTTTTCGGGGAGTGGACGGCGCGCGTTTCTTACGGCCGCATCGGCTCGCGCGGGCGGACGATCTGGCGCGTATTTGAGTCAGAGAAATTGGCGCGGGAGTTCGTGCGGAAGGGGCTTCGCCGGCGTCGATCGGCTATGCGGCGCTGCCGCGTCGCCTATAAGGTGATAGAGGCCTCGCCGGCCGCCTTGCCGCTTATCGCTGCGGCCGGGTTGGAGTCGGTCGCAGGCGCCAGGCTCCCGAAAATCGAGGGGAGGGTCGCCGCGTCAGGCTAACCCGCACCCAATGTGCGGCGCGCCAATATCCCTCCTTACGTGATTCGTGCCTATCCGGTTAACGCAGATGGGGTATTCGGCCGGGCCGCCTTCGCTGACGGAAATACAGAGGCGCTGCGCTTCAGGCTGATGGTAAACGTGGTTTACCCCCACCGCGAAGAAGTGGAAATACCCGGGCACGAACATCGTGTCGCTGATCAGCGGCGCGAACTTCTCCTGGATCAGCACGAAGGCGAACACCAGGCCCCGCGATGTCGCCCGGGCTCTGGCCTCGACGCCCGAATATGAGGCTGCTTGTCGCCGCCGGAAAAAGGTCGGGATGCTGTTCGCCCATCTCAAGCGCATCCTTCGGCTCGGGCGCTTGCGGCTGCGGGGCCCATGCGGCGCCAAGGACGAATTCCTCCTCGCGGCGACCGCGCAGAATTTACGGCGGCTCGCGAGATTGAGACCAGCAAGTGCGCCAATGGGAGTAATGGCGGCATAGTCTGAGCCAAGGCGGCGGGCGCGCCGCAAGATAGTCGTCTCACTCAGTCCATCAAATATACGCCTGATGGGGTGCCTGCGCTGGACCGCAGAGTTTTTCAACGAAATCGGCGCAACTAAGACCAAGCGCCAAGCCTGGAATTGGAGCTCCGGAGCCAAAGTACCGCAAATTTTGGTCATCTCCCCTCATTAGGCTCCTTCGATTGAAGCGGTCTCCAAGTCGTGCGATTGATCAAAATCATAGCCGAGCTTAACGAATGATTGTATTAACGTCAGCGTCGGTTTTAGACTGAGTACTAGTGAGTACTAGATGGTCGATACGTGGCAAACGGTTCGACGGGCGCAGGCATTGCTGACCCTTCTGGTCGCGATGTCGATGCTTTTTGCGACTTTGAGCGCCGCGCGGGCCTTGCCGTGTCACGACTATGACGGTCATCAAACCGTTGCTGCGGGGAGCCTTCAGTTTGAGGCGGCGAACGGAAACGTTGGGCATAGGCGCGCTTCTCATATTCTGGACCACAAGGCTTGCTGCAACGGCTGCAGCCTCTACGCGGCCGTTATCGAAACGGCGAGCGTTGCAGTTCTCGATCTTTTCTCGACGATTCAGCGCTACGAGCGGAATGACCGGGCCATCAACGGCTTGGCGTTGCTCCCTGCTCTCGATCCACCTCGTTCCCAGGTCTGATCAGGCCTGATCTGCGCTTTTTAGAGCGTCAGGTCGGTCATCATGCGCGCATCCCTTTGATGCGCGCCGGGCCAATCCGTCGGCGCGTCGCCGACTCCGGGATGAGGAATTAAAATCATGAATCGTCGCGACTTTGTGAACGGGCTGGCGGCCATAATTGGCGCCTCGGCCGCACTCGATCCGATCTTAGCCTCGGCGCAGGCCGAACCAAATGGGACGCTCACCGCGTCAAATGGCGCGCCGCGGCAGCTCGGCGTCGTAAATCGGGTAATCGAAATCAATGGCAAGGCCGCCAAGGTTTTTGGACTTGCCCAACCCGACGGGACGCCGGGGCTCGTCCTCGACGCCGGCGGCGGCTTTGATGTTGCGCTCACCAACAGCATAGATGCGCCGACGCTGATCCACTGGCACGGCCTGACGCCCCCTTGGGCGATGGACGGCGTGCCGGACAATCCGGCGGCTCCGCTCGCGCCGGCGCAGACCCGTCGGTACGCCTTTCCGGCCGGCCGTGGCGGCACGCACTGGATGCACGCCCATACCTTGCAGGAACAGAAACTGCTGGCGGCTCCGCTGATCATAAGGACCGCCGCCGATCGCCAGCAGGACGAGCAGGAGGTCGTAATCCTGCTGCACGATTTTTCCTTCACGCCGGCCGAGGTTCTGCTCGCGAGGCTGAAGCGGGGCGCTTCGGCTGGAAAGATGGGCATGGATCATGCGGCCATGACTCACGCGGACATGATGAAGAGCATGGGCGATATGGCGCCCGCCGCCATGGAGCACATGATGCGCATGATGCGTAGCCGTGACATGCCCGGATCGAACGCGCCCGGCTTGGGCGCGATGGACCTCAACGACATCGACTACGACGCTTATCTCGCCAATGATCGCACCCTCGACGATCCGCAGATCGTGCAGGTGGAAAAAGGAGGCCGGGTGCGCCTGCGCATCATCAACGGCGCAACGGCGACGGCCTTCATGATCGATACCGGAAGCCTCGGCGGGGAGCTGATTGCGGTCGACGGCGAGCCGGTCCTGCCTTTAGCGGGGACCTCTTTCCCGATCGCCATGGGGCAGCGCCTCGACATCCGGCTTGAGCTGCCGAAGGCTGGCGGCGCGCACCCGATCCTCGCGCTGCGCGAGGATGGCGCCGAACGCGCCGGAGTCATCCTAGCATCTTCGGGCGCCGCGGTTTCGAAGTTGCCCGTGCTTGGCGAGTCGAAAGGACCGATCCTCGGGCTCGATCTCGAAAAGCGGCTGCGCGCTGCTGAGCCACTCGCAGATCATGCGCCGGATCGCCGCTTCGCGCTGACGCTGACCGGCGATATGGCGGCCTATAGCTGGGCGATCGAGGGCGACGACGCGCTACGGGTTAAGGAGGGTGAGCGCATCGAGATCGCGCTCATGAACATGTCGATGATGGCGCACCCGATGCACTTGCATGGGCATCATTTCCAAATCGTTGGCGTCAACGGGACGACGTTCGGCGGCGCCGTGCGCGACACGGTTTTGATACCGCCTATGTCAACCGTGACTGTCGCCTTCGATGCGAACAACCCCGGGCGCTGGCCGCTGCATTGCCATCACCTCTATCACATGGCCTCGGGCATGATGACGTTCGTCGGTTACGAGGGCTAACAGCCACCAAACACCGAAAAGCAAATTAAGACGGGCTGAACAAACCGCGCGCAAATACAGCAATGATGGGTCTACATCATGAATTACGATACATCGAAAAAATGGAGCGCTGTCAGTAAGATCGTTTTCGTCGGTTTCTCCCTGATTGCCGCTACCCTAATCATCTATGAACACCGTCTCCACGTCTTGGGCTTCCTGCCATTTCTCTTCTTGCTGGCCTGTCCGTTGATGCACGTCTTCATGCACCATGGGCACGGGCACGGTGATGGCAACCAGAGCCAAGGAATCGAAAACAAAGGGGGGCCGGATCATGCATCACAGTTCGCCGGATTATGGCCTGTGGGGCGTTGCGATCTTCAACGCCCTGATCTTCATCATCTTCGCCGCGAGTTTTACCAAGACGCCCAAGAGCCGTGACTGGCGAGCGCTGGGGGCCTTCTCGGCCTTCATCGTCGCCCTATTCACCGAGATGTATGGGTTTCCTCTGACGATTTATCTGCTTTCCGGATGGTTGGCGCGGCAATTTCCCGGCGTCGACTTCTGGTCGCATGACGGCGGGCATCTGCTGGAAACGATGTTCGGATGGCGCGGCAACCCTCACTTCGGGCCGTTCCATGTCGTGAGCAATCTCCTGATATTCGGCGGCTTTCTGATGCTGGCCGATGCGTGGCATGTCCTCTATGCCGCCCAAAAGGAACATCGGCTGGCGACCACAGGGCCCTACGCCTTTGTCCGCCACCCGCAATATGTCGCCTTTATTATCATCATGGTCGGGTTCCTGTTTCAGTGGCCTACCCTCGTGACGCTCGCGATGTTTCCCATCCTCGTTTGGGTTTACGTGCGCCTCGGCCGCCGCGAAGAGGCGGCGGCGGATGCTGAGTTTGGCGAGGCGTGGCGCGCCTACGCCAAGTCCGTCCCGGGGTTCATTCCGCGCTTCGGTCGGCGCACAGCTGCAAGGCCGGATTAAAGATCGGCTCAGACCAGGCAATAGATGGAAAAGACTATGACAAACGAACCCCTTCCCATGAATCGAGCGGGCCACATGGCTGCGATCGGCGTCGGGCGTACCGCCTCAAACGCCCACGAGGAACTCGCATGAACGTTACCCCCCACTTTTGCCATAAGCCCGGCTGCGAACACAGCATCCCCTTCCTTTGGCCGCTCGCCGCTGCGCTTGAACTTGGAAAAAAAGGGCTCGAAGTCTTCACGGACAATCTGAAATTCCTCACGGAGGCTAAAAAATTTGTCGCGCCGCCGCCGCCGGAGTGGGCGACGCCCAACCGGATTGCGCTCGATCTGGACACAATGCGATTGCGCGATTTCTCGCCCGGCGAGGGCGCGACCGAACAGCTTCCTATCATCATCGACGCCCCTTACGCAGGCCATAGCGCCACCATTGCTGATTATGCGAAGGGGCAGAGTCTGGTTGAGGCGCTTCAATCTTCAGGACTCAACCATGTGCTGGTCGCAGACTGGAAGCCGGCTACAGAGGAGATGAAATATTTCGACATCGACAAATATCTGGCGGAGATCAACGCAGCCGTCGACGACCTCGGCGGCGAGGCGGTCCTTGTCGGGTTATGCCAGGGCGGATGGATGTCGGCGATGTATGCGGCTAGGTTTCCCGCCAAAGTCAGGGCTCTGGTTCTGGCCGGCTCGCCGATCGACACTCGTGCTGGCAACGATCCGCTAAAGAGCATGGTCGACGCCGCGCTCCCGTCTTTCTATTCGCAGATGGTGGCGGCGGGGGCCGGATTGATGCGCGGGCAGACCATGCTCGCCGGCTGGAAGAACATGCATCCCGGAGAGCAATATCTCCAGAAATTCCTCGATCTCTACGAGCATGTAGAGGACGAAAAATATCTCAAGCGCACGACGGATTTCGAGCGCTGGTATGAAAACCCGATCGACCTTCCGGGACGATACTACCTTCAGGCCATCAATCTTTTGTTCCGCGAAAACCAGCTTGCCCGCGGGGGCTTTATCGCGCTCGGACGTAGAATCGCGCTGCGGGACATCCGTTGCCCGCTCTACCTGCTGGCCGGCGAGGCAGACGACATCACGACCAAGGAGCAGGTTTTCGCGGCGGCGGAACTCGTCGGCACGCCGCCCGGCCTGATTGAACAGCGCCTTGTTCCGGGCGGCCATATCGGCTTGTTCATGGGGACTCGCACCTTGGCCGAAGCTTGGCCTCCAATCGCGGATTGGATTCTTGCGAAAGGCGCCGCAGGGCAACGTACAACGGAGTCCGGCGGGCATTGAACGACAGCCAGGGTCGGAGCAGATGAGGAAAGTGCGATGGCAAACGGACCGTTTCATGAACCGATCAGAGTGTCCTTGGCTGCTGTCGGCGTCGGGCTTACAGCCACGCTTGTCGTGATTTATGTCGCGTGCGCGCTCGTGGCGTTGCTGCTGCCGGGCTTGCGAGCCTCTCACGCGTGGCTAGGGCTCTTTACCGCAGCCCCACCGCTGTCGGCGGCCGGACTGGTCGAGGGCGTCCTGAGCAACGTCGCTTTCGCTTGGCTCGCGGCGGCAGTGTTTGTCCCCGTCTTCAACGCCGTATCACGGCGCCGCGCTTAGAAGAGGCTAATTATGGAAAATGATCAGACGACGTCCGGTGGCAATCGCCAGCACGATGGGCACAATCATCAACATCGCGGAGGCTCGACCGGCACGGTCGGATCCCAAAAGGTCACGGACCCCGTGTGTGGAATGACGGTCGATCCGCAAACAGCGAGGTTCCGCGCCGAGGAAGCTGACGAAACTTATTTCTTCTGTTCCGCGAAATGCCGCGAGAAATTTGTCGCAGAGCCCACGCGGTTCCTCAAGGGCGCGGCCGCCGCGCCGGGCGCCGATCATCCGCCAGCCGGAACGATCTACACCTGCCCGATGCATCCGCAGATCCGGCATGTCGGGCCGGGAAATTGTCCGATCTGCGGCATGACGCTCGAACCCGTCGTTGCGACAGCCGATACCGGCCCCAGCGCCGAACTCACCGACATGACGCGCCGGTTCTGGATCGGCCTCGCCCTCGCCATCCCGGTGTTTATCCTTGAGATGGCCGGCCACCTAACCAATCTCCACATGGTGCTCGGCGCGCAGACTGCGAGCTGGATCCAGTTGGCGCTGGCGACGCCGGTGGTGCTCTGGGCCGGCGCGCCGTTCTTTGCCCGCGCATGGCGTTCGCTGGTCACGCGCCATCTCAACATGTTCACACTGATCGCGATGGGGACGGGCGTCGCCTGGGCCTATAGCGTCGTCGCCACAGTCGCGCCGGGCATTTTTCCCGCCACCTTCCGCTCCGCGGACGGCTCGGTCGCAATCTATTTCGAGGCGGCGGCGGTCATCACCGTGCTGGTGCTGCTCGGCCAGGTGCTGGAGCTTCGCGCCCGCGAACAGACCGGCGGCGCGATCCGCGCGCTGCTGGATCTCGCGCCGAAAATCGCGCGGCGCGTCCGCCCCGACGGGACCGACGAGGACGTCGCGGTCGAAGCGGTGGCGGTCGGCGACAGGCTGCGCGTCCGGCCCGGGGAAAAAGTCCCCGTAGACGGTGAATTGATAGAGGGTCGCAGCTCGATCGACGAATCCATGATCACCGGCGAGTCGATGCCGGTGACAAAGAGCGCCGGCGAAAAGCTCATCGGCGGCACGCTCAACCAAAGCGGCGGTTTCGTCATGCAGGCCGGAAAAATCGGAAGCGACACCATGTTGGCGCAGATCGTTCGCATGGTGGCCGAGGCGCAGCGCAGCCGCGCGCCCATCCAGCGCCTTGCGGATGAAGTTTCGGGCTGGTTCGTCCCCATCGTCATCCTTGTCGCCGCCCTCGCCTTCGGCGCTTGGGCGCTCTGGGGTCCTGAACCGCGCTTCGCCCACGGTCTGATCGCGGCCTTCGCTGTGCTGATCATCGCCTGCCCCTGCGCGCTCGGTCTTGCGACGCCGATGTCGATCATGGTGGGGGTCGGGCGCGGCGCCGGACTTGGCGTGCTGATCAAGAACGCCGAGGCTCTTGAGCGCTTTGAGAAGATCGACACCCTGGTCGTCGACAAGACCGGCACCCTGACCGAAGGAAAGCCGAAGGTGACGGCGCTGAGAGCGGTCGGCGGTCTCGATGAGGCTGAGCTGCTGCGCCTTGCGGCGACGCTGGAGCGCGCCAGCGAGCATCCTCTGGCGACCGCCATCGTCAACGCCGCAAAAGAGCGCAATCTGCCGCTCGGCGTCGCGACTGATTTCGACAGCCCGGTCGGCAAGGGCGTCACTGGCGTTGTCGATGGAAAGAAGCTGGTCATCGGCAGCCATCGCATCATGGCGGAAGCCGGCGTCGATCTCTCTGCTCTCACGAGCGATGCGGAGGCTCTCCGCGGCGAAGGCGCGACCGTGATTTTCGTGGCGATCGACGGACGGGTTGGCGGCCTTCTCGCGATCGCCGATCCGGTCAAGGAGACGACGCCCGCCGCGCTCAAGGATCTGCGGGACGCGGGCGTCCGGGTCGTCATGCTGACCGGCGACAACAAGACCACCGCCGACGCCGTGGCGCGCAGGCTCGGCATCAGCGAGGTCGAGGCGGAAATACTGCCGGAGGACAAGGGCAAAATCGTCGCGAAATTGCGCAAGGAGGGTCGCATCGTCGCGATGGCTGGCGATGGCGTCAATGATGCGCCGGCGCTCGCCGCCGCCGATGTCGGCATCGCCATGGGCACCGGCACGGATGTCGCGATCGAGAGCGCCGGCGTCACCCTGCTGAAAGGCGATCTTCAGGGCATCGTGCGAGCCAGAAAGCTCAGTCACGCGACCATGAGCAACATTCGCCAGAACCTGTTCTTCGCCTTCATCTACAACGCGGCTGGGGTGCCGATCGCGGCCGGCGCACTCTATCCGGCCTTCGGATTGCTGCTCTCTCCGATCATCGCGGCGGCGGCCATGGCGCTGTCGTCCGTCAGCGTCATCGCCAATGCTCTGCGGCTGCGTCGCACGCCGTTAAACTGAGGAGGCAGTCATGATGGGACTTGATGGAATGACGGGCGGCGGGATGTCGGGGATGTGGCTGTTCGGCCTCCTGATCTTCGTTCTGGTCGTTCTCGCTATCGCCGCGCTCGTCAAATATCTGGGGCGCTAGTGAATAAATCAAACGCTCGGTATCCAGGCCCGAGGTCAGTTCCGGTGGAGAGCCGTGATTCATGTGAGCAAGCGTCAGCGTGTGCAGGCTCCGACGGCGCATGTAAGCGCGCGTCCCATCTCAACGTCCGCAAATTGCTTTCGGTCAATGCCGGCAAGGTGGATAAGGAGAATAATATTCTGGGTTGTGTTGTCGAGTTAGAAGAGAAAGAGCACTGCAATGAATAAGTTCTTCGCAACGGCCGCTCTTGGTTTCGCATTGAGCGGAGCCGTCCTCTCGCCGTCCATCGCCGAAGACGACGATCAAGCAGGGCCAGCGATGGGCATGATGGGCGGCGGTTGCCCGACAATGGGTATGATGGGCCGCGGAATGATGGGCCAGCGCATGATGGGCCAAGGAATGATGCGCGGCGGCGGGGCAAAGATGGGCGCCATGGTTTCAGGGCGCCTCGCCTATCTGAAGGACGAGCTTAAGATAAGCGACGCCCAAACCGAAGCCTGGAACGGATATGCCGAGGCCGTCAAGGGGCGGGTAAAGGTCATGCAGGACATGCGCGATAGCATGATGGACGCCATGCAAAAAGGAAACGCGGTTGAGCGGATGGACGCGCGCATCAGCGGCATGGAGGCCCTGCTCGAAGCCATGAAGGCGGCCAAACCGGCAACAGTCAAATTGTACGCAGTGTTGACTGACGAGCAGAAGAAAATCGCTGATCGGCTGATTGGCGTGGATTGCGGCGCGATGTGATCGCGCCGCCGGCCGTGCAAACGAGGGTATCAGAGTTAACCACATCTCGTCGTGGAACTCTGAACCGGCGAGGAAAGGAAAATTGCCTTTCCCTTGCAACTCCATACATGAATTTTAGTCGAACTTTCCCTGGACTGTGGCGCCGGACGGGGACGTGATCTGCACGGCCCCCTTTGGCTCGCCTTTGAACTCGGCAGGCGCCGTGCCAGTGAGCTTGTCGCTTCCGGCTGGAGCCAGCGGTATGCGGGCCGCCTTGCCGCCAACGATGAGAATCGCAAGCCCCTTGTAGCCAGACGCATCGACTGGCTTGGCCAGTTCGTCGGCGAGATAAACGTCGATCGTGGCGTCCTTGACGAGCAATTCGACATGCATCTTTCCCGCATCGACCTGATGGCCGCCGTGCGGACCCGTCTGGTCATGCGCCAGCGCAACACCGGCGGCCGCGAACAGCACCCCGGCCGCAATGAGCATCGCTTTCATGATCTTCTCCTTTGTTGAGTCAGTAAGTTTGCAAGTGTTGAGTCAGTAAGATTGCAAGGGCGTCGCTGCTCCGGAAGGCGTTGGGCGCGCCTGGTCCATCGCATGCAAATTCTCCAATGGCTTGCGGCCAAATTGCATGAACAGGATGGGCGTTAAGAAGGCGTCGAGCAGCGTCGCGCTGACGAGTCCGCCAAAAATGGTGACGGCGACCGGATGCAGAATTTCCTTTCCCGGCGCATGGCCGTCGATTAACAACGGCAAGAGCGCAACCCCGGCAGATAACGCGGTCATGAGCACCGGCGTCATCCGTTCGAGGCTGCCCCGGATCACAAGCTGGCGCCCGAAGGGAACGCCTTCGCGGAGCGACAGATTTATGGTGTGGCTGATCTTCAAGATGCCATTGCGCGAGGCGATCCCGGTCAGCGTTATGAAGCCTATCATCGAAGCGACCGACAGAGGTTGCCCAGCGATCCAAAGCGCCGCGACGCTGCCGATCAATGCGAGCGGCACGCTGCCCATGATCATCAGGGCGAACAAGGCTGAGCGATAGCGGCTGAAGAGAATCGCGAATACGAGTGCGAGCGAAATGAGGGAAAGGAGCCCGATCATCCGGGTCGCCTCTTCCTGCGCCTGAAACGCCCCTTCGAGGCTCGTGAAGAACCCCGTCGGCAAATGCGCCGCCGCAATCTCGTTGCGAATATCCGAGACGATTTTCGCCATATCGGCTGACCCGTCGGCGTTGGCGAGCACGACGATCCGACGTTTGCCGTTCTCGCGCAGGATCTGGTTTGGCCCATCGGTCTCCGTGATCTCGGCGACCTGGCGGATCGGGATCCAGCCCGAGGGCGACTCGATGAGGAGGTCCGCCAGGCGGTCGGTCGTGCGACGGCTATCGTCGAGGCGCAAGACGACGTCAAAGCGCCTGTTGCCGTCCACGATGCGCGACATCAGTTTGCCATTGGACAGCCGTTGAAGCTGATCGGTGATCGCAGCGGGCTGCAGGCCATAGAGCGCTGCTCTTTGGTAATCAACCGCGATTTCGATCTGCGGCACGCGAACCTGCTTCTCAACTTGAAGATCGACCAGACCCGGAATTTTTGCGAGCCTGCCGCGCAGGTCCTCCGCAACGCGCGTCAGGCCGTCCAGATCCTCGCCGAAGATCTTGAGCGCGATCTGCGCCCGCACGCCTGACAGCATGTGATCGAGCCGGTGCGAAATCGGCTGGCCTATATTGACGGACATTGGGAGGATGCGGAGGCGCGACCTGATGTCGGCGACGACTTCGTCGCGCGATCGCGCGGATTTGCGGAGATCGACCTCAATTTCGGATGAGTGAACCCCTTCCGCATGCTCGTCAAGCTCGGCGCGCCCCGTCCGCCGGCCGACGGATTTGACCTCCGGCGTCTCCATGAGAAGTTGTTCGGCGACGAGGCCGATACGGTTCGATTCAGCGAGGGATATGCCCGGCGTGAAGACCGTGTTGATCGTTAACGTGCCTTCGTTGAAAGGCGGCAGGAAAGCGCGGGGCAGCATGACGGCCGCTCCGCCTGCGCCCATTACGCCGATCAAAGCAGCCGCCATGACAAAGCGGGGATGATCAAGGGCGCGCTCGAGCGCCGCCCGGTTCGCCCGCTTGAACATGCGCACGAGAGCGCCTTCGCGCTCGTGCAGGCCGACGATGGGCGGCAGCAGGTAATACGCCATAACCGGCGTCAACGAGATGGAGACGATGAGGCTCGCCAGGATCGAGATGATATAGGCTTGACCGAGTGGAGCGAAAAGTCGCCCTTCGATGCCGGAAAGCGCGAACAGCGGCATGAACACGAGAACGATGATCATCGTCGCATAAATGATGCCGGACCGAACCTCCTGACTCGCGGAGACGATGACGTCGAAGACGGAACGCGCTTGCGCAGCGTGCCGGTTTTCCCGGAGCCGCCGGAAGATATTTTCGACATCGACCACGGCGTCGTCGACGAGTTCGCCAATGGCTATGGCGAGGCCCCCGAGCGTCATCGTGTTGATCGATAATCCCATCAAGTGAAATATGATGGCGGCGCTGAGGATCGAGACCGGGATCGCCGTCAGCGAAATCGCGGTTGTGCGCCAGTTGAGGAGGAAAGCGAAAAGAACGATGGCGACGACGCCGATGGCCTCGATCAACACGCGCTCGACGTTCTGAATCGAGGTTTCGATGAAGTCGGCTTGCCGAAACAGGATGTTGTCGGCCCTGATGCTGGAAGGCAGACTCGCTGACATCTCCTTGAGTGCGGCCTCAATGTCGCGCGTGAGGCGGACGGTGTCCACGTCCGGCTGTTTCTCGATCGACACGACGACCGCGGGTTTGCCCATATAGCCGGCATCGCCGCGCTTCGTTTTGGCGCCGAAGCTGACTTCCGCGATCTGGCGCAGATAGACAGGGGCGCCGCTGGCGTTGGCGACGACCGTGTTCGCCAGATCTTCCAACCTGAGCGTGCGGCCGATATTGCGCACGAGGAACTCGCGCGAAAATTGATCGGTAAAGCCGCCGCCCGTGTTGACGCCGAACTGGGTCAACGCCTTTTCCAACTGGTCCGATGTAACGCCGAGCGTCCGCATGGCGGCCGAGTTGGGCGACACCCGGTATTGACGAACCTCGCCGCCGATAGGTATCACTTGGGCGACGCCCGGAATGGCGAGGAGACGCGGGCGGAGCAGAAAGTCCGCGGTTTCGCGCACCTCCATTGGCGATACGTCGGCCGGCGCCGTCAGGGCCAGCAGCATGATCTGACCCATGATCGAATTGATAGGCCCCATTTGCGGCGTCACATTCGCAGGCAACTGATTGCGCACGAGAGCCAGTCGCTCGGCGATCTGCTGGCGATTGCGGTAAATGTCGGTCCCCCAGTCGAACTCAACATAGACGATCGAAAGGCCGACGCCTGAAACCGAGCGGACTCGCGAGACGCCGGGCAGCCCGTTCATTTGCGTCTCGATGATGAAAGTGACGAGTTGCTCGACCTCGGGTGGCGCAAGGCCCTCGGCCTCCGTCATGATCGTGACGGTCGGCTTGTTGAGGTCAGGAAGGACATCGACAGGCAGGCGGCTCAGCGTAAGGCCGCCCCAGAGCACCAGGACCATCGCGATCGCGAGGACGAGCAGGCGATTGCGCAGCGACTGCGTGACGAGGAAGGTGAACATCGGCCTCACCTCACCTGATTGAGAAGTTCAGCCGCCTCGGTCACGACTCTGCGCCCAGCTGGAAGACCGTCGACGACCAGGACATTGTCGCCATCGAGAGGCTGGGTTCTGACGATCCGCGCCTCAAATCGCTCCGGGCCCACATGCTCGTAAACGATGCTGAGACCGTCTCAAACTTGGGGGTGCTACGCCGCACGTCGTCGCAGGCCGCGCGTCAATTGGCCGAGAGCGATGTGGTCGCGTTCGAATGTTCCGTTCATAACGGCAGTGCGAACCTTGAGC
>Ga0182014_10006133_pt1 | contig 13081 bp, 10 predicted proteins | sample 612S2DmetaG_FD_120489 | JGI IMG/M metagenome (GOLD analysis project Ga0182014, IMG submission 120489) | Permafrost microbial communities from Stordalen Mire, Sweden - 612S2D metaG | ecosystem: Environmental > Terrestrial > Soil > Wetlands > Permafrost | place: Sweden: Stordalen | collected... | reverse complement strand
GTGAGCTGTGGTCCGGCTGCGGCGGGATTTGGAAAGTCAGTGGTCAGTTGCCAGTTCCCGGTTCTCGGTTTGTTCCTGGCGGTCGACATCAGCCGTTGCGGTTGGGCGAGCGCAGGGTGAGCTGTGGTCCGGCTGCGGCGGGATTTGGAAAGTCAGTGGTCAGTTGCCAGTTCCCGGTTCTCGGTTTGTTCCTGGCGGTCGACATCAGCCGTTGCGGTTGGGCGAGCGCAGGGTGAAGAGCGTCACCTCAGGAGGACAGTTCACGCGGACCGGCAAACGGATGGTGCCGAGACCCATGTTGGTGTACAGGGTTAAGGGGCCGATGCGGTGCAGGCCGCGAGGATACTTTCGGGCTAACCTCGGCAGCCAGGGAGCGCCGATGCCGGGAAGCCAGACTTGTCCGCCGTGGGAATGTCCGGAGAGTTGAAGATCCACGGGGTAGTGAGCGGCTTGGTCGGCGAAGTCGGGTTCGTGCACCAGCAAGACAACCAATTCGTCGCGGGGGACAGTTTGCAGAGCGAGGTCCAGGTCCTGATTTTCCTCCAAGACGGAATCCAAGCCGCACAGCCAAATTCGCGACCATCCCTGCTCGATGGGGATCGCGCGATTGCGGAGAACGGGGATGCCATGCGACTGGAGGGTCGCGGCAATGCGCGGAGGGTCCGTGTCCATGTCGTGATTTCCGAGAACAGACACCATTCCGCGACGGGGATGCAAGTGCTGCAGAAGGCTGGCGCAGGGTTCGGCAGCGCTGGCAGGATGGGTTACGGCGCGGAACCGGCGATGAAGAGGCGGAGCCGTGACAAAGTCGCCAGTCAAGGCGACCACATCCGGTTGCAGGTGGTTGACGATTTCTATCGCCGCCCGCAAGGGCACCGCCGATAGGCGGTCATAGTGAAAATCGCTGAGTTGCGCGATGGTGAGGCCGTCGAAAGCAACGGGCAGCCGGGTCAACACGACTTCCATCGTGGTGAGGATCGGCTGGTTCGGTTCGAGAATGGCGCTGTCTTCTCCCAGCGCCAGCGCGCCGGTTGCAGCCACGCTGGCGGCGACTTGAAGAAATCTTCGTCTATTTAGAAATGGCAATCGAAATCTGTCTCCTCAGGTTGCACCCCGATACTAGCGCGGTGGAGGCCGGAGCCCCCCGTGAAAGTGCGTGCTTTCAATTGTAGCGGACAGTTTGAAACAAAGTCGGCCGCATCGCTTGCGATGATCCTGATGGAGGTGGGAGTTTCTCTATTGCAGCTGCTTTTGAAGGGCGGCCATTTCCTCGCGGGCGGCGGTGGCGCGTTCTCCTGCTGGTTCTTCGGTCAGGAAAAGCTTAAACTGGGCCACTGCATCGGGAAGACGGTTCAGGTGTTCACAGGCACGAGCCGCGACGTAATGGACCAGGGAATAAGCCTTGTGGGACATGGAATGGACCTTGCCGGCGTTGGCAATCGCATCCTCGTAGTGATGGTCGAGGAGTTGCACCTGGGCCAGCAAAGACAGCGACTGCGCGTCGGTCGGATCGATGGAAGTCGCCTGTTTCAGGTGGGCTTCGGCGGCGGCGAAGTTGTGGTACTTTATTTCCAGTCGGGCGAGGTTTACGAAAGCCGGGGCGAAGTGGTCGTTGGCGGCAATGGCTTTCTGCAGAGCTTCCCGTTCTTTCGCGGAATCTCCCAAACGGGCATAGACTACGCCTAAATTGGTATAGGCTTCAGCATAATCCGGATAAAGAGCCACAGCCCTGTTGAGCGGGTCGATGGCCTTTTGCCACTCCTGTTTCGCGATGAGCTTGGCGGCTTTGTCGAACTCTTTGCTGGCCCCCTCGGGCACCCGCAGATCGCTGGCCGAAATAGTGGGGCCGCCCCCGGTTGGCTTCGCTCCATTGGCGTCGGCCGCAGGCTTCACTCTGACGAAAGCGGACTGGGTACCTTTGCGAGGGTCGACGTCAAACCGGTCACCCAACGTCGGTTCGATATTCTGTCCAGTGACCGAGAGCTGGTAGCTGCCGGTTGGCACGTTGACGAATTGCGCTCCGCCGTGATCATTGGTATAAGTCTCCCCAAATTGCATGCCAGTGGAGGCGCTAATGAGTTGAACTTTCATCTGCTCGGTGGGGGCGCGGTCATCGGGATAGGTCACGTATACACGCAGAGTGCCACCTTGATGTTGAGCAGCGAGTTGGGAGACTGGCAAACACAAAAGGGGCAGAAGCAGGAGAGCCAGGCGACGGTGGTGAAACATACTGTCCCCTCCGAATGAGCCAGGTGACACGGGACAAAGTTTGCCTAATATTACACCCGAAACGAAGATCACAGAAAGAAAAAAAGAGCGGCCTCGGAAGAGGCCGCTCTCAAGTTTTGCTGACAAATGCTAGAAGGTAACCTTGGCGTGAACCTGTACTAACCTGCCCTCCACGCCAGCGCCTTGGAAGGCGCCATACGGGGTGGTGGGCTGGACCGCCAGATTGGTCATCAGTCCAAACGCCCCGGTGAAGCTGAGGGGGAACGGCAGAGCGAAGTTCGGATGGTTGAGAAGATTGAAGAAACTGCCACCGAGTTCGAACTTCACACGCTCGGTGACGGCGAAGCTCTTGTTGACGTTCATGTCCGTGTCAAAGTAGCCCAGACCGCGGAAGCCATTGCGCCGAACGTTTCCCCAATCGGAGGCGTTAACCGCGGCGAACTGGGACCCCTTCACGCAGCCCGTCGGATTGGCAAAAGTTCCTGGGTTGCTGACCTGGCAATTAACCGGTACGCTGCCAATGGCATCGGCCGTGAGGACGGGTATGCCAAGAATCCCGTTGTTGGTTTCAAACAACTGGGTTCCGCCATATGCTTCCGGAGTCCACGGCAGGCCGCTGTGAGCGAAGAAGGTGCCGGCAATGGTCCATCCACCGATAGCCTCGTCCAGCAACTTGTTCTGCGACTTGAAGGGCAGATCCCAAACATAGTTCGCAGTAAAGTTGTGGCGAGCGTCCGAGTCCGAGTTGCTGTAGTTGTTGCAACGCAGGCAGTTGGGATTGATCTGATACAGCACGCTATACAACGCGTTGAAGGGTGTGCCAGGGTTGGTGCTGGTCAGGTCGTCCAGGGCGTGGGACCAGGTGTAGTTGAGGCTGCCCTGGAAACCATGCGTGAACTTCCGCGTGAAGGTTGTCACCAGTCCGGCGTAGTTGGAGACACCTACACTTTGAAGCTCTCGGACCGCCCCGAAGCGCTGATCCGTGCCCGACAAATTAATGCCCGTCGTGCAGCCCGGAGCGCCGCCCGTGAGGCCGCAACTGTAGGTCGCGAACGGTAACTGGCCATATGGTGTGCCAGGGACAGCAGAGGCGTTCAGGTTGCCATTCTGGATCAGGTTGTCGTAGCCGTGGGTCCCCACGTAATCTACGTTCAGAGACATTTTCGAGCCGATGGCCTGCTGGATCTCGAAGTTCCATTCCAGGTACTTCGGGTTGTTGATCTTGCTGGCAATCGAGGTGAAGCCGGGCGGCGTGAAGAACGCGTTGCCAGCCAAAATCTGGCTCAAGGTCTGACCGCTGTGGAAGCCGGTCAAGAACGACGCGTTGGAGTTCCCTCCGAGGTCGTATACGCTCTGAACCCCGCCTACAGTCGTGCCCGGTGCAACGGGCGCGCCCGTGCAGCCAGTGGCACCCACGCCCGTACAAGGCGTACCAGACGGACCGATTGTGAAGGTGTTGGTAAGAGGCGAGTTGCCAATCATCTCGTCCATCAGGACGCCCTGATAGAGATCGGAGAACACACCAATACCACCGCGAAGGACGGTGTTAGTGTGGCCTAGTGGACTCCAGGTGAACCCGAAGCGGGGTTGCAAGGCAACCTTCTCCACGTCGGGGAAGGCGCTGTGTACGCCCGCATTGATAATCTGGTTGTAAGGTGTGTTCACGTCGTGGCTTAAGCTCGTAAACGGCGTGTTCAAGCGCGAGTAGCAGTCTTGCGAGCAAATCGGGTTGGAGTTGCGATCGCCACGCAGGGCGAGGGTGAGTTTCAGGTTGGGATTTACGCGGTATTCATCCTGGAAATACAATCCCAGGCTGTAGAAACCGATGCGCACATCGCCATTGGTGGTGTAAGCCTTATTGAGGGTGCCGCCATCGGCCACAGTGACCAGACCGTTAGCAAAGTCGGCCAAGCTCCCGAACGTCAAGGTGCCACCGGTGTTGCTCTGGGCATCGAAGTCGATGAGGATGTCGCGGCGGAAGTTAAGTCCCATCTTGAAGGTGTGAGCGCCACGAGTGATGGACAAATCGTCCGTGACTTGTCCCATGCTTGAGTTTCGGCCTTGAGGGAAGAAGGAGTCGGGCGTTTGACCAGCGCCGTTACCGCCTCCAAGATTGGTCAGGGTGGACGTAGCGCCGGCAACCGAGATGGTGCTGTATCCGCCGGTGGCATTCAACACCGCGGCTTGGCCGCTGTCCGGCAGGAAGATCGCGGTGTACCACAGACCGGAAACGATGAAGTTATTGACTGTGGTCGGCGAGAAAATGTGGGTTTCGTTGATCTGGCCTTCGTACTCCGGCTGGCTGCTGTCGGTACTGAAAACGGCCCGATCAATCAGGTCGGTCGACGTTGGCTGCTGCCCGTGGTCTACCTTGAAGCGGCCAAAGAGTTTGTCGGAGGCGCTGATGTTGTAGTCGATACGCTCCGTGAGCAACCACTCTTTATTGTGATTTACACCAGAGGCGACAGCTCGCATAGAGCAAGGCACGCCCGCAGCTGCTCCAAAGGTCGTTCCGCCCAGCGTGGTAATGCTGCCGCAACCCAAGTTCGCGTCCTGGCCCACGGTCAGAGGAACAGCTTGGCCAGCGACAGGAGAATTCGCATAGAGATTCAACCACTGGGTGTACAGCGGCACCTGCGTTGGGTTATTGGCGTTGAGGTTGTTCAGGATCGCCTGACGGAATAGCGGAGTCGGCAGATTCACCTGCTGCCCGCTAGGCAGGCCATAGTACAAGCCCTCCTGGTCCACATAGAAGAACAGCTTGTTCTTCACAATCGGGCCACCGATGGAGCCAGCCCACAGGTGGTTGACGGCGAACGGGGGCTTCTGAGGTAGTCCGTTCGCGACCTCATTCTGCTTCTGGAACCAGTCGTTGGCGTTGAAGCCGCTGCTGTTGAACCAGAAACCGGCGTTGCCGTGGAAGGCATTGCTGCCCGACTTGGTGGTGTAGTCGACCTGCACGCCCGCCTGGCGGCCGTACTGGGCTGTGTAACCATTGCTGACCACCGCGACTTCCTGAACTTCATTCTGGCCGAGCAACAAGTTGCTGGAGCCGGAGTTGTTCAGGTTCAGGAACGGATCGTTTTCGTCGTTGCCGTTTTCGGTAAATAGGTTGGAGGTTGCCGGCAATCCGAAAGCGCTAAAGTTGCCGTAAGAGCCACCGGTGTTCATCAACACGCCGGGAGCGGTCTGGGCGTAACTGGTGATGTCGCCACCCGGATTGGGTAGGGCTGTGATTTGGGATTGGTTATAGCTCGTGCTGATGTTGGCATCTTCGGTCTGCAGCAGGGGAGCCTGCCCAGACACTTCGATGGTCTCTGAGGTGTTGCCCACCGCAAGCTTTATGTTAGCGGAGGCAATCATCCCCAGCTGCACTTCCACGGTTTCACTGACGGAGCGGAACCCGGTCTGGCTGATGGTCACCGTATACGATCCCGGCTTCAACAGCGGGAAGTTGTACAAACCGGTGGCGCCGGTTTTGGTTGTCTGGGCTTCCCCCGTGCTGTTGCTCTTCAAATTGATCTGTGCGTTGGACACCATCGCGCCGGACGGGTCGGTGACTGTGCCTGTGATACCGCCCGTCACAATATTCTGGGCTATCGACACGCTGGCAAGCGCCAGGGCGACCACGAGTAGCCCTGCGGCTAACATGGGTAGAGATCTAAGCTTACAGCTCATTGCTTCCTCCGTGGAACTGGATTTGGACTTGCACGACTCAAATTATTTTGGACTGCAGCATCGGCGGTCCCCAAGCCAGAGAGCACTGCCCACCGAGCGCAGATACAACAAGAATGTTGGGCTACTGTACGCACCCATGTTGCCAAGTCGTGTATAGAGTGTAAGCAGCTAATAATAAAGTGGTTCTTTCATCTATCGACTTCTAACAACTCAGAGAATCTACGGGTTTCCGTAGATTTAGTATGGTTAGTGGAATGAAAGCGAAGGCGCAGAGCGTTCCTCCTCGGGCCTAGAGCTGAACCTGCAACCTCTATTACAAGCTTGGGGGCTTGCTCTTCAAGCATTTTCCTGGCTACACGGGCCGCTCGCGCTGCATCAGTGGGCGTTCCCTGATAGTTCATGAACGATGCTGTTCACGAAGGACTTGGCGTCTCCGAACAGCATTAGGGTTTTGTCGAGATAATACAACGGGTTGTCGATGCCGGCGAAGCCTGGGCTCATGCTGCGCTTGATCACCATGACGGTGCGGGCCTTGTCCACATCGAGGATGGGCATACCGTAAATCGGGCTGCCGGTATCGGTGCGGGCGGCGGGATTGGTGACATCGTTGGCGCCGATCACCAGGGCGACGTCGGTTTGGGGGAAATCACCGTTGATGTCATCCATTTCGATCAGGCGGTCGTAGGGAATATCGGCTTCGGCGAGCAGGACGTTCATGTGTCCGGGCATACGGCCGGCGACGGGATGAATGGCGAAGCGCACATCGACTCCGCGTTTGGTGAGGGCGTCGTAGAGTTCGCGAACTTTGTGTTGGGCTTGAGCGACCGCCATGCCGTAACCGGGAACGATCACGACTTTGTTGGCGGCGGCCAGGATTCCAGCCGCTTCGTCAGCCGACGCGCTGTGCACCGTTTTTTCTTCCAGTCCGGCGGCGGCGGAAGTCTGTACCTGGCCGAAGGCTCCAAACAAAACGTTGGTGAAGGAGCGGTTCATGGCCTTGGACATGATGACGGAGAGGATGAAGCCAGAAGAGCCGTCGAGCGCGCCGGCAATAATAAGGAGTTTGCTGTCGAGGACGAATCCCATGGCTGCGGCGGAAAGGCCGGCGTAGGAATTGAGCAGCGAGATGACCGTGGGCATATCGGCGCCGCCAATGGGAACGATCATGAGCACGCCGAAAATGAGGGGGACAACGATCATGATGGGAAAAAGTTCCCTAGCCCCAGGGTGCAGAACCATGTAGACCGCAACGGCAGCCGATGCCGCCAGTAAAGACAGGTTGACGACGTTTTGTCCCTTGTACGTGATCGGGCGTTGGGGCAGGATTTCCTGGAGCTTCCCTGCCGCCATCAAACTGCCGGTGAAGGTGAGCGAGGCAAGGATGACCTCCAGCGAGATCACGGCCATCATGAAGGGCGGGACGTTCGGAGTGCGGAGATAGAATTCTGCAGAGCCCACCAGGGTTACGCAGAATGCGCCGAATGCATGGCTGAGCGCAGTCCGTTGGGGGACGGCGGTCATCTGCACCAGGCCTAGGGGAATCCCGATACCGGTGCCGAGCACGAGTGCGATGATGATCCACTTGTAATCGACGATGCCGTGGTGCAACAAGGTCCCGCCGATCGCCAGGGCCATGCCGATTTCGCCGGCTCGGACGCCGCGCTGGGCCGTGGCTGGGCTGCTCAGCCATTTCAGCGAAAGAATAAAGAGAGCGCTGGCAACCAGGTAAATGATCTCGATGATCTGCTGATTTCCTGCGAAGTCGGTGGTCATGGTTTTGTCGGACGGCTGGACTTGAACATTTTGAGCATGCGGTCGGTGATTAGAAATCCGCCTACGACGTTACTGGTGGCGGCGATCACAGCCAGAACACCGAACACGAAGGAAAGCGTGCTCTTATGCTCGCCCACCAGTACGATGGCGCCGACGACCGCGATGGCGTCGAGAGCATTGGTGAGCGACATGAGCGGCGTGTGGAGCAGAGGCGAGACTCGCCGGATGACTTGAAATCCGATAAAGCCCGCCAGCATGAAAACGTAGAGTCCGTTGATTAACTCAGAACCCATCTTTTCTCCTACCTCCTACATTTCGTTATAAAGGGCTGAACAGTTTATCGTCAGTTGCCAGTTCTTAGTTCCCGGTTCTCAGTTACGCGCCATGCGACATCAGCGCCGGTAGTTTGAAAAATTCGCGGACGCGCTGGTTTACAACTTCACCGTCCCGGGTCAGCAGCGTCTCGCGAGTAATCTCGTCCTGCAGATTGAGTTGCAGCTTGCCTTCTTTTCCCAGATGCAAAAGAAATGCGGTGACATTGCGCGCATACATCTGGCTGGCGTGATAAGGAACCTCAGTCGCGATGTTGATGCGTCCGATGATGGTGACTCCGTGCTCGACGATGGTCTTGCCGGACTGCGTCAGTTCGCAGTTGCCTCCGCGCTCGGCAGCAAGATCAAAAATGACCGAGCCCGGCGCCATGCCTCGCACCATCTCGGCCGTCACGAGAACCGGCGCCTTTTTGCCGGGGACGACAGCGGTCGAGATCACCACATCGCTTTCTGCAACCACGCGAGCGAGTAATTCACGCTGGCGCGCATAGAAGCTTTCATCCTGCGCGGTGCCATATCCGCGGGCATCCTGGGCATCTTTGGCTTCGATGGGAAGTTCGACGAAGCGTCCGCCGAGGCTCTGCACTTGCTCTTTGGAGGCCGGCCGCAGATCGTAGGCGGAGACCACGGCTCCCAGACGGCGGGCAGTAGCGATGGCCTGCAGCCCGGCGACTCCCGCGCCAATCACGAGAACCCGCGCCGGCGTAATGGTTCCGGCTGCCGTGGTCATCATGGGGAAAATTCTGGGCAGCGTATCGGCTGCAATCAGGACTGCCTTATAGCCACAGATCGTGCCCATCGAGGAAAGCGCGTCCATGCTCTGGGCGCGCGTGCTGCGCGGCATCAACTCCACGGAAAAAGAAGTGACCCCGGTTTGAGCGATTTGCTGGACCACGTCCGCCGATCCGAGCGGCCGCAAGAATCCGATGAGAACTTGCCCACGACGTAACAGTGGAAGATCGGCTTTTCCGGTGACGTCATTGGAGCCGTAGCAGAGCACTTGAACCACGATCTGCGCATTGGCGAAGAGGGCAGCACGATCGGGGAGAATCTTCGCACCCTTTTCGGCGTAGAGCGCGTCTGGGTAACCCGCTTCCACTCCCGCGCCAGCTTCGACGACGACCTCAAAACCTGCTTTGGCAAGATTCGGGACAACCATGGGAACGAGTGCGACTCGCCGTTCCCCCGGATAACTCTCCTTTGGCACGCCAATGATCACAGGGCTGTTTCCTCTTGGAGGTAAGTCACGGACCGCCTATTGTAGCGGATGAACCTCTGCGAGTGCAGTGACGGATCGAAAAAAATCGACCCCGGGGAACCGAGCCGTCAATCCTTCTTGGCCGGATTTGGCGGAGGTGTGCCGGTCTCGGGCTTGCCGTCAGTTTTTGGCTCTTCCGGCTTATTTTCCAGATTTTGTACGATGACGGAGATGCGACGATTGGAGGCGTCGAGCGGCTGAGTGGGCGTGCGTGGCATCTGATCGGCATAGCCTCGTACTTGCGAAACCTGGTCTGCTCTCAAACCGCTGCTCTGCATCAACCGCCGGGCGGCGTTGGCCCGATCCGCAGAAAGCTCCCAGTTGCCATATTCACGGCGCCCTGTGTAGGGCTTGGAATCGGTGTGGCCTTCGATGGAGAGGTGGTTGGGAAGCTTCCCTAGTTGTTCCGCCAGCAGCGACAGCAACTCTTGCCCATTGCCGTTCGGCGCGGGGCTGCCAAGCTCGAAGAAGGTTCCAGTCTCGGTTTCGAACAGTTCGATGCGCAGGCCTTCAGGAGTTAAAGTCATTTCGATTTGATCTTTAATTTTTTCAAAATTCGGCACCTCGCGGATGGCCTTTTCCAATTCCTCTTTCAATTTCGGCATGTCGTCCTTGGTGATGGCAAGGGCATTCGCCGCGCCAGTTTTACTGGAGCCGATTTTATTGGCGGTTCCGGAGGGGTCTTTGAAGTAGCCGGCAATCGCTTCCCGCACGGGTTTGTTGGTGTTAAGCAGCCAGAGCACGATGAACAGCGCCATCATCGCGGTCACGAAGTCGGCATAGGCTACTTTCCAGGCGCCGCCGTGATGTCCGCCGTGTCCGGCTTTCTTCTTGATGATGATGATCGGACGTGAACCATTCATGCGATTGCCTTTTAGGCGGATGCCGCGGCCGCAGCGGGAGCTTCGGGTGGTTCCGGTGGGGCATCGGGTTCCGCCGGTATTGCTTCGCCAGCGGCTGGAGTTGCTTCAGCGCTTTTCTTGCAATGCGTTTCTACTTCCAGGAACGAAGGCCGCACATGGCCGGGAATGGCGCGGCGCGCGAACTCGACCGCCATGATCGGCGCGGTTCCTTTCAAGAAAGAAATCATCACGACCCGCAGCACATGCAAGAACGCGCCCTCGGCTTGCGCATTCTTTTCCATGCTGCCGGCAAGCGGACCCACCAAACCGTAACACAGCAGAATTCCAAGGAATGTGCCCACCAGGGCGGCGGCGACTTTACGTCCGATCTCTTCCGGGGGGCCACCCAAGGATCCCATGGTGATCACGACGCCGAGCACGGCGGCGACAATTCCCAGGCCGGGCAAGGAATCGGCCATGGTGGTGAGGGAGGCGACGGGCACACTGGCCCCGTGGTGATGGACCTCCATGTCGAGATCCAGGAGCTGGTCAAGGTCGAAGGCCTCGACCCCGCTGATGGCCATGCGCATGGTATCGCAGAAGTAGTCCCGCACGTGGTGATCTTTGAGGAAGTCGGGATACTTTGCCATAATTGGGCTCTTGGCGGGGTCCTCGACATCACTCTCCAGCGCCATCAAGCCTTCGCGGCGTGCCTTGTTGAGGAGTTCGTACATCAGTTTGAGGGAGTCGAGGTAGCGCTGTTTGGTGAATTTCGAACTTCCAAAAACGCCGGCAATGCCGGCCACGATTTGCTTCAGAATGTGGATCGGATTGGCGACCAGCACGGTCCCGATAGCGGCGCCCGCGATGAGAAAGAGTTCGGCGGGCTGCATTAGAACCCTTACGTTGCCGTGTTCCATCAGGTAGGCGCCAAGTACCGAGCCGAAGACAACCACGATTCCGATAATGGCAAACATAGGGGATCAGATCTCCGAGCTTTCCGGGCCTCTGTGCGAGCCCACCGCGGAGCCTGCGGCCTGGTTGGCGGAAGATTGCCGCAGTGAACTTTGTGCCCGATTCAACAGGGAGTCGAGCGTGTCGCCAGCTTGAGCGGTTGCGTATCCCACCGAAGTGGTGACCGACAACTCGTCACTCCACCAGCGCAGTCCAGCGCACGTAACCATCTTCCGAATGCGTTCCCAGGTATGTTCGACGCCTGAGTCGCCAGAATTGATCAGAATCGCGAGGAATTGATCTTCGGTCCAGCGCCCCAGGAAATCGCTGGGGCGAAAAGCATTGACCATGGTTTGCGCGACTACGCGCAAAACGGCATCGCCAGCCTGCCGGCCATAATTGGCCCGCAAGTTTTCCAACCGGTCGACCTGAATGGCGATGACCCCGAACGGCAGGTGGTAGCGGGCAAAACCTGCGAGGTTCTCACTCAAGCGGAAGCGGGTGAAGTCGTGACTGGGGATGTCTGTGACTTCGTCCATGCAGCCGTGCGCGGCGAGAGTGTTGCGATTGCGGTCGCGGTCCGATTCGAATTTCTGTTCGTCAAAACTTTCCGCGATGCCGATGATGGAGCCATGGGGATCGCGGAGAGGGGCAATCCGCATCAGAACGTGAACCGGATATCCCTCTTTATGGCGTAATTGCATCTTGGCTTCCTGAGGCTTGCCCTCGTGCAGGGTTTGGCTGATCGGACAGGTTGCGCCGCAAGCGGCACAACCCTGATCGTTACACTGCACCAGGATATTGTCCCGGCAGGAGCGTCCGACGACCTCGTGCCGCTTGTGCCCGGTTATTCTTTCTGCGCCCTGGTTCCAGAACAGTATCTTCCCGCTTCGGTCGGCGACAGAGACGCCCGTCTGCAGGCTGTCCAACACGGTGCGGAAGATCTCTGGATCTTGGAGTTCGGACATGGTGAATTTTAGAGAATGCTACAGAGTTAGTATCGGCGGGAACGCAGGAGAGCTTCAGAATGCTTACCCCAAGCCCACAATGGGGCAGCTGGTTACTTTAGTGAGTAACTTCTGATTTAGATGACTCGCCATCGCAGGTTTAGTGAGACCCTCGGTATCAGGACCACCAGCGTTCCAGGATGTCCAGCTAAGCCGCTCTGCCTTCCTAGTTGCTGATTGATCACGACATTGACCCGGGCAAGTTCGAATGGGGCAGCGTAGGGGCTGCGAAGCATGAAACTGTTGATTGCGGAAGATGACATTCTCTTTCGCGGGCTGCTGCAGCGGGCCCTGGCACCCGACCACGAGATCGTCATGGCTCAAGACGGCGTCGAAGCTTGGGCAGCATTGCAGCGTGCCGATGCGCCCCGACTGGCGATTCTAGATTGGGTTATGCCCGGCCTGAGTGGGCCTGAAGTTTGCAGGAATATTCGACAATCCTCGGACCCGGGTTCCATATACGTGATCCTGCTGACCGCCAGAAACAGCCTGGCCGATGTGGCCTCCGGCCTTCGAGCGGGGGCGGATGATTACATAACCAAGCCTTTTTATCCTGAGATTCTCCGAGCCAGGGTCAAGGTTGGGGAGCGGATCGTCACCTGCCAGCGAACCCTGTCGGCGCAGGTGAACAGTTTGGAAGATGCCTTGGCGCGGGAGAAACAGCTCCGTGACCTCTTGTCGTTTTGTCCGCGCTGCCGGGAACCGGTGCTTGACGAAGATTACCTTCACAAAGTCAGGACCTACCTAAGCCAACACCCTCAGCCTGGAGGCGACGCTTCTCCGAGTGGCTGCCACAAGGGCTTGAACCCTCAGTTCCAGCTGACCGCTGGTTCCGTCGAAGGCGGCATGTGAGCAGCGCCGAGCAGAGCAGGGTTTGTTCCCCATCTATGAACGCCGAAATGCCCAGCATTGTGAAAGACGACTGTTCCTGCTACCGCCTTTTGTTACGCGACCCGCAGCGAGTTCCATCCCCGGTAAAGAGAAACGCATTCCCAGCCGAAGAAACTT
>Ga0182014_10006132_pt1 | contig 13084 bp, 15 predicted proteins | sample 612S2DmetaG_FD_120489 | JGI IMG/M metagenome (GOLD analysis project Ga0182014, IMG submission 120489) | Permafrost microbial communities from Stordalen Mire, Sweden - 612S2D metaG | ecosystem: Environmental > Terrestrial > Soil > Wetlands > Permafrost | place: Sweden: Stordalen | collected... | reverse complement strand
TTAAGAAAGTTAAACTTTCAGGTGACCTCACTATAAGAGATGTTATCACTATACGACCCAATGCATCCCTAAAGGAAACCAATGAAATAATGGACAGGGAAGGGATTAGTGGACTTCCTGTGGTTCAAAATGAAGAAATAATTGGAATAATTAGTAGAAGGGATATAAAACCTATACTAAATTCAGGTTCCATGCGAAAAGTTAGAGAAATTATGACGGAAAATGTAGTTACCATTTCCGAATCCACTACACCAGAAGAAGCCTTGGATATTGCTTATGAAAATAAAGTGGAACGATTGCCCGTAGTTAAAAATAATCTAATTGTAGGTATTGTTACAATTAGAGATATTTTGGAGCGTAAAAAATATCCTAATGCTGCACGTGATGAAGAAGGCAGATTTCTGGTTGCTGCAGCTACCGGACCATTTGATTTAGAGAGAGCTATAGCTTTAGATAAAGCAGGTGCAGATATTATTGCAGTGGATGTTGCACACGCCCATAAACCAGATATTATAAGGTCTGCGAGAAAGATAAATGAAAATATTAATGCAGATTTGATTATGGGTAATATAGCTACTAGGGAAGCTGCTGAGGATATTATAAGTGGAGATGTTGATGGACTTAAAGTTGGTATTGGACCTGGATCAATTTGTACTACTCGGATAATAGCTGGAGTAGGTGTACCTCAACTCACTGCCATATCAAATGTAGCAGACTTAGCCAAGGAATATGATATACCCGTAATTGGTGATGGTGGTTTAAGATATAGTGGAGATTTAGCGAAAGCTATAGGTGTGGGTGCTGATGCTGTGATGCTTGGAAGTTTGCTTGCTGGAACTTATGAAGCGCCTGGTGAGGTGGTTATTATGAATGGTCGTAAATATAAGCAGTATCGGGGAATGGGTTCATTAGGAGCTATGACTGGTGGTGCTGGTGCTGGAACTGATCGTTACTTCCAAGAAGTTAAAGGACCTATGAAACATGCTAAACTTGTTCCTGAAGGAGTTGAAGGAGTAGTACCTTATAAAGGAGCAACAAGTGAAATATTATTCCAGCTAATTGGTGGTCTTAAAGCTTCAATGGGTTATACTGGAGCAGATAATGTTAAAGAAATGCAGAAAAAGGCTAAATTCGTTAGAATCACATCTAGTGGTATAACTGAGAGTCATCCTCATGATCTTTTAATAACTAATGAAAGCCCTAATTATCCAACCACACGATTAATGTGAACTAAATTTTCTTTATTTAGAAAATTAATTCATATTAAATTTATTATAATCCAAATCTAACTATTTTTTTTATAAATTAAAACATTTTATCTGCTGGAATTATTTATGAAATCATGTATAATTTTATGTGGTGGATGGGCTAGGAGAATGGGTCAAGATAAAGGACTAATGATTTTCCAGGATAAACCCATGATTATTCATGTTTTAGACACAGTTAAAATAATTGCTAATGAAATCATATTAATTTTAAGAGATAATAACCAGTTAGAGAAGTATCAAAAAATTTTATATTCAAGAGAAAATTTAACAATCCATACAGACTTAATTAAAGATCAAGGACCCTTAGGTGGGATTTACACTGGTCTTACATATATAAATTCCAGTTATGCTTTGGTTATTCCCTGTGACTCTCCTTTTATAAAAGATTCTTTCATCGAGAAAATATTCAGTTTTATGATTAACGAATATGATGTTGTGGTTCCTCAATGGCCTGACGGATGTTTAGAACCATTACATGCAATTTATCATAAAAGAAATGTTAAAATAATAAAAGAACACCTTAATGAAGGTAAGAGAGACGTTAAATCATTACTAAACAAATTGAAGGTTAAATATGTTAAAGTGGATTCATTGGATGAGACTGGTAGATCCTTCCGGAATTTAAATCAACCTGAAGACCTCAAAATAAAATAAGATTTTATATTTCAACAATATTATATTCAATATTTCTAGATTCCAAAAAGAATATAAAAAATAATTTATGCAAAAAAATGAGCGAAAACCCTCATTAAAGTAAAATTATGGAGTTTGATTTATTTTTAGATTTTAAAATGAAGTTTTGAGAAAAACTATTTTTAGTTAGTTAAAAATTTTTCCCACATTAGTACATTTTTCATCAAAATTTACAATCTCAACTGCACCAGGATTTCTTCCCATCTCAAGGAGGAATTTATTCACTCTTTCAATCATGTCAACGTAGTCGTTTTTATTAATTCGGCAGCCGTTTACAACAGTGAACTTTGGCAGTTCTCCATTCAACTTCTTAAACTCTATTACTGTATCAACCATCTTCCTATATTGTATGAGAGTCAAACTCTCCATCAAATCAACCAACTTAATTTTTTTAGTAACGATCTTTTTTGATGTATATATTTAGAGCACATAAAAAGGTTACTATTAATGTCAGTTTAAAGTTTTAAATAGTTCTAATTAATACTTTAGTTAAATTAGTCCTCTATCTCCACTTTAGCATTAGGATCAAATGGGTTGGTTCTAATGGCTAAGGAGAATAGATAAGGATATTCAATCATTAAATATTCCATATATTGGAGCCATTCATTGATTAAAAGTTTATAAGCTCTTTCTATATCAAGTTCTAAATGTTCATAATCTGCTCTTGGTAAAACTTTTAAATCATTTCTTTGCTCCAATTCTTCTGTAAGATGGAATACTGCCCTTAAAAGTTCTGTGAAAGTTTCATGTTCTAACAAGCTAGGATTTTCCAGTAAAACTAATAAAAATCTTCTTTTATCTATCAAAAAGTGTTTCAAATATTCTAAAAATTCAATTGACTTTTCATTATCTATGATACTTAAACGATAATTATAATTCCTTATTTGTCTAGATGCTTCTATAAAATGTGCACTAGTCCAGTCATCAGATACAATAAGATTTTTTCTAATATTTTCTACTTTAGAATCGAATTCAGATATATTTTTAACCAGCTGGATTCCAACTTCACTGAAAAAAGTTCCAATAACCATGTTAAGCTTCTCTAAAAGGATAGTCTTATCACGTTCGCTGATAGCACTCTCTATAACGAGTACTACAAATAATACTTCTATTGGTAAAAAAGCAATATCGATAGCTAAGTAAAAAAATAAATCACGAGAATCATGAAAAATAGCAAAATTAACCCCATAAAGTATTATTGATATTAAAACGAGCAAAATACCTAATCGAACTCTCCATCCCAAATATTTGCTTATTCTCATTGATTTCCCCTATAGAATGATAATTTAAATTTCATTTTATTTTAACTTAAAAGCAGTTATTATTGTTACAGGATTATTAGCTATCATTAGAGTTCCACGTTCCATTATTCTACCCTTAGAAATAGACACATCAACTACATCTGGATTTAAACCTAAACTTAATAATGTTTTCACGGCTTCAACACGAGTTTCAATTAAAATAGACGTTACAACTATCCTTCCACCATCTCTAAGTTTTTTATACCCTTCTTTTATTATAGAAGATAATTCTCCACTGCTGCCACCTATCATAAGAATATCAAATTTAGGAATATCAAATAGTACTTCCGGAGCAGTGCCTTGAATTATATGCACTTTATTACTAACTTCGTGTATTTCCAGATTTGATTTAGTAATTATTATAGCAGCTGGATTTTTATCTATAGAGTAAACAATTTTAGCTCTCTTAGCAAATTCTACAGTCAACCCACCCGTTCCCGATCCAATATCCACTACTACATCTTTAGGTTTCACCTGGGATTTACACATCACCAAACATCTTATCTCTTCCTTGGTAGGGCCAGGTACGTTCGGATTTTTAATAAAGTTTTCATCGCTTATCATGGAGTATTCCATATTTTTTTTAAAGTTTGATAATATAAAATTAGATTAAAAATTATAATATTAAATTATATTATTTTAAGGTTCTAAAATAAATTTTATATTCATTTAAATTCCTAAATATAAATTTTAAGTTTTTCAATCACTAGATTTTACCCTGCCATCGTTGGTAGAGGTGATTATCAATTTTTAATATATCCAGAATCTTTCCCACTATGAAATCAACCATATCCTTTATATTCTCAGGTTTATGATAAAAACCGGGCATAGCTGGTAAAATCACTCCACCTTCACGACTTATACTCAACATATTCTCTAAATGTATTGAACGAAGAGGAGTCTCCCTAGGAATAATTATCAGATTTCTACGTTCTTTTAATGCAACATCCGCAGCCCTAGTTACTGCGTTACTCGCGTATCCGTTAGAAATTGCAGATAGGGTTTTCATAGTGCAGGGAACAATAACCATTGATTCAAATCTACATGATCCACTGTTAATTGCTGATGTGAGATCATCTGGATCGTAATATTTATTAACTATGGTTTTAAGGTAATTTTCATCAATCCCCATTTCATAATCCAAGATTATATGGGCAGGTTCAGTTACAATAAGAGCAGTATCTATACTTAATTCTTTTAACACTTCAAGGAGTCTGACTCCGTATATAACACCACTGGCACCGGTAATAGCTACTACGATCATAAAATATCACTTTTTATTTACATTTTATATATATAACTATTTAAAGGGGAATATAATCTTTAAATGGGAATTTAGATGCTTTATCAGCATCATCTTCTGGAAGATAAATGCAAACATCTGCATGTTTAAAACGTGCCCCCTTAAGCGCATCCACTAGCATGGAGATATTCCCTAATTCCACTTTACTACCATTCAATGACACTATAGTACTCATTTCATCAAAAGATGGATATTCCGGGATATCTAATATAATATTATCCTCTTGAACATTTAAATCTTCAGAAATCTCTAATTCAATTTTCCTTTTATCCGATTCATTCATCTTAAATAATGTTGCAGGATCATTACTTTCATCTATTTCAATGGAATAAACTGTTTTAAATAAATCCCGATTATCCATTCGCTGCATCATATCATGCACATAACCCTCCTGCGACCTAGCGGCAGCTATAACATCCACATCATCATAATGATAAATAAGATTAGGATTCACCACTCCCCCATCAAAAAGCTTCTTAAGACACCGCCGGAACATGGCGTTTATGATTCTAGTAGTATGATGCTGATAAACACTAGGATACATGAAATAACGAGCCAATAACATGGATTCAGCTGCTTGAACTCCTTTCCTTTTAATCATTAAATGTTCCCCAAGTTCCATATTATAAATGAGTCGCTCTACATCGATAACACCATATGCTACTCCAGTATAATAAGAATCCCTTAGAAGATAATCCATCCTATCAACATCCAATTCTCCAGAAATTATCTGACCCAGAGATCCTTCACCCTTAATTGTTTCTAGAATTTCTTTTAAATCAAAATTCTCTGATAAAATATCTCTTAACTGAGATTTTTTTATTAATTCTGATGTTAATTCTTCATGAGTCCTCATGAACCCTTCAGAGACATGAGAGAATGGACCATGACCAGAATCATGTAATATAGCACAAATCCGGACAATACTCTTTTGATGATCATCTAACAATAAATTATCCGCCAGTCTGGATGCTAGATACATGGTTCCAATAGAGTGTTCAAAACGAGAATGATTAGCTCCAGGATAAACAAGATAAGTGAATCCGAGCTGTTTTATACGTCTTAATCTTTGAATTTGAGGTGAATCAATCAATTCAACCTCTAATTCATTTAAATTAAGATCTCCATGGACACTATCCCTTATAAATTTCAGAATCATCACCTCTAAGAGATTTATCTTTTATAATTATAAACAATCGAATTAAACTACTGTAAATAAAAATTATATGTAGATAATTATAAAAATTTTTAATTATAATCAATAATTTCTATGTTCCTTTTTTCGATAAGTGTTTAAGTCTAGGAATACCATCTATTTCTTTGATAACTCCTATTACTGATTTAGGAATCAGAGATTCCCAATCTTCTCCCATTAGCATTCTCCTTCTTACTTCGGTTCCCGAGTAAATTTCTCTATTAAATAAGGGTGGTTCCGTTACCTTATAACCAGCTTCAATAAATAATCTTTGAACTAATGAATTCCCAGAGTAAACCACTTCAAAGGGCGGAGTTAACATCTCCACTTGAGCCACCCACAATGAATTACAGGATATATCCTGTACAGGTGTTATGTAATAACTAGAAGCAGGTATTCCATGTTCAGTGAGAGCTTTATTTATCATCATAGTTCTCTCACCAGCTGTAAATGGATCTTTAATAGAATGACTTAACTGAGCACTCCCAATACAAATTATAACTTCATCCACTTCTCTCAATATCCTTTTAATAACGTCCAAGTGGCCTTGATGAATTGGTTGCATCCTTCCTACAAGTAATCCTCTCATTTTATCAGCCATTTCTAATCACCAATTTTTTTATTTAGAAGTTTATAATTAATTTTTATATTAATTAATCTATTAATAAATGTATTAACTTGTGATAATAAATTTTTTGGAGCTAAACCAAAAAAAAATAGGACATTCTCAAATAACAGAAATAAATTTTTTTAAAAAAATATATCAACCTTTATTGTTTAACATATAAAACATATATAAAGAATGAAATCTGAATTATAAAAAAAAAATTTTAGATTTAAAGAATAATAAAATCTTTAAAAATAATTCCATTAATAAAAATATTAATTCACTTTAAATAAAAAATTTAATAGTTCTAATTGGTGATAATCTATGTTAACAGTTGAAAACCTATCTAAAACTTATAAAATGAAGGATGGAGCCGAAATTAAGGCTTTAGATGATATTAATCTTAAAGTGAATAAAGGAGAGATAGTGGGAATAATAGGGGTAAGTGGTTCCGGTAAAACCAGCCTCCTGAGAATTCTTCGTGGTGTAGAATCATTTGACACTGGAGATATAATAATGGATGATATTAAGGTTTCATTTGATTCTGATCCTTACGAATCTCTTAAATTAAAGAAAGCCACAGCAATTCATCTCCAGAGATCTTTTGGTTTATGGGCAGAAACTGCATATCAAAATATTGTAAGAAAACTATCCGGTGCAAAATATGGGGATGAATCACTTACCGATTTCCAATTTGCTGATGATGAATTTGGAGAAGAAGCCTTAGAACTATTGAAAGTGGTTGGTTTAGAGGATAAAGCAAATCATTTCGCTCCAGTTCTTAGTGGTGGAGAGAAGCAGAGACTAATAATGGCTAGACAACTAGCCAAAAAACCTAAACTTTTGCTTCTAGATGAACCTGCTACCATGTCATGTCCTCGATCAAAACAGGAAATATTAGATGCTGTTAAAAAAGCAAACCAGGAACTGGGAGTAACTGTTATTTTAGTATCACATCTTCCCGAGATACATAACTACCTTTCAAATCGATTGATACTTATGGAAAATGGAAAGATCATAGATGAAGGATCACCTAAAGATATTATAAAAAAATTCGTTAAGGATATGGAACCACGAGAAGTCCTCCGTGACTCATGTGACGTAGGCGAAGAAATAATTAAAGTTCGTGATTTAAATAGAAGATTCACCCTTTTAAAGGGAGGAAATGTGTTGAATATTGAAGATATTAATTTTGAAGTTAATGAAGGGGAGATTATATCTTTAATAGGTCTTAGTGGAGCTGGTAAAACCGTTCTTCTTAGAATGGTTGCTGGATTAGATCTACCCGATTCTGGTGAAGTTTACTTTAAATATAATAAGGATTGGGTGAATATGCATGAGCCGGGAATCCAGCGAATGAAAATGAGGCGTAAATTAGGATTCATGCATCAAGAATTCGCTCTTATGCATTATGCTACAATTAAAGATCAGATTGCACATAGACTGGGTGTTAAAGGAGAAATGGTGATATATGAGGCTAAAAAGAAAGCAGAAGAACTCGGAATTACTGATAAAGTTTTAGATGTGCTTTATCAGCTCACTGATCTACCAGAAAGTGAAGCTAAAACACGATTAGAACTTATAGGTCTTGAACCTGAAATCTTGAATTCTCTATTTCCAAGTTTCCCGGATACAAAAGTTAAAGAATATGCTGAACCTATTTTTGAGGCATTGGATCTTCCAATGCATTTACTAAATCGCAGATCCTATGAACTTTCTGGAGGGCAGAAAGTGAGAGCCACTTTAGCTTTAGTCTTAGCCTCTCAACCAGATGTATTAATATTGGATGAGCCCTTCGGGGATTTAGATCCTATTACTCTTAGAATGGTTTCAAATTCCTTAAAGAGGATAAATAAAAAGTTTAACTCCACTATTTTAATGGTTAGTCATCATATAGACTTTATTGAAGAAGTAACTACCAGAGCTATAATGATAGAGGATGGAAAACTGGTGATGGATGGTGAACCTCATAAATTATGTCATGAGTTTATTAAAATATGTAAAGCAGATTATCTTAAAGATTTAGATGATTTAAGATTGTTGATGGTGGGAGCTTAAAATTCTATTTTATTTAGGGGATGATTTATAAATGTTTAAAACAATAATTGTTCCTACAGATGGTTCTAAATTTGCTGAAAGAGCAGAAGATGTGGCTATTTCTATTGCCAAAAATTTTAATGGTAAATTAGTGGTTTTACACATTATAGATGAGAAATTAATTTATCCTTATGAGGTTTTAGAGGAAGAAGGTAAAACTATTTTAAGGAAAGCGTCTAAAAAGGCAGAAGAACAAGATATAACAGCTGACACAGTTTTAATAGTAGGTGATCCAAGTCATGATATGTCTAAAATAGTAGAAAAGACAGGGGCAGATCTAGTCGTAATAGGGACACATGGAAAAACCGGATTAGAAAAGTTTCTAATGGGTAGTGTGGCGGAAAACGCTATAAAAACTGTGGAAGTCCCTGTTCTATTAGTTAAATGAAGAATCAAGTTTTATTTGTTAATTATTTATTTTTAATTATTAGTGTATTTTATAACTAAAAAATTGTGATAATTAATTTATTATTTTTTTATATTCCATAAAATGATTTCACCATTTTGTGTAGCTAACACGTATTAATTGAAATTTTCTCATGATGAGTCTCAATTTAACTTAGAAACATTTACTTATAAGTTAAATATTTATTAAAATAATTTGAAGTGTAATTCCTATTCAAATGTTATTCAATAAGTATTAATTTAGATTTTTCCTCAAGAGGATGATTAATAAGTTTTAATAAGTGACTAACTACCAAATTATAAATATCATTAAAGCTAAATATATAGTGTAAATAAATGTCTTTAGGTTATTGAAGGTGATTTAATATGAAAAAATATAAATGTAAAGTGTGTGGTTATATCTACGATCCTGAAGCTGGTGAACCTAGAAACAAAACTGAACCAGGCACCTCCTTTGAGAATCTTCCTAATAATTGGTACTGTCCCCATTGCGGTGCTGGTTTAAATCGTTTTAGAGCTATTTAATAAACATTTAGAGGTAATTAAAATGGAAAAACGTAAATGTAATGTTTGTGGATACGTATATAATCCGGAGAAAGGTGAACCCGCAACTGATACCGAATCGGGTACCTCCTTTAAGGATCTGCCTAATGAATGGATTTGTCCGAAATGTAAAGCTGGAAAAAATAAATTCCAGAAATATGTTTAAAATCTAAATTTTTTATATTATCTTATTTCAATACAGTTTTTTTATAAAAGAAATGGAATTTGAAGTTTTCTAAGGAGGATAATTAAAATGGATAAATATCTTTGTTTAGCTTGCGGATACATCTATGATCCTGAAGAAGGCGATCCGACTAGTGGAATTGAACCTGGAACTGCATTTGAAGATTTACCTGATGACTGGGTTTGTCCTCTCTGTGGAGTTGGAAAATCCATGTTTGAGAAGATGAAATAAATATAAAACTTTTTTTTATTTATACACATAAATATACAGTTTTTGAAAATTAATGGGAGGGTTCAAATTATGCTTAAAGATAAAATGGTAGAATCATTAAATAGTCAGATGAATGCTGAGCTTTACTCTGCTTACTTATATCTATCCATGGAAGCTTACTTCGAGGCAAATGACTTAAGTGGTTTCGCAAATTGGATGAGGGTGCAGGCTCAGGAAGAAATGACGCACGCCATGAAATTCTATGATTATCTAGTACAAAGAGGAGCTAGAGTGATTTTAACTGAGATAAAATCTCCACCAACTGAATGGGACTCACCAGTGGCCACGTTTGAAAATGTTTATGAACATGAACAGATGGTTACTACTCTTATAAATCAATTAGTTGATTTGGCTATTTCTTTAAGTGATCACGCAACTAATAATTTCTTACAATGGTATGTTGCTGAACAAGTGGAGGAGGAGGAGTCAAGTAGTGGAGTGCTTCAGAAAGTTAAATTAGCTGGAGACAGTCCTAGTGGATTACTAATGCTTGATCAAGAATTAGCTCTAAGAATATTCACTCCACCCACTACCACTAAATAACAAATATACAATCAATCTACTCAAGAACTAAACATTTTATAGATTACACAGAGTATTCCTTTGAATTTAGTTATAATTACATTATAGACTATTTTTTTTGTTTAAAAAGAAATAATTAAATAAAATCTAGAGCATAAATTATAAGTGTTAAAATATTAACCAAGGGGGATAATTTATGGGAGAAAAAATATACGAATTAAAACGTATTAAGAAGGAAGGAATGGGAATGCCACTTATTGGTGATAAATTCCCTAAATTAGAAGTTCAAACCACTCAGGGAAAGATAAAACTACCTAAAGACTTTAAAGGTAGCTGGTTCGTTCTATTCAGTCATCCAAGTGATTTCACACCAGTATGTACCACTGAATTTATTGCTTTCCAATTAAGGATAGATATGTTCGATGATATGAACTGTGAATTAATAGGATTATCAGAAGATCAGGTTTTCTCACACCTAAAATGGATTGAATGGATATCTGAAAACTTTGACGTTGATATAGAATTCCCTGTAATAGCAGACACTGGTGAAGTAGCGGAAAAATTAGGCTTAATACACCCCGCAAAAGGCTCAAACACTGTTAGATCAGTATTTATCATTGATCCGAAAGGAATCATTAGAGCTATAATTTACTATCCTCAAGAACTTGGAAGAAACATTGATGAAATATTAAGGGCAGTTGAAGGATTACAGACCGTTGATGATAAGCACGTAGCCATGCCTGCCAACTGGCCTTGTAATGAAATAATAGGCAAAGGACTCATTATACCCCCTGCTGCAGATATAGAAACAGCCATAGAACGACCATTAAAATATAAGTGTTTTGACTGGTGGCTGTGTTACAGAAACTATTATAAATGGTAAAGGAGGAATTGGAAATGGAATCTAAATTTTATGAATTACCAGCATTACCATACGATTACAAAGCGTTAGAACCATATATATCAGAGGAACAACTCCGTATACATCATGATAAACATCATCAAGCATATGTTGACGGTGCCAATGCACTTCTTAAGAAGTTTGATGCCAGAAAATCTGGTGAAACATTCGATGTTAAAGCCACAGCTAAGGAATTATCATTCCATGTAGGCGGATATTTAATGCATAATTTATTCTGGAAGAATATGGGCTCCGCAGATGAATATGGTGGCGAACCAGATGGTTTAATTGCAGAGTATATTGAAAAGGATTTCGGAAGTTTTGATAACTTTAAAAAAGAATTTTCTCAAGTCGCCATAAGTACTGAAGGTAGTGGATGGGCGGCACTCTCCCTATGTAGAAACACTAACCGTATATTCATCCAGCAGATCGAGAAGCATAACGTGAATTCAATTCCAAGTCATAGAATTATGATGGTTTTGGATGTATGGGAACACGCCTATTACTTAGACTACAAAAATGTACGTCCAGAATATGTGGCAGCCTTCTGGAAAATAGTGAACTGGGATGAAATTAACCATAGAATAAAAGTGTGGCTTGATTCACCGCTATAAAAAAAATATCACATTCTATTTTTTTTAAATAAACTAATTATTTTTTTTAAATTTTATTTTTTTTTATTTGATTTAACTTTTAAATTATTTTTATAAAATCTAAAATTTTTAGATTAAATGTTAATCTTTTTAAGCTAGTAATAATTAATTAAATAACGTATTTTCATTATAATGGTTTAATCTTAAATTCAATTTTTTTTAATGGATAGATTACAATGATCTGGAATAAAAAAGCAGAATGTATGTCTGTAGAAGAAAAAGAAGAGTTGCAGCTTAGAAGACTGACAGAAGTTGTGAAAATAGCCTATGAAAATGTTAATTATTATAAAAAACGATTTAATGAGATGAATGTGCATCCTGATGATATTGAAACTCTAGAAGACATTAATAAATTACCTTTCACTAGTAAAACAGATTTAAGAGATGCTTATCCATTTGGATTGTTTGCAGTTCCACATGATGAAATCGTAGAAGTGCACACCACATCAGGTACAACTGGCAAACCCACAGTATCTGGTTATACTCAAAAAGATCTGGATATATGGGGTGAAGTGATGGCCCGTGCATTAACCATGGCGGGTGCAGGTAAGAAAGATTTAATCCAGAATTGTTATGGTTATGGTCTTTTTACAGGAGGACTGGGTGTTCACTATGGAGCTCAGAAAATTGGTGCTACTGTGATTCCTATATCGGCGGGTAACACTCAAAGGCAGATTCAGATTATGCAAGATTTTGGATCTACTATTTTAACCTGTACACCTTCTTATGCACTTCATTTATCTGATGTGCTTCAAAATAATGGTGTAGAACCTGAAAAGATAAGTTTAAAATCTGGAGTTTTTGGTGCGGAGATGTGGACTGAGGAGATGAGGGAAGAAATTGAGAATAGACTTAATCTCTCCGCGCTTAATGTTTATGGTTTGACTGAGATCATTGGCCCTGGCGTTGCTCAAGAGTGTACTGAAAAGAATGGATTACATATATTTGATGATCATTTCTATCCAGAAATAATTGACCCCGAAAATTTGAAACCTTTATCCTATGATGAGAAAGGGGAGTTGGTTTTAACCACGCTCACCCGTGAAGGTATGCCTATTATAAGGTTCCGTACCCGTGATATCACAACTTTAAGGCGGGAAAAATGTGAATGTGGAAGAACACTTGTTAAGATGGATCGTATA
>Ga0182014_10006131_pt1 | contig 13085 bp, 11 predicted proteins | sample 612S2DmetaG_FD_120489 | JGI IMG/M metagenome (GOLD analysis project Ga0182014, IMG submission 120489) | Permafrost microbial communities from Stordalen Mire, Sweden - 612S2D metaG | ecosystem: Environmental > Terrestrial > Soil > Wetlands > Permafrost | place: Sweden: Stordalen | collected... | reverse complement strand
GCGAATGGCCGCGTTGTCCTGGAACTGCCGGGCCTGGACCGTGAGATTGGGCTGGGAAGTATGCAGTTCATCCGCGGCAATACGAAATCCTCCTTTTTCGAGGATCGTGAGCAGATACCGAAAATGGCGAAACTCCGCCCAATCGTACATTGCCCCCTACGCAACACGCAAGATAGGAGGCGTTGCCGATCGAACTGAGAACGAGACTTGTGACGCCTCCGCTTGTGGGAATCTTGCCACGGGTAATAGGCAGTTGCAACAGGGAGTTGAGATTTGGCCAAACTTACTCTAAGCGGCCTTTGCACGTATCTGACGCGGCTTCCAGACATGGCGTACCGGCTCGTGAAGAGCGCGCACCTTGATTGAGAAAGCGTACCGCGCTAAAGTAGCGGCAAGTTTTGTCCTGCGATCACGGAGCGCCCGTCCATGCGAACCATGAGCGATTTCAGTTGGCTGTTGCAGCGCCTCGGTTCGTCACGGTGGCGGATCGTCCTTGGGTTGCTCTGTGTTTCGCTTGCCGGACTCGCCGCCACTGCCGATCCGCTGTTTCTCCAGTTGCTGATTGATCGAGCATGGCCGCAACGCAACGCACCCTTGATGCTGGAGCTTGCTTTCGGCATCGGCCTTTGCTTCTTCGCGCGCTCCGTTCTCTACAGTGCCGGTTCACTCATCAATTTCTCGATCTCGCAACGCTGCATTCGTGAGTTGCGTATCGAACTGCTTGACCAGATGAACCGGCTTTCGGAGGACTATCACCAGCAGACACCCACAGGCGAAAAGCTGGCTCGCATGGAGCATGATGTCGATGAGATTGCGAACCTTGGAGCGGACACCGCCAATCAGAGCATCCGCGCCATTTTGTTCTTCGCGCTCTACCTGGCAATGATGGCAAAGCTGAATTTCTCCATGACGCTGACCCTGTTGCCGCTCTTTCCACTATTCGCATTTGTGCAACGGCACTACCGCACGCAGCTCAAAGAGCGCGCCGATGACGCCCGCTCCGAGATTGGATCAGCGGCCAGCATCCTCAACGAGCACCTGAGCGCGGTCCCGCAGATACAGTTTCTGGGAGCGGAAGAGGCGACCGCACAACGTGCTGTTTCGGTGTGGGACGGGATGCTCCGCGCACAATGGGCTCAGCGGCGCACGCAGATGGGGTTCAGCCTGTCGATGAGCGCAATACTCGCACTTGCCATCCTCGATGTTTTCATCTCCGGCGCCTATAAGGTGTTTCATGGAGCCCTGACCATTGGAGGACTGGTTGCGTTCTCCGCCTACATCACGCGCGTGTTCGAACCCGTCAGTTCTGCGATGGACCTTTATGCGCGCACGCAGTCAGTTGGAGCGAGCATTCGCCGGGTGCGGCAATTGCTCGCCCTTGAGCCGACGGTACAGGATACCGGAACACGCCGTCTCTCGGATGGCGCATTGGAGTTCGGGTTTGCGATCCAGGATGTCTGTTTTTCTTATGCGGATAATTCTGTCCTCGATCACGTTTCATTGAAAATTAAAGCGGGTGAGCGCATCGCATTGATTGGCATGAGCGGTTCTGGCAAAAGCACACTGGCGCGTCTTCTCGTGCGCGCCGCGGACCCGGAGTCAGGCGACATACAACTCGAAAATCATTCGATCAAGGAATTTACACTCGCTTCCTTGCGGCGCACGGTTGGATATGTTCCGCAGCAGCCGCTGCTCTTCCAGGGAAGCATCCGCGAAAATCTTTCCTATGGAAACCCGACGGCAACCGAAGCCGAATTACGGCAGGCGCTGGCCACGGCGCAGCTTACTTCAGTGGTGAGCCAACTACCGCAAGGCATCGATACGCTTCTCGGCCCTGGGGCTGGCGGTCTGTCGGGAGGCGAGCGCCAGCGCTTGGCTCTCGCTCGTTCTTTGCTGAGGAACTCGCCCGTGCTCATCCTCGACGAATCAACTTCTGCGCTTGATGCGCCGACAGAATCCGCAGTGCTGTCTTCCGTTTCCAAGTTCAGTGAGGGGCAGACTCTGATCCTCATCTCGCACCGCATCAGCTCGCTTGTGTGGGTAGACCGCTTCGTGCTGCTGGACCGCGGCCGGATTGTCGAAATGGGCAGCCATCAAGTGCTCCATGCTCGGTCCGCGCTGTATCGTTCCTTGTTTGAAGCCTCTGCGGATGACGCCTCTCTGCCGTGCAATTGAATCCTATGAGCTATACACTGAACATTTCCTCCGGTTATTGGGGCGCATGGTCTCAGGCGACTGGTATCCTTACTGCGGCCCATATTTGCACCTCATGTAGACTCATAAGGGAGGATTTTGAATGAGCGCGAAACAACTACTGGCAGAAATTGAACGCGGCATCAAGGCCTTGCAGAAGGCACGCGTCTTGTGTTTGAAAGATGAGGCTGTTGCACCGAAAGCTAAGGCAACCGCAGCTAAGACAGCCAAGGGGACAAAAGTTTCTGCAAAGAAGACAGCTAAGAGCGGCATGAGCGATGAGGGCCGAGCCAGGATCGCCGCTGCTCAGCAAAAGCGCTGGGCCAAGGTTAAGCGGGAAAAGAACAAGGCAGCTAAAGCGGCTAAAGCAGCTTTGGACGTCCCCGCAGAAAAGTAGCCCGCGCTCACTCACACGCATAAAGGCCCCGAGGCTATCGACTTCAGGGCCTTTATCTTTGGTGGCGACTACATCGGCCAGAGCATATGAAGCAAAACAGCAAACGCACTCCAAGTGCGGTCATGGCGACCGGTCGATCCACAAATGTGTCGGGGACGAGTTGCTGTCAATGCCCGGATTGGCGTCGTGATCAAGGAAAACTTGCGGGAAAGCGACATTCGGGGAGTAATCTGCGACGGATGAAGCTTTTTGAGCTTTCCCAAGCCGAGGTCTGTGCTCTCTGAGTGCCCAACCGCAAAGGATGTACCTGCACTTGACCGCGAGGCACCTGGGGCACCCGTCTTCAGTGGTTGTACTCACTTTTCCTGACACCTGGCCACCCGCCCAAGGAAAAGCATGTTCTTAGTCGCTTCGTTTGGTATGCTTCCCAAATCCACATCAGTGGACTTTGCGACTATAATTACTGCCATTCGTCCATTTTCCGATTGAACGCTAGGCGATCCAGTGGCTCTCGAACGACGCACGTACACGCCCGCAGAAGAGATTGCGCTCACTACGCAAGTTGAGGGTTGTTGCCCGTTGTGCGGAAGGGTGCTGTTTTACAAGAAGAAGGGGCGCACTTATCGCTACTACGAGCTAGCGCATATTTATCCGCTCAATCCGAAATCAGCCGAGACGGAGGAACTGAAGGGCGTTGAGCTGCTGAGTATGGACCGGAACGATCCCGACAACCAAATTCCGTTATGCACTGGATGTCACACACGCTTCGATAAGGCCCGCACCCGAGAGGAATATGAAGAGCTCTTCCGGGTCAAGCACAGCCTGATCGAACGCGCGCGGCAACGCGCTCTGATGCGCGAGTACCCAATAGAGGATGGCATTCATCAGATCGTGGTGGCTCTCGGGAACGTTAGCTTTGACGAAGTGTCGGAGAAGGACCTGACCCTCGACCCCCAAACCGTCGACACTAAGTGCAAGACGGCGTTGCCGGAGCTCCTCATCCGCAAAATCAAGAGGAATGTGACGGACTACTATCCGTATGTGAAACGGGAATTCCGCGCTTTAGAACAAGAATATCCGACAAAGTCGCAGCTGATCTATTCGCAGGTTCGGACGTTCTATCTGAAGCAGAAGAGCCTTGGCCTGCCGAAGCAAGAGGTCTATCAGAACATCGTGGCGTGGTTCCAAAATGTGACCAAGACGGACACGATCGAAGCGCCTGAAGTCATTGCAGCCTTCTTCGTGCAGAATTGCGAGGTGCTCGATTGATCATGCCGAACAAGGTCATTACGTTGCGCGAGTCTGCGCTCGGACGGACCCCTATCATCCTGCGAGAGAAAGCTTCGCAGGCCAATCTCGTCAGTCTGTACGACAAAGTGGGTAAAGAATTCGAGAGTATTGACCAGTTTCTGCTTACCATCGACGTGCTCTATATCCTCGGACAAATCGACGTCGACCTCTCCACCGGAATGGTGAACTATGCTGATTGAAATCCGTTCGCAGAAATTCCGCACGGGAATGGTTTTATTCCACTCCGGCCTCAACGTGATCCTGGGCGATGCAAATGCCACCAATTCCATTGGAAAGTCCACCATGCTGATGGTGGTCGACTTCGCCTTCGGCGGCAAAGATCTGCTCCTTCACAACGATGACGTTGTGAAGGAACTCGGCCATCATGAGTATTTCTTCACGTTCCAGTTCTCCGCAGAGGTCTACCGGTTTTGCCGGGACACAAGCCAGCCGGACACTGTGTACTCTTGCGAAACTGATTTCACGCTTGGACCTCCGATGACGCTCGAGGCATATACCGCGTTCTTGCGGCAAGCCTACGAAGTAGAACTACCGGACTTAAGTTTCCGTATGTTGGTCGGACTCTATACGCGCGTGTGGGGCAAGGAGAACCTAGACCCCTCCATACCTCTACACATCGTTCCAAACAAAAGCGGCGAAGAATGCGTTGACAACCTAATAAAGGCATTCGATAGATATGCGACTATCCGCGATATCGCACTCAGGCTCGACGACACGGAAAAAGAGTTGAAAGCCTGGGGGGCTGCGAAGAACCACCGAGTGATCCCTGTGGTTCAGAAGAGGGGGTACGACGAGAATCAGAGAAGCATAGCCTCGCTGGAGAGCGAACTCTCTGAAATCCGGGTGAATCTGGCACGATACACGGCAAACGTCTCTGAGATTGTCAACCGTGAACTGCTGGAACTGAAGGAGGAAAAGGACCGTCTCCTCGCGCTTCGACTGACTTTGTCGAGCCGACTTCAGCGGGTGCAGAACAACCTCCGCGGCAGCCGCGCAGTCCGGAGTGAAAATTTTCATGAGTTGGTACGCTATTTCCCGACCATCGATCAGGATCGTTTGGCGAGGGTTGGCGAGTTCCATACGGGACTCGCTCGAATCTTGCGCTCAGAACTCGATGCATCGGAGACACAGCTCGAAGAGCAGTTAGCTGTGATCGATCAGGAACTGGCATCGATTGACGAGCGCATGGCTCGAAGCCTGAACACAGTCGAAGCGCCTACCGCGCTCGTGGACCGGGTTGCTGAAGTTGCAACGAAGATGAAGGGTGCCCGCGAGGAAAACGGTCGCTATGAGCATGAGGCGGGACTTCGTAGCGAAACGAAGCGGCTCAAGGAACTTCTTCACACCGAGAAAGAAAATATCCTGGTTGTTATTGAGAAGGCCATCAATGATGGCATGCGCCGAATCATGACGGAGCAGTTCGGCCCGGAGCGAAAGAGCCCCTATCTTCAGTTACGGGAACGGAACTACAGCTTTGAGGTCGAGGAAGACACAGGAACCGGTGTTGCCTACACGGGGCTTGTAATGTTCGACCTCACCATCTTCTTGCTAACTCGGCTACCAATTCTTGTCCACGATACCGTGATCTTCAAGAACATCGAGAACGACTCAGTCTCGCGACTGCTGCCTGTATATCTCGAAACGGCGAAGCAGTCGTTCATCGCGCTGGACGAAATCGACAAATATGGCCCCGAAACCACAGAACTGCTCCTCAAGCATAGGGTTCTTCAACTCGACACGAAAAACCTTCTCTACATCAAGGATTGGAGAAGCAAAACCTGATTACCTAGTCACGGTCGTGCGAGAATCAATCGGCTGCTTATACTTTCGATCAATAACGAGAAACGTCGCAGGCAACGGCGATTCACGCCAAGGATGTGTCACTAGATTCCAGTCGTGACGGCGACTTTCGAGGATCTATCTGGGGTCGCCCGCTTGCATCTGATGAGCCGCCGCTCACTCTTCAACACCTCCATGTGCCAAAACAGAGCCCAAGGTGTCAGGAGGAGATGTCAATTGGATATATGGATACGCTGAGAATAGATAGCATTCCGGCAACCGCTTACGTCAATTCAGGGTAAACCTTGATTGGATAATGGCAAACTGCATAATGTTGTGGTGTGCTAATCGATATCTGTTACACTGCACGGCATGAATCCTGCGAGACTTTACGGGGCCTTAGCCGTTGCAGCCGTCATCGTGCTTACTTGCGCTTACGCAGCATACTGCAATTGGTGGTTCTTGACTGATCCGAAGAATAGCGTAGGTTTGCAAGCCGCTGCACCCCTGCTTGTTGGAATTCCGACATTGCTGTTTGCTGTGATAGCGACTTTGGCAGCTAGTGCTTCGGCGAAGGCCTCAGAAGCGCAGGCAAAAGCCGCAAACGCACAAACTGAGGCCGCTAAAGCCCAGGTAGCTGTGGCAAAAGAGCAACTGACGTTAGCAAAAGCCCAACTCGAAGACCAAAGAATCCAGACGGAAGTCCAGAGACGAATTGAAGCTGTACGTGAAAAGGCTGCGCTTCAACGGCTTAAGGCTGAAGATGAAGCAACGCGCCCAAGATTCAAGATAGCAAGTTCAGTTTCTAAATCGAACAGTGCAGACTTGGAAATTAGAAACTGTGGCGGAGGAGAGGCCATTAGCCTCGCAATTGAAGGGCCCACTCCGAATACGAAGTTTGGAAAGGTTGCAATACTCCCGGTTGGCGAAAACGCCAGAGGAATCTTCGATTTAGTAGAAATGGCGGTCCGTCCAGCCAAATGCACATTTACTTCCCGGATGGGCTCAAAATGGACAGTAGACCTGCGATTCCGCGATTACGAGCTGATTGAAGAGAACGTGGAGGTTGAACGTTCTTACGAAATATCTATAACGTAAAGTCCGGCTTGGCTGACCCGCTTATCCGCCACCCCACACGCGATAAATCTGAGTTATCCTTTGACTATGCTAGAAAACTCTGTGTCTCCGGCAAGGCTTATTAGTGAGGCGCTCGACAAAATCCAGATCCCCACATTATCGCGCCCGCCAATCCCCCCCAATGTGCCCGCTACAAGAGAGCTGGTGGAGTGGGGCATAGCGAAGTTCGCGTATGCGCAGCTTGCGCACATGCGGACGGTGCTAAGGGGCACACTACTTTTGGCAGACGCCGGAATTGAGCCAGCGGTCATTGTGCTGAGCCGTCATCTCTATGAATGGAACATGCAGACCCGCTATGTGTATGAGACATTCAAGACAAACTTGGACGCCACTGACCTTGAGGCAGCATGGAAATTTTTCCTCCGCGTCAGTGGAGGCAACAATTGGGTCAAAGACCACGGCACAAAATACGTGCCTGAGTTTCCTGCCGAAGAGGTGGAAAGCTCAATTCGTATCAAGCACTCTGTGAAGGCATACAAAGAACACCGTACTCAAGAATTTGGGGCAGAGAACGTGGATGACGAATATAGCTATCTAAGCGAGCGTTCGCATCCAAATGGTTTCTGCTTGGAGCCCTACTTAAGAATCGAATTTCCCAATGATGTGAGTTTCATTGAGCCACGGTCGCAAAAGCTGCCTGGAGTCCTTCACACTTGCATGTTGGAATGGGCCATGACTCATGTAAATCTGCTCGGGCTGGCGCGGGAAGAAGTTGTGTGCGTCTCGCTTGTCGCAATCCTCAAAGAAATATCTAGACAACACGAACAGGCCCAAACGGTGTAGCGATGAAAGCGCGTGGAGCACACATCTGCTCGGATGCCCGTCACCGCCAATATGGCGGGCAGTGGGCCTGTGGGCGCTGCGCCTTCGGCCCGCAGTTGATTTTCACGAAGGACAGCGGGAGAATGAGTCAATAGTCAAGGACCGAGCGCCTTAGACGTAGGAGAAATTTATGGCACCGGATCATTGCTCGAAACCACTCACAGCCGAGAGCCTTGCACGCGCGGAGAAGGCAGAGCAAGATGGAAGACTTGCTCTGGAAGATGATTTGCGTTGCGAATGTGGCGCACGCGTCAGTGCATGTCATATGCCTTGGTTGGATGGCCCAAAGGGCGGTCGCTTGCACCCGACAAACCATTACCCTCACAAGGAACCCCGACGACCAGCTCCGGGAAAACGAGGTCCAGCGAAGAGCTTCTGACCGGGCGAGAATGGTGGCTAGCTAGTCGTGACGGTACGGGGAAGCGGGCAAATGCGGGCCGAGCCGCTGACCTTTGTCTATGTAGCAGATGTCTGAGGTAAATTCTGACGGTACGGATGATGGTACAGAACATTGATTTTGGGTGATTTTAGATGCTTTTCGGTGCCATCGAAGCTCCTATAATCAATAGATTACGACCGTGTGTCTAACTGTCACGGCAGAGGTCAACCGGATTACTCCCCGTAAACACCGCAGTGTTCAGTCTAGTGAAAGTCATGGGAAGAGATTGCGACTTCTGGCATCTGGAATGGAGCAATGGTTTTAGCCTTTACATGCACTGCGCCATCATTATTCTGAAGTGAGCCGTGGATATGAAGGAAACGATGGTGCGTTACGGTCAGTCGCTCAAGCTCGAATAGATCGGGCGTGAGAATAATGTTGGCGATGCCGGTTTCATCCTCCAGCGAGAGAAAGACGAATCCCTTGGCAGTTCCAGGACGCTGACGCGCAATCACGCATCCTGCAATATGGATCATTGTGTTCTGCGCGCAGTGGACGAGGTCAGCAGCAGCCACGCAACCCATCGCACGCAAGGAACTGCGCTGATAAGCGAATGGATGTGGTCCGGTGGTCAGGCCGATGCCGGAAAAATCTGCGTTCAGACGCTCGTCGGTAGTCATGGCGGCGAGCGGCATCGTATCCAGCTCACGATCCGCAATGCCGCGTAAGAGCGGACCCACAGGGCGACCAGCCTTCTCCACTTGCCACAACGCATCGCGACGATGCGTAACAGTGTCGATAGTATTGAGCGCACCGATGCGCGCCAGAATGACCAACTCGCGGCTATTCAACGCGGGCACGCGCAGTGTAAGGTCGTCAACGGATTGAAAGTCGCCATGCTTTGTCCGCTCGTCTAACAGAGCCTGAATTGTTGAAGCCCGCATGCCTCTTGCGTAGTTGAAGCCAATGCGCAATGAGATATTATGATCCTCTTCGTGTTCAAGAGAACAGATCGCCAAGGATCGCTGCACATCAATCGGTCGCACACGCAGGCCGTGGCGCTGTGCATCTTTGATGAGTACAGCGGGGGAGTAAAAACCCATCGGTTGATTGTTGAGCAGCGCACAGGTGAAGGCCGCCAAATAATGCACCTTCAGATAGGCCGAGGCATAGGCGATCAGCGCAAAACTGGCCGCGTGAGACTCCGGGAATCCATACATGGCGAAAGACGAGATGCTCTGCACGATGTTGTCCTGCGCCTCAGGGCTAATGTCGTTGCGGGTCATGCCAGCGCGCAAGCGGCCTTCCAAGTTCTTCATCCGTTCCATGGAACGGCGCATGCCTACGGCACGGCGCAACTCATCGGCTTCGGCTCCACTGAAGTTGGCGATGGCCATAGCCATGCGCAGAAGCTGCTCCTGAAAGAGCGGAACGCCTAGCGTTCGTTTCAGCACCGGTTCCAGCGAAGGATGTGGATAAGTCACTTCTTCTTTGCCCTGGCGGCGACGCATATAGGGATGCATCATCTTGCCTGCAATAGGCCCAGGACGAATGATGGCCACCTGCACCACAATGTCATAAAAACGTCGTGGTGCATTATGCGGAATCGAAGCCATCTGCGCGCGGCTCTCCACCTGAAACATGCCGACAGTATCTGCTTTGCAGAGAACGTCATAAACCTTGGGGTCTTCAGGCAAGGCAGCGAGATCGACCTTGGTGTTGTAGTGAGGCGGGATCAGCTCAATGGTCTCTTTGAGCACGGCCATCATGCCCAGCCCCAGCAGGTCCACTTTGATGAGGCCAAGATCGGCGCAGTCTTCCTTGTCCCATTGGATGACGGAGCGGCCCGGCATAGAAGCGCGTTCGATGGGGACGACGCGATTCAACATGCCTGCACAAATCACCATGCCGCCAGAATGCTGCCCCAGATGGCGCGGCAGATTCTTCATGCGTTGGCAGATGTCGAGATAATGCGCAATGCGCGGATGACGCAGATCGAGACCTGCCTGCGCAAAGCGGTTTTCCATCGTATCGTTCGCGCCCTTCCACTCCCAATGACCCATCAAACTGGAGATCCGCTCGATCTGTTCCTCTTGAAATCCAAGCGCCTTGCCCACCTCACGTGCCGTGGAGCGGCCACGATAGCTGATGACATTGGCGGTCATTGCTGCTCCCAATTGCCCATAGCGTTCGTAGAGATACTGGATCACGCTCTCGCGCTCGTTGCCTGAAGGCAGATCAAGGTCGATGTCCGGCCATTCGTTGCGGCTCTCGTTGAGGAATCGCTCGAAGAGCAGTTCCATGCCAACGGGATCGACTGCGGTAATTTCCAGCGCATAACAGACCACCGAGTTCGCAGCCGAGCCTCGGCCCTGAACGAGAAATCCCTGCCGCTGACAATATCGGATTATGTCCCATACGATCAGGAAGTATCCGGCAAAGCCCAGCTTCGCGATCAGCGCAAGCTCGCGCTGCACCTGACCATGGGCCTTGATCAGCAGAGTTCGCTTGTCTGCCACGCTATAGCGTTTGCGAACGCCTTCGTCCACACGCTTGGCCAGGAAGCTGTCCATGGTCTCGCCATCAGGAACGGGGTAATGCGGGAATTGATAGCCGAGATTATCGAGCGTGAATTGCAAACGTTGGCTGATGAACTGCGTGTTGGCGATGGCCTCGGGAATATCGCGGAAGAGGTTGCGCATGGCTGCGGAGGAGCGCAGAGCACGAGCAGTGTTTGCAGCTAGCAGGCGTCCGGCGCGGTCGAGCGGCACATGATGACGAATCGCAGTCAACACATCGAGGACTTCGCGATCCTGCTCTGTTGCCGCGCGCACACCGTTGGTTGCCACGATGGGCATTTGCCGGCTGGATGCCATCGACAACAGCGCTTGGTTGCGCGCTTCTTCATCGCGTAGCTGATGGCGTTGCAACTCAACGAAGAGGTTTCCGCGTCCATAGATTTCTGCAAGCCGTTCTGCAACCTTATGCGCCTGATCTCTCCCACCTTCGGCAAGAGCAGCGGCAAGAGGTCCTTCATCGCCACCGGTCAGACAGATCAATCCGGTAGAAAACTCGGCAAGATCGTCGAGCGTGGCTGCGCCTTCCGTCTTGGTTGCTTCGCGCATCTTGAAGCGCGTGATCAGTTGGCATAGATTCTGATAGCCAGTTTGCGAGGCGCAGAGCAAAGTAATGCGTGCCGGTTCATCCTGCGGAGCATGAGGCAGCCATGCAGGTGGTTGCAATCTGCGGCCAAAGGAAGATACGGCGATCTCCGCGCCGATGTGGGCTTTTACGCCACAGCGTTTGGCCGCAGTGTGAAAGCGCGCCGCTCCATAGACGCCGTTGCGGTCGGCAATCGCCAGTGCGGGCATATCCAACTCGGCAGCACGTTCGGCAAGCGACTCGGGAGCGGAGGCCGCCGCCAGAAAACTGAAAGCGCTCGAAGCGTGCAGTTCGACGTAGGGTTCATCAGTCAAGCAGCGCCTCCAAGCGCCATTCGGCACGCAGGCGGTCGTGCGCCAGCAAGAAGCACAGGGTCTGTCCGCGACTGTCGCGGGCCATCACGTCCCACTCCTCCTGGTCCCATGCATCGACAGACCACCACGCGCCGCTCGTGCGCCATGGACCATAGGCTGCGGTCACGCGGAAGGAGTCATAGAGATCGCGAAAGAATCCTGGCCTGCCGTCAGCCGCCAGCATCATCTCTAACGTGCGCTGTGGTCGAACCCGGCGCAGTGCTGTACGTTCCAGCGAAGTGGTGTGCGTTTTGCCCGCAGCATCCGTGCGAAATGGATCGAGATGGAAGCTGGCCGGGCGATTCGAGTCTTCCAGCACCGGCGTCCCTACACGATCTTCACCGACCATTGCCTTGATGCGCGCCAGCGTCACATCCAACCGCGCCGCTTCAGGCGTCTGCGGAGCAAATAACCCCATCTGCACTTTGCTGGTCTTGCCTGGCTCGGCGTGTAGCGTCATCGCGAGCACTGCAGCCTGCGGTGGGTGCGTGGCCAACTCCATCTGCAACAGCTTGAGCAAAAACCTTTTGTCCTGCGAAGGCAGTGCCGGGTGCACGGACAACGACTGCGACGGCGCGCCTTCCAGTACCAACTCTGCCGTGAGTGAGGCCAACGCCAGCGCATGCGCCATGGCGCGATCGATCAGACAATCCAACATGCGCGCAGCCATAAAGAGCAGCCCTTCTTCCTGCTCTACAGGCGTGTCGAACTCGTAGACCTCACGCAGCGCGAAGGCTGCCTCAATAGGCTGGAAGGTGTGGTTTGCCGCGCCACGCGCCATGGCCTGCCACTCGCGCGCACGAGCGCCCAACCGCGCAATCAGTTCCGATTCTGGCAGCGCAGCCAGATCAGCAAAGCTGCGAATGCCCCACAGTTCGAACTTCTCCTGCTGTTCAAAGCTCAGATCGAGTGCATGCAGGGGAAGCAGCGCCAGCGTATCCGCCTCTGCGCCCGCAGCCACAACGCATAATCCGCGATGCGCGGCAGCCTTCAATCGCGCTGTATGAAAGTTGGCACTCAGTACGACACTGACACGCAGACCAACAGCTTCCATTGCATCCTTGATCTTGGTGGCCAACACATTCGGCGGACCAAAGAGCAATTCGCTGCCTATCACATCGAGGACTATCGAACATCCAACGCCAGCGGGAACAACTTCCATGCGTGGCGTAAACTGCGCAGCTACCTCCAACATCACAGTACGTGTCGCCTGCTCCACGATCAGCGACCGATCAAGAACCTTCAATCCATCCAACGCTTCGGCATCCATGCGCGGAAGTCCATGCACGACTCCTCGCTGTGCCGCGGCACGATTCATGGCGCAGACGCAGGCATCGTGCAGTGGTCCCTCCACAATCGCCACCGGTTCGCCCTTCAGGTCGGTGCGCAAGCGCAGCAGCGCCTGTGCGGCAAATTCCGTAGCATGAATGCAGGCATAGAGTTCGCGGCTCATGCGCTTTTCTCCGCGGCCCAGGCTGTAGACGATGACCATGCAACAGCAGGCGGCTTCCGCTGCTGTGAGAATTGCGTAAAACGCTCACGGCGACGGCTC
>Ga0182014_10006130_pt1 | contig 13089 bp, 8 predicted proteins | sample 612S2DmetaG_FD_120489 | JGI IMG/M metagenome (GOLD analysis project Ga0182014, IMG submission 120489) | Permafrost microbial communities from Stordalen Mire, Sweden - 612S2D metaG | ecosystem: Environmental > Terrestrial > Soil > Wetlands > Permafrost | place: Sweden: Stordalen | collected... | reverse complement strand
GACGTTCCAGCTACAGCAGGGTGTGAAGTTCTCCAACGGGGACCCGTTCAACGCCTACCAAGTCTGGGGTGAGCTATACGGGCTCTACTACCTCTCCGGCAACAGCTCCGGCTGGGCGGTGGGGTACTCTGTCTTCAACATGAACAACGCTAACTTCGGCCCCAGCACCATCGCTCTCATGACCCAGAGCGGGCTCGTCAACCCGAACGCTCAGCTGATGAGCATCATGACGGACAAGAACTGGCCCATCTATGTAGTGAACCAGAACGAGATCGGCTTCAACCTATTGGGGCCCTTCCCCTACTTCCCACAGATGTGGGTGCAGTTCACGGGCCTGATCTTCGACACTCAGTATGTCCTAAGCAACGGAGGCTTTGGGACCCCGGCGGCCTTCAACACCAACTTCAACGCGGCCCCCATCCCTGGCACCGGTCCGTACACGGTCACGGGCGTCTCGGTGAACTCCTACGTCCAGTTCACGCAGAACCCAACTTACTGGGCGGCTAGCTGGACCCCGGCACAGGTCGCCGCCAACCCGTACATGGACCCAGGACACGTGAAGAACATCATCGTCACGACCAAGACCGACGATGTCTCCAGATACGTCGACCTGACTTCGGGAGCCGCAGACATCGCCCCTATACTCCAGGCAGACTGGTCCAACATCGTGGACAACTCCAAGTTCTCGTACTTCACCCAGCCGAGCGACGCGGCGAACATAGTGGCCATCGCGCTCAACACCCAGAGGTACCCGACCAACATCACCATGTTCCGCCAGGCCATCGCACACGCGATCAACTACACGCAGGTCTCTGACGACGCATTCCTTGGGACTCAGGGAGGGGGTCTCACCCCGATGATGGGACCTGGCTACCCGGCGTACCCTCAACTGTACGACCTCGGGAACCTCCCGGCATACCAGTTCAACCTGACGCTGGCCAAGGCTGACCTAGCGGCCAGCAAGGTGAACGTAGCGACCATGCAGCCCCTCGACTTCCGTGTCATCCAGGGGTGCGGGGTCTGCTCGAGCACAGCACAAGTAGTCGCACAAGACCTCTCGGTGCTCAACATCCCCGTCAACGTGCTCGTCACGACGCCCTCTCAGTACGCGCCTCCTTATGTGGCGGGAGCGGGCACATACCAACAGGAGGTCAACGAGTCCCAGACCATCTCGAACATCATGTGGTTCGGGACGGCGACGTTCGCACCTGACGAACCGACCCCGGCCGACTCCTGGCTCACATGGGTCAGCAACGAAACCTCCGCCAACAACTGGGCCATTTACTCCAACCCCATTGTCCAGACCTGCGTAAACGACCTGACCAACGGCTCGCCAGCTTCGACCATAACCTCGGCATGCACGGCAGCCCAGGCACAGGTCACCGCGGACGCCCCGTACATCTGGCTGGGCAGCGTGAAGCTGTTCTTCGGTGGGGGTTCGATAGTCTACAACAACCAGATCGTCAAGAGCTTCCTGGGAGACCCGGTCTTCAGCGGACAGTCCTCGTCGGCGATCTTCAACACGGTCCAGTTCGTGAACGGGCAGGACCTTTAGGCCTCTCGTTCCGGGGAAGAATACGACGGTATCTGACCGCGTCCCGATAGGGCTCGGTCAGATCTCTTTGTTTTTTCAACCAAGCTCCTTCTACTTTTGACCCAAGCCATCTCTCGATGAGGGATGGTGGGCCTCTCCCTGACATCGAAGACACCCAAGGCGGAGTGGCACTGGAGAATCCGAGCTGGCGACCTATCCCCAATTGTATGAGTCCAACCCTCGCTTCTCGGCGGGACTCTGATGAACTCAGATGATGGGGAACTAGTAGCGACCAACGGATGGAGGCCGGTGGCTTTGTCCCGCCTCGTTAGCGTACACGCCCTGATGCGACATGAGAAACGTGGAAGAATCTTCTGAAACCTTATATAACTTGCAATGCGTAGCATGAACAACACTTGTTTAGACGGAAATCGACCGCAATAACAAGGACGGCAAGTATAGCTATCGTTATCGTTCTCGTAGTCGCTGCGGCCGCAGGGGTTGTATACTACTCAACCCTCTCCAAGAGCTCCACGACGTCGAGCACGTCCTCCTCATCTTCCTCTTCTTCTTCGTCATCGGTGCAGACTCTCACCATAGACGCGGCCGCCTGGCCGATCGACAACCTGAACCAGCTCTACGCCCTCTCTGAGCTGCCCTGGCCCAACTGGCTCACATACACAGTGTACCAGCCCCTGGTCTTCGCCAACGAGACGGCAGAGTATGGCAACGGGAACATCCAGTATCTTCCGGGCCTCGCCAGCGGCTGGACGGTCTCCACCGACGGGAAAACCTACACCTTCAACCTAAGGCAGGATATCAAGTTCTCGAACGGCGACTCCTTCAACGCCTACCAGGTCTGGGCGGAGATGTACGGATTCTACTATCTCTCTGGAAACAGTTCGACCTGGATGGAGTCCTATGACTTCTTCAACATGACCAACGTCAACTTCGGCCCGTCGACCATAGCGGCGCTGACCGCGAGCGGACTGAACAGCCCCAACTCGCAAGTCATGACTATGATGGAGAACCACAACTGGCCTATCTACGTCACAAACTCGAGCCAGATAGTCTTCAATCTCCAGAGCCCGTTCCTCTGGTTCCCTGGCGCGCTGGTCGTATATGACGGCCTGATGTACGACGTCAACTACCTCCTCAACAACGGAGGGTTCGGGACGCCGACCCAGTTCAACCAGAACTTCAACCTCAGCCCGATACCCGGTACCGGGCCCTACGTCGTGACAGGAGAGTCCGACAACGCCTATGTCTCGTTCACGCAGAGCTCGAGCTACTGGGGCGCGAGCCTGACGGCGAGCCAGATCAAGGCGCAGCCGCTCCTCGACCCCGGCCACGCGACGAACGTGATCGTCCAGGTCAAGACAGACGACGTCTCGAGGTTCACGGACCTCAGCACCGGCGCCGCGCAGATCGCCGAGATCGAGGCGAGCGACTGGTCCTCGGTCGTCGGCAACTCGCAGTACCAGTACCTGACGCAGCCTCCGTGGAACGGCGAGGTCGCGCTCATCGGGCTCAACCCGAACATCTACCCCACCAACATCACCGCGGTGAGGCAGGCCATCGTCCACGCGATCAACTACACCCAGCTCTCGGACACCGCCTACCAGGGCGAGCTGAAGCCGTACGTCGGCCCAGAGTACCCTGCGTGGTCCCAGTTCTACGACTTGGGCAACTATTCGGCCTACCAGTACAACATAGCCGAGGCGAAGCAGATACTGGCCAATGCCAGCCTCAACACCGCCAACTTCCCGGCGTTTGCCCTCGATGTGCAGTCGGGTTGCCAGGACTGCTCTACCGCCGCCCAGGTGGTGAAGACTGACCTGGCCGCGATTGGAATCACCGTGGACATCACGATCCAGTCGACCTCGGCCTACTACGTGCCCTACGGGACGTACTCCACCAACGTGGCCAATGCGGCCCAGATCGGGCAGCTGGCCTTCGTCAACTCCGGATTCGGCTGGGGACCTGCCACGCTGACACCCGCTGACTACTGGGTGACCTTCGTCAGCAACACCTCTCTGTGGGGCAACTGGCCCGGCTACTCCAACCCAACGGTCCAGGCCTGTGTGAACGCGTTCACGAGCACCAACAGCATCCCGACGATCCAGTCGCTCTGCACCGCAGCCCAGAAGGTGATCTACGACCAGGCGCCATACGCATGGCTTGGCACCTTCAGCCTGTGGCTGCCCTACGGAGGCTCGCTCGTCTGGAAGACCGGAGTGGTGAGCGGCTTCCTGGTGGACCCGGTGTGGACAGGCGAGTCGACGGAGCCTATCTTCAACACGGTCACGTTCGGATAGAACTACAGGGCGGTCGTTGTGACCGCCCCTCCCCCTGCTTTTTCGGGCTCTACTAGGTCAGAGTTCTCTTCCTAGCTTCCCTGCGTCGTACATGGCGTTCCCGACCCTCGCGCCCCCTATCCTCGCGTCCCCGATGAGGCGGACATCGACCTTTCCCTTGAAGGCCGCATAGAGCGTGTCGTTCTGTATGCTGCCAGTGATCAGGACCAGATTGTCGACCTCCACCAGCCGCTCCTTCTGGGGGACATGGACGTTGTAGAGCGCGACCTGGTTGCCCTCCACCCTCCTCACCCAGGTGAACGGGGATACCTTCACGCCTGAGCCGTACACCCGCGGGAGAATGTGGTCCCAGTGGTTGTAGAGGTTGGTCTCCATGGCGATGTTGGCGAGGGGAGTGACGACCTCCACCTCGCTCCCGTGGCGGGCCAGGTGCTCTGCCAGTCCCGGCGCCTCGACGAAGCTCAGCGTGTCGGCGATCACCACCCTCTTACCGGCGGTGACCCTCCCCTCCCAGATGTCCCGGTCTGAGGAGACCACCGGCTGGTCCCAGCCTCGGACTTCGTGCATCGTGTAGGGCTGGAATCCGGTACGTATCGCCGACGAGCCCGTCGATATCGCGACCGCGTCGGGCTTCTCCTCGCCCAGGATGAAGTCGACGACTGACTTGTCCGGCGTCACCTCCATGCCGAACTTCACCTCGACGCCCATCTCGGATATGCGCTCTATCTGCCACTGGACGATCGCTCTGAGGTTCTCCCTCCCGGGGAGCTTCGCCGCGGTGAGGACCTGGCCGCCGAGGCCCCTCGACTTCTCGTAGATCACAGGCTTGTGCCCCCGCTCCGCGAGGACGCGGGCGAGCTCCAGCCCGGCCGGCCCTCCGCCGATTATGAGCACCTTCTTCACCCGGGCCGGGGCAGCGGTGGCTCCGGTGCCCCACTCCTTCTCCCTGCCGGCGGCCGGGTTCACGGTGCACGAGATCGGCAGCCCCCGTATCATCCGGCCCCAACAGTCCTGGAGGGTTCCTATGCAGGGGCGTATCTCGTTCACCCGGCCCTGCATCGCCTTGTTGGGCAACTCCGGGTCGGCGATTAGCGCCCTGGTCATCGCCACCATGTCGGCCTGTCCCTTCGCGAGAATGTTCTCGGCGTAGACCGGGTCGACGTACTTCCCCACCACCCCTATCTTGGTCTTCTTCGCCGCCTCCTTGACCGGGTTCGTTATCCTGAGGTTGTAGCCGCTCTCCACGTACATGGGCACCGCCTGCCAGTCCTCCTGCTGGGGGGAGTAGCCCTGGTCCGCGGTTATCCAGTCGAGCTTCCCGTCGAGCGCCCTGACCATCTCCGCGGCCTCGGCCGGACCGTTCCCGCCCTCGAAGCGCTCGTCGCCCATGAGGCGCATCCCGACCGCTATCTCGTCACCGACGTTCTCCCTGATCCTCTTGATGATCTCCTCTAGGAACCTCATCCTGTTCGCGAGGGGGCCGCCCCACCTGTCCTTCCTCTGGTTCATGACGGCCGAGAGGAACTCGGAGACGATCGCCCCGTGGGTCCCGTGTATGTCGACCCCGTCGAGCCCCGACTTCTTCACGAGCGCCGCGGCCCTGCCGTAGGCCTCGACCTGGGCCTCGATCTCCTCGTCCGTAAGCTCCATGGGTGTGAACGGGAGGACGTGCAGCGGGTGCGAGGGCCATGGGAACCGTGAGACGCCCTTCTCGTTGCCCACGTTCGTCCCGCCCGACGCCAGCTCGATGAAGCACTTGCTCCCGTGCTCGTGCACCGCCCTCGCGAGCCTCGAGTAGCCCTCGACTATCCGGGGGTCGTTCGCCCTGAGGGGCCACCGCCCCGTCAGGGTCATGGGGTGACCGCCGGCGAGCGGGCTGAAGTGCGCGTCCGTGTCGGGCGACGTCTGGCCGACCTCCTGACCGATTATCGCCATCGAGAGCTCGACCAGGCCCGCCCCACCCTTCGCCCTTTCGGCCATGTACAGCGCTATCGTCTCCCCGGGGAGGTTGTCCCGTGCGTCAGAGGTGAACATCGTGGCGTGCGGCGTCATGTAGATCCGGTTCCTGAGGGTGATCGGACCCAGCTCGATCGGCGTGAAGAGGTGCTTAAATTCCGACAACGAGCTCTGGCAGCCGCGGATTTTTACTTAAGCGTTGTCGAGGGCGCCCGCATCACGGGGTCCAAACGGTAATATCCCTGAGGGAGTCGGGACGGGCGTTTGAACAAGGAAGATGTCGCCGTCGTGGGAGCCGGATCCACCGGAGCCAGCGTAGCCTACCACCTTTCGAAGGCCGGGCACAGGGTGACGCTCATCGAGATGGACCAGATCGGGGGAGGAACGACCAGCAGGTCCACCGCGAACGTCAGGACCCACTACAGCAACGAGACGCTCGCGCGGATGGCGCTCTACTCGCTGGGGGTGTTGCGGGGAATGGAGGGCACCGGGTTCGTCAAGTCCGGGATGCTCTTCCTGGTCTCGGAGGAGCACTGGCCCGCCGCGGAGAGGAACGTCTCGATGCTCAGGCGCGCCGGGGTCCGCGAGGACGTCCTGGATAGAACCGAGGTCGCCCGGCTCTTCCCCGAGGTCGAGGTCGCTGACGTGGAGCACTTCGTCCACGAGCCCGAGAGCGGCTACGCAGATCCGGTCTCGACCGCCCGGACCTACGCGTCCATGGCCGAGTCACTGGGTGCGCGGATACTGACTAACACCCGGGTGGAACGCCTGTCGAGCTCCGGCGCTTCGAACTCGCTCCTCCTGGGTGACGGACGGACCCTCGAGACCCCGAAGGTCGTCCTCTGCACCAACGTATGGACGAACGGGCTGCTCGCTGCGAGCGGGGTCGCGAGAGAAGGCCTGCTGCCGATAAGGGCCGTCCCCCACCCCGTCCTCGTGTATCGCCGTCCCGAGGGCTACCTCGGCGCCAGGGTGATAGTCTCCGACTACCTCAAGAGGGCATACTACAAGCCCGAGGGCCGCTCCCTCATGTACGGTGGGAGCATCGACGCCGAGATCGACGAGGTCACCGTCGAGCCGGAAGAGTGCCCGACGCAGGTTCCCGACGACTACGTCTCTGCCTACTCCCAGGCGATGATGGAGAGGATCCCGGCGATGAAGGAAGCCACCATACAGAGGACATACTACGGGATGTACGACACGACCCCCGACGAGCTCCCGATCGTCGACGGCCTCTCCGGCATAGGCCTTCCGGGGGTCTACGCTTGCGTCGGACTTAGCGGACACGGCTTCAAGATGTGCCCAGCGTTCGGGGTCATGGTCAAGGAGATGCTGGACGGGACCGCCGACGTCTCGTTCGAGAGGTCAAGCTTCGCCCTCTCGAGGTTCGGGAGCGGGCGTCTGACGGGGACGAGCTACTCGGGACTCGGGAGCATCGTCTGACCGCCGCCCGGCGCGCTCAGGTCTTCGCCGCGGAGTACCCTCCGTCGACGGGGATTATTGCGCCCGTGACGAACGTGGGCACGTCAGAGAGGAGGAACATCGCGACCTCGGCGACCTCCTCGGGCTCGCCTATCCTGTTCATGGGGTGCTCTTTTGCCTGGTCCTCTATCCCCGGGTTCTCCTGGATGAACTTCTCGTAGAGGGCCGTCCGTATCGCCCCGGGAAGGATGCAGTTCACCCTGATGTTCTCCAGCGCGTGGTCGAGGGCCATCGCCTTCACGAGTGAGATTATCCCGCCCTTGGAGGCTATGTAGGCCGCCTCGTTCCTTATCGCCAGGACGCCGTCGACGCTGGCCGTGCAGACGATCGACCCCTTCCCGGCCTTCTTCATCTCCGGGATCGAGTACTTGCACATCAGGAACATCCCCTTGAGGTTGACGTCGATCAGCCTGTCCCAGAGCTCCTCGGTCGTGTCGACGACCGTCCCCGTCGGGTTGAAGCCCGCGTTGCTGAAGAGGCAGTCGAGCCTCCCGAACTCTCCCACGGCCTTTGCCACGCAGTTCTTGGCGTCCGCGGCGCTGGAGACGTCCGTCCGCACCCAGATGGCCGTCCCTCCCCTGCTGCGTATCTCCTCGACGGTCTTCTTTCCTCCTTCTTCGTTGATGTCCGCTACCACGACCTTGGCGCCGTTCGCGGCGAAGACTATGGCCGCTCCCCTCCCGATGCCGGAGGCCGCTCCCGTGACTATCGTGACCTTGCCCTGCAGGTTTGATCCCATGTGCAAGTCCGGCAGGGAGGCCGGCTCGATTTAAGATTTGCACCACCCCCGCGCGGCGGCGTCCCCGACCTCACCTCCCGGAGGTTCTTTGGGGGTCGGGAGCCTCGGCGATACTACGTTGACCGGCGTGAGAGCGATTCTGGGGCCCCTGTTCGACGATTGGCTCTCGTCACCAATATCGATAAATAACTCAGAACCGAACTTTCGCCTCGTGGATATAGGCCGCTATATCGCTCGAAGGCTTCTTCTTGCGGTGTTTGTCCTCCTCGGGGTGCTAGTTATAACATTTGTAATATCTCACAGCTTCGGCGACCCCATCTACGCCTGGCTGGGCAAGTCCGCGGCCCTCCACCCGAACCTCGTGAAGCTCTACGTGGCCAAGTACCACCTCGACGCGCCCATCTACACGCAGTTCTACTACTACGTCGTCGGCCTCTTGCAGGGTAACTTGGGCGTCTCGCCCTCGCGCGGCTTCACGCCCGTGATAACCGTCATCGAGCAGACTCTCCCGTACACCCTCCAGATAGCGTTCTTCGCGATTATCATGACCCTGGTGATGGGCGTTGCGTTCGGGATACTGGCCTCTTTCTACCACAAGAAGCCGCTGGACGCCGGCATCAGGGGCTTCTACCTCGCCGGATACTCCTCGCCTCCGTTCTTCGTCGGGCTGGTGCTCCTGATACTCCTGGTTTATTTCCTCCACTGGCTGCCGAGCGGGGGCGCGGCCACCATCACGATCCAGGCGCCCCATCCGATCACCGGCATCCCGATGCTCGACAGCCTGATCGAGGGCAACTTCGCCTACCTACAGAGCGCGCTCATCCACGTCATCCTGCCGAGCCTCACGCTGGCCGTGACGACCTTCGGCGTGGTGACCAGGATACTCAGAAGCTCGGTCCTCGACGTCATGCACTCCAACTTCATCCGGACTGCGCGGGCAAAGGGGGTGGACGAGAGGACCGTCTTCCTCAGCCACGGCCTCCGGAACGGCCTCATCCCGGTCGTGACGGTCTCCTCGCTGGTGGTGACCTATCTGCTGACGGGGACCGTCTTCGTGGAGAACATCTTCGCATACCCGGGGATGGGGCAGTACGTAGTACAGGCGCTCCTCGCCTCTGACTACCCGGGGATCCTCGCCACCACGCTCATCTTCGCCTCGCTGATAGTGCTCACGAACCTCTCAGCCGACATCCTGTACGTCGTCGTAGACCCGCAGATCAGGTATAGCTAAAATGACCGACAAAGATTCCCCCCCTCCGACCCGACCGGCGCGCAAGAGCGCCGGCCGTCTGGGTTTCATCACCGGAGGGGTGAGGATCCGGAGGAACAAGGAGATGGTGATCGGCGGCGCCATAATCCTCGTCTTCGTCATCGTCGCGCTGGCCGTCGAGGTGGCCGCCCTCCTGCACATCCAGATCACCCCCTACAACCCGATCGACCCGGTGGGACCTCCCCTCGCGGCGCCGTCGTTGAAGTACCTCTTCGGCACTGACCAGCTGGGCAGGGACGTCTTCAGCAGGATAATCACGGCGACGCCCAACGGGTTCTCGATAGGGTTCGCGGTCGTCGGAATCGCCCTCCTAGTAGGCATATCGGTTGGCTGCTTCGCGGGGTTCCGCGGGGGCCTCTTCGACGAGGCGCTGATGAGGGTCACCGACATCTTCTTCGCGATCCCCGCCCTGATCCTCGCCATAGCCATCGTGGCGAGACTGGGACCGGGCATAATGACGATGACGTTCGCGCTAATGGTGGTCTGGTGGCCAGCCTACGCGCGCCTCTCCAGGGGTGAGACGCTCAAGGTCGCGCACCAGAACTACATCGAGGCGGCCAAGACATCGGGGTTCGGGACGTTCAAGATAGTCATCCGCCACGTGATACCCAACATCTTTCTCACCCTCGTGGTCTACGCCACCCTCGACCTGGGGACGGTCGTGCTGGTGTACTCGGGCTTGAGCTACCTCGGCCTCTCGATCCCTCCCCCGGCGCCCGACTGGGGGTACATGGTCAGCAACTACCAGGACTATCTGATCTCCGCGCCGTGGCTCCCGGTGATACCTGGGCTGACGATAGCCCTCGCCGTGGTGGGGTTCAGCGTCTTTGGGGACGGGTTCCGTGACTCGCTGGAGGAGAGCTCGGCCTGAGCCTCATCAAGATCGAGGGCCTGAAGATAGCCTATGAGTTCCACGAGTGGCGGCTCGTCGCGCTCAACGGCATAGACCTCGACATCGGCGAGAGGGAGTTCCTCGCCGTCGTGGGGGAGTCCGGGTGCGGCAAGTCCACCCTCGCGCTCTCCATGATCGGCCTCCTCCCCAGCCCCCCGGCAAAGGTCCTCGAGGGCTCCATAGTCTACAAGGGGACCGACCTGGTCAAGCTCAAGCCCAAGGACCTCCGGTCCTACAGGGGGACGGAGATCGCGATGATCTTCCAGGAGCCCCTCACCAGCCTCAACCCGGTATACAAGGTGGGGAGCCAGATGGCCGAGGCGATTCTCATCCGGGAGAGCAGGTCGGCAGGATTGGACGCCGCCGATCCCGAGGCGATAGAGGACCTTCACAAGCCGGTCCGGAAGAAATCGAAGCCGGTCAAGCCGAAGAGGAAGCTAACGCCGGAGCTCAGGAAGGAGGCGATGGAGGCCCTGAAGCTGGTAAGGATCGCAGACCCCGAACAGGTCCTCGAGAGGTACCCGTTCGAGCTCTCCGGCGGGATGCGCCAGAGAGTCATGATCGCCATGGCGCTCTCGCAGCGTCCCAAGCTCCTCGTGGCGGACGAGCCGACCACCGCCCTGGACGTCACCACCCAGGCGCAGGTCCTGAAGCTGATGAAGGAGCTGATCACCGAAGTGAACACCAGCATCATGCTGATCACCCACGACCTGGCCGTCGCCAGCCAGGTGGCAGACAGGGTCGTGGTCATGTACGCGGGCGACGTAGTGGAGGACGCCGGGGTCTACGACCTGTTCTCGAAGCCGCTGCACCCCTACACCAAGGGACTGCTGTCGTGCATCCCCACAGGCTCGAAGGACGACACGAAGCTCATGCCGATCCCCGGGTCGGTCCCCGACCTGGTCCATCCGCCCGTGGGTTGCCGCTACGCGGACAGGTGCCCGTCTGCCATGGACATCTGCAGGACGAAGCCGCCCAAGCTCCGGGATGTCGGTTCTGGGCACAAGGTCTCGTGTTTTCTATATGGTGAATGAGACAAGAGACGTGCTGGTCACCAGGGACCTGAAGAAGTACTTCCCCCTGCGTAGGAGCCTGAACCCCTTCAGCAAGGCCGAGCGCAGGGTCGTAAAGGCGGTCGACGGCGTCTCGATCAGCATCCCCAGGGGTAAGACCGTGGCCATCGTGGGCGAGTCTGGGTGCGGCAAGACCACCCTCGCCCGGACGGTGGCGCAGCTCATCGCCCCGACGTCCGGGGAGATACTGCTCGACGGGCGCGACATGAGCACGATGAAGCGCAAGGATGTCTACAAGGACGTCCAGATAGTCTTCCAGGACCCCGACTCGTCGCTCGACCCGCGGAAGACCATAGCCGACACGGTCGGCGAGCCGGTCAGGGGCCTTCACGGAGGGACCAACAGGGCGATCGACGAGAGGGTCATGCGCAGCCTCGCGGCCGTGGGCCTCTCGGAGGAGCAGGCCTACCGCATCCCCAAGCAGCTCAGCGGAGGCCAGAGGCAGAGGGTCGCCATAGCCAGGGCGATCGCCCCGTCCCCCAAGCTCCTCATACTCGACGAGCCGACCAGCGCGCTGGACGCCTCGGTCCAGGCGCAGATACTCCGGCTCCTGATCGAGCTCCAGAACGAGTTCGGGCTCTCCTACATGCTGATCACGCACAACATCGCCGTCGCCCAGTACCTCTCGGATGTGGTCGCGGTGATGTACGCGGGGCACCTCGTGGAGTACGGCCCCACCAAGACGATCATGGCCAGGCCCAGGCACCCCTACACGATCACCCTGATGACCGCGGCGCCAATCGCGAACCCGTGGAAGAGGAACCTGCTTAACATCGAGATAAAGGGAGAGGTACCCAGCGCGATCAACCCCCCGACCGGGTGCAGGTTCAACCCCAGGTGCCCCTACGTCGGCGACGTCTGCACGAAGGTGGACCCGCCCCTCGAGGAGGTCTCCCCAGGGCACCTCGTCGCCTGCCACTTCAAGGCGCAGACCGCAGACGTCGTCGTCGAGCGCCGCACGACCTCCGGCCTCGCGGCTCCAGAGGTCGGAGCGACCTGATCGATCCCGCCTGCGCGGAGTTCCTCCGCCGCGTGCAGGAGGTAAGCACCCCTCCGCTCGACGAGCTGACGCCCCAGGGCGCGCGGGACGTCTCGAAGCTCTTCGAGGACATGTTCCCGTGGCAGGGTCCCGCCAACGTCGCGGCGCGTGACGTGACCATCCCCGTTGCCGGCGCGACTATCCCGGCCAGGGTCTTCACCCCTGAGAACGCAGGCAAGGGAAGGCCCCCAGTGCTGATCTACTTCCACGGGGGCGGATGGGTCCTCGGCGACCACGCGGACCCCGACATCGTCCGGACGTGCGCGACCCTCGCCGACGCCGCAGGGTGCGTGGTCATCTCCGTGGGATACAGGCTCGCGCCCGAGAGCAAATTCCCGACCGCTATCGAGGACGCCTACGCCTCGCTGGTGTGGGTGGCGCAGAACGCCGCGACCCTGGGAGGGGACGCCTCGAAGATCGCAGTCTCAGGGGACAGCGCGGGCGGGAACCTCGCCGCCGTCGTCTCACTCATGGCCCGGGACAGGAAGGGCCCGACGATAGCACTCCAAGTGCTCGTCTATCCTGTCACCAACCACTCCTTCGAGTCCGGGTCCTACAAGAGCTGCGGAGCGGGCTACGGGCTGGCGACGGAGGAGATGATGTGGTTCTGGGACCACTACCTGAGGAGCCCCAGCGACGGCGAGAACGCGTACGCCTCGCCGGTCCGCGCCGCCGTGCTCACCGGCCTCCCTCCCGCGGTGGTGCTCACGGCGGAGTACGACCCGCTCAGGGACGAGGGAGAGGACTACGCGATGAGGTTGAAGCAGGCGGGAGTCCCGACGAAGG
>Ga0182014_10006127_pt1 | contig 13093 bp, 7 predicted proteins | sample 612S2DmetaG_FD_120489 | JGI IMG/M metagenome (GOLD analysis project Ga0182014, IMG submission 120489) | Permafrost microbial communities from Stordalen Mire, Sweden - 612S2D metaG | ecosystem: Environmental > Terrestrial > Soil > Wetlands > Permafrost | place: Sweden: Stordalen | collected... | reverse complement strand
ACCAGAGCTGCCCATCTGTCCACGGTGCGCTCATAGCTTTCGTCTATTCCGTATATCTCATCGAGTACATCCGAACTCTTCCACTCCCCCGTGCGAATATCCAGGACGTAACTGCCAAGACCCGCGACACGCTGTGACTCTCTTAAAATCTCCTCGCTCTCGCGCAGCGTTTCCTCTGTCTGCATCCTCTTGGTAATGTCTCGCGCCATGCCCCATACGCCAGTGATCTCCCCGCTCGAGGTCTTGATCGGGTACATGCGGTTATCCAGCCAGCTTCTCTTACCGGGCACGATCTGAAGTTCATGAATCTTCTGCACCATGGGCAATCCGGCGAAGATCTGCTCTTCCTGCAGGTATAGCGCATCCGCGGATTCTTCCCGCAATAAATCGTAGTCGGTCTTACCGACCACATCGGCACTGCATTTGCCGTCGGAAGGAATTCCGGTCTGACTAACGGCGGTGAAAACATGGTTGCGATCCTTGAAATAGATATAATCCTCGGAGTTTTCCATCATGGCCCTGAAGTTGGCCATCATGGGCAACTCGTCCACATCCTCTGCAAGGCTCGTCGCATCCTGTAGAAGCAGCTCGAGAATGACCTGGCCTTCGGCACCGGCTTCCTTTGTGCAATGCCCCTTGATGCATCGAATCCGGCCATCGGCGTGCCTGAGCCGGATATTAAACGTGCCGGAGCCGCTGTGGATTTCGAGGGAAAATAGAGCGCCGGAAGTATCGGAATCGTGGGGGTGAATCCGCTCCTTCAGGCTCACCTTGGAGAAAAGAAAATCTTCTGGGGTGAAGCCGAGCAAAGCTTCGATCCCTTCACTCACCGACAGCACTTGCAGTCCATCCGTTAGCGCCAGACGGACTGTGGCCTCAAGTACATGACTGCTCATCTTTTCCCTTTCAGCCTGACCGTCAGGCGGGATAAGTTGGCGATGCCAACAATCTCACGCTACACGCAGGAGACTCAAGAGAAAACCGCGACAGATAACGATAACAGATACTGGGTCAGTTTGGATTTCCATAGCCTCGCTTTAGCATCTAGGGATGTGGAATGATTGATCTATGACAGTCGGCAAGGGCAAACGTCCACGCGATCCAAACCGGCTTGCCAAGTGGATTGTAGAGAAGTCACGGAAGAGAGTAAGCCAGAGACATCAGCGTCGGACCCTTCCAGTCTATCCGCGTACATGGCCGATAAGCGCGGCGGCATACTCCAATATGATATCCCAATAATTATGTTGGCCAACTGGCCACTCGTTGAGAAGAGACGCGCATAGCGCGTGCGAGTCCGCCTCCTGCAAGTGCGCTTTCAAAGAAGCGTGCAAGCTCTATGCGAGCACAGTCCCATACTGGAGTGCCCGGCTTGATTTGTGCCAGTGGATAAGGGAGAACTGGACAGGGAGAGCGTATGGCACGAGGGAAGAAGTACCAGCCGGAGTGACCCCTTGGGTTCGTCCAATTTGGAGTACGACTTGGTCCAAGACTCTGGCCTTGGTTGAAGATCCAATGACTCTTTGGAGCGGCGGGATGTTCCAATAGAGCGAGGCACATCTGGTGGCTCCATCTGTCTTGAAAACAGAGCGTTTGATGTGCTGCAGGTCGATGAAGAAAGATTACTTACGTGGGCCGTACTCACAAGAATGACTGGCGAAATGCTCTCTCAAACCCGGCAGTTCTGTAACATGATGATTTTGAATGTCTTACCGCTAGGCACTCCATCTGTCCCAAAACAGATCATACCGCTTATGGAAACCTGTTGAAATTGGGTGAAATTAAGTGCTTTCGATTGAATTATTTACCTTATGCCTGCCGATCCCTGTAGATTTTTGTTGCTTTGGGGTGCTTTGACAGTTACAAATTCGACTACAGCAAGATACTTGCGTGCGTTTTTCGTGGAGCGAAGGATCGGAAACAGCTTCGATGATTCGGATATTGCTCTTGTGGGTTGCCGGCCCTATCATTTACACGACACGGAATGCGGGGTTGACATTGGAAAATGACGGAAATTCAGCAGACCACATGCTGTCAATGGAGCATCTGCCGGGCGTTGAAGTGTCTTTTACCGAAGCCCACCAGGAATTGAACCGAATTCAGCAAAGTAGGGAGTTTCGAGCGTCGAAGCGGTGCTTCGATTTTCTGCACTACATCGTGACGCGCACGCTTAGCGGAGAAGAAGAGACACTCAAGGAGCGCACTATCGGGATGGAGTTGTTTGGCCGCCCGGCCTCCTATGAGCCAAGCGATGACGCAACGGTTCGCGTGAAGGCCGGACAAGTCCGAAAGCGTTTGCACGACTACTATGCTTCAGAGGGGTTAGCTGATCCGGTTCGGATCGAATTACCTTCTGGAAGCTATGTGCCTCTATTCCGCTATCCTGACCGAGTTTTAGGAGTTGCATCTCCGCTTGAAAGATCGTTGATCGATGCGCCGGTTTGCGCGGCACTGGAGGATCAGCCCCGGGCACCGCTACATTGGGCCGCGCTTCTGCATCGCTGGAAATGGCTCCTGGCAAGCTTGATTGTAGTTTTAACGCTTTGCCTCATCTATCTTGGCATCTTCCAGCGCCGCAATGCCAGTTCACCCTTGGTAGAGCAGTTTTGGGCTCCTTTAGTGCGTAGCGAAAACCCGGTTTGGCTCTGTGTGAGCACGGTTCCGGTCTTTACCCAGAAGCGGGATCCGCCCAACTCGTTCGAGGACATCGTCTCCACTCGTGACCAGTTCCTTGCGATCGGCGATTTGAATGCGGTGACACGCATCTCGGAGATGCTTGTCCAGAGGAAGCATCCCTATCGCCTTCGCGTGGGAACCGAGCTTTCCTACCACGACCTGCAAACGGCCCCGGCGATTCTTGTGGGCTACTCCTACTCGCGGTGGAATGAAATCAGCCGCCAACTCCGCTTTTCGTTGATTAACAACGCCGTTCTGGACAACGGACACCCCTCGCAGTGGAAAATCTCCTCCTATCCGGCGGATCCGCAACTGACCCAGGATTACGCGTTGATTTCGCGTTTCTTCGATCCGGATTCGCATAGTGTTCTGGTTGAGATTGCGGGTATCTCGTATTTCGGGACAGAAGCCGCCGGGAATGTGGTGTCGAATCCGGCGCAGTTTTCCGAGATCCTGCGCGGCCTTCCGGCCGGATGGCAAAACAAGAATGTTCAGATTGTGCTGCGAGTGAATATTGTCCACGGCTCTCCGGGAATTCCCGTGGCTGTCGCCAGTCATGTGTGGTGACAGAGCGGAGGATCGTCACGCGACAGGCTCATTTTGCATCATTCCGGCGAATTGCGATTTTATCCCCGCTTCAAGCGCGAATCACGCGGATGTTCCGGCACGCGAATGGAGCGATAGCTTCATCGCTCGCCCCAGAGTCTGTAATCAGAATATTAATTTCGTTGGAGTGGCAGATGAAGGCCGGGCCCACTTTGCCGAGTTTGCCGGACTCAGCAGCGACAATGACCTGTTTTGATTTTTTGAGCATCTTGCGATAGATCAGCGCCTCGTCGGTTTCGAGCGTGGTGGCTCCCCGCTCGGCTTCCAGGCCGGTCACGCTGAAAAAGACCTTGTCCATGTGGACATTGTCGAGGAAGGCAAGCGCCGCATTACCGGTAAGCGAAAACGACCAGGCCCAGAGAACCACGCCGCCGGTCAGATAGATGCGTATGCCTGGCTGGTTGTACAGCTCCATGCCGATGTTGATGGCGTTCGTAACGACCTGAATTTTGTCGTGGTGGCGCAGGTTGCGGCCGATGTGGGTGGTGACGGCGCCTGCAGTCAGGCCCACCGTCTCGCCGGCCTGCACCAGTTCGGCAGCCGCCAGCCCGATGCGGCGCTTTGCAGTGGCATTGCGTTGTTCGTGCGCCAGAAAGGATCTGTCGTAGCGAAAGGGCTCGTAGAGCAGCGGCCCTACCAGGGTTGCCCCGTCGTGCGTGCGGCGGATCAGGCCCCGGCCCTCCAGCCGCGCGAGATCGCGCCGGACGCTGAGCGTCGAGGAGCCGGTGATCGCGAACAGTTCTTCGATAGCGGCTGTTTCGTTCTCCAAAAGGAATTTGATGATCCGTTCGGAACGGCGATTGATTGAGTCGGACATATCGGGTAAATTCACAAAACGGAAGCTAGTGTCCGTTTACAAATTCTTCAGACGATGAAATCAATAGCTTGCAGAAGTTCAATTCACGACAACAATGCGGATGAAGCGTTGCGGTAATCTTTCAATTTCAATATCAACTTCTTCTGGTCGCACGATTGGTCCCGTTTCGCGAGCTGCCCCTAAGTAAAGCCTGGCTCTTCAATCGTTGAGCCTCAACCCGTCAGGCCGCGAGTGGGAATGGTTTGCATTGGAGAGGAAGAGCGGGGGCGGGCTGGTGAGCCCACCCCCGATTTTTCAGAACTTCAGTTTCAGGCCCATCTGCATGTCGCGAAAAGCGATATCGGAAGTAATCTGGCCAAAAGTGGAGTCGATGTTCATGTTCGGATCGGTGAAGTTGGCATGGTTGAAGACGTTGAATGCATCGGCCGAGTATTGCAAGTTGATTTTGTCTCTGATTTTGAATGTCTTGCGCAACCCCCAATCGAAGTCGAGGTAGTGCGGTCCGGTCAGGATGCTGACGCCAGAGTTGCCAAAATGCCCTTTCGCATCCACATACGCGCCATTGGCATTGGTAAACCACTGATTAACGGTCCGCGGCGAGGCGTACGGGCTGCCGGTACCGCGATCCGGAATAATCGTGGTGCCATTCGCCAGTCCGATACCCAGGCGGTTCCTGCTGGTCCAGAATGGATCTCTGGACTGGACAGGCGTCAGCGGATCCCCAGTGTTGAAGGTCGTGATTCCGGAGAACTTCCATCCGCCGAGTACATTGCCCATCCATCCGCTGTTGTGCTGGAAGATGGGCAGGTCGTAGATGTAGTGGGCTGTCACAACCTCGCGATTGCCGAACTTGCAGAGGCCGCGCCCATAGGAGAGATTGTATGTGTCCTCCGCGCCTTGAAAGCGGTCGTCGTTGTTGTTCGTGATGCAGGAGGCATAGGTATAGGTGGCGCCTCCGTTCAGTCCCTTGGCCACTTTCCTATCCCAAGACGCCTGGAAGCCATTGTAGTGGGAGGAAAATCTACCCTCGATGGCAGTGATCTTTCCATACCCCGGATAAGGACGTTCTGCATTGGCGTTGGTATTGGGGTTCGCCGCCGCAGTCGCCGCGGGAACCTCATTGAGGGAGACGGCTCCCAGCAGATGGGTTCCCCTGGTGCCGATATAGGCCACTTCGAAGACGTTGTTACCCCATTGCCGCTGCACCGACAGGTTCCAGGATTGCGTGTAGGCGTTGGGCAGATTGGGCGCGCCTACGGTGTGAAGCGAATTTACAGCGGCGTCTAAAGTTGCGTTGGAGTTCCAAGCGTCGAACGAGTTTACGCCGGGCGAGCAACCAGTTCCACTGTCCGAATTTGCCGCTCCCTGGCAATACAAGTAGACCGGGGCTTGAATGAACGGAGGATTGAGCGATTGGTTCTGCTCCCAGATGCCGTTCAACGAGCGGTCATAGTAGATACCATAGCCTGATCGAACCGAGGTCTTTCCGTTGCCGAAGGGATCCCATGCCAGACCGACGCGGGGACCGAAGTTTTTCTTGTTGGTGGGGTTCACCTTATACCCCCACGGCGACGTGGTTCCGGGATACGGAGACGCGCCAGGGCTGCCGATAATAATGCCGTTCAGATAGGTAGATGGGTTCCAGTTGGCGCTGGTCACAGAGCCGTTGCTGGCGAAGGTTGGCGCCGCGGCCGATTTGAACAGGGCCGGATCGAATCCGCTCATGGTGCCGGTCGAGTCCGAGGGAGGAGGGAAGAGGCTATAGCGGACGCCAAGATTCACCGTCAGTCGCTTGGTAACTTTCCAATCATCCTGGAAGTACGCTTCGATGTTGTTGTAATGCAGATCGGGGATAATGTCCCTGCTCCAGTACTGGTAGTCTCCCGCCTGACCCAGCAGGAAGCTGCCCCACGCTGGAACGTAGGCGCCGCCATAATCCTCGGTCGGAAGGCCAAAATCGTCATAGAACTCGAAGATGCCGTTGGTGTTGTTGTCGAAGTTCTCGGTCTTCTCCAGCGTCTGCACCATAAAGCCGGCGCGCAGGGAATGTCTGCCTAGGTCGATCACGAGATTGTCGAAAAACTGGTGATCGAGATTCCGCTCACGATAAGGCGCCTCGGGATTCGAGAGACTGTCTACGTTCGGGCTGCCTGGATCCCCCCAGTTGCCATAAATGTAAGCTATGGGAACGCGGCCATAAACTTCATTTGCGGTGGTGATGGGGGTCAATGCGTTGAAGAAGGTGGAGTCTATATCCGCTCCCCCGGCTGGATGAACATCAATACTGCCTCTGGTGTACTCATATTCAAGTTCGTTGACCACCTTAGGCGTAAACGTATTTGTCAGGTGACCGAGGTATGTGCGCGAACCCACTACTGTAATGGTCGGGTCGTAGCCAGGAACAGTGTCATAGGAATAGAGGCCGGTCGGTTGATTGGCCGGCTGATTGTCGTTCGTAACGCGAACAAACGCCTGCCACTTGCGGGAGTTGTAGTCCAGCCGGACCGAATCCTGGCGGGTGTTGCTGTAGTTGCTGTCATCCCAAATATATTGGGCAACTCCAGGGTAGGTGGAGTTGGGCGCTGGCAATTTATCCCAAACATTCTGCAGGAAGAGCTTTGCGTTGCTGCTGAAACAAGTTGAGGAGATCACGTAGCCGGTATTGTCAAGGCAACCGGAGGGCATCAGCGAAGGAGCAATAACCAGGCCTTGAGACGCCTGGTCACTAAAATCTCCTTTTAACTCTGCCGTCGATGGAACATTTGACGTCACCGTGCTGGGATATTTGAATTTTCTCCATTCCTCGGAGATAAAGAAGAACAGCTTCTTTTTCTCGAACGGAACCGGACCCCCGAAAGTGCCGCCGAAGTTGTTGTAGTGATACTGCTGGCGCGGAATATCATCCTGAGGATTGGCGAAATTCTTGTTGAAGTAGTCGTTGGCGTCGAAAACCGTATTGCGGATGTATTCGAATGCGTCGCCATGGTAAGAAGTGGTGCCCCCCTTCGTGACCACGCTAATTTGCGCGCCGCCGCCGCGTCCATATTGGGCGTCATAGCTGCTGCGGGCTGTCTTGAACTCGGCGATGGAGTCGAGGGCAGGCGAACTGACGGTCGATCCATTCGAACCGCTGTCCACTACATCGGCGCCGTCAACGGTCCAGTTGTTTCCGGTGTAGCGATTCCCATTGACGTAGAGAGTTTGGCCGCTGCCCACCACGCCCGGTTGCAGGGAAACCAGCGTTTCAAAGTGGCGTCCGTCCAACTCAAGATCTTCGATCTCGCTGGCGGTAATCGTTGTGTCCTGCGAGGAGGATTGCGTATCCACCGTGTCGATAGCCGAAGTAACTGTGACGGTCGATGTGGATGTTCCGACTTTGAGTTGAATGGCCAGGTCGCGGTGATCGCCCACGTTGAGCACGATGTTCTGCGCAATGTACCGTTCAAACCCAGTGAATTCCACGGTCACGGTGTAGGTGCCCACTGCCAACTCAGGAATTGCGAAGTTTCCCGACACGCCGGCTGTGGCGTAGCGTTCAGCGCCGGTCGCATCGTTGTGCGCTGTCACCTTCGCGCCCGGTATCAACGCGCCTGAGGGGTCGGCGACGCTGCCGGTAAGTGTAGCGCTGACGGTTTGAGCGGAAAGCCGTGACAGACTTGCCGAAAACCCGAGCAGCAACATCATGATAGACAGGCAAATCCAGAAATGTCTTCCCAAATTCGCCGGCAGGTCATTGCGGAAAGAGACACATCTATCTGCAAACCAATTGGGTATCGTCGAATTACGCGTCATAATACTTCCTCCAAAAGGGTTCAAGGTTCGGTTTGTGCGGCAAGCCAAAGAACACTCCCTCGCCGCGTGGGACTATGTGCGAAGCGTTGGGCTCGAACTAATCGTGCGCAAGCCATGCCGCCCAGTCGGTATCCGCAGTGGAGTCCCAGTCGTAGTACCACCAGACTCCAATGCCATAGACCTGTGTATGGTTGTTGCCAATCAAATTCCATAGTTCGCTTGTGCTGGTTACGAGGTTTTCGACAGCAGGATCGTGAGTATCCGACTTCGCATATGCAGGAAATATCGGATAGAGCAGGGTATTCGCCGCCAGATTGTTGTATTGAAAAACGAGAGCGCTGTCGATCAGGGTGTTGTAGCAACCGACGGTTGTGCACGAAGTGTCGTATACCAACGGCATCATCCAGGTGAAATACGCTGAAGCCTGCTTGTAGAACGCCGCGGACCATGTATAGTCAGGGTCGGTGGTATAGTCCAGCGACAGATTCACCTTCGGCCCAATTGCGTTGCGAACGGCGCTGAACATACCTATGTAGTTGGCTTCCGTTGCGCTGTCCGTGCGGTAGGGCTCGAAATCGAGATTGATGCCATCCGCGCCGTACTGGGTAATGAACATCTTGCATACAGCCGCTATGTTCGGCCAGGCAGACGGCGTGTTCACAAGATCGAGAGTCCCGCTGATGTATAGGATGATCTTCTGACTCGGGTCGGTCGCGCGTGAAACACGGATCCAATTCGCCAGTTGAGCATACTGCGACGAACTCATCGTTCCGTCGGAGTTCAACGCGGAGACATCGAGGAACTGATAAACGAAAAGCCGCGCGTGCAGCCACGAGATGACAGCTGCGATCTGACTGTCGGTCATGAGATTCGTCACGAACCCATAATTGAGAAAAATTCCATTATCCTTTTGGAAAGAATGGGCCGGGTTTGAATCGAAAATAGGCGTGGTGGATGTAGTGGGCCCGGAATTGGATGCGCAACTACCGCCGCACCCGAGCGGACACAAGAACAGAATGAATATGGCTGCCGCGAACAATAGCGCCCTGCGCAAGACCGCCAAGGATCTTTTACTCTGAATCCAAAATTCCATAGCGCCGATGCGCGACAGCCGAAGCCCGATCGATACCGTCTGAAATTTTGCCATCTGACCCACACCCCCCACCTTCTTGAAGTGTCGCCGCGCGTAAGGTGCTAGGCTCGATTCCACTGCGGCTTGCTCCCGAAAGTCTCAATTTCCCGAAAGACGCTCTGTCATGGCCCGCTACAACCTGCGCGGCATGGATTCCGCGCTTGCAAATTGCACTCCCTATAAAGATTGTCGCCATAATAATACGCAGGATGGCCAAGTCCAGTAGCGAACAGTTGCGCTTTCATGAATGGTGGTGTTTATGTTGGCGAACACGGTGAATGCCCCTCTTGCAGGAGAATTTGCGCGCATTCCCACCAATACGCGAGTGTTTCCCCGCCGAGTGGCCGATTCAAAAGCTTCGTGAGCCCGCAGTTGGCCGGGCTGTTGGACTCATAATGTGTGAATTACAGACAAAAGGCCAAGCAACGGCCCTGCTGAAGTGGGCGAACTGTCGCTTGCGGCGCTCCCTCCCGAAGGTGATTGTGGAGCAGCGACGTGGAGGATTTTTACCGATCATATGGAACGAGCAAGGCAGGCTGAGGCAGAGATCGACGTAACGAACAGTTGTTGCGGAATTGATACTCATGCCGCCACAGCGGTTTCCCCACTCTCGATTCATTCGCGCGCGTGGAATTCCAACCGCTGTATATGCGGAAAAAACACAGCCCTTGACGCCCGCGCCGTCTTTATCTCTGCCCGGACTCCGTTAGCAACTGTTCGCTACTGGGTGCGCGCGAATGCCTCAGGTAGGATTGCGATGCATATCCAGAATCGTCTGCTCCGGGCGGACTTCATTTGAGCCTGGAGATGGAAAGGTGCGGCATGACCTCACGAAGAAGATCCGCCAGCTTCGCATTGCTTTTGTTTTTATTCTTGACCGTTAATATACATGCCGGGACCAGTGGTCCCGTCCCGAGGCGGAGCTATTCGATACGCTGGCGCGTCTTGAACAACGGCCTCGGCACATCGCCGCTGTGTCAATCCGAACTCGCGCTCACAAATTCGGGACGGAGCACACTCTCAAGAACCGGATGGGCTCTCTACTTCAACTTCTACCAGGAAATCGGTCCCCTTCCGCAAACCTCCACGGTGCGTATTACCCGTATTAACGGAGACTTCTATCGCCTGGAACCCGCCTCTTCGTTCCTTCCCCTGGAGCCCGGCCATACGATCGCAATTCCAATGAATTTTGCGTTACCCATCATCAATGCATCTCTCGCCCCCTCGGGGTTCTACTTCGTATTCACCGGCGCGGACGGCTCTCCATCTCAACCATTACCCGTCACACACTTCGAAGTGGGACGTTTTACAGATTCCAATCAAACGTCTCGCGGCAAGGGGGACGTATTGCCCACCGATTCTCCGCAGGTGCGATTCGCCGAAAATCGGGCGCTCACCCAACTCCCGCTGGATCAGGTTGGAAAAGTCCTCCCCACACCCGCGTATACGCAACGATTGGAAGGTGCAACCAGGATCACCTCTCGGACAATCGTCGTCTGTTCTCCCCAACTCGAGAGCGAGGCCGACTATTTCGTATCCGTGCTCCAGCCGCTCCTGGGCGCTCGTTTGCGAATCGGCGTACAAGATGTCTCTGCCGGGTCGATCCGCCTCGTGCTTGCCAAGCCGACCACCGGCAGTCTGCATGAGATCGACGACGAGGAAGGTTACAGGGTCGAGGTCGCGCCGCGGGGTCAGATCACCATCTCCGCCAGCACTGCAACCGGCGTCTTTTACGGTATTCAGACACTCCGCGCGCTGATTCCCGTCAAGTATTATCGCTTGCCTCACCCCTCGATCCGCATCGATGCGGGAGTTATCGAGGATGCGCCACGCTTTCACCATCGCGGACTAACTTTGGATGTCGCCAGAAATTTCCAGTCCAAGCAGACGATCTTCAAGCTTCTGGATGCAATGGCTTTCTACAAATTGAACAAACTTCAACTACATCTGGCGGACGATGAGGGTTGGCGCCTGGAAATCCCCGGCCTTCCAGAGTTGACACAGGTAGGCGGACGGCGTGGACACACTTTAGAAGAGGCTGATCGCCTGATACCATCCTTCGGTTCAGGTCCCAGCACCGATCCGGCCATTTCCCATGGTAGCGGCTATTACTCGCGCGCAGACTTCATAGAAATTTTGCGATACGCATCGCGCCGGAAAATCGATGTCATTCCCGAGATTGAATCTCCCGGTCATGCGCGGGCCGCAATAAAATCGATGCAGGCCCGGTTTCGCCGCCTCATGCGACAGGGAAACGCTGAAGACGCACAAACCTATCTATTGACCGATCCCGACGATAAATCGAGTTATGAATCGGTACAGGGATGGCATGACAATGTAATGAACATTTGTATGCCTTCAACGTTTAACTTCATGAGAAAGGTGTTCAAAGAACTCGTCAAAATGTATGCCGAGGCCGGAAGCACGCTCAGGGTGGTGCATGTTGGAGGCGACGAAGTGCCGCAGGGTGCATGGATGGGGTCTCCGGCATGTGGAATTGGGGCTGGAACGGCGATCACCAATCATTCCGCCGCCCAATTACGAAGCAACTACTTCCAACAGATCGACGCTATATTGCACGAAATGGGGTTGATCGCCGCGACATGGGAAGAGGGGTTGATTCGGCCGGATTCTACGGGCAGTCTTGTTCCCGACCTTTCGTTTCTGGATAATCATCCACTCGCATACGCGTGGAACAATGTTTGGGGCGAGGAGAACATGGGCACCGCCTACATATTGGCCAATCGTGGATACGACGTCATCATGGCGCAGGCATCCAATCTCTACTTCGACATGCCTTATAGCAAGGATCCTGAGGAGCCAGGCAATTACTGGGCCGGGTTTGTGGATGCCAGACAAGTATACGAATTCCTGCCTTTAAATCTTTACGCTTCAGAGAGAGCCGATTTGATGGGGAAACTGGTACATCCATGCGAAGCTTTTCGTGAAAGAGAACAGCTTGAGGTATCTGGAAAGAGCCACATCGTTGGGTTGCAGGGAAGCCTGTGGGCTGAACATATACTTGGCCAATCCACAATGGAGTATTCTCTGTTCCCAAAGCTTCTGGCTCTGGCCGAACGAGCATGGGCTCAGCAACCGGCATGGGAATCCGACTGTAACGGCCTGAATTCCGCCGCCTTCGCGCGCGATTGGAATGAATTCTCCAATCAGTTGGGGCAGCGAGAGCTTCGCCGACTCTCGTACTTAAATGGTGGATTTCAGTACCGTATCCCCCCTCCGGGTGCAGTCATCGAAAAGGGCATTCTTAAAGCCAATGTCTCCTTCCCTGGATTATCTATCCGATACACCACAGATGGCAGCGAACCCAATGCAAGGTCCACAAGATATGTCATGCCTGTCGCGGTCGCAGGAACAGCCAGACTCAGGACATTTGATCCGATGGGGCGTGGAAGCCGAACATCTATTGTTCAATCCAGAGATAATTGACTCCTTTTCAATATGATTGACACCCGCATCATCCGAATAGATTGGATTTCGACTCAGAGCGCGGGTATTCACTTTAAAGGGACTTTACCGGAGCAATGATGAATACCCTCATTGTCCGAACATTTCCAAAGCAGTATTATTTTTAGCAGAAGAAATGCCAAGTAAAGGACGGTTGAAAGAGATGAGTTCGTTGGCACGCAGTTGTCTTTTACTCTTGTTGGGGTATGCTTCTTTACCGCTTTACGGAGCAGTTCGCCTTCCTGCGCTCTTTGCAGATCACATGGTCATTCAGAGAGATGAACCGGTACATGTGTGGGGAGATGCGGCGGCCGGCGAAACAGTCACAGTAGCCTTTCGTGGAAAAGAGCAGATTACGACTGGGGATTCGCTGGGCCGCTGGGCGGTACAACTTCCATCTGGAGGTCCCGGCGGACCATTTGTTCTTATCATTCGGGGAACGAATACCATCACATTAACGGATGTGCTCGTAGGGGATGTGTGGATTGCATCGGGCCAGTCGAACATGGGCTTCTCTCTGCAAGATGCTCAGAATGCAAAACAGGAGATCGCGGGAGCAGATTTTCCGCAAGTACGGCTTCTGAACGTAAAACAGCGCTACGCCGATT
>Ga0182014_10006125_pt1 | contig 13097 bp, 11 predicted proteins | sample 612S2DmetaG_FD_120489 | JGI IMG/M metagenome (GOLD analysis project Ga0182014, IMG submission 120489) | Permafrost microbial communities from Stordalen Mire, Sweden - 612S2D metaG | ecosystem: Environmental > Terrestrial > Soil > Wetlands > Permafrost | place: Sweden: Stordalen | collected... | reverse complement strand
TCCGTGTGGGGTTTGCCCTGCCCGCCGCATTACTGCGACGGCGGTGCGCTCTTACCGCACCTTTTCACCCTTACCTGAGCCTTGCGGCCCGGGCGGTATGTTTTCTGTGGCACTTTCCGTCGAGCGATCCCGCCCTTACAAGCGCGGGGGCCCTCCCGGACGTTATCCGGCACACTGCTCTGCGGAGTTCGGACTTTCCTCTGTCTCGCGACAGCGACCGTCCGGTCCGGCTGCCAACAGCTTCATTATAGTGCACGAAGTCACAGCGCACGCCGGCGGGCGTGTTCTCTTACTCTTACTCCTTGGGCGCGAGGAGGAACGGATAAATTAGCAGGGCCAAGCCAATCAACAATGGAATCAGTCCGACAAGATAAGCCGGTTCCTCGTGCTCAACCCCGTGTAGAAACACCATGAGACCGATGCCGACGGCGGCCGTGATCAAACCGCCCAACTTCATGCCTTCGAGGCGGCGTTTCACAGCGTTCTTCTCCTGCTCGCGCAGCAGTTCCAGCGCGCTCCTGGCTCCCTCTCCTGAGCTTTCCGCGATCTTTTTCAGGGTTTCATTCTTGTAGTATGCTTCTCTCTCTTTTCGGCGCGCATCGGACCATGAGGCCACACCCAGGAACGAGAACAGCGCTATGCTCCCGACGATCGGGATTAGAAAGGGAGCGATGCTTGCGATACCTTCTCCGACATTGAATTCCATTGGAGCCTCCTCGTGTAGTTTTCCGCTTTCGTTCGGTAGGACCGGGCTTCCACGGTTCCGGTTGCACTTTTTTCGTCCCGGTGCGATTTTCAAAATAAATGCAACCGTCCGCAACGGCATCGTGTCGTACCTTATGAGGGAGGGCCCAAGGTGAGCGCGAGCGACGATCAGGCCGATGTCGAAAGAGTCCTGGCTGGCGACATTTCCGCCTTTGAGGGGATTGTCGGCCGCTGGCAGGGGCCACTGATCAATCTGGCCTACCGTTTTTGCCACGATCGCGGCCGCGCCGAAGAGATGGCGCAAGAAGCTTTTCTTCGTGCGTACCGCGGGCTCGGGCAGTGGCGCAAGGATGCGGTCTTTTCCACCTGGCTCTTCGCGCTGGCGACCAACCTCTATCGTTCGGAGCTGCGCCGCATTCCGGTGCGAATGGTGTCGGTGCCGCTCGACGACATTGCCGAACCCGCGGACGCGCGCGCCTCGGACGGAGGCCTCGAAGACCATGACCGGGATTCGGCGGTGCGACGCGCTGTACTTGCCTTGCCGGCGAAGTATCGCGAGGCCTTGACCCTTTTTTATTTTCACGACATGGACGTCACCACGGCGGCGCGGAGCCTCGGCTTGCCCGAGGGCACGGTCAAGGCGAGATTGTCTCGCGGGCGTGAAATCCTGCGCAGTAAACTTCCGCAACGGTTGGCTGTGCCGCGCCTGAAGGAGGCTTGATGATTAAGGATGAGGAGATCGATCGCGTTCTTTCGCTGAAGGATGAAATCCTCCCATCGTCGGGCTTCGCCGCCTCCGTCATGGAAGCGGTGCGGCGCGAGGCTGCAGCACCGCCGCCGATTCCGTTCCCCTGGAAGCGCGCTCTGCCCGGCTTGGTGGTCGCGGGCTTTGCACTGGCTCTGGTTCTGGTTGCGGGAGTTGTGGCCATCACGCAGAGAGCCTCCACCACCCCGCAGTTTTCCGCGCCCTTGCCGTTTGTGATGCCGCCCATCTTCCATGGGGGCATAGAGTCGGCGGCGATGTGGACGGCGCTGGCGCTGCTGGTGGCATTTGTGTCGGTGAAATTCTCGATGCGCCTGGCTTCCGGCAGGGGATGAAGCTCGCTGGTGGAGTGCCGGGCATCCCCGCCCGGCAGCAAACTGCTGGACAGGCGAGACGCCTGTCCCTCCACTAACTTACTCACATAACACGCTCGTTCTGTGAATGCTTCTAGCGCGGACCCGGCCGCCCCGTCCTGCTAAACTCATTTGGAGAACTGCCCACTCCCGCAATCCCAGGAACGGCGGTGAGACGCGCGAGCCTATGAACATCACCGAGGCCATCAAGATTGCGTTCCTGTCGTTGTGGGCGAACAAACTGCGCTCTGCGCTCACGTTGCTAGGGGTGGTGATCGGAGTTGCCGCCGTGATTGCCGTGGTCACGTTCGTCAACGGCATCAATGGCTACGTGGCGACGAAGATTTTCAATCTGGGAGCCGATGTTTTCCTCGTCTTCAAGGTTTCACCCGCCGTCACTAACATCGATAAATTCCTCGAGGGCGAAAAACGCAAGGACCTCACCATGGAGGACTACGAAGCCGTCCTCGAAGCCTGCAAGCATTGTGAATGGGTGGGCGCCTCGCTGCGCAACGATAGCGGACACGTCAAGTATGGCGAGCAGTCCATCAGCGATACCACCGTCCGCGGGATGACGCCCTCCATGGTGCCGATTCTCGACATCGACCTCACCGCCGGGCGCATGATCAACGATATCGATGTGAGGAACAACTCCGCTGTCGTCGTGGTGGGGCCGGACATCGTGGATAACCTGATGCCCGGCATGGATCCCATTAACAAGGAGATCCGTATCGACGGCTGGGTCTATCGCGTGGTGGGCGTCGGCAAACGCAAAGGTAAGACGCTGGGCCAGAGCATGGATAACTATGCGCTCATGCCGATCACCGCGTTTCAGAAACAGAATGGTACCCACGAAAGTGTCCGCATTTCGGGCAAGGCTGCAGCGAGCGGCGCCGGATTCGAAGAAGCGATGGACGAAACGCGCGCCGTACTGCGCGCCCGCCGCCACGTCCACCCCGGCGACGAAGACAATTTCGACATTGAGACCAACGACAGCCTGCTGAGTATCTGGTCGAATTTCAGCGGTACGTTCTTTTACGCCATGATCGGAATCGCCGCCATCTCGCTGGTGGTGGGCGGCATCGTGATCATGAACATCATGCTGGTTTCGGTGACGGAGCGGACGCGGGAGATCGGCATCCGCAAGGCCATGGGCGCGCGCCGAAGCGACATCCTGCTGCAGTTTCTGATCGAGTCCGTCACCTTGGCCCTGCTCGGCGGCGCGATCGGCGTGCTGTTCGGCATTGTGTTCGCCAAGGGCGTCACGCTCGCCATCGGCATGCCCTCAAGCATCAAACTCTGGGCAATCGTGGCGGGAGTGTCGGTGGCGGCGAGCGTTGGTATTTTTTTTGGCGTGTATCCCGCGCGCCGCGCCGCTGTATTGGACCCAATCGCGGCGCTGCGATTTGAGACGTGAAGAAGTAGGTTTTCTCGGCGCACTCCGCGTCTCGGCGGTGAAAAAGTTGTGAGGGCAATGCAATTCAAAGGCGAACTCGGCGAAGGCCTGAACATGGCGGTGGACACGATCCGCAGCAACAAAATGCGATCGTCGCTGACCGTGCTTGGCATTGTGATTGGGGTGGCCGTCGTTATCGGAATTTCGTCGATTGTGCGCGGGCTGAACGACAACGTCAGCCAGGTCATCAGCAGCCTGGGTTCAAATATCATTTTTGCGTTCCACATGGAGCCCTTCAGCTTCGGACGTCCGACAGAAGAGATGCGCACCCGCAAGGAACTGACCTATGACGATGCCATGGCGATGCAGGATCTGCCGCACGTGAAAGCGGTCACCGCCGGCGTGCAGTATGTCCATCCGGAATTTGGCACTGGAACCTACGCCGTCAAATACAAAGACCGCAAGGCCAAACAAACCATCCTGGAAGGCGACACCAGTTCCTACAAAGATGTCATTGACGTTGCCCTCGACTCCGGCCGCTGGTTCAGCGATATCGATGAAGAGCGCCGCGCTTCCGTCATTATCATCGGCCACGATACCGCGGCAGAACTTTTCCCGAGTGAGCAGCCGATGGGCAAAGAACTGGACATTGAGGGGCAGTTGTTTACCGTGATCGGCGTCTTGAAAATCAGCAAGAGTGTGTTCGGCGGAGGAAAGAATCCCAATGACAACATCGTTTACTTTCCGCTGAGCACGTTCCGAAAGTTGCACCCAGAGCTGAAGCAGTACTGGATCAGCGTCAAGGCCACGTCGCACGCCGATATGCCCAAAGCCATCGACGAAATGCGCGAGTTGCTGCGCCGCCGCCGCAAGGTTCCGGCCGAAAAACCGGATAACTTCGCCATCTTCACCCAAGATTCGATTTCCGACGTGTGGAATCAGATCACGAGCATGATCTTCATCTTCATGTTTGCGGTCTCGAGTGTGGGCTTGATCGTGGGTGGCGTGGGCGTGATGAACATCATGCTGGTTTCAGTGACCGAGCGCACGCGTGAAATCGGAGTGCGCAAAGCCATGGGCGCCCGCAAGCGCGACATTCTCGTGCAATTCACGCTTGAGGCCGTGATGCTTACGGCGGTGGGCGGAGTGATCGGGCTCTTGCTGGGCGCCCTCATTACTGCGATCATTCCGATTGCGTTTCCATCGCTTCCGGCCACCATGTCGGTGGACTGGTCGATCTTCGCCTTTGCCGCCTCGGCCGCGGTGGGACTGATCTTTGGCATCTATCCCGCGTGGAAGGCGGCCAACCTCGATCCGATCGAGTCGCTGCGCTACGAGTAACATGCTACTCATGCCGCCACTGACAGCAAGAGTCTTACTCGAAGCTGTGGCTGCGATTGGAACTACCTGCAGCTTGTTTTTCTATTTTCTCTCCGCGCTCTCGCTGGCGAGTTTCCTCGGCGACAAGCGCAAGAAACTGAAGCAGGTTTTGCTGCTGGAAAGCCGGCTCCCTCCGGTTTCTATCCTCAAGCCGTTGAAAGGTGTCGATCCCGAGATATGGGAGAGCTTTTGCAGTCACTGCGAACAGGACTATCCCGAATTTCAATTGGTCTTCGGGGTCAGCGATCCCGGCGATCCTGCCATCGAGGTGGTGCGCAAGCTTCAGGCAAAATATCCGAACCTTCCGATTGAGCTGATGGTGTGCGATCGCGTTCTGGGAGCAAATATCAAAGTCAGCAATCTAGTGCAGATGCTGCCCAGGGCACGTCACGAACTACTGCTGGTGAATGACAGCGACATCCGCGTTCCTTCGGATTATTTGCGGAAGGCGATCGCGCCGCTCGCCGACGCTGCTGTGGGACTGGCGACCTGCCTGTATCGCGGCGTTGCTGGCCCGACTCTCGGCTCGCGCCTCGAAGCATTGGGCATCAGCACCGATTTTGTGCCTGGGGTTCTGAGCGCGAGGTTTCTCGAAAAGGGATTGCACTTCGGATTGGGCTCTACGCTGGCGTTTCGCCGCCGCGACCTCGAAGCCATCGGCGGCTTCGAAACATTACTCGACTATCTGGCCGACGACTATGAACTCGGACGACGCATCGCTACGACCGGAAAGCGTGTCGAGCTCAGCGCCACGAACGTCGTCACATTTTTGCCGGCCTACACACTGGGGCAGTTTTTCCGCCATCAACTGCGATGGTCGCGGACTATTCGGGATGCTCGCCGTTGGGGATACGCCGGACTGCTGTTCACCTTCGGCCTGCCGTGGGCATTGCTGACGCTGCTAGCGGCCCAGGGGGCTGCGTGGGCGTGGGCACTATTTGCGCTTACGTTCGCCGCGCGACTGGGCGTGGGGCTTGTCGCTGCGGTAGGCGTGCTCCACGACCGCCAGATGTTCCGCAACATTTTCTTGCTGCCGCTGCGAGACCTGATTGCGCCGTTCGTGTGGGCCGCAGGTTTTATGGGTAACCGCATCCACTGGCGAGGCGATGTCTTCGATCTGAAAGACGGACGCCTGACTATCGTGAAGCCGACGCCATTGGCTGGTTGGAAAAAATAGTCTTGCCTCCGCGGCGCGCGACTACGTAGCTCGTCAATCCGCGCAACGCCGCCGGATCTTCCTGATCGGTCCAGAAGAAAACGCGCTGTGGGCCATTCCACATTTCGAGGAACGACGCCTGCGTCTCGAAAACCCGCGGCGCGTCCGGAAAGTGCGTGCCGTACCACATGTTTCCGCCCGGCGCGTGCAGACTGTGCAGCGGCAGCCCGGTGTAGAAGTTCAGCGTGGACGCGTTTTCATACAGCCCACCGACAACGATCTGATCACCCGGACGGTACTGCTCGCGAATCGCCATCGCCAGATCTTTCGACGAGAGAATCGGAGAGAAGATGCCGAACGCAATGCGCACACACGCGAGCACCACCACCATCATCGCCGCCAGGGCAATATTCCCCGCTCCCGCCTGCGCGCGACGCCGCAGAATCCAGTTGGCGAGCGTTCCCAGCAGAAACGCGAGCGAGAATCCGAACAGCGGCACGCGGAATGCTCCCATCGCCTGCGGGGTTAAATCCAGAAAGTGCCCAAACGAGAGCGCGTAGTCCTGCGGATTTTTTCGCAGCAGATCCGACAGATCGGTGCCCGGAGCCGGCGCCTTCGAAAACAAGAGCAAGGCAAAGCCAACCACAGCGATGATGACTCCGACTGCCAGCAACACCGCCGACGAAATCCGCCCGTTGCGCCGTTCGCGACTATCCGCAGTAGATGCTCTCTCTCGTTGCAGCCATCCACCGACCAGCAAGGCCATCCCCGGAATCGCCGGAATCGTGTAGTATTCCTGGCGCGTCGAGAGGCTGAAGAAGCCCACGATTACCACGTTCCACAAGAAAAATAGAAGATATGCTCGCTGGCGGCGCGTCATTTGCGCGCGGAAGTCGCGCCACCGCCGCGGCACTTCTTGCAGCGACTGCGGAAGAAACGCGGTCCAGGGAATCAGCCACAAAACCAGCAACGCCCAGAACAGCAGCAGCGGAACCGTGTCGTAGTCGCGCGGCACGCGCTTGTTCAGGAAGCGCAAAATGTGCTCATTGACGAAGTAGAACCAGAGAAACCCGCGGACCCGGCCCTGCGCCGGATTGCGCAGCGCGGCCAGAATGTGCCACGGCGCAGCGATCGCGAAAAACACCAGCGTGATCGAGGGCAAACGCAGCTTCAGCAAGTGCCGCAAATTTCCGGTCAGCAGCAGATAAAGCCCGATCGCTCCCGCTGGAAACACCAGTCCGATCAGTCCCTTGGTGAGCACGTTGAGCGCGCATACGGCGGCTAATCCCCAACAGATCCAGCGCGCGGGCTTCTGTTGTTCCAGCGACACCAGAAAAAGCCAGAACGTCAGCGTCAGCCACAGACCGACGGCCACATCCGGAATCAGAAAGCGCGTAAAGAGAAACGGTCCGAGCGCGGTCGCGAGCACCAGCCCGGAATCGAATCCGCCTTCGCTGCCCAAGGCCCAGCGTCCCAACCCGTACGTGGAGAGAATCATGGCCAGCACGATCAGCATGAGCGGAAAGCGCGTGCTCCACTCGCTGACGCCGAACAACGTGTAGCTCGCAGCCACGCTCCAATACATCAGCGGAGCTTTTTCCAGGTAGCGAATGCCGTTGACGTAGAGCGTGACCCAGTCGTGCCGCTGCAGCATTTCGCGCGCCGCCTCGGCGTGCACCGTGTCGGCATCGTCGAGCAAGGCAGGCCGGGAGAGTCCGGCCATGTAGATGACGGCCCACAACGCAATCAATACCAGCAGGGAAATGCGCCAGTCCGCGATTAGCCGGTTCGGACGGGTCGTTGTCGGGTGGGTCGCTGTGGGATGGATCGTTGTCGGATGGATCGTGCTCTTAATGGTTGGCGAATCGGGATTGGGCGTAGCGCCGGAATTCATCGCGGAATTCTTCATTATACGGGAGGAAGAACGGCCTCAGTCCGCGGCGGCGCCGCGGGAAACACGGGCGTCCGCCACTTCGCGGTAGATCTCAAGGATTCTCGACACCGACGCAGTCCAGGAGAAGCGCTGCGCTTGTTCGTAACCGCGTTGTTTCATGCGCTCGCGCAAGGCCGGATCAAGCAGCGCGCGCTGCAAACCTCGCCGGATCTCAAACACGTTTTCCGGATTCACCAGCAACGCCGCGTTCCCGACAACTTCCGGCAGGCTCGAAGTGTTCGAAGCGACCACCGGAGTTCCGTGGGCCATGGCTTCGAGTGGCGGCAATCCAAATCCTTCGTAGAGCGATGGAAACACAAAAATCTTGGCGACATCATAAAAAATGCGCAGCACTTCGATGGGCACGAAACCGAGGAAACGCACGTCGTTCTGCACACCGCTGCGCACCACAGTGCGCCGTAGGCGCGGATGGCTCGAAAGATCGTCCCCGATAATGATGAGCTTGAGGTCCGGGAACTGCTGCTCTTTCTGCAATTCGCTCTTCAGCGCCGAAAACGCTTCGATGATGCGCACTACATTCTTGTGCGGCCGAATCGCGCCCGCATACAGGATGAACGGATAGTTCACCAGGTAGCGTTGGGCAATCAGTTCGCGATCGGCTGCGGTGGCATGGCCGTGCAGAAAACGCTCGTCAATCGCGTTGTAGACCACCTCGATGCGCGCGTCCGGAATGGCGAACAGCTTTTCGATTTCGTTCCTGGTGAATTGAGACACGGCGATCACCCGCGCCGCCCTGCGCAACACGCGCCGCGTCAGGTAAAAGTGCAGGCTGCGCCGCAAACTGGAAAGGTCGCGCGATCCATACATGTGCTCCGACAGGTCGTGCACGGTTAAAACATACGGACAGCTCAGCCCGCACGGAATCCAGAACAGGTGCGGGACGTGAACCAGGTCGCAACCGAGGCGCCGCACGATGGCCCGGAAATCGAGGGTCCCTTTGAGCGTGTTATCGCCGCCGTCGAGCGTCACGGCGTGGAAGTTCGGCGGCAGCGAGCCACACTCCGCGACCTTGTCCGGCGATCCGATGAGGAAATACTTGCTGTCGCGGTCCAGGCGCGCCAGCGTGCGGACCACATTCCGAATGTAGGTGCCAATCCCGAATTCCGTCATGCGACGGATGTCGATGGCTACTTTCACAACCTGAATTTAACCACAGGGGGCAGGGAGGGCGCAGGGAATTCGCCAGACCTTTGTGGCCAGACCTTTGTCGCCCGACCCTGGCCGGGAGAGACAAAAAAGCGGCCCCTTTCGGGGCCGCCCTTTTCAAAGAGGCTAAGTGGCGGGAAGCAGAGGAAAACTAGTTTGGCGGCCGCTCCGGGAACAGGAACGGACAGAGTGAGATGTCGAGAACATCGAGAGTGAAGTTGTTCAAACGGTTGCGGCCTCTTTCGTACCGTGGGAGTAAGCATTTGCGGAACCAAAATCGTAACTGGGTTAGAGGGGGGCGTGCCATTTTGGGAACCTGTTCAAAATCAGGATTTTAGGGTAAATCACTTAGGGAAAGACATGGTGGCGGATCACACGGCAATGTGGGGCTGGCTGCACAAAGCTGCACATTGATAGAAGTCAAGGTGTAAGCGGGGCAAGCCCGGTCGCGACGCAACGTACTTTCCCCCAAACAAAGCCCCCTCGAAAGGGGGCTTGGGACAAGGATCGGCACGGGATTTTAGCTGTCGCCGGCTACGGTGCGCACCTTCCCGGGCAGGAAATGGTAGGGCGGCCAGGGACCGGTCACAACCATCTGGCAGTCCTTGAGTTGTTTGGCGGCGGTGTTGTAACGGTTCTGATATTTTTCGATCGACTTGGTATCGATGAGGTGAGCGATATCGAGCAGCATTCCGTCGGCGTCGACCCGCTTACAGCTGATTTCTTCCTCGAGGGGGTTGAAGAGTTTGTGCACCTGGACGGAAAGGGCGCGGGCTTTGGTCTGGCGTTCGCGCTCGCGGGATGCCTTCTCGCGAAGCTTGATAAGGTATTCGCGGCCGACGGTATCGGGCAGGACAATCTCTTCCAGATCGCGGAGAGATCCGTCGCGGACCATCAGCTTAATACGCATTTCGGACTTGCCGCGAAGGCGGGCCACGCTCTCACAGAAAGTGCGGCGGTTGGAACGAACCGCCTGGCGAATGGCATCTTCGGTGTCGAAAATCGTACCGAAGCGGAAGGGTAAGACGGTGGCGGTTCGGAAGCTCCGGCTGACCACGCGGGCATGCTCGAGAACCGACTTTTCGTCGAGTTTGGAGGTTGCGCGGTCATATTCACTGACGATAACCGCGAATTCTCCACTGGGGTAGCTCATGACGGGAGCGGAGTTCACACCCTGAATTCCATCGAGAAGGAAGGGACGGCGGGCGCGAACACCGTTGGCGAGGGTCGGGTGTTCCGTGAGGCAGTACGCGTACCACGACATGCATTCTCTCCGAATTGCACCGGGGCTTGGGCACCCCTTTAGATTGTTGAACTAGGGCTGCGTTTCTACCTGGAAGTTGTCTGTTTTTTGGAACAAGATGAACGCGAAAAGCTGCGTCCAAGGCTTATATTACTTCGGTTCCGTCTTATTTGCAACCTTTCTTACGATAAGTGCATCGCCGATTCGTCTCAATTTGCTACAAGGGCGGTCTTGGCGCGCTAGCAAAGGGGCTTGCGCTGCACCGAGCGCGTCCCAGTGTTTCCGCGAGTGACAACTTGTGCTCATACAAGCTGCGGAAAAATTCGTCGAGAGAGCAAAAAGCTCACCTCAGGCGCTGAAGCGCGGACACATTTTCAACGATTTACGGCACGAGTAAACTCGTGCCCTTCCCCAGAATCTGCTTGCATGAGAGTTTTTCCGCAGCCTGTATAGCCCTTTCCGCTCGCCTGTTCTCGATTTCGGCTGGTTAGCGCGGGTTCAGATTACATATTGCCGCTTTCGCTGGCGGTTTTGGCGAGGACGATTCCGCATTTGTGGCGCGGGCTGATAACAGGCGTGGATGGTTCCGGGCGGAAGGTCTTCGCCGCTGCGCTTGCCGTCTTCGTTGGTTTGGGTTGAGGCGTTGACTGGGCCAGTTACTTGATTGCCATTTGCGGGTTGCGCGCTTGCTGGTGTTCCGCGGGCGATCTCGTCGTCACGGACAGCCATGTGAGTTTCCGATTCCGAATCCGTTTCGAGATCAATGACAACCTGCTCCGGTTGCGGCTTTTCGAGTTCCATGCGCTTGAGATTCGAAGAGGCGATCTGGAGCGCGTAGAGCAGGAGGCTGGCGGTTTTCCGTTCGAGTCTTTTTTGCAGGACCATCTGCACGACCTGGCGAAGGACGGTCTGAATGGAGTGCGCGTCTTCGAAATAGGGCAAGGTGATTTGGCCGGTTGCGTAGGGTCCGTCGAAGTAACATTCGACGGGCAGGGGACGATCCTGTTGATGATAGAAACAGAAATCCTTGTGGCGGAGAGCGGGCGAGCCGCATTGGGTTCCGTTGACCTTGATGTGGCGGCAACGAGGTGCTGCAAAGGATGACATAGTTACTCCTGGGTTATTGGCTGCGATCTGTTGGCTGGCTGGGCCCAGGTTAGCGCCCAAAGAGCGGGCGCGAACCTGGGGCACCGCCGAGGTTAGTAAGGGGTACCCCCCTGTGGGTCGGTATATTAGAATCATCGACTTAGCTTCAGGCTTTGCGGCAAAGTCTTGAAAGGAAGATAGTTATAGGTAAAGTCTTGATTCTGCATGGGTTGGTGGAGATTACATCCTTCCCTGCCGGATAGGTCACGGCTGGCGCGGAGTTATCAGTGGATAGGCCGCGCATATCTTGTGTGTTTTGCTTTTACTTCTATTATACGGTGGGTTGTCAAGTGTTATTAGCAGAAAAAAGTCAAAGGACCCGCCCAAGCGGAGCTTCCACCCCATCACGCGAAAACCGCGCGTGATGGGGACCCCGGCTTGGACGGGACACCCTCCAGAGTCGACTAGACGCGCGATAGGCAGGGGCACCCGCCACTATTGCAGTTTCGCGTACTCGGCTTTGGCTTGTTTCAGGATGGGGATGTCGGGGTCGGCGTCTTTCCAGACCGCAAAGAAGTCCTCATACGCTCGGCGGGCGGCAGCGGTGTCTCCGGCCTGTCCGTGAGCGCGCGCGAGCCAGACGTAGGTGATCGGCCAGAAGGGACCAAGCTCGATAGCATTTGGTATGCCAAGCGCAGTCACGGTGCGGTGGTCGATGATCTTCTGAAACTCAGCCGCAGCCGCGGCTGCTTGCCCCTGCGCCAGCAGCGCGCGGCCGCGAACCGAGCTGACGAACAAGTCGTACTCGGCTGGAGGGAGGGGCAGATTGCGTAGCATGTCCTCAGTGTCCTCGGCCTTGTAGACGACGCCCATCCCGCCGCCGCCCAGCTTCTCCACAATGCGGTAGTGCGAGATGGTCTGGCCGATCATGGTTTGGCCGATTATGGGTTTGGCCGATTGACGAAGAAACTCGCTCTGTACGCGATCATACTAGGAGGGCAAGTTGCGGAGTGTCAATTTGTGAATGGCCTCAATCTTTCGGCTGCTTTTGGGCGGCGGCGCGGTCTTGTAAAGCGATGGTGACCGCGCGCAGCATATCTCCGGCGGGAGCGGGCTTGCCGGTCCAGATCTCAAACTGGCGGGCGGCCTGTTGCACAAACATTTCGACTCCGGGGATGACAGCGATGCCCTTGGCGCGCGCCACTTGCAGCAGGTGGGTTTCGACTGGATCGTAGACCATGTCGAAAACGACGCGGGCCTGAATCTCCTGGTCTTTAAGCGGACAATCGAGCGTGTTGCCCATGCCAACCGGAGTGGCGTTGATGATGACGTCGAAGGCGACCTTGCGGAGGTCGGCGCGTTTGATGGTGTGGGCCTTGGCCTGGCGAGCGAGTTTCTGAGCTTTGGCGGAAGTGCGATTCAGTATCCAGACTTCAGCACCGCGCTCCTTGAGACCGAAGACGGCAGCGCGGGCTGCGCCGCCGGCGCCGAGCACGAGCACTTTGGCGTTCTCGATGGAGAGGCGCTGCTCGAGGGGACGAACCACGCCGGCGGCATCGGTATTGAAACCGTAGAGCTTGCCCTCCTGCCCGCGGACGACGGTATTGCAGGCGCCAATCTTGCTGGTGTGCGCGTCGGTGTTGTCGAGATAGGGAAGGATGGCCTGCTTGTAGGGCATGGTTATGCTGAGGCCGTGGAGGGGAATCTCGCGCACGCAGTGGATCAGATCCTTGAGCGTTTTGGCGTGGAGAGGAAGATAAACGCCGTTCACGTTCTCGCGGCGCAGCGCCGTGTTCATGATGACGGGCGAGAGCGACTGTTCGATGGGATTGCCGGCGACTCCATAGACGCGAGTGGCGGTGTCGACTTGATCGATGCGGTAGATGCTGCGCAGGTCCCGGGCAGTGACCTGACC
>Ga0182014_10006123_pt1 | contig 13104 bp, 13 predicted proteins | sample 612S2DmetaG_FD_120489 | JGI IMG/M metagenome (GOLD analysis project Ga0182014, IMG submission 120489) | Permafrost microbial communities from Stordalen Mire, Sweden - 612S2D metaG | ecosystem: Environmental > Terrestrial > Soil > Wetlands > Permafrost | place: Sweden: Stordalen | collected... | reverse complement strand
GCCTGCGACCAGGTGGAGTGCTTTTGAGGAGTAGTCCGTAGGCCATTGGCCCGGCTGGCGCACTTTCGTACCCAATGTTCAAGTCGATTGCCTATTGAGCGGTCCTAAACGTGGAGTATGCTCACGCCATAAGCCCCGTAAAAGGAGATTACAAGAAAGTCATGAAAGCCAAGCTGCGCCTCGGAAGCTCTATCCTCTCTCTTGTTGCCATGCCGGTTCTCTTCACTCTTCCCGCGTGGGGCGCTGCGACGCCAGCTATTGTTAGCACTGTTATTAACGCATCGGTTACTCAGATCACCATCAATGGAAGTAACTTTGAGCCCGCGGCGAAAGCTCCGGCCGTGACATTGAACAGCGCGTCGCTGGTTCTGGTTTCATTTACAAATCAAACTGTGGTGGCAAAGCTGCCCTCCGGCCTGGCGGCCGGGGACTATCTTCTGACGCTTACAAACAGCAGCAGCCTGAGCATCACTTTCACAGTTGCCATTGGCGCTGTGGGTCCGGCCGGACCGCAGGGGCCGGCCGGGGCCGCCGGTGCTGCTGGGGCAGCGGGAGCCAAGGGGGCTACAGGGGCTCAGGGACCTGCCGGAACTGCCGGAGGGACGGGGGCCAAAGGAGCTACGGGAGCTACCGGGGCTACTGGACCTGCGGGGGCGACTGGAGCTGCAGGAGCGGCAGGAGCCAAGGGCGCTACAGGGGCCACCGGAGCTGCCGGGGCGACCGGGGCAACAGGAGCGCAAGGGCCTGCTGGAGCCGCCGGAGCAGCAGGCGCAAAAGGAGCTACGGGAGCTACCGGTGCGACTGGACCTGCGGGGGCGACTGGAGCTGCGGGAGCGGCAGGGGCCACTGGGGCTACCGGGGCAACAGGAGCACAAGGGCCCGCCGGGACTGCCGGAGCGGCGGGAACCAAAGGAGCTACTGGAGCCACTGGCGCAACAGGCGCGCAAGGGCCTGCCGGAGCGATGGGGGCGACGGGTCCGGAGGGGCCGACGGGACCACAGGGGCCAGCCGGGACTGGGGGCTCAATGCAGATTTACACTGCCTCCATCATCTTTCAGGACTCCGGTGAAACGTGCCCCCCCGTGTCTTTGACCGCTACAAATGCCCTTTGTGGCCACAGCGTTAACAACACGCCATTTACCATTGTCCCAGCGGCGTGTACGGTCAAGGCAATTTACGCGGCACTCACACCGTATTATTATGATGAGCCAAGCGATCCCCACGCTACTTCCATCTCCTTTACGCTATGGAAAAATTCGACAGAGACGGAGTTTGCGGCATGCCAGGTTACCTCTGCAACTCCAGAAGCTTGCACCCTTCCGACTAGCTCGATCGCTGTATCGGCGGGAGACACGCTCAGCTACCTACCTGTTACTACTGGGGTTGACAATAGCGCTGGAGTTCTCAACGCGACCCTGGTTTGCCAGTAGACCGATGACGGGGCGTCCTGGATCCCGCATTTGAGGTCTGGGACGCCTCAATTTCGGCTTCCGCTTCCCATTCGCGCTAAAATAGAAGCAGCAGTATGAACCTGCATCAGCCCATCCCGGCCCTCCTCTAGCGGCGCCCGCCGCCCATACTCGTTTTCCGCCTATTTTCATTCCCAATTCCCATTTGCAGAATCCGCCCCGCAGAGGGGCCGTGGAGCATTCCCGTGATTGATCGTTTGGAACAGATGGAACAGCGCTACGAGGAGCTTTCCGCCCAGCTCTCGTTGCCGGAGATTGTCAACGACCGCGAAAAGTATCAGCAGGCGGGCAAGGCGCTCAGCGACCTGGAGACGCCGGTGCTGAAGTTTCGCGAGTTGAAGCAGGTGCGCCAGGGGCTGGCCGAGGCCCGCGCCATGCTGTCGGAGAGCGACCCCGAGTTGAGGGCCATGGCCGAGGACGAGATTGCCTCGCTCGAGCCGCGCGAGCCGGCTCTGGAAGAAGAGATCAAGGTTCTGCTGCTGCCCAAGGACCCCAATGACGAGAAGAACGTGATTCTCGAAATCAGGGCCGGGACGGGCGGCGACGAGGCCTCGCTGTTTGCCGCCGAGGTTTTCCGCATGTATCAGCGCTTTGCCGAGCAGCACCACTGGAAGATCGAGTTGCTGTCGATGTCCGAGTCCGGGGTGGGCGGGTTCAAGGAAGTGATCGCCATCATCGAGGGCGAGCGGGTGTACTCGCAGATGAAGTGGGAGAGCGGGGTGCACCGGGTGCAGCGGGTTCCGGCGACGGAGACGCAGGGGCGGGTGCATACCTCGGCCATCACCGTGGCCGTGCTGCCAGAGGCCGAGGACGTGGACGTGAAGATCGAGGCCAAGGACATCCGCATCGACACGTTCTGCTCTTCGGGGCCCGGCGGGCAGTCGGTGAACACGACGTATTCGGCGGTGAGGATTACCCATTTGCCGACGAATACGGTGGTGAGTTGCCAGGACGAGAAGTCGCAGATCAAGAATCGTGAAAAGGGCATGCGCGTGCTGCGTTCGCGGCTCTATGAACAGGAAATGGACCGGCAGAACGCGGAGTTGGCCAAGGAGCGGAAGCAGCAGGTGGGCACCGGGGACCGCAGCGAGAAGATCCGCACCTACAACTTCCCGCAGAACCGGCTGACGGACCACCGCATCGGGCTGACTCTGCATCAACTGGACCTAGTGATGGAAGGGCGGCTGCAACCGATTGTGGATGCGCTCATCACGCACTACCAGGCCGAGCAGTTGAAGGCCGACACCAGCGTAGCGGCCTGATGACGCTGAAGGAATGGCTGAGAAAGGGCGAGGCGCATCTACTCGCCGGACCGCATCCGGAGCGGGCCCGCCGCGACGCTGAAACCCTGCTGCTCGCGACTATTCGCCGGGAACGCGCGGCCCTGTTGGCGCGCTGGAGCGAGAAGCTAGACGGCGAGGAGGCGCGCGGCTACCTGGAGCTGATCGAGCGACGCCTGAGCGGTGAGCCCATCCAGTACATTCTGGGCGAGCAGGAGTTCTACGGGCTGAGGTTCCGGGTGACGCGCGACGTGCTGATTCCGCGCCCGGAGACCGAGCACCTGGTGGAGAAGGCGATCGCACTGGCGGCGCGGTATGCTGCTCCGCGCATTGTGGATGTGGGCACCGGCTCGGGCGCCATCGCCGTCACGCTGGCTCACGAACTGCCACGGGCCACGGTGACGGCCATTGACCTTTCCGCTCCGGCTTTAGCCATCGCTCAAGAAAACGCACGGCGCAACGAAGTGGACGTGCGCTTTCTGCGCGGCGATCTGCTGGCCCCGGTGGCGGAGGCTGGTTTCGACATCGTGGTTTCGAATCCGCCTTATGTGGCCAGCGGAGACCGCACTACGCTGGCCGTCGAGGTGCGCGAGTACGAGCCCGCGCTGGCGCTGTTTGCCGGCGACGACGGCCTGGATGTTTATCGCCGGCTGATTCCCGCCGCCTTCCGTGCGCTCACGCCGGGCGGAGTGCTGGGGCTCGAAATCGGCTATGGGCAGGCGGCGGCGATTGAAGCGCTGCTGGCGGACGCGGGATTTACGGAGATTGAATTCACTCCCGACCTGCAAGGCATCGCCAGAGTGGCCTGCGGCTTGAGAGCCTGACGTCTCCAAATCGCGGAAACCCACGACAGCTGGCTCGCGAGCGATACAATTCGAGGGGTCGGTTCTGAACTGGGGAGATTCCTATTTTCAAAGAACGATTTGAACTTTCAAGACTCAGCTTTCCTCCGGTTTGCGTGCGCTGCGGGGCAGAGGACGCAACTCGAGAGACCCGATTGATTCTCCCGTATCGTGCATGGTGGCGACGCAATCCCATCGTAAAGTCGCCGGTCTGCATGAAATGCCTCATTGCCCTCTGGTCGGAGGAAAAGACCTCCTCAATTCTCGTGGTTGCGGGTGCATGGGCAGGTGTGTTCTACCTGTCTCCATGGATTGCCTCATGGGTGGTTCTTCCTCTGATCAGCCTGTTGCACGACCCGCCAGAATGGGCGACTCCTCGAATGATTTCCGAGGTTATTGTTTATTCGACCTTCATAGCGCTCTTCTTTGCTTTGGCTAGTCTTCGGGATCGTTTCCTGCGGCGCGACCATCTGAAAATCAAGATTACCGATTATGGCAGTGACTGGGCAGAGATTGAAAGCGACGATGCGGCCTACTTTGCCCAGTTGTCGCGGCACTCAGAGGTTTACTCGTGAACAAGCTTGGCCAATCGTTTTCGTTGTCTCTACCGGCAGCTGATCCAAAAAGACACTGAAGTGCACACCTGTCGCCTACAACCGGCTGGTCTTGTTCAGTTCGCGGTAGAAGCCGAGGTCCTTGGCGCAGAGGGTCTTGGTGATGTAGGCGATCTGTCCGTAGTGGAGGGCGAAGTGCTCGACCACGTGGTAGACGGCGTCGAGGCCGCGGACGTGGTGACCCTGGATTTCGCAGGGGGCAATCAGGTCTTCCACGGTGAGGCGGTCGAGGACTTTGGCGGCCTCGTCGAGTGTCGCGCCCAGGCGGTCGAGCAGTTGGGCGGCGGTGAGGCCCTCTTGCGCGCCGAACTCCGCGGGGCGGTGGCGGTGGTCTTCAAGGCGATTGAAGGACGCCACCAGCCACTGGCGCACATTGCCATTCAGGTGCAGGAGCAGATTCCCGATGCTGTTGCTCTCCGCGTTGGGACGCCACCAGACCTGCTCGTCGGTGAGCGATTCGACACAGGTGCGCAGGCGGGGCCAGGATTCAGCCAGCATTTGGTGGCGGGAACACTCAAGAAAGAGCGCGGTCAATTCGGAGTCATGGGTCGTCATGGGGAATGAATCTCCTTTTATCTGGGGATTACCCCGCGGCGGAATCGTTGAGCCGCGCGTGGTAGTTGAAGACCAGCAGGGTGAGGATGGCGAAGATCATGGCCAGAAGGGCGAGAGGCGCGCCGTAGGGATAGCCCGCGGTGAGCGCAAAGCGGATGAGGATGATGGAGACCACGAAGGCGGCGTTGCGGAATACATTCTCATATTGCCCGGAGACCACCAGCGACAGAATCAGGATGAGCACGTCGGTGAAGATCATGACCGTGAACAGGTCGTTGTAAAAGGTTGTTGCCGGCTCGATGCCGCCCTGGCCGGTTTGAAGCGCGTGGAAGACGGCAACGGCGAGGACGCCGAGGTTGTAGGCGGCCATGCCCAGGAGCAGCGCGGCGAGGCCGATGGCGACCACCTTTTTTTGCGCGACGAAGCGGGCGCGGCCTGGGGACGGCCCCGAAGCCTCGGTGGGGCGGGCGCGCCGCAGCGAGACGTGCTGAAAGACGGCCACCAGGAAGAACATCAGGAAGCCGGCCCACATATCGAGGAAGACCGGAAGGGCCTCCATGCTGAGGCGGTGCTGGACCATCAGGTCGCTGGCCGTGGCAATGTCTTTGAAGACGTCACGAATGAAGATCAGCGAGACGATCTCGAACTGGTTGGCGATGGAGCGGGTGGTGGAGGAGGGCAACGCCGCAATGAGGGTGAGCACCTCGTAGAAGAGGATGAAGTTGAAGGGGGTGGAGATGGCGGTGAGGTAATTCTGGCCGGCCTCGGCGATGAGCAGCGGCGGATGGGGCAGCGAGCGGGCGAGAAAGATGAGCGAGAGGTGAAGGACGAAGCCGGCAATGCTGAGCCGGATGACGAGGTGCTTCAGCGCGGTCTTGTTGGCCTCTGAAAAAATGAGGTCGTGCAGGGCGTCGAGCCGCAGCCACAGCCGGGCGAGCGCCCGGTGACGATTGCGGCCGAATTGGCTTTCTAAGTGCGGCATGATCTCGCGAGCTGCTGCGAGGTTAGAGTAACAGTCTTCGGGCTGCGCAAGGCATTTGAGCCTGTTTTTGGGGGGAAATGGATGCTGATTGCGGGGATCCGGAGGGGCGGCATAGAATTCCCCCTGAAAGCGTTTCCCCGAGGACTCTCCATGCGTATTCCCGCTTCGCTCACTTTCGCCGTTCTGGCATGCGCCTCTTTCGCCGCCGCCGCGCAAACGCCCGCCGCACCGCAGGCGCCGCAAGCGGCAGCACAAACCCCGCCCATGGGCTGGAACAGTTGGAATTACTTTGCCGACAAGGTGGACGACAAGGGCGTGCGCGCCGCCGCCGACCAGATGGTTTCGACGGGCATGAAGGACGCCGGCTACATTTACGTGAACATCGACGACACCTGGGAGGGCAAGCGCGACGCAAGCGGCGTTCTGCACACCAACTCAAAGTTTCCCGACATGAAGGCGCTGGCCGATTACGTTCACTCCAAAGGTCTGAAGATCGGCATCTACTCCGGGCCGGGGCCCAAGACCTGCGCCGGCTACGAGGGTTCGCTGGGCCACGAGGAGCAGGACGCCAAGCTCTACGCCGAGTGGGGCATCGACTATCTGAAGTACGACCTGTGCAGCTTCATCCCCGAAGTGATGGAGAAGCAGGCCCCCAACGACCACGCCGCGCAGATGCGCCTGATGACGGCCGCCTACGCCAAGATGGACAAGGCGCTGAAGTCCACCGGGCGGCCGATCGTCTACTCGCTCTGCCAGTATGGGTGGGACGCACCCTGGGAGTGGGCGCCCGCTCTCGGCGGCAACCTGTGGCGGACGACCGGCGACATCGATCCCACCTGGGACCGCATGTACGCCATCGTGAGCCAGCAGGAGGGCCTGGAAGCCTATGCCGGCCCCGGCCACTGGAACGACCCGGACATGCTGGAAGTGGGCAACGGAAAGCTCTCCATGGCTGAAAACAGGACCCACTTTTCGCTTTGGGCCATTCTGGCCGCGCCCTTGCTGGCCGGCAACGACCTGACCGCGATGAAGCCCGAGATCCATGCCATTTTGACCAACCGCGATGTCATCGCCATCGACCAGGACACGCTGGGCGAGCAGGGCGCGCGCATCTATTCGGACGGCGAGGTCGAGGTCTGGACCCGGCACCTGGCCGGCGGAGCGCTGGCTGTTGCGGTGGTGAACGTGGGAAGCGACCGCTACTCGACGCATCCCTTCCACCTGAACCTGGGCAAGCTGGGGCTGCACGGCGCTCAGGCGGGCAAAGACCTGTGGACCGGCAAGGCGGTCACGCTGACGGAGAATCAGCCGATTGAGCTGGCCAGCCACGATGTGCTGCTGGTGCGGATTGACGCGGCGAAATAGGGCTGTCTCGGTTCAGAACGAAATGAGCCGGGGCGCCCCGGAGCTGGCCTGAACTTGCTAGAGTGTCCGAGTTCTTAGAGCATGTTCCAAAATTGTGTAGACCCGAACTTTGTTGGTGATGGATTGTGAGTTTGTCCCCGTCAGGGTGGGGTTCGTGGTTTCCCAGGTCCCAAAAGCGCGACCTGGGGCACCCAGCTTCGCACGCACCCAGGTTCGCACGCACCCAGGTTCGCACGCTGTTGCTACTGCGCGCGGGCCAGGCAGACGGAAAACCAGCTCCGCGCGTCGGTCCAGGTTTCGACCGGCTTGAAACCGGCGTCGGCGAGCAGGGTCTCGGCCTGGCCGGGTTGGACCTTGTAGCTGTTCTCGGTGTGAATGGTCTCGCCTTCGGCGAAGTGGACCTCAAGATCGAGCGCATCGAGGCGCACAGTTTGGCTCGTCCGGCTGACCAGGTGCATCTCGATGCGGGATTGGGCCGCATTCCACCGGGCGCGATGGGCAAAAGCGTCCAGTGAGAAGTTTGCGCCCAGGTCGCGGTTGAGCCGGGCCAATAGATTGAGATTGAAGGCTGCGGTCACGCCGGCCGCGTCGTCGTAGGCCGCGAGAAGGATGGGGTCCGGCTTGACCAGGTCGACGCCGAGCAGCAGCGCATCGGCTGGCCGGAGCCCGGCACGCACCCGCCGGAGCAGCCGCACAGCCTCAGCCGGCTCAAAGTTGCCGATGCTGGAGCCGATGTAGAGCACCAGCCGCCGCTCGCCCGCGCCGGCCGGCTGGAGGGCCAGGCCATGGGTATAGTCGAGCACCTGGGGCGCGACCTCGACCCCTGGAATCTCCCGCTCGATGCGCTCCTTGGCGGCGGCCAGGGCGCTCGGTGAAACGTCCATCGGCTCGTAAACCACACTCTGCTGCCGCGCCACCGAGGCGGAGAGCAGGAGGCGCGTCTTGTCGGCCGAGCCCGCGCCGAGTTCCGCGATGCGCAGGCGGGCTGGCTGGATTCCCTCCGAGCTGGCCGCCTGGGCGATGATGTCGCCTGCATGGGCGGCGAGGATGGCGCGCTCGGTCCGCGTGAGGTAATACTCGGGCAACTCCGTAATCCGATCGAAGAGACGCGAGCCGACCTGGTCGTAGAAGAGCCACGGGGGCAGCGACTTGCGCCGGGCGGTGAGGCCTTCCCGGACCGCGGTGGCGACTTGCTCCTCAATTTGCGTGGGTGTGGGGGACAGAGCGGTCTCGGTCATAGGCTCCTGGGAAGAAACAAGAATGGAAGTTGAACAGAAAAGGTAGATGGGAAAGTGTGTGCGAGCCCACCCTAGCCGCAAAAACAAGAGCGCGGCGAGGGTGGGGCACCCGGAGTTTCATTCCCGTGGGTTGGCAGCGCCGGTGGAAGACTGAATGGCCCTAGCCTCCTGAATATGGATGCGGCTGGACGGGGAAAGGATTACGACCGGGCCAGCCGGATTCCGGAAAACTGCCAACGCGTCTCGGGGGAGAAGAAGTTGCGATAGGAGGGCCGGATGTGCGCCGCCGGGGTGACGCAGGAGCCGCCGCGGAGCACCATCTGACCGCTCATGAACTTGCCGTTGTACTCGCCCAGGGAGCCCGGAAGCGGCTTGAATCCGGGATAGCCGAGGTAGGCGCTGGCTGTCCACTCCCAGCAATCGCCGAAGAGCTGCTGAAGGGGCTGGGCTTGATTGGACTCCGGGGAATTGGGAGCCAGATTGGGCTCGGGGGCGGCTGCGGGCATCAGTCGGCCGGAATCCAGCAGGTTCCCCGTCGCGGCCTGGCCCTCGGCCGCGGTTTCCCACTCGAACTCGGTGGCCAGGCGCAGGCCCGCCCAGCGGGCGTAGGCGTCGGCCTCGAAAAAGCTGACATGGCTGACCGGGACGGCGGCCAGCACGGCCAGCGGCTGTTCACCGCGGAGGGTAAAGATCGTCCAGTTGCCGTCCGCTTGGGTCCAGTAGAGGGGGGCGCGCCAGCCGTTTTGTTCAACCGCATCCCAGCCAGCCGAGAGCCACAACTCCGGACGCCGGTAGCCGCCGTCGACGATGAAGGCAGCAAACTCGGCGCAGGTCACCAGGCGAGCGGCCAGCGAAAACGGCTCCAGCCAGACCTGGTGGCGGGGCAGTTCGTTGTCGAAGCAGAAGCCCTGGCCGGAGTAGCCGGTCTCGCGCAGGCCGCCCGCAAACTGCTGAAAACGCAGCGGACCCCTGCGGTGGGGCTGACCTTGGTCGATGGGGTTCGTGGTTTCCCTGGTCTCAGAATTGAGTCCTGAGGCACCCGGCCCCCTGCGGTGGGGCTGACCTTGGTGGTCGGGGTTCGTGGTTTCCCAGGTCTCAAAATCGAGACCTGGGGCACCCGGCTGATCCTGGTCGACGGGGTTTGTGGTTTCAGAACCATTCGGCTCCAGGTCGCCGGGGCGGTAAGCCGGGCGCAAGGGGTTGGTGAAGAAGGCGTGGAGGATGTCGGTGAGCAGCAGTTCCTGGTGCTGCTCTTCGTGGTTGACGCCCAGCTCGATTCGCTGGAGGGCTTCCGGGCCGGGGGTGGCGGCGAGGAGCCGCTCGATGGCCTCATCCACGTGCTCGCGGTAGGCGAGGATCTGGTCCAGCCCAGGGCGCGAAAATGAGGCCCGCAGGCGCTTCTCGGGGAAGGCGGCAAAGCTGCGGTAATAGCTGTTGAAGAGCCAGGGGAAATCCTCGTTGAAGAGGCGGTAGCCGGGCAGAAACCGGGTGAGGACAAAGGACTCGAAGAACCAGGCGGTGTGGGCCAGGTGCCACTTGGCCGGGGAGGCCTCGGGGCAGGACTGGACCATCATGTCCTCGGGGGTGAGCGGCGCGCACAGGACGAGGGTCTGGCGCCGCGCGGCGCGAAAACGTGCGGAAATGTCCAATTGGCTACAGGCAAAGGTTGCGCTCATGGTGTCTTCTTTCGCCGAGGCTTTCGAACTGGGTTTCGCCGGGGCTCTCGCACAGGGAAGAGTGTACCGTGAAACTTGCCGTCCGCCGGAGAGAATCGTTGCGGCGGCGCGGGCCAATCCGCTTGACGAATGGGCCTCGATTGGTGCTCTAATTCAAGCAGACGATGAGTCCAGTTTGTCGCCTCGCGTTCCTTCGACAGGAGGGAATATGTGTTGGCTCGATAAACACCGCTGGCTGCCGGCGTTGGCAATTCTCGCAGCCCTGGCAACCGAAGGCGCCGCCCTGGGGCAAGCGCCCGTCCCGGCCCCCGCAGTCCCATCGACCCCGCTCGCGACCGCCCCGCCGTCCGCGGCAGCGCCCGAATATCAGGGCGACTCGCTGATGGGCCACCAGCACTATCAGGCCGCCATTGCAGCCTACAGGAAGGCTCCCCAAAACTCCGCCGCCGTACAGAACAAGATGGGCATCGCCTACCAGATGATGTTCAACCTGGACGAGGCCTTGCACTGTTACCAGGCGTCTTTGCGGATCGATCCCAAGAATGGGCGGGTCTTCAACAATCTGGGGACGGTTTACGACTCGCTGAAGCAGTATGGCAATGCGGAGCGCATGTACCGCCGGGCGCTGAAACTGGAGCCGGATTCGGCGCTGATTCTGAAGAATCTGGGCTCTGACCTGCTGGCCCAGCACAAGTACAAGAAGGGGTGGGAGGCCTACAAGGCCGCCCTGGCCATGGACCCGGATATCTTTGCCAACAGCACCAGCCCACGGGTGGAGAATCCGGCCAGCGTGCAGGAGCGCGGGGCGATGAATTATTTCATGGCCAAGGGCTGCGTTCGCGCCGGGATGAATGATCGCGCCATCGACTATCTGCGCATGGCGCTGAACGAGGGATTCACCAGTCCCAAGAAGATCATTGCGGACGCGGAGTTCGCCGGCCTGCGCGGGATGCCTGCTTTTGAGCAGTTGCTGGCCGCGCAGAGCGCACAGTAGGTTTCCGCCGGCCCAGCCGCTCCGACTCCATGACCCGGGCTCCCTGGGGGAAGCTGTGTCGTCCAGGCGGCGACTGCCGTCTAATCTGGAGTGGGCGGCTCGCTCGCCCACCTGGAGTCGCCATGAGAATTCGCCTGTTGTCCGCCCTCGCCTTCGGCCTTGCACTGGCCGGGGCCGCACTTGCTCAGGATGCATCCGCCACGCAGGCCGGGGGGCAAGCGCCGGCGCGGACTCCCGGTTCCGGCGGTGAGCGCGGAGGGCGCGAGGGGTGGGGCGGCGGGATGGGCGGTGGGCACGGAGTGGGCGGGACGGTGACCGAAGTGGCCGCCGACCACTACACGATCAAGACCGACGCCGGTGAAATCTATACCGTGCACTTCAGTGTGAACACCCGCATCCTGAAGCAGACGGCGCAGCGCCGGGGCGACGGAGGAGCGGGAGCGGGCGGCGGCAATCCGCCGCAGACCCTGAAACCGGCCGACATCAAGGTGGGAGACGCGGTGGCGGCGATGGGCGAGGTGGACTCGGCGGCCAAATCCGTGGGCGCGGTGGTGGTGTTGCAGCTTGACCCCGAGCGCGCCAAGCAGATGCGGGAAGTGCGGGCCAACTATGGCAAGACCTGGCTGATTGGGAAGGTCACGGTCATCCAGGAGGCCAAGGTGACGCTGATGGGTTCGGTGGATAACGCGGCGCACGCCTTCCAGGCGGATGAAAACACCAGTTTCCGCAAGCGCCGCGACCCCATCACCCTGGCCGACGTTCAGGTGGGCGACACGGTGCGCGTCGAGGGCGCGCTGAAAGATGGAGTCTTTGTGGCCACGTCGGTTTCGGTGATGGGCACGCCTGAGGGAGGAACGCCGACGGTTCCGCGCGAGGGCGGACCCCAGCCCAAATAAAGGCTCCCGGGGCTGCCGGGAAGAAGGAGCCGATGGAGCCCTGGAGCGGCGCAGGGGCTATCCGCCCATGAACATTCCGCCGTTGACGTCGAGCACGTGGCCGGTGATGTAGGCCGCGGCGTCGGAAGCCAGAAAGCGAACCGATTGCGCGATTTCAGCGTCGGTTCCGGGACGCCCGAGGGGAATCGCGGCCATCATGGCAGTGCGCTGCTTCTCGTCGAGCACCGCGGTCATGGGGGTCTCGATGTAGCCCGGCGCGACGGCATTGACGGTGATGCCGCGGGAAGCGACCTCGCGGGCCAGAGAGCGGGTGAGGCCGATGAGGCCGGCTTTGGAGGCCGCATAGTTCACCTGGCCGGCCTGGCCGGTGCGGCCGACCACGCTGGAAATGTAGACGATGCGGCCCCAGCGGTTCTTGAGCATGGGCCGCAGCAGGGCCTGGGTAAGGAGAAATGCTCCGGTCAGGTTGGTGGCCAGCACGTCGTCCCAGTCGGGACGCTTCATGGCCATCATGAGGCCGTCGCGGGTGATGCCGGCGTTGTTCACCAGCACCTCGACCTTGCCGAACTGGGCCAGCACCGCCTTGGCGCCCTCTTTGATCGACTCCTCGCTCGACACATCGAGCGCGAAGGCCGCCGCCTGGCCGCCGGAGGAGGCAATCTCCTCGGCCACGTCGGCCAGCTTGGCTTGGTTGCGCGCCGCCAGCACGACCGTGGCGCCGGCGCGCGCCAGCTCCAGCGCGCAGGCCCGGCCGATTCCCTGCGATGCTCCGGTCACCAGCGCGATGCGTCCCTCTAAATCCGCCATATCTCTTCCTTTATCCCTGCGCGCAGACCACGCCGCGCCCTTCCGTTCCTGATTATAAAGTGCCGGGTTGTGGAGCAAATTCGAATCGGCAAGCGTCTAAAAGTCGCGCTTTTCAGGGGAAAAGTGTGGTTTTTCGGGCCGAAAAAGGGGTGAAAATGGCCGGTCGTGTTTACTGATTTGTCAATGGGGTATTTATGTAAGTTGTTCACTCATAGCATGTTACTTGAATGACGAGGTGGGAAAATGTCCCTTCTCGGGGTAGGGGGGGGTGGGGTACCGAGGCTTTTTCTTGCCGAAGCGGGGTTTGGCCTGCATTTCTCCCTATCAGCCAGTGTGCGCCAGGGGAGGGTTATTTTGCGCAAACGGCAGTTTGGAAGGAATGGGAG
>Ga0182014_10006122_pt1 | contig 13106 bp, 7 predicted proteins | sample 612S2DmetaG_FD_120489 | JGI IMG/M metagenome (GOLD analysis project Ga0182014, IMG submission 120489) | Permafrost microbial communities from Stordalen Mire, Sweden - 612S2D metaG | ecosystem: Environmental > Terrestrial > Soil > Wetlands > Permafrost | place: Sweden: Stordalen | collected... | reverse complement strand
CTGGTCGTGTTCGCGATCCGGTTGACGAAGACCAAGAAGTTCATGCCCAGTGGTTTGATGCTGGTGGTCACGGCCCTGGCCCTGGCATTGCGGCATCTGTGAGTTCCGCTTCCCTTCCCATCTGGGAAATCCATTCGCAGGTTGTCGAGACGCTGCGGGCGGGAAATCGGCTGGTGCTGGTCGCGCCGACCGGCTCCGGCAAGACCACCCAGGTCCCGCAAATGCTGCTGGATGCCGGGCTGGCCGGGGACAAGAAGATCGTGGTGCTGCAACCCCGGCGGGTGGCGGCGCGGACCGTGGCCGCCCGGGTCGCGTGGGAGAGAGGGTGCCGGCTAGGCGCGGAGGTTGGCTACCAGATTCGTTTTGATGATCAAACGGGTCTTGGCACGCGCATCAGTTACGTCACCGAAGGGATTCTGCTGCGCTGGTTGCAAGACAACCGCACTCTGTCCGAGGTGGGCGTGGTCATCTTCGATGAGTTTCACGAGCGCAACCTGCTCAGCGACGTCGCGCTGGCGCTGGTCAAGCGCCTCCAGCGAACGGAGCGTCCCGATCTGAAGATGGCTGTCATGTCGGCGACGCTGGAGGCTGAGCCGGTGGCGGAGTATCTGACCGGAGAGGCGGGGGCTGGCGAGACGCCGGTCCTGCATTCTGAGGGGCAGAGCTTTCCGGTGGAGGTGCGCTATTTGAGCCAGCACGACGAGCGGCCCGTCACCGAACAAGCCGCCGACGTCGTCGAGCAGATCGTGAACGCGGGCGAGCCGGGAGACATCCTGGTTTTCATGCCGGGCATGGGCGAGATCAACGCCACCATTGGCGCCGTGCGGGCCGCCCGGACGAATGAGCGGCTGGCCTTAATCCCTCTGCACGGCGACTTGCCGCCCGAAGACCAGGACCTCGCATTCGCGCCGAACCCGCTGCGCAAGGTGGTGGTCGCCACCAACGTCGCGGAGACCTCGGTCACCATTGATGGCATTCGCCACGTGGTTGATGGCGGGTTGGCCCGGGTCGCGCGCTACGACCCCGAGCGCGGCATCGGCACACTCCTCCTCGAGCCCATCAGCCGGGCCTCGGCTGAGCAGCGCAAAGGCCGCGCCGGGCGCACCGCGCCGGGAACCTGCCACCGGCTCTGGACCGAGAGCGGCCAGTTGAACCGGCCCGAGCGCAACACTCCCGAGATTCAGCGCTGCGACCTGGCCGAGGTGGTCTTGCTGCTGCATTCCCTCGGCATCAAGCGCGCCGCAGAGTTTGATTGGCTGGACAAGCCGGACCCGCAGGCCGTCGAGCGGGCGGAGCAGTTGCTGCTGACGCTGGGAGCGCTGAGGGATTTACGATTTGCGATTTGCGATTTACGCACCGAAGGGCAGACGGACGCGTCAATCGTAAATCGTCAATCGTCAATCGAGGCGGACTTGACGCCCATCGGGCGGCGGATGCTCAAGCTGCCGATGCACCCGCGCTATTCGCGCATGTTGGTGGAGGCGGCCAAATTCGGTTGCGTGCCGGCGGCGGCCTTGTGCGCCGCGCTGGTGAGCGGGCGCGATTTGCTGATGCGTCTTGGGCGCGACGACAAGCACATCCAGGAAGCGCGCGAACTATTCGAGGGGAGCCAGGAATCGGATTTCTACACGCTCATGCGCGCCTATCAGTTTGCGAAGAAGAGCAGCTTTAGCGTCGAGACCTGCCGCCGCTATGGCATCCATGCGCAGACGGCGCGGCAGATCGAGCAGACCTTCGAGCAGATCATGCAGATCGCGAAGCAGCAGGGCCTGCTGAGGAGCGAGGATGGAGGATTGAGGATAGAGGATAGCGCCGACACGCACCAGGCACCACGCACCACGCAACAGGCCGACCCTCTCCCGCGCTGCATCATGACCGGGTTCATTGACCAACTCTGCCTCCGGCATGACCAGGGGACGCTGGAGTGCGACCTGACCGAAGGGCGGCACGGCACGTTGATGCGCGAGAGCGTTGTGCAAAACGCGCCCCTGTTCGTGGCGGCGACCATTCGCGAGGTGACCGGGCGCGGCTCGGAGTACCTGACGCTGCTCGGCCTGGCCAGCGCGGTGAAGCGCGAATGGATCGAAGAGACGTTTCCGGAGCAGACCACCGCGAAGGTCGAGCACCTTTACGACCGCACCCACAAGCGCGTCGCCGCGGTGAAGCTCATCCGGTTTCGGGACCTGGTCATCCATCACGAGCACCAGCGCGAGGTGGACCCAAAGGCTTCCGGCCAATGCCTGGCGGAGGCGTCTCGAAAGGGCTACTTCGAGCTGCCGTTATTCAATCACGAGCTAAAGCAGTTCATCAGCCGCGTGAACCTCGTGGTGGCGGCGATGCCGACAATGGAATTCCCACCCTTTGATGACGCGGCGATTGCCGGCTGCCTGGCGCGGGCGTTTGAGGGGTTGACCCTGGCCAAGGAGGCGCAGGCCACGCCGTTGCGTGACGCCTTTCTTCAAGCCCTGGCCAAGGAGCAGCTCGGCTGGCTCGACGAACTCGCGCCTGCGAGCATTCCCTGGCCGGATGGCCGGAAAGTGAAACTCCAATACCCCGAGCATGCGCGTGATAAGGAGGGCCAGCCGACTTCCCCCGAGTTGCAGGTCAAGCTCCACGAGTGTTTCGCGCTGAAGGCCCACCCGCATATCTGCGAAGGCCACTTGCCGGTGAAGCTGTGGCTCTGCGCGCCCGACGGCAAGCGGTTGGAGGCCACGTCCAATTGGGCCGCGTTCAGAGCCAACAGCTACCCGAAGCTCAAATCCGCTCTCCAAAAAAAGCACCCCGGCGTGCCGTGGCCTTAGCCGGCTTTGAGGCGCCTTTCCCCAGGCTTTGGGGTGGCGTTAGGGGGTGGGTTCCCAATCGGTTGGCGGCGCAAGTGTTCTTCTGTAAATTCGTTTGGCATCAAACTGAGCGCTGGGGATGGTTTTCCATGGTGAGGTATACTTTGGTGGTTTGCCATTCATCGCTGATTCCGGGCGAAGTCAGGGACGCGGTGGAACGCGTCCTTACCATGCCCGGGCGCACCCCGGATTGTGCGGGCAGGCCGCACCGCAGCCTTATTTTGAAATAGAAAATAGTTGGCATCCGGCAGGAGAGGAGTATTCTGGCCGGCAGTCTGCATGAGCACAAAACAGAATATGACCATGAGTTCCGCCACAAATCATAACCCGCCCAAGCTTGGGGCGATCTTCCTGGGCCGCCGCCGCCCTGGGTTCGACATGGAGTGGGGCAAGCAACAGGAGGAGAAGACCCGCAGTTGGCTGCGCCGGGGACAATTCGCCCTATTCGAGCCGGCTGAGAAGGCCGTTGACGACGCTTCGATGCGCCGGGCGGTGGCCGCCTGCGCCGAACAGGGCGTCCAAGCTCTGCTTTTGCTGCAGACGACGATGGGAGACGGACGGCTGGCACCCACCCTGGCCCAGCTTTGGCCGGACCCGCTGCTGCTTTGGGCGACGCCGGAGAAGCCCGACGGCGATATGATCAGCTCGTGCTCGCTGGTCGGCGCCCATGCCTGGGCCTCGACTTTGCGGCAAATGGGTCACTCCTTCGAGGTTGTGTATGGCGATGCGGATGCGCCGGAAACGCGGCGACAGTTGAATGACGCGGTGCGTCTGGCCGCCACGGCGCGGGGGCTGCGTTCGGCGCGGTTGGGCCTCGTCGGCGGGCAAGCCCCGGGGTATTTTGCGATGGGCGCTGACGCGTTTGCCATCCACCACGGCCTGGGGGCGCAGGTGCAGACGTTCTCGCTGTTGGAGTTTGCCAATGTGGTCAACGGCCTGAGCGACGACGCGGTGGCCGAGGACGTGGCCAAGGTCAAGACACTCGGCCTGCCGTATAAAGATACCAGCGACGCGGACCTGCCGATGGCTTCGCGCCTGTATTTGGCGATGCGCTCCTTCCTGGACACCGAGGGCCTGGACGCCATGACTATCCGCTGCTGGCCGGAGCTTCCCAATACCTTCGGCCAATGGCCTTACCTGGGCATCGCCCGCCTGGCGGATGAGGGCCGGGCAGTGGCCTGCGAAGGCGACGCTGACGGCGCTATGTCGGCCTGGATCGGCGAGAGCCTGGGGATGGGCCGATGTTACCTGACCGATTGGCTGGAGCACGACCAGGAAACGATCACCCTATGGCATGGCGGAGCCGCGCCGATGGCACTTTGCGCGCCCGTTGGCGAACCGGGCGGCCCGCGCATCGCACGGCATTTCAACATCAAGAAGCCGGCGGTGGTCGAAGCGACGTTGCGGGAGGGGATGCCGATTACCGCAATGCGCTTCTGGCGCTGCGACGGCAATTACTACCTGACCGCCCGCGAAGGTCAGACGATCAAGCCCAAGCGTCACCTGATGGGCACCAATGCCCTGGCGCGGTTGGACAAGCAAGATCCGCGCGCGTGGTTCGAAGAGCTGTGCCACGAGGGCATGCCGCATCACCTCGCTGTCTTTGAAGGGCATTCCGCCGGCATGTTGAAGCGGTTGGCCCGCGCCCTGAGCATCCGATTCATCTAGAGCCCAATGGGAACACACGCCGCGATTGCCATTGGGCTAGTGGTGTACGTCGTTCTGACGACGGGGGTTTCGTTCTTCATGATGGCGCGGGTCCGGAAGCCCGCCGATTATCTGGTCGCTGGGCGCGGGCTTCCGGTGTGGGCGCTGATTGGAACCATCGTTGGCACCTGCATTGGGACGGGGGTGATCGTCGGCGCGTCGGGGCTGGCCTATAAGCATGGCTGGGCTGGATGCGCCTATCCGATCGGATTAGGACTCGGCACATTGCTCACCGGGCTCTTCTTCGCGAAAATGCGCCGCTACAAGTTCATGACTTTGAGCGAGGAAGTCGCTTGCTACTACGAGGGCAACCGCGTGGTGATGGAGTTTTCCAACATCACTCTATTCCTGTCACAACTGTGCTGGCTGACGGTCCAGATCATGGGGGGCGCCGCCGTGTTGAGCGCCGTGACCGGGCTCAACCCGAGGCTCTGCGTCGTGCTGGCCGGCTTCGCCAAGGCCGCGATTTCGATTCCCGGCGGGCTGAAAGCCGTGGTCTATACCGACGTGGTGCAAACGGTCATTTTGTTTTGCGGCTTTGCCTTTCTCATCCATTCCGCATTGAAGGCAGTCGGCGGGCTGGACGGCTTGCGGCAAGCCGTGCCGGCGGACTATTCCTCGTTCTTGGGGGTTGCATCCATCGGCGGTTGGGGCGTGGTGAACTTGATTCTGGTGCTGGCCTTGAATCCCATCGCGGACCCGGGCCGGCGCCTGACGATCTACAGTTCCCACAGCGAAGGCGCGGCAAGGTGGAGCATGGTGGCTTCGGGGTTGACGGTCATGTTGTTTTCCCTCGCGATTGGAATTACCGGAATGTACACCTTCCATATCAATCCTCATCTGGCAAAAGCGGACCAGGCGCTGCCGTGGTTGGCGATGAATGTCCTGCCGCCCTGGCTGGCGGCCTTTGTGGTGGTGGCGATGGTGGCGGGCATGTCTTCCGCGGCCAATGGCAATGCCGCCGCCGCCGGGACCTTCTTTGTGCGGCATATCTTTCCCTTGGTGACCGGCCATTATCCCGCCCGCCCGGTGTTCACCGCCCGTTGGTCCTTGGTATTCGCATTTCTGCTCTCCACGACGCTGGCGCTTTACACGAAGAGCATTGTGGATTTCGTGAAGCAGTTTCTGCCGCTGACGATGAGCGGGTTGGCGGTCATCGTGCTGCTCGGCCGTTTCTGGAGACGGGCGACCTGGCAAGGGGCGCTGGCAGCGCTGATCGCGACGCCCGCGGTCTCGCTGGCCGTGATGAAGTTCTGGGACCCGACGCTCCCCGCCACTCTGGCCGGCACGCTGGCCCTGGTGCTGGTCAGTCTGGTAACACCGCCAAAACGGCGCAGCTTTGAGGAAGTCGCCGAGGACATGACCCTCGAACGGCAGTCCATCGAAGGAAGGATGCCGCGCCCACCGAATCTGTCGCCCGCGCAAGCAGTCATCTAATTCAACACTAATCAGCCATCGTGATATTATGAAACTACACAACGCAAAGTACCTCTGTGACCAAGCCGCGGCCAAAGGCTTCGGCATTCCCGCCCTCAATAACAACGGCGGCACCTACGACATTGGCCGGGCCATTATCGAGGCGTGCGAAGAACTGCAGTCGCCGCTCATCATCCAGTGCTACGAGCCCAACCTGGAATACCGCGGATTTGATTACGCGGGCCAGTTGATAAGGTTTCTCGCCGCTGACACCACCATCCCCATGGCCATCGCCCTGGACCACGGGAAAACCCCGGTCTCGGTGATGCGGGCCGTCAAGGCCGGCTTCAACCATGTGATGATTGATTACGCCCATGAGCCGATCGAGCAGAACGCCCGCGGCACGCAGGATATCATCAACCTCGTCCGGCCCCTGGGCATCAGCGTAGAGGCGGAAGTGGGCAACATCATCAAGAGCTCGGACGCCTCCGGCCAGCGCGCGGCGACGGTGAGCGTAGCCGAAGCAAAGGAATTCACGTCCAAGGTGGACGTGGACCTGTTGGCGGTGGCGGTGGGCACGACCCACGGCATCTTCAAAGAGCAGCACGGGATAGACTTTGGCCTGATCTCGCAACTCCGCTCCGCCGTCAAGCCGCCGCTGGTCCTGCACGGCACTTGCGGCGTGTCCATGACGGACATCTCCCGGAGCGTGAAAGCCGGCATGACCAAGATCAACTTCGGCGAAGGGCTGCGCATGAACTACATCCGCTACTTCAACGAACTCAGCCAGACCCTCAAGCACGAGCATCACGTCTGGCGGATCGCCCGCGCGGCCAAGGACAGGCTCAAGGAAGACATCAAGGAAATCATCCGCGCCGTCGGTTCCGAGGGCAAGGCAGCGGCGATCAAGTGATCCTGCCTATGAGCCTCAATTCGCCGGAGGGCTGCCGACGATTCCCCCTCGCCCCTTCCGACTCGCCGCGCTGTCGCGCCGTCGCAGCGGGAGGGGAAAGGGTCGGGGTGAGGGGTCCGTTTTGTGGTTCAGGGGCGCTGAGCGCGTTAAAATGTCGGGCGGTACTCTCCCTGGCTTATGCCGGGTGTCTCTTGACCGGCGTCGTATTGGCGCAATCCCCGGTTACGGTGACCGTCGGTCAGAAGGCTCCTGGCCCCGCCATCCCCGCCGACTTCACCGGGTTGAGCTTTGGCATGAGAGCGCTCCTGCCGGACCGCGCAGGAGCACATTTCTTCAGCCTCACCAACCAGCCGCTCCTGATGCTCTTCCGCAATATGGGCCTTCGGCACCTGCGCGTCGGGGGAACCAGCGTCGAGTGGCCCACTACCACCGCTATCCCCGGCCCTGCGGAAATAGACGACCTGTTTGCTTTCGCCGAGGCCGCTCAAGTCCACAAGGTGATCTATTCGTTCCGGCTGCTGGAGACCAACGCCAGCCTTCACTACGTCGCTACCAATGCCGTCCTCGCCAAATACATCTGGGACCATTACCGCGCTTCGGTTGACTCTTTTGCCATCGGCAACGAGCCCGACCACAAGAAGGTTTACGGTCTCCACGAGCAGACTGCCACTAACTTTGATGGCTACCTTGCGAAGTGGCGGCAATTCGCCGGTGCCATCACCAACGCGGTGCCCGAAGCCAAATTCAGCGGGCCGGACGCGTGCAGCGGGAACATTGACTGGACCACCCAGTTTGCCCACTCCCAAAAGCAGGCGGGCCTGGTTAAGGATATTACCGAGCACTTTTATGTCGGCGGGGCGGGCCGGGATGTGGCCGTTGAGAAAGGAATTGACGACATGCTGTCGCCGCGTTGGCTCAGCGCCAACCAGCAGCTTTACGACCGCATGGCGGCGCCGGTGCTGGCGGATGGTTTGCCTTACCGGTTCACCGAGGCCAACGACCATTATAGCGGCGGGGTGAAGGATGCGAGCGACTCCTTTGCTGGCGCGCTGTGGGCATTGGATTTCTTGCACTGGTGGGCCGAGCACAACGCGCGCGGCGTTGACTTCCACAACACGCAGTGGGTGGCAAATGATGTCATCACCCCCGATGCGAACCGCCAACTGATGGTCAACCCGAAGGGTTACGGCATCAAGGCATTTAATCTCGGCGGACACGGCAGCACGGAGCCAGTTACAATTTCCAACCCGGACGGGATCAACCTGACCGCCTACGCCGTGCGTGACGCAGGAGAGCGCTTTGTGACCCTCATCAACAAGGAGCACGGCGCCGGCGCCCGCGCGGCGACTGTGACCCTTGCGGCGTCGGGACCTGCGGAGCGCGCCGCGGTGATTTACCTGGCGGCACCGGACGGGGATGCCGCGGCGAAAGTCGGCGTCACGCTGGGCGGCGCCCCCATTAACGCCGACGGTCCCTGGCAGGGCAAATGGAAACCGCTGCCCGCAGGCAAGCCCGGCCAATACGCGGTCAATGTCCCCGCCGCATCCGCGGCCATTGTAAGACTCCCGGCGCAATAAGACTCAGGACCTTCCTTCACCTCTCCCAAACTGCAAATACAATATGAACAAGCCACCTCAAATGATCCCACACCAACTCTTACGGATTCTTCTGCTCGCGACGATGCTCTCCCCCCTGACAACCCCGCCGGCCGACGCCGCGCTGCTGCCCGCCGAACCATCGCACGTGCGCTCCCTCAACGGCACCTGGTGCTTCAAGCTGGAGCAGCCCGGCAACGTCAAGTCGCGCGGGGGGGATTCGGGGACCATTTCCCCTATCACCACGCCGGCGACCTTCGAGCCGTTCTATACCCCCGACTACAAGGAAGACGCCGCCTGGCGCGACCTGGCCGTCCCGGGCAATTGGGAAATGGCCGGCTACTCCCCCGCCACCTACAACCAGCCGGACAACGCTTCTGCGTTCTACCGTCTTTGGGTTGAGGTGCCCGCCGCCTGGAAGGACCGCCAGGTCCTGGTCAACTTCGACGGCGTGCAGAATGGCGCGGAGGTGTTCTGCAACGGCCATCCCGTCAACGTCACGGAGTCTTCCTGGGGCAAGGCGAATTATCACGAAGGCGGCTGGCTTCCCTTCCAGGCTGACCTCACCGACCAGGTTAAGTTCGGTGCCAAGAACTTGCTCGCGGTGCGGGTGACCAAGAACACGAAGTCCGCCGACCTGGACTCCGGCGATTACTTCTTCCTGGGCGGTCTCCACCGCTCCGTCACCCTCTTCTCGGTTCCCAACACACACATCGAAGACCTGACCATTCAGACTCCGCTCTTGCCTGATGGCAGCGCGCAGGTGAAGGTCGCTGTCAACGTCGCGGGCGCTTCCCCCGCGTCAGCGTTGGTTTCTATGCGGCTTGAGGACGCCCCGCCGCTGGAGGCGCCGGCCACGTCAGCGGGCCGTGTCGAACTGTCCCATCCGGTTGCGCATCCCAAGCTCTGGTCGGCTGAGCATCCCAATCTCTACAACCTGGTGGTCCAACTCAAGGACCAGGCCGGCAACGTGCTGGAGACCGTCACCCGCCGCGTCGGCATTCGTGAGGTTTCCATCCAGGACGGCATCTTCTGCGTCAACCACGTCCCGGTCAAACTCACTGGGATATGCCGCCACGACGTGTCTCCCACCCAAGGCACCGCAGTCAACGAGGAGCTTTGGCGCAAGGACATCACCCTCGCCAAGGCCGCCAACGTCAACGCCATACGCACTTCCCATTATCCCTATGGCCCCGGCTTCTACGACCTGTGCGATGAGCTGGGCATCTATGTCATGGACGAACTCCCCTATTGCTGGAGCCCCAACGACAACCAGACCCTTACGCCTGCCTACGAGCAGCGCGCCCGCGAGACCATCCGCCGCGACAAGAATCACGCCTGCATCCTGCTCTGGACCATCGGCAACGAAGGCAAAGGCGGCACTAACTTCCAGATCATCGCCGACCTGGTGAAGCAGCTCGACGCCACCCGCCCACGCGATGTCACTTGCTTCCCCTACGACAAGTACAACACCGAACTCTCGGATTCCCACTACACCATGCCCTCGGCGATGGCCAAGGCCGCCGAGAAGGCGCGCCAGAACAAGCATCCCCACATTTATCTCGAATGCCCGAACGTCTGGGACATCCGGCTATCGGCCAACAACGGGGCCGACGCCGCTTGCTGGGACATTTGGGAAGAAATCCTGCGCCGCTGTTGGGACGTGGTGTGGGCCAATGACTCCATTCCCGGCGCCTTCTTCTTTGAATGGCAAGACCGCGCGGTGGCTGACCGCTGCCCGGTCAAGCTCGTGCATTCCGACCCCGCCACGGGGATCAGCTACTTCAAGATCAAAGGCGTCGTGGACGGCTTCCGCCATCCCCGCCCGCAGTATTACCATGTCAAAATGATCTACTCGCCCGTCAAGGTGGGCAACACACTCGACGCCCGCGAGGCCGGGACACTCTCCTTCACCGTCACCAACCACTACTCCTTTACGGACCTTTCGGAGCTGGCCCTCAACTGGACGCTGCTCAAGATGGATAAGCGCGTCGCGACCGGCACGGCCCACCCGTCACTCGCCCCGCGCACCGCCGGCCCGGTTCGCCTCGAACTGGACGCCAAGACGCTGGCCAAGGCCGACGCCATCCGGTTGGACTTTGTCCACCCCGACGGGCGCAACATCATCAGCCACCAGTTCGCTTTGTCTGAGCCGCCGGCTGTCACCAGCATCGCCTCTGCCCCTCCCGCCGCGTTGACGTTCCCTCGCTTCAACCTGGTCGCCAACCGCACCGAGAACGACAAGGTCAACTGGCGCCGCATCACTCGCTTTCACGGCAGCCTGATGAATATCAAGACGGAGCCCGCCTCCTCGCAGGACCTCTACACGCGCCCCCTGGCCGAACTCCAGTCGGTTGACGCCGACGTCGTGCTGGACGGCAACCCCACCAATGTCGTGGCCCACCTCCGGGCGACCTGCCGAGACAACCAGTTCACCTACCACCTCGACTGGACGGGCAAGAAGTCGGACATCCAGGAGCTTGGCTGGGTATTTACCATGCCCCGCGCCTTCGACCATTTCTCCTGGAAGCGCCAGGCCCTCTGGTCCGCTTATCCCGACGACCATATCGGCCGCCCGCAAGGCACCGCCTTGCCGGACACGACTAAGATTCACATCCTGGACTGGTCCCGCCCCGACGCCTTTGACTTCAACTCCACCAAGTACAACTGTGATTGGGCGTCGCTCACCGATGCCCGCCGCCACGGCTTGCGAGTTGAGTTCGCCCCCGGCCAGCGGCATCAGTGCCGCGGCGGCTTCGCCGACAACGGCGCCTACACCCTGATCGTCAACAAGCAGACCAGCCCACCCCAGGACATCAGTTCAAAGGAGGTTCCTGATCTCTTCCTGACCCTGTCCAAAGGCAACCAGGTTGATGGCGCCTTCCGGCTTGGGTCCAACGCTCCGTAGCGCGGGAGATGTGACCGCGCGAAGCGTTTGGGGTGTGGCAGCAGGCGAACGGGTGGGAGAACCAGTTGGGGATGTTCCAGGGCAGCGCCTTCGTCCCGGTCGCTGGGGGCTGGCGGGCGCCCAAAAACCGCCACCAGTAGAGGACCAATACAGGACCAATAGAGGATCAGTAGAGCACCAATAGAGAGCACCCCCATAGTATCACCGTTGACTCGCCGTAGTGGCGCCGTTGACTGGCGAGCGTGGCCGGCTTGTCCACCACACCAGCCAACCAGTCGGGGCGCGCTTGGGATGCTGGCGGTGAAATGATTGCCTCAGGAGGCAATGGCGCGGCGCACCGGCAGAAGCCACCGGTCGAACTGCTGCTGCCCTTCGTGTTCCAACTGCTCGAAATTGGGGTAACTGAAAATCGGCGCTTTCACGGACACCCTGCCGCCGGAAGCATCGCACCCATCCTTGAACACACCGCCCAGTCCGGCGATAAGCCGGTCGTACTCACCCAGTATTCGGCGGAGCTTTCTCTCCGACCGGGATCGCCAGTAGCCGCCCTCGTCAAGGACCTTCACCCGCGCCCCATTGTCACGCCAGTAATCCAACAACCGGATCACCCGCTGGTGGCACTTCAGGAAATGCTCCCAGCCAAACTCCCCGGCGTATTGCGTCTTGCAAAACCAATCAAGTCTCAGACGCGTCCGATAACGCCGCGGCCACACGGCTTTGCGCTTTTTCGAGGGAATCGCCCGCCGCTCCCTCAAGACTCCGAACTGGGCCGTCTCACAGCCTTTGCCCGGATAGACTTCCACCAGCCAGCCGTGTGTGCCCGGGCCGCCGGCCAACAGCCGCTCGTTTCCCGGGGCGCTGTCAAAAAACGGCGGCGCGGTGGGATCAGTTTCCGTGGAGTGCAGAATCCTCCCCACGCAGTCACAGCCGATGCGACGCGCCAACCGCCGCGTGCCTTTCAGGAGGTCCTTGAGCTGGCCCACGGTCGTGCCTTTCTTCACCGAGAGCGTGTAATGAATGGTCAGTCCCATAATGCTTCAATTTATCCCCGCATCATCGCAGGCGGGGTGGGACAAATACCGTCCAACCCTCAAGATTCTTCCGCGCCCTCCACCAGTGCGATTTCCTCCGGCGTCAGACCGTAAAGCTCATAGACCAGCGCGTCAATTTGCCGGTCCGTGGCCGTGACCGCGTTCTGCAACGTCTGCCGCTCCCCGTCCGCTGTGGCCGCTCGCAGCTTCGGCGTCAACGCCAGCATCTTGTCCACCAAGCCCACGAGCCGGTCGTGGCGAGCGCGGTCGGTGGGCTCAGCCACCTTTCGCACCGGAACTTGGGAAAGGCTGAAGATTGTGACCTGCGGAAAAGAGGTCTTGAAGTCGGTGAACATGATGCGCCAGAAATACGCAGTGAGTTTCGAGTTGATTACGGCTAAGAGGAATTTCTCTTCCGGCAGCGAGCTGGCCCGCGCCGTGAAAATGTTCCCGGTCACCGCAATTGGTTCGGTGATAATACTGGCGGTTGGGGCAACCCCGATTTGGCGAATGACTAATTTGTGCGGCGCAAGATGCACGTCGGCGTCCCAGCACCCTCCTGATGTTCTCGGCCTTTCGAATAGGACGAATTCGGACGGCGGGTTCGTCGAGTAGCGGTGAACATCAGCACCTGCGAGGACGGGACGATGCTTGGCAGTGAGCTTCCGAGGAGAGAAATACCTCTCCCTGTCACCG
>Ga0182014_10006121_pt1 | contig 13107 bp, 8 predicted proteins | sample 612S2DmetaG_FD_120489 | JGI IMG/M metagenome (GOLD analysis project Ga0182014, IMG submission 120489) | Permafrost microbial communities from Stordalen Mire, Sweden - 612S2D metaG | ecosystem: Environmental > Terrestrial > Soil > Wetlands > Permafrost | place: Sweden: Stordalen | collected... | reverse complement strand
CGCAAGGCCGCATCGACGCCATCGCCCTGACCAGTTCGGGCCAGGTCCGCCGCCTGATCGAGGTGGCGCAGGCGCACCATTGCGAGGATCGCCTGCGCGAGGCGCTGCAGCACACGCCGATCGCTTCAGTGGGGCCTGTCGTATCCGACGAGCTCACATCGCACGGCCTGCGCACCGACATCTACCCCGCCAACGACACCTATTTCATGAAACCGCTGATATCGGCGATGGCGGCCGCACTCGGCAAGTCGGCGCCACGGGGTGCCGCGAAGCCGTCATGACTTGACGCGCGCGCGTGCGTGCACAAGATGCGCCCGATCCAACAGGTCGGGTGAAAATGCCGCAGCGAGCCTTGTCCGAATTGCGCGTCGTGGAAATTGGCGCGGGCGACGCGCTCGGCTATTGCGGCAAGCTGTTCGCCGATTTCGGCGCTGATGTCATCCGGATCGAGCCGCCGGGCGGCGATCCGGCGCGACGGATCGCGCCCTTGGTCGATGCCGGCAAGGGACGCCGCGAGAGCGGATTCTTCGCCTGGCTCAACACCAACAAGCGCAGCATGTCAGCCGATCTCGACCGGCCGGACGGTGTGGAGAAGGTGCGGGCGATTCTCGCCGGCGCCGATCTGCTGCTCGATGCGCGGCATCCCGCCGTCATCGAGAGGTCGCCGCTGTCGCACGAAGAACTCCGGCGATTGCAGCCCGGACTTGCCATCACGGCGATCTCCTGGTTCGGCGAACACGGGCCCTATCGCGACTATGCGGTGACGGATTCGGTGTGCCGCAGCCTCGCCGGCCTCGTCAAACTGGTCGGCCCGATCGAGGGGCCGCCGGTGCTGCCGCGGGACGGCCAGGTCGGCGTGATCGCAGCCCTCACCGCCTTCATCCCGACACTTGCCGGGATTTACGCGCGCGGTCATCAGGGCGCGCGGCGCTTTGCGGTCAGCGCCCATGAAGCGATGCTGCAGGTCAGTGAGTTCGACACCGCGCTGGCGCTGGAGTCCGGGTTCACGCGGCCGCGGATCGGCCTCAACCGCTTCGGCCGCGGCTTTCCCGTCGGCAATTACGCCACCAAGGACGGCTGGCTCGGCGTCACCGTGGTGACGCCGGCGCAATGGGTGGCGTTCTGCGCGATGATCGGCCTGCCCGAACTCGGCCCCGACCCGCGCTATTCCGCCACCGCCGAGCGTTACGTTCACGCCGAGGAACTCAACGGCATCATCAAGCCGGTGCTGATGCATCGCACGGCGATGGAATGGCTCGAGAAGGGAATCGAATTGCGGCTGCCGCTCGCCGTGGTGCCGGACATGCGTGAACTGCTGGCGCAGCCGGTCTATCGCGAGCGCGGCGCCTTCGCGCCCGTACAGATCGGCGAAGCGTCGTTCGACGCGCCGGTGCTGCCGCAATATCTTACCCGCGCGCGCCCCTCGCCCAACGGCCGCGCCCCGTTCGCAGGCGAGCACGACGAGACCGCCCTGCCCGCGCGTCGCCGCCGGGCGGACCGCGCCGCGACCAGGTCCGAGCCAAAGCCGCTGCGGGGGTTGCGCATCATCGATCTCACCATGGGCTGGGCCGGGCCGACCGCGACCCGCCAGATGGGCGATCTCGGCGCCGACATCATCAAGGTCGAGTCCTGCCAGTATCCCGACTGGTTTCGCGGCACCGATCCGCGCGGTCCCTATCATCCCGAGCGCACCTACGAGAAGACCCACTGGTTCCAGTTGAACAACCGCAACAAGCGCGGGATCACGCTCGACCTCACCACGCAGACCGGGCTGTCGCTGCTGAAGCGGCTGATCAGGGATGCCGACGCCGTGATCGACAATTACGCCGCCGACGTGCTGCCGCGTCTCGGTCTCGATGCCGAGGCGATGCTGGCGATCAATCCGCGCCTGGTGGTCGTGACGATGCCGGCGTTCGGCATGACGGGGGCCTGGAGCGGCTGCCGCGCCTACGGCTCGACCCTGGAACAGGCCTCGGGCCTGCCGTCGGTGACCGGACGCGAGGGCGATCCGCCGACCATGGTCCATGCCGCGCTGGGCGATCCCGTCGGCGGGCTCAATGCCGCCGCCGCCCTGATGCTCGGCCTGTTCCATCAGAAGAACACCGGCGAAGGCCAGCATATCGATCTCAGCCAGGTCGAATGCATGCTGCCGCTGGTGGCGCCGTCGATCATCGAGCAATCCGCGACCGGCGCGACCAGTCCCCGGATCGGCAACCGCCATCCGCTTCACGTGCCGAACGGCTGCTTTCCCTGCCTCGGCGAGGACCAGTGGATCACGCTCGCGGTGCGAAGCGACCAGGAATGGCAATCGCTGTGCGGAATCATGCATCGCCCCGACCTCGCCGCGGATCCCCTGCTGACCTCGGCCGAAGGCCGGCGCGCAGAGGAGGACCGCATCGAGGTCGCGATCCGGCACTGGACCTCAACCGTGCGGCCGGATCTGGCAATGGTGACCTTGCAGGCCGCCGGCATCGCCGCCGGCGTGGCGCGATTGCCGATGGACCTGCCCGGCGATCCGCATCTGGTGAAAGTCGGTCACTGGCAGGCGGTAGACCGTCCCTTCATGGGGCCGCATCTGTTGCCCTCGGTCTCCTATCGCGAAGGCGACGCGCAAGCGCCCTACGCAATCGAACATCTGGCGCCGACGCTGGGCCAGCACAATAACGAGGTTCTGCGCGACCTGCTCGGGCTAACCGCAGGCGAGATCGAACAACTGCGCGACGATGGCGTCATCGGCCATCTCGCGACTTCGAAAAAGAGCAAGCCGAGACTGGCGGCAGAGTAATTGCGCCGTCATTCGCCACGCGCCAAGTCGCGCGCCTTCGGTCGCTGTCGGGGGGAAGACGGACGTCGCCATGGCGGCATCGCCATGGCCGGAGCCGAACATGGTGATCGACAATAATCGCAACTAGGCATAATGTTTTGGCGCGTCCGAGCGATTTTCTTGGACGAAAGCTGCCAAGAAACGGTAACCTGCCGAAGTCTCCGCTCATATTAATTTGCAGCCGATGCCGTCGGCAGGCAAACTCCTCTCACCAATATTGCCGCTTGAGATATCGGACGCCGCCAAGCTCCTTCTGCTGCCCGCGCGTTCAAGGGGGGATCAGATGAAGCGTCGCGAGTTCATCGACGATTTGACCGTGAATCTGCCTGGTACCAGAGACCGGGCACCTATCGCGGGTGCTGAAGTGGACCGATCATGAATTCGAGTTCAATGCAAACCAAGGTGACATAGAAATTGCCATTTCGATGAGCGACGCAGCCATTCAGTCGCGAACAATCCTTGACCGTATGGTCGGCGGCCTCAATGCTCCGGTGGCGCGTTCCGTCATCGCTGGCGTGGTCGTCGGTATTTTTTCCCTGCTGTTTTATGTGTCCTATGCTGCGCTGATTTTCTCCGGTCCCCTTTCACCCTGGCTGGCCCACGGCCTAACAGCGACGTTCATCACCGGCGCCATCGGTGGTATGGTCACGTCACTGCGTAGTTCACTCCCTTTTGCGATTGGCGGCCCTGACGGCTCGACCTGCGCCGTTACGGCCGCGCTCGTCGGTACGCTGGCGGCGCGGCTGGCGGCGAACGGCGCTGACGCAGGGCTTCTGACCGCAACGCTGGTGGCGCTCGCGCTGTGCACGGCGTTGACCGGCCTTCTGTTGTGCGGCCTCGGCCTGGCGCAACTTGGCCGCGCGATCCGATTTATTCCCTATCCCGTTATCGGCGGCTTTCTCGGCGCCTCCGGGTGCCTGATGTTGATGGGTGCATTGAAGGTCATGACCGGCTATCGCCTGACCCTTGCGAACATCGGCAACGTCATGGATGTAAAGTTGCTCGGCGGGTTCGCGATCGCCGCCTTTCTCCTGGTGGGCCGGAAGTATTGGAAAACGCCGCTCGCAATGCCGGTGCAGCTTCTGGTCAGCGTCGTCATCTTCTACATCGTGCTGCTTCTGCTCGGTGTTCCGATTGCCGATGCGCAGGCCAATGGCTGGATGTTCGTGTTGCCATCGGCCAGAGCATTTGCCCTGCCTTCGTCGCTCGAACTTGGACGGTTTCCTTGGAACGCCTTGCCGGAGCTCGGCGCAGATTTCATCGCCGTCATGTTCGTAAGCACGATCAGCATCCTGCTCAATATCACGGCGATCGAACTCGCAACGAAAAAAGAGGCAAGCCTCGATCGCGAGCTCAAGGTGCAAGGAGTGGCCAACCTTCTCTGCGCGTCGCTCGGTGGATACGTTTCCTGCATCACGAGCACGCGCAGCAGACTGAACTTCACCATCGGCAACAACAGCCGCGTAGCCGGCCTGATTATTGCAGCAATGTCTGCGGCGTCGTTGTTCATCAATCCCGAATTTCTCGGCTATATGCCGAAATGCGTGCTCGGCGGGCTGTTGCTGACGATCGGCTATGATTCGGTCTGGCGCTGGATCGTCGGCACGGCATCCCAGCTCGCCAGGCTCGAATACCTGTCCTTGCTTGCGATTGCCTTGATCATCGTCTTTTGGGGCTTTTTGCCGGGTGTATCGATAGGGGTGATATTCGGTTGCGCCACGTTCGCGCTGAGCGCAGGCCGCATTAACGTCATCAAGTTCGCATTTGACGGCTCTGAATACCGCAGCTCGCTTGATCGAGGTCCGCAGGAGCTTTCGCTACTCGCCGCGCATGGCCGCGAGTTGCAAGGGCTGCGCTTGCAGAGCTATCTGTTTTTCGGGTCGGCCAACCGGCTTTACGAACACGTCAAGGCTCTGCTGGCGCAAAATCCGGAATGCCGCTTTCTGCTGATCGACTTTGGTCTCGTCACCGGCACTGATTCGTCCGCTGTCCACAGTTTCACGCAAATCAAGCAAGCGGTCAGCGCGCTCGGCGCACGTCTGGTTCTGGTCAACCTGACACCGCCAATCGAGAAGGCCTTTAGCGACAATCAATTCATTTCCAAAGATGTCCTGGTGGTTCCAGAACTCGACCGCGGGCTCGAGCACTGCGAAAATGAAATCATTTCTGCCCACAGCGGTGCCGGCAGCGAGGCAGGTTCGTTGCGCGATTGGCTCACAACCGCGCTTGGCGACGCTGAACTGGCAACCTTGCTCGCGTCCAAATGCAAACGCTACGATTTTGACGTGGGCGACATATTGGCGCTTCAAGGTGCTCCTTCCGACTCCATGCATTTCATTGTCGACGGCCGGGTTGGGATCATCGTGAACCTGGAAGGAGGCCGTTCAATACGCGTTCGAAGTCTCGGGCGGCTCACCACCGTCGGTGAGATGGGCCTGCTCACCGGCCGTCCGCGCAGCGCCAGCGTGCAGGCCGAAGTCGCGACTATTGCCTACGAGTTGCGAGCCGATGCGTTCGAGCGCCTGAAGGTCGAGCATCCTGCCCTCATGCAGGCACTGCTCACCTTCGTCATAGGCCTGATGGCGGAACGGCTCAGTTTTGCCAGCAAGGTCATTGGTGTTCTCCAACGCTGAATTCCAGCTGTTTGGCGCGATGCGACAAGGCTTTGCACGCCTCCGACCCCGTGCAGTGCCCGACTCGAGTCCGCAATGCAGTCAGAGGCGGACGTCCGCCAATGCTGCAGTAATCGTACGGTGGCGGGGTCGTATCCTGTCAGGATATTGAGCCCAAGTCGGAAAACCGACAAAGCGCGGCGGAAAAATATCTGCCCGGTGTGACATTTTATCAATTTCGGCAGATGCCTGCTTCGATTTGGTATTCGATGGATTTGCGAAATGCGCTGAAAATTTGGATGGTCCGATGAGAAAGCTGTTTGCTGTTAGTATCGCTGCTATGACGTTTTCGTTGCCAGCTATAGCGGCCGACCTGCCAATGAAAGTCGCCGCCGTACCTGTCGTTGCCCCCTTCAATTGGAACGGCTTCTACGCCGGTGGGCATATGGGGGTCGGTTGGGAAAGCTCTGACGTGACCAATGTCGGAACGGTCAATTCGGCCAATTTTCCGTTCGGGACGACCACCAGGCTTACAGCAAACGGATTTCTGGGCGGCGCGCAGGCAGGCTACAATTGGCAATTCAACCCGAACTGGCTGCTCGGCGTCGAAGGTGACATTTCCGGTGCCAGCATAACCGGGCAACGGTCCAGTATCAGCTTCGTGAACCCTGCGTTCGTCTCCAATCCGAGCACGAGGTTCGACGGCTTGGCAACGGTCACCGGACGCGTTGGCTACATCGCCGGCGACTGGCTGTTGTACGGCAAGGGCGGTTGGGGCGGAGTGCATTACAACGACTACGGAACCACCAACAGCGGCGGCAATGTGGTCCTGATTCAGTCGGGCACTGGCACGCGCTCCGGCTGGACGGCGGGCGCCGGCGCCGAGTACAGCTTCCTGAGCAACTGGTCGGTCAAGGTCGAATACAACTACATCGGACTCGGCAAAGAAACGTTGGCCTCGACGGTGTCGCTGGGTAACGCGCAAGTTCCGACCGGCTCCGTTCTATTGCGCGACCACGATAGCCACATCCAGTTGGCCAAGATCGGGTTCAACTACCACTTCAATGGTGGCGGAGCTATCGTCGCAAGGTACTGAGGCGGAGACCTCCCACTGCTGCAAAAGCCCCGAGGCGGCCTCGGGGCTTTTATCGAGTTGGCGAAACTCTTGTGTTTCCAGACTTCCGGGTCTGGCCCTTTTTGGGCCTCGTGCAGTGCCCGACTCGAGTCCGCAATGCACTCAGGCGGACGTCGGCCAACGCCCAAAACTATGCGTTCGCGCCTTCGTGGTGCTCGGCGAGATACGCCCGATAGGCCAGCCTGATCCCCTCCTCCAGCGTGGTGCTCGCGCGCCAGCCCAGCTTTGCGAGCCGGCTGACATCGAGCCATTTGCGCGGCGCGACGTCGGGGCGCGACGGATCAAAGCTGAGCGCGCCGGTGTATCAACGCGGCAATTTCCCTGTCCGGGCCGTAGTCTTACGGGGTCGTAATTTCACGGTGGTTTAAGCCAGCGATGGGAAAGTAATCATCGCGCGCATCCGATTTATGCTCAGGCGCCGGGCCAGAGGGTGCGCCGGACCAGCCGCTTCGACTTTCCCGACCTTCCCTGATGAGAGCTTGAGCAATGTCTGCTGTGGATCATCCGATGGCGTGGCAAGCGGGAGCAGGCGGTAGCGTGGTCAGCGTGGCACCATCAGACACATTGCCGCTGCGGCCGAAGCTTGCATTTACCGACGCCGCCTATGAGCGGAATTTTGGCCGATACTACCGCGATTTCTACTATCGCTACGCCCAGGTCAGCCTCGCCGTCGGGATGATACTGATCCTCGCCGATTTCCTGGTGGACTACCTGGCTTTCGACGACGAACCCGCAAACATATACCGGGTTCAACTCTGCCTGCCGCTGCTTGGAATAGGAATTGCCATTTCCTTCACCCGTTACGCCAGACGACACTGGCAATCCGTCATGTCCGGATTCATCGTGGCGGTTTCCTGCAGCATTTTCTGGATCCTGCTGGTGATCGACAGTGAGGGCGGCATGGGGCTGCGGTCCTGGGTCGGAATGCTCAACTTCGTTTTTCTCGAGTTCTATTGCTTCGTCATTCTCGGCGTCCAGTTCAGATACGCGCTCCCGTCGGGAATACTGATTCTCCTGATGTTCGAGACGGCCATGCAGATCGAGTTCGGCCACGACTGGAGGACATTCTGCTACTGGTCCTATCACGTCGTAACCTTGTTCGTTCTGGCGGGGGGAATCGGTTGGTGGCGCGAGTTCCTGCTGCGCAAGGGCTACGCGACACAGAACACCCTGAAGGCAGCCAAGGACTCGCTGAAGCACCAGAACGAAATTCTCGAAAGCGAAGTCAGAAAGCGCACCAGCAGGATCGAGGATGTGCAGGATGCGACGATCGTCATCCTGGCGTCCCTGGTGGAGACCCGCGACAACGAAACCGGCAACCATATTCGCCGTACCCAGCAATATGTCAGGGCTCTCGCCCAGCGACTGCGATCTCATCCCGTCTTTGCCGATTATCTGGTGGAGCATCAGATCAATATTCTGTTCAAGTCGGCTCCCCTGCACGACATTGGCAAGGTCGGCATTCCCGACAGCATCCTGCTGAAGCCGGGCAAACTCGACCCGGAAGAATTCGAGATCATGAAAACCCATACGACGCTCGGCTACAACGCCATCGAGAATGCCGAAAGGCGACTCGGCATGACGGTCGAGTTTCTCGCCTGCGCCAAGGAAATTGCCCTGAACCATCAGGAAAAGTGGGATGGCAGCGGCTATCCAAGGCAACTGGCGGGTGACGCCATTCCGATCTCGGCCCGCCTGATGGCCGTGGCCGACGTCTACGACGCGTTGACAACCCGCCGCGTCTACAAGGACGCCATGCCGCATGATGAGGCGGTCGCGATCATCCTTGAAGGCAGGAGCAGGCACTTCGACCCGGATATCGTCGACGCCTTCGCCGAGATAACCGGCGAGTTCAGGGATATTGCGGTTCGCTACGCAGATTGAGAGTGCCGACCGGACGTCCGCCAGCGCTCAAAACTATCCGCTCACGCCTTCGTGGTGCTCGGCCAGATACGCCCGATAGGCCAGCCTGATCCCCTCCTCCAGCGAAGTGCTCGCGCGCCAGCCGAGCTTGGCGAGCCGGCCGACGTCGAGCAGCTTGCGCGGCGTGCCGTCGGGGCGCGAGGGATCGAAGCTGATCGTCCCGGTGTATCCGACGGTCCTGGCGACCACGCGCGCGAACTCGGCGATGGTGATGTCCTCGCCGGTACCGATATTGACCAGTTCTTCGCTGGAATAGGTCTTCATCAGGTGGACGCAGGCGTCCGCCATGTCGTCGACATAGAGGAATTCCCGCCGCGGCGTGCCGGTGCCCCATACCACCGCTTCGGAGACGCCGGCAACGTCGCTTCGTGGAACCTGCGGATCAGCGCGGCGACGACGTGGCTGTATTCGGGATGATAATTGTCGCCCGGCCCATAGAGATTGGTCGGCATCACATTGATGAAGTCGGAGCCGTACTGGCTGCGATAGGCTTCCACCATCTTGATGCCGGCGATCTTGGCGATCGCATAGGGCTCGTTGGTCGGCTCCAGCGGTCCGGTCAGCATCGAATCCTCGCGCAGCGGCTGGGCTGCGAGCTTCGGATAGATGCAGGAGGAGCCGAGAAACATCAGCTTCTCGGCGCCGTTGACATGCGCGGCATGGATCACGTTGGTGGCGATGATCAGGTTATCGTAGATGAATTCGGCGCGCAGCGTGTTGTTGGCGACGATGCCGCCGACCTTCGCCGCCGCCAGAAACACCACCTGCGGGCGCTTGGCCGCGAACCAGCCGGATACCGCGGCCTGGTCGCGCAGGTCGACCTCGCGGCGGCCGACCGTCAGGAGTTCGACATCCTCCCGCGCCAGTCGGCGCACCAGCGCGGCGCCCACCATGCCGCGATGGCCGGCGACGTACACCGTCTTGCCCTTCAGCTCAAACGGGGTGCTTGCCATTGGCGACCTCCCGCCGCGCGATCGCCAGATCGCCGGCCATCATCTCCTTGACGAGCTCGGTAAAACTCGTCTTCGGCTGCCAGCCGAGCTTTTGGCGCGCCTTGCTGGAATCGCCGATCAGCAGGTCGACTTCGGTCGGACGGAAATAGGGCGGATCGATGCGAACGACGGTCTTGCCTGATTTTTGGTCGATCCCGGCTTCCTCGACGCCCTTGCCGCGCCATTCGATGCTGCGGCCGACCTCCGCGAAGGCCAGTTCGACGAATTCGCGTACCGAATGGGTCTCCCCGGTCGCCAGCACGAAATCGCCGGGCTCGTCCGCCTGCAGGATCTTGTACATGCCTTCGACATAGTCCCGGGCGTGACCCCAATCGCGCTTGGCCTCGAGATTTCCGAGATACAGCGTTTCTTCCAGTCCGGTCTCGATGCGGGCGACGCTGCGGGTGATCTTGCGCGTCACGAAGGTCTCGCCGCGGATCGGGCTTTCATGGTTGAACAGGATGCCGTTGGAGGCGAACATGCCGTAGGCCTCGCGGTAGTTCACCGTGATCCAGTAGCCGTAGAGCTTGGCGACGCCGTAGGGCGAGCGCGGATAGAACGGCGTGGTCTCCCGCTGCGGGACTTCCTGAACCAGGCCGTACAGCTCCGAGGTGGAGGCCTGGTAGAACCGCGTCTCCTTCTCCATCCCGAGAATGCGAATGGCTTCCAATAGCCGGAGCACGCCGATGCCGTCGGCATTGGCGGTATATTCCGGGCTTCGAAGCTGACGCCGACATGGCTCTGGGCGGCGAGGTTGTAGATCTCTGAGGGGCGGATCTGCTGCATCAGCCGGATAAGATTGGTGGAATCCGTCATGTCGCCATAGTGCAGCAGGAACGGCACGTCGCCGGCGTGGGGGTCCTGGTAGAGATGGTCGATGCGCGCGGTGTTGAACGAGGAGGAACGCCGCTTGACCCCATGAACGGTGTAGCCGAGGCCAAGCAGGAATTCGGCGAGGTAGGCGCCGTCCTGCCCGGTGACGCCGGTCAGCAGCGCCACGCGCCGTTTGGTATCCTGCGCCATCATGTTCACTCCAACAAAGGCCGACGCCGCTGCGCAGACAGCAGTTCACCGCCGATCAAACCGCAGGCATTGCGCTGGGCCTGCCCGTGACACGCGGCCCCAAGGATTTGGCCCCAAGGACTTGGCCCATGGACTTCCGGCCAGGCAAGCCCAAACCCCTAACATGACCGCATTCCTTCAAGCAAATTGAGCCATCGCAGGGACGACTTCGCCCCATGCGGCAGCGGGCTTGCGGGTTTGCGAGCCTTGGTCCACATTCGCCCCCAGTTAAGGGCCGATGGATCACTGAAATCTAAGCCATTCCAGCGTCCGGACCCCTCCGACAACAGGTTAAGAAACGCAAATTCAGGGAGGAATGACATGCGTAAAATCATGATGGCTGCGGCCTTTGCGCTGCCGATGTTCGGCGGCGCCGCGCTGGCGCAGGAGACGCTCAAGATCGGCTATATCGACCCGTTGTCGGGCGGCGGCGCCAGCGTCGGCGAAGTCGGCCTGAAGACCTTCCAGTTTCTCGCCGACGAGGTGAATGCCAAGGGCGGCATCCAGGGCAAGAAGGTCGAGATCGTCCCGCTCGACAACAAGACCAATCCGCAGGAAAGCCTGATCCAGGCGCAGAAGGCGATCGACGCCGGCGTCCGCTACCTCACCCAGGGCAACGGTTCGTCGGTGGCCGGCGCGCTTTCCGACTTCGTGGGCAAATACAACGAGCGCAATCCCGGCAAGGAAGTGCTGTATTTCAACTATGCCGCGGTCGACCCGATCCTGACCAACGACAAATGCAGCTTCTGGCATTTCCGCTGGGATGCGAACTCCGACATCAAGATGGAGGCGCTGACCAATTACATGAAGGGCGTTTCCTCGATCAAGAAAGTCTACCTGATCAATCAGGATTACTCGTTCGGCGAGTCGGTGCGTACCCAGGCCCGCGCCATGCTGAAAGCGAAGCGGCCGGACATCGAGATCGTCGGCGACGAACTGCATCCGCTGCTGAAAATCAGCGACTTCGCGCCCTACATCGCCAAGATCAAGGCCTCCGGCGCCGATACCGTGGTGACCGGCAACTGGGGCCAGGATATCGCGCTGCTGCTCAAGGCCGCCGCCGACGCCGGGCTGAAGGTGAGCTGGTACACTTATTATGCCGGTGGCGCCGGCGGTCCGACCGCGATCAAGCAGGCCAACCTCAACCACCAGGTGTTCCAGGTCGGCGAAGGCATCCCGAATCTCGATCACCCCTCGTCGCAGGAATTCGAGAAGGCGTTCCGCACCAAGTATGACGTCAGCGTGTTCTACCCGCGCGCCGTCAACGAGATGCGCATGCTGGCGGCGGCCGCCGACAAGGCCAAGTCGGTCGACCCGGTCAAGGTCGCGCAGGCACTCGAAGGCCTGGAGTTCGAGGTGTTCGACGGCGGCAAGGGCACCATGCGCAAGGACGATCATCAGTTCTTCCAGCCGATCTATATTTCCTCGCTCGGCGACCGCACCGAGAAGGAGCCGTTCGACGAGGAGAAGACCGGCTGGGGCTGGAAGCTGGTGGCCAAGATCGACACGCCGGCGACCGTGCTGCCGACCACCTGCAAGATGGAACGGCCGAACTGACCGTGCACGGCGATCACCCTCTCCCCGCTTGCGGGGAGAGGGCACAGGCGGCCTTAGGCCGCCGTTCTTGATAGAAGAACGCCGATGCGAAGCATCGGCTATGGTGAGGGGGACTCTCCACAGGTTCGGACTCGCGGAGAGTCCCCCTCACCCGGATGGCATCTTCGATGCCATCCGACCTCTCCCCGCAAGCGGGGCGAGGTAAAAGGCTCAACCGCACCGTGGGGTAACTCGTGCTTGAACTGCTCGTCATATCCACGCTCAACGGCGTCCTGTTCGGCATGCTGCTGTTTCTGATGGCGAGCGGGCTGACCGTCATCTTCAGCATGCTGGGGGTGCTCAACTTCGCGCATGCGAGCTTCTACATGCTCGGCGCGTTCTTCGGGTTCCAGATCAGCCGCTGGTTCGGCTTCTGGCCGGCGCTGCTGATTGCGCCCCTGCTGGCCGGAGCGGTCGGCGCCGGCGTCGAGCGCTACGGCCTGCGCCGCGTGCACAAGAACGGCCACGTCGCCGAACTGTTGTTCACCTTCGGTCTGGCGTTCGTGATCGAGGAGGTCGTGCAGATCATCTGGGGCAAGAGCCCGGTCGATTTCCGCGTTCCCGCGCTGCTCGATTTCCCGGCCTTCACGATCTTCTCCACCAACTACCCCGCCTACAAGATGTTCATGCTGCTGGTGTCGATCGCGATCTTCATCGGGCTGCTGCTGGTGCTGAAGAAAACCCGGATCGGCCTGATCGTGCAGGCAGCCCTGACCCATCCGCACATGGTCGGCCATCTCGGGCACAATGTCGGACGGATCTTCATGCTGGTGTTCGGCGTCGGCACCGCGCTCGCCGCCGTCGCCGGCGTGATCGCAGGACCCGCACTGGTGACGCAGTCGAACATGGCCGGCCTGCTCGGCCCGATCCTGTTCGTGGTCGTGGTGGTCGGAGGGCTCGGCTCGCTGCCCGGCGCCTTCGTCGCCTCGCTCCTGATCGGCCTGGTGCAGACCTTCGCGGTCT
>Ga0182014_10006120_pt1 | contig 13112 bp, 10 predicted proteins | sample 612S2DmetaG_FD_120489 | JGI IMG/M metagenome (GOLD analysis project Ga0182014, IMG submission 120489) | Permafrost microbial communities from Stordalen Mire, Sweden - 612S2D metaG | ecosystem: Environmental > Terrestrial > Soil > Wetlands > Permafrost | place: Sweden: Stordalen | collected... | reverse complement strand
CTCGGCGTACACTTCGCAATCCGCGGCAACCCGTGATCGAGAATCCATCTGCGCCCCTCGACGGCGAGAACGACACGCTCTTGTTTGAAAAACTGCAGGAGCACGCTCTCGCTCCTTACCGGAATCCAGAGCGTTAGGGATGTCCAGATCCAGCCGTCTTGAAGAGCTTGATCGACAATCCCGGCGATATAACGCCACAGGGTTCACTCCTCAGGGAGGATAATCGAATCGGCACACGGAGCAAACTACTCAAAGCTTGTGCGACCGCGAAGGTGAATACCGTTATGGCCATCGAAATCAATGGGGTCACATTCCAGGGAATGCCGGGACTGGACAAGGACAAGTTGGGTGCCCTTGACTATGCCGGGCGTGTAACCTGGCTCAAGCACCGTTTCGAGTGTTTCTTCCTGACTCCCTTTCGCGCACTCGTTGCTCTAGACGGCGGGGGGATCTACGTGTGGTTGACCGCAAAACCATCTTGCGCTATCTCGATTGCCTAAGTAAGGAAAATCTGAAAGGGCACTGGGAATGTCCACGTGGCAGCAGGAAGCGCTTGCGGAATTGTCATTGGGATGAACTCAAGGCTCTTCACGAAAGGATTTCTCCGTTGGTGGCGCGCAGCGCATTGGAGAGGCTTGCGGGATTTTCAGTTCAATTGGGAGGCACTGTCGGAAACTAGATGATCGGCGACAGCAGCCGAAACAGAACTCCATTGCGCGCGAAACGGGACACACGAAATGCATTGCTCGACTACACCCGATCAAACAACCAATATCAGCAACGAACACCAATGAATCAGGTTCTTATACCAAGAGCCTTCAGCCATTCATCGACCTGGCCAAATGCGTCCTGCTGCCATTGGTCAGCCGTCCGATCTCCTAAAAGCCGCGTTTCCTCGACGAACTTCCTCACACAAGTTGGTCCATAACTTTCTAGCGTGTCAAACTTCTCGTTGATCAGGCCATAGCCCTTGGCTCCACTTGGATGTTCCAACAGAGGCCGGCAATCTTCCGCGAGGGCCGCAATGCCTTTTGGGTAATTGCGGACGCAGTAATAGATGTCATAAGCGTCCTTTTGCTTATGCCGTCCATTGAGGGCGTGTCCCTTCATCGCAAGCAAAGCCGGTATCGAACACACGGCGATCTCAACCTTGTTCGTTCCTCCGCCGGGCATAGCCCCGCGCACCGCCACCATTTCGTTGAAGCGGATTGCAAGGTCGGCTCCGTCCGCCCGTTGTACGGCGAAGTCTTCAATGATCGGGGGCCTGTGCTTATCAATGACGGCGTCCCGCGGCATCAAAAAGTCAACGATAACATCTATTGGGGCTCCGCCGTTCGTCGCGTCGATCCTGCGGACGAGCTGGAATTTGCGAAGTTCCGGGCTTTGCTTATAGTCGTGTTTCATCAACGCTTCCACGAGACGCGCATATTCGGTATCCCCGAGCGCCTCTGCGTTAAGACCAAGGTCAACATCGAGAGTTCCGACATGGGGCATCTCGTGATTGTCCAGAAGCAGCCAGGGTACGGCTCCCCCGACTACGGCAAATTTCCCCTGAAAACTCCCGAGAATCTGGCCAATTTCAACGAGTACCGACTTCACGGCTGCGGTCGTGCGGTCGTCATAATCGTTTGCGGATTGCGGGTCGGGAAGAATTATGTTTGCCATGTTAGCCTCATGCGGCGCAGATGCTCCGCAGCTTCCTCTCCTCGCTCACCGGCCTTGGAGAGATCGAGATACGTCTGAACCGGACTCGTGCAGCGAATTCCCGGCGCAGGTTGATAGACGTCTTGATAGACGCCCAGTTCCTTGGGCAAAGAAACAATCACATTCTCGCCTTTGACTGAAGAAGAGAGCTTCAGTCCCTGTTGAATCCGCTCTAATGCCAAGCGGTCGGCATAGAAGAATTGGGTGCCAGTTCGAGCATACGGCGCAATCCATTGCGCGGCCGAAAACGAGGCAAGAGCTACGTGCACTTGGCTTGGCACTGAGTCAAAAACCGTCCGCACACCCTGTTCCAGGGCACTGCCATGCAACGTTGTATAGAAGCGGAGTTGTTGTTCGATGAGTGGCTCATAACTGGCCTTCCACGCGTCAAGCAGCGCGTCCGGAGCTGTCAGGAGAAGACCTTCGGGTACAATTCTTGCCCACTCTCGGTCCAGAAGCGCCGAGCGTACATTGCTGACGTGCCCCAGACTGACTTCTGCGCTCGCTGCCAGATCCGCGACGCGCCAAACTTGCTTCGGGTCGCGCAAGAGAACTCGTAACACCTGCGCAGATTTTGGCCGGAAAAGCGACTTGAACTCGCGCCTCTCCGGTTCAGGCTTGCTGGATAGCGATCGCTCGATAAACACAGTGCCGAAAGCGAGGCGGGCATTTCCCTCAAAATCGAGGAACGAGATTTGGTTCTCCAAGCAGAGTTCTCGGGATGCGGGGGAAAGATAAGGAGCTATCAATATTGGAGTCGCGGGCTTTCCCAGGTGAGCAATGTAGCTTCGCAGGTGGTGGATGGCATCACGAACAAACCGGGGCTGGCCGTTTTGTTTTACTTCACAGATAAGAAAATGCGGCTCCCCGGATACATCTACGCGGGCCATAATGTCGATTCCTGAATCGGCTGCTGAAGATTCGGTTTTGAGGGTCTTGAGTTTCAGCGCAGGGATTTCCCGAAGCAACGCCTCAAGCGCATTCGCCGCTTGTTTCTCAACCTTGTTCACTGAAAACTGCAATTTCAACATATGTTGAAAATAGCACATTTAGTGAAAATATGCGGAACGCTTTTCAGCGTTATAGGCGATTTCAACAACCGGTGAAAAGCGTCAATTTCATGAAAATCACCGTCCCCAAGGAACGAGATTCGTCCGGATTTATACGCATATAACATTGATAATAAATGACGTATCGAGGGAGGATGGCTCCTCCATGCCACCAGCCGCCGATACTGCCGGCGTCTTCGTCACCCTCCTCAGCGGGCCAGTTCCTGGACATCGACGCCATCGCCGCGAAGGTCGAACGGGAGTCCGCAGCGAAGGACAAGGCAAAAGCCGCAAAAACGGCCGCTCCGAAGCCGCGCACCAGGTAACAGGCAAAGATGGCAAAAAAGTCCGCAGCCGCCTAACCTTCTATCCAACCGGAACACTCGGGCGGGGTCTGCAACCACAGGCTCCGCATCATTTTGTGTGTCTGCTCGTCTGCCACCCCAATGGCAAACCGACATTTCAGGCGACTTTCATGGGCAAAAACCCTCGCCCTTGTAGATCTCAATCTTTTTTTCTTGCAGAGTGTGGTCTCGTTGCTACGCCTCGTGCTCGTCCAATGCTTCATCGATTGCTGCCTTCAATCGTTTTTGCTCCCGCGCCGGCAGTTGGCTCACATCGCGTCGCAACCTCCTCATAAAGGAATCACCATTGGGTTCGCGAAGCAACCGGTCCAGAACACGGCGAAGATCCCCGGTTGGCTGCACGGCCCTGATCAAGTCGGTTGTCGGCCAGTTTGAGCTAAGGAATGCTTGGACTATATTCTTCCGCGCGGTCTTACACCGATCCCAGTCTACGAAGAAAAACGAAAATAGCCCCGGTGCTTCTTTCCCAGAGCGAAGCTCTGCGTAGACAATCGGGAAAGCTACTACTATCAAGGGACTTACCGGCTTGCTGCGCTCCTCAATTGCGAAGGAGAGTACCGCACCCGCCGCGTTCGTCTGGGCGCGTTGGTTAATAGCTCCGGAATCTGCCAGCAAATGCGACCAGGACAGAACCAACTCACTGGGAATCGTGTCATGCCGTCTTGCTATCAAGCGATTGCTCAGTTCCTCAATGTCAGCTAGGACTCCTGTCCGAACCCCCAGTTTCGCACTCTCCAAGAGAACGACGTTGTCGCTCACTCGCTTTTGTGTTGCATCCCAAGGGATGGCCAGCGCAATCAAGCGGTGAGGATCTAGGAAGCTGACGGACTCTGAAATCAATTCTTCAAGGGCAGAATTTTCAGAACTGCTGGCACTCGACAAGCCTAAAGTCAGCATTCGAAGTGCTAGCTCTGCTTTCAGCTCGGGTTCTAACGACGGAAGCACCCGGCAACCATTTCTCAACAAGCGTCCGACAGGCAAGTTCCCTGAAATGAGCACACGCGCAAGCTGGGCCGCTGTCAGCGGCAATTCGCCGACGAGCGCTTCCACTATCTTCTCGCTGAGGGGCTCATCCTGCACCAGTGACTGGAGGTCTCGCTCTGATGCCCTCGAAAGCACCGTATTCAGTAGCCGCAACCTTCGACGATCCCCAAGCCCGCTCGAGCCGAGATGCATGTGCTTCCGCCTCAGGACGCCAGGCGATTTCTCGAGCATGCGCTCCCCACAAAGTATGGAACCCTCTTGGCAATGGCTCTCACCACCGGAATGCGGCCAAGCGAGTACCTGGCACTGCGCTGGTCGGATTTCTGCTGGGAGCATGAGACTGTGACCGTTAAGCGACCGCTGGAGAAGGGAAAGGGTTGGACGTTCGCGCCAACCAAACGGGCACGGAGCCGTCGCGTGGTGAAGCTCGAGAGTTGGGTAGCACGTCGACTCTGGCATCTATATATGAGGGAGCGGTCGACACCAGACTCCAAACCCCCAACGGCTCGGCCGATCTTCCGCACTCGTAGAGGCCTGCCGATAAACAGCGATTCCCTCGCCCGCGAGTTCAAGCGGCTGCTTCAGGCTGCAGGCTTCGAGCCGATGCGGCTCTACGACTTGCGCCACACCGCGGCGACTTTGGCACTATCGGCCGGCGTGCCGGCGAAAGTCGTCTCGGAACAGCTCGGTCATGCCTCAAGTGCATTTACCCTCGATGTCTACTCGCACGTGTTGCCGCACATGCAGGCAGAAGCGGCCGTACGCGTCGCGGCATTGCTGGGAATGGACGGCAAAGAAGCGAAGGAAATGCGGGCTCAAGGGCGGAAGGCGCCGCAATCAGTCATTCCAGAGAGCGCAAGGGTCAACGGGCAGCAATTTGTCGCACCCAGAGCCTGCTGATTGGTCATCATTTGAACCGCGAACGCAACCTGCGCCGCAAGCGCAGCCCAAGAAAGGAAGGAACCATGATCGAAACCGTCATTCAATGCCCGCATTGCCAGAAGGAAATCAAGCTGACCGAGTCGCTTGCTGCTCCACTCGTCGAGGCCACTCGGCGGGAATTTGAAACAAAGCTTGCCGAGAAAGACACCGAGATCGCGCGCCGGGAAGCGGCCGTCCGCGACCAGGAACAGTCCGTAGCCGCGGCCAAAAGGCAGGTCGCGGACGAGATCGAAGCCGGAGTTCGTCGGGAGAGAGAGTCGATCGCGGCTGAGGAAGCAAAGAAGGCGCGTCTGCTGGTGTCGGACGAGCTCTCAGGTAAGACGCGAGAGCTGGCAGAGCTCGAGGCCGTCGTGAAAGCCAAGGACGACAAATTGGCCGAGGCGCAGAAGGCGCAGGCCGAAGTCATTCGTAAGCAGCGGGAGCTCGACGACCAGAAGCGTGCGCTCGACCTCACTGTCGAAACACGCGTTCAAGAGTCGCTCGGCGAAATTCGCGAAAAAGCAAAGCGCGACGCCGAGGAGGGGCTAACCCTGAAGGTCGCTGAGCGCGATGAGGCGATCGCGAGCCTGCGGCGACAGATCGAAGTCCTGAAACAAAAAGCCGAGCAGGGCTCCCAGCAACTGCAGGGCGAGGTGCAAGAGCTCGAACTCGAATCCATTTTGGCCACGAAGTTTCCTGCAGATCTGATGGAACCCGTGCCCAAGGGAGAATTCGGTGGGGACATCCTCCACAAGGTGCTCTCTCCCTCGGGGCAACAGTGTGGCTCGCTTCTCTGGGAATCGAAGCGAACCAAGAACTGGAGCGACAGCTGGCTTGGAAAACTGCGCAACGACCAGCGGACGGCAAAAGCCGATCTTGCAGTTCTGGTCTCCCGTACCCTCCCCAAAGAAGTAGTAGGGTTCGATTTCATCGAAGGCGTCTGGGTCGTCGAGCCGCGCTGCGCGGTGCCGGTGGCGATTGCGCTGCGACAGTCGTTAATCGAGATTGCATCGGTGCGCCAGACCAACGCGGGGCAACAAACCAAGATGGGGATGGTCTACGAGTACCTGACCTCTCCGCGATTCCGCGCTCGCATTGAGACGATCGTAGAGAAGTTTACGGAGATGGAGCAAGACCTCGCCAAGGAGCGGAAAACCATGACACGGCTCTGGGCAAAGCGCGAGGAGCAGATTCGCGGGGTGATTGAGTCGACGGCCGGCATGTATGGCGATTTGCAGGGCATCGCCGGGAAGGATCTCAATGAAATCGCTGGGCTCGAGATTGCGCTGCTTCCGGCTGGGGAGGACGGCGAAGATTGTTGATGCGTTTGACTCTCCGGCGCACGCCGAAATTTCATTTCTCTGAACATCTGCGCTGTGGTTGGCGTCGCGTCAATGAGAAGCCAGGCATCTGCTCCCAAAGCAGATTTTACTGTTTATTGAAGCCTGTTGAAATTGAGTGAAAATAAGTGCTTTTGATTGAATTGTTTACCGGGTTGCTGCCAATCCCTGTTAATCCTTGTGGCTCTTGGGTGCTTCCTCACCACACTTTGAGTCTCAGATCGCCCGTTCCAGGACGCTCGAACGGTCCCGGGGTCGGATTCGACTCATTCCTGCTTTTGGCCAAGTAGTCCTTGTCGATCCGAATCGGCGCGCCATCAGGTTGCTCATACGGCAGATCGGGAATTTGAGCCCTCCCGAGCAATGCCGTCGTCACCGGCTTCCGCGCCTGTTGGTCAATCCACTTCTTGTCGAATCTCATTTCCAGGTCGAGGCCGCCCGGCTTTGCGACCAGTTGGAGCCGAGAATCAAAATCGAATGCAACGGCCGCGTGCCCATCGAACTTCGATGGCTTGGCTCCATCGAGGAATACATTGCCATCCATCCACATCGGCAAGGTCGCATCGTCGTACACGCTCAAATCGGCGCGTTGCACAAACACATTGTTGTAGAAGCGGTCATCGCCACGCGGGTTATCGTGATGTCCTGCAACCTCGGTGGAATGCGCCTTGAGAAACGGCGTCTGCCGGCTGTCGAAGGGATACACTTTTACGGTCCCGGCGAACAGGTTGTGCGCGTACGCGCCGCCCTGCGAATTATCTCTCAGCGACAGGGACGAGAGGAAAAGGTTGTTCTCGAACAGGAACGGTCCGTGGTCCACCTCGACAAAAACATCGGCGTCGTTGTCATGGAAGAGATTCCGCGAAACGCGCGTGCCCTGTGCCATCCAGTCCAGCCAAAGGCCTAGAGGAGTGCCATAAATCTGGTTGCGGTCGATCTCGACGTCAATGGCGCCGTGAAATTTGATGCCGGCGATCTCCGCGCCCTCAAAGGTTCGCCTCACGTGAATGTCGTGGATGGTATTGCCCGTAACGGTGCTGAACGCAGCGCCGAGGCTGCCCACAATCCCCGTCTGGCCGCAATCGTAGATCGTATTGTTGCGAACCATGTGGTGGCCGATCTTCTCCTTTGACCATCCGTCGCCAAGCGCGCGCTGGATCGTCTTCACATAGCCCTCCGCACTGTTGGCCGACGTGTTGTCCCACTGGTCGCCGTATTTGCCCAGCGAGATTCCCGAGCAAATGGAGTTGCGGATCACGTTGTTCTCGATGATCCAGCCCTTGCTCCAATGAGGGCCAATCAGGCCGATCTGCTCGGCCGTCGGCGGCGCCCACGGTGTGGCCGCGTCCTCCAGCGTGAAGCCGCGAACGGTGATGTAATTGATTCCCGTCTTTTCCGGATAGAACACCGTTTGTCGCACATTGATCTCGACCCGTTGCCGATTGGGGTCGACGCCCTTGAATTGCGCCCAGATGGTCGTATTCTCTCTGTCTACCTCGCCAAACCACAGCGCCTCGCTCCCCTTCGGCTTCATCACATCGCCCAGGCTGGCCGCTTCTACCAGCCACTTGCCATCCAAATAAACCGCCCCGGTGTGATGCTCACGGCCCATGGCATTGAACCAGTCTCCATGGATGATATCGCTGTAGGGATTGAATCCGCCAAAGAAAGAGTTTTCGACCGTCGCTTTCCAGACGTCTCCCTGCGCCCTCACCCAGTTCTTCGCCTCCTCCGAGCCGGAAATCACAACCTTTTCGCCGGGCGCGGCCTCATAGACGATGCGCTTCGCGTCCGAGGTGCCTCCCCGCGGCGGACTCACTCGCTCGCGGTAGATCCCAGCGTGCACCCTGATCACGTCGCCCGGCTGCGCCAGATCGGCCGCATGTTGAATCGTGCGGAAAGGAGCCGCTTCGGTACCTGAGTTGGCATCGCTACCGCTGATGGAAACGTGGAAGGTTCTGGCTTGAACTGGAGTAGATAGCGCAAGAGCTGCTAAAACCGCAACGAATAATCTCATGTCCATTCTTACTTCCTCGCTATCCTACTCCTTGTGCTTCACACTACCAGATTCTGGCGGACGGCCCGGATCTTCAGGAAACAAGCGCACTGCATATCGGAGCGCCGCCCGAGGACAAGCAAAAATCCGACTGGGCGGATTTTGTGCAGCAAAGGCTTTCGGCTCAACTGAAAGACCAAACTCTCGCCAAACAGATCGCTACGACACGCATCTGGACGATCAACCGCAAGACGGGCGAGGTGTCGTACATGCTGAACGGCAGGGTCTCCGTCATCGACCGCGGACGCCTCGTGACCGTACTCAACCAGGAAGAGGCGGCAATTGTCTTTGAGGTGGAGATGGCCGTTCAGAAATACGGATCGCGAATCGCATGTACTGGAACCGACGAGTGGAAGCGGATGGTCAGAGCGACCGCCGTTAAGCACGGCATCTTTGCCCAATTCACGAACCCGGAGATGCAAAATGCTCTCTGGCAAGAACAGCGCATAGCGAATCCTCTCCAACTCCAGGCCGCGCGCCTGCATTCCATCGAATCCAGGCTCAGGACTGAGGAATCCGGCGACTTGATCTTCACCGATGAAGCAGATGTGCGCCAGCTCCTCTTCACTCTCCAGCCGGTTGCTCAGGCACGACAATTGGTCGAGCTCCTGAAGGCGTCTCAACCCCCGGAAATGACGGCAAACGTAGACGGCACTCTGACCATCGCCTTTCTCAGGTCTCTCACGGGCCAGCAGTCTTTCAAGGTATCGATTCGCGAGGGGAAGCGACAAGAGATCTCCTATCGTCGCCGAAAACATTGGCTTCACGGAACTTGAGCGTCGGACATTGCGGAGAACCGGCTTGCTGATTTCCTGCAATGCCGGTCTTATGCGCCGCGCACAGACCCCTTGTGAGCCTCCATTGAAGCGCTCCCGTGTACCTTGGTATGGTGGGCTACACAGATCGAAGCCCGCTTTTGCGTTCGCTCGTGCGATCAGCCAGCGCATTCTGAAGCAGCGGCTAGGCACGGGCAGCACAACAGATCGGCACGGCGAAAGGAGCCGCATCCATGAAATCCAGCATCTCCAGGCGTAAATTCCTCGTTTCCGCCGCAGTTGCCGCAGTTCCAACTGCAGTCGCTCAGGCGAGGGCGCCCCTTGCCAGCGCACTCCAGGTGATTGCCGCGTCACCTGTCTCCGAAACCGCCGCCAACACCTGGAAGAGCGCCGGAATCATCGATCTTTCCGGCTCCCGGTTTGCGAAGCTCAAAACCGTGCCCGTCCATTCTGTTGAAATCCGCGAGGGATTCTGGTCGAAGCGCCGCACCACCAACGTCGATTCCAGCATTCCGTCGATGCATGACGAGCTCATTGCGCACGGCCGCATGGACAACTTCCTCCGCCTCGAGGGAAAATCGTCAGCCCCGCAGATCGGCCCCGTTTACTCCGATTCCGACATCCACAAATGGACCGAGGCGGTAGGATTTGCGCTGCAGTCCGCGGATCAGCCACAGCTTCGCGCCGCCACCACAGCGATGATTCGCGACGTGGTCGCCACGCAGGAACCCGGCGGATACCTGAATACCTATTACCAGGGCGATCGAAAACCGCTGCGCATGCTCTACGATACCCAGACCACCGGCCACGAGCTTTATTGCATTGGCCACATGCTGCAGGGCGCAATCGCCTGGTATCGCGCCACCGGCGATCGCACTCTGCTCGACGCGGGCATTCGCTTTGTCGATGATTTTCTGTTGCCGAACTACGGGCACGGCGCAAATCAGAAGGGCATTGTTGCCGGCCATCCCGAAATCGAAATGGCGCTCGTGGAGCTCTACCGCACCACGAGCAACCACGCCTATCTTGATCTCGCAGGATACATTCTGCATGGCGACGATCGCATTCCCCTGCGCCCACAGCAGACCACCTACATGTTCTGCGGCATCCCCTTCATATCGCGCACGCATCTTGAAGGTCACGCGGTGCGCGCCATGTACGCCTGCTGCGGCGCTGCCGACTATTACCTCGAAACCGGCGATCCCGCTTACTGGAAGACCCTCAATCTTCTCTGGGAGGATCTCGTCCGCGATCAGCTCTACGTAACCGGAGGCGTGGGAGCGCGCGAAAGCGGTGAGGCCTTCGGCGACCCCTACGAGTTGCCCAACGCCCGGGCTTACGGCGAAAGCTGTGCCGCCATCGGCATGATGATGTGGAACTGGCGCTTGCTGGCCGCCTCCGGCGATGCGCGATTCGCAGACGTCATGGAGCGCGCCTTGTATAACGGCATCAACTCCGGCATGTCGCTCGACGGCCGCACCTACTGCTATCGCAACCCTCTCGCCTTCGATCCGGGGGGCAACTCCAGCGACCGTCACGCGGTTCAGGGCAGAATCCGGAATCCGTGGTACGACACCACCTGCTGCCCGCCCAATCTCGAGCGCACCTTTGCCTCCCTGCCCGGTTACTTCTACAGCACCAGTGACGACGGCGTTTACGTGCATCTTTACGACAACTCGTCCTTCGACTGGCGCCTGCAGGACGGGCGGCCATTGCGCATTGCGCAAACTACCCGTTATCCCTGGGAAGGCGAAGTGACAATCAACGTAAGTCCGGCGCAGGCGAGCGAGTTCACCTTGTACGTGCGCATCCCGGGCTGGTCGCAGCAGACCACGGTCCGCGTCAACGGTTCTCCGCTTTCTGGCGCAAGGCCTGGGACTTACCTGCCCATCCGGCGGCGATGGAATGACGGAGACAAGATCGAACTCTCCTTTGACATGTCGACACGCCTGCTCAAGGCCAATCCCGCCGTCAATGAAGATCGCGGGCGCGTCGCCTTCCAGCGTGGCCCCATCGTTTATTGCATGGAGATGCTCGATCAGCCCGGCGCCGGGCAGTCCGCCGACCTCGTCGGATACATGGCCAAGCTTGACGCCACTACCACCGCGCATTTTGAAGCGGATCTTCTCGACGGCGTTCTTGTCCTCGAGCACCCGGGTACGATCCTTGAAGGCACGGCCGATACCGGACTCTATTACGCTGCCGGCGCGGGTGAAAAACCTAGCGAAACGCCCACCACACTCAGGCTTATTCCTTACTACGCCTGGGCCAACCGCACCCCATTAGCGATGCAAGTTTGGATCCCTTATCGGTTTAGCTGAGCGCATCGAAGGACCGGCACCAGCATTCTTGCTTTTTCTAATGGTGGGCAGTGAGGGATCCATCTGTCGAAGCAACAAAGCCCGAATCACTGCCCTCACTGGCTTCACTCCACGTGGTGGAAGACTTCGCGAAGTACTTCCATCGCTCGCCCGAGCGCCTGGGCCCAAGCCACATACGAGAGTACGCGGAGAATGAGCAAGTTGGGAGGTTCCCAAGTGGCCCGCCCGTAACATCAGCGACCAGGATGATATTTTTCATCGGCATCCGGCGCGCAAAAGAGGAACCGTCGCGGCACGGTTGAAGGACCTGTCGCGGGGCGAGTACCGTCTGACCATCGATCAAATAGGCTATTATTTCAACGATCCGGAGTTGCGCAGTCTCGAAGCGGGGAGTCCGACCGATTTGGGCCGTGAAACGGTTGCGGAGTTGAATGATTTGTCGTCGGGAGTACGGGTCGCCGGCGCCACCTTCATTGTAAAGGCGACGAAAGCTTCTCCACCACCCGGCCGTTGCGGGAGAAGGATGATCATTTCCTCGCACTTACGCATCAAGAACGATATGCAAATCTCACCTTCAGTCCACCCGTAATATTTAGGAAATTTATGTCGCGATTGAATCCATATGTCGTTTTGCTGACCCTCATCGCTACGCTGGGGGGATTGCTTTTTGGATATGACACGGCCGTAATCAACGGCGCAGTGGGCAGCCTGAAGGCCTATTTCATTGATCCGCGATTTGCGGATCTTGCCAACTCCGCGCAGGCCAACGCCGCCAATTCGCTGCTCGGCTTTGTCGTTTCGAGCGCTCTGATCGGTTGCATCTTCGGTGGACTGATTGGCGGCTGGGTAAGCACCAACATCGGCCGCAAGCGCGGATTGGTCATTGCCGCCGTGCTTTTCCTCCTCTCAGCCCTGGGCGCCGCCGCGCCGGAATTTCCTTTTGCCCCCATCGGCCACGGCGGACCCGCATACATGGCGAGTTTTGTGATCTATCGTATCCTTGGCGGCATTGGCGTCGGATTGGCGTCCATGTTGTCCCCAATGTATATCGCGGAGATCGCGCCGCCCAAGGTCCGGGGAAATCTGGTGGCATGGAACCAGTTCGCCATCATCTTCGGCATGTTGGTGATCTACTTCGTCAACTTCGGAATCTCCAAAACGGGGAGCGGCGATGCCTGGCTCAACTCCATCGGCTGGCGCTACATGTTTCTCTCCGGAACCATTCCTGCGGCTCTCTTCCTGCTGCTCCTGCTCTTGGTGCCTGAGACCCCGCGTTACCTCATGCTGAAGAGAAGAGAAAGTGCCGCCCGCGCCGTCCTGTCCAAACTGGTCACGCCGGAAGAATGCGAACAGGAACTTTCCGAAATCCGCGCCTCGCTCAGCGAGCATCACTCCGGCAAACTGTTTTCCTACGGCGCGACGCTGGTTTTCATCGGCATCACGGTGTCCATCTTCCAGCAATTCGTCGGCATCAACGTCGTGCTCTATTACGCGACCGATATCTTCAAAGGCATGGGCATGTCCACCAATGCCTCGCTGATGCAAACGATCATTGTGGGCGCGGTCAACCTCATCTTCACCGTGGTTGCCGTCCTG
>Ga0182014_10006118_pt1 | contig 13112 bp, 15 predicted proteins | sample 612S2DmetaG_FD_120489 | JGI IMG/M metagenome (GOLD analysis project Ga0182014, IMG submission 120489) | Permafrost microbial communities from Stordalen Mire, Sweden - 612S2D metaG | ecosystem: Environmental > Terrestrial > Soil > Wetlands > Permafrost | place: Sweden: Stordalen | collected... | reverse complement strand
TCATCCATAGGTTGACTCATATTCGCGCCCCGGCCGCAATGAAAAAATTCGGCCCCTATCCGCACCCGCTCGCGTCCCGCGTCAAACCAGACGTGAGCAATTGCATCGAATCCACCATGGCAACTCGGCGAACAAGGTTGGCGGGTGAAATCTTGCCATGCGCACGTCTTCGGCCCAATCCTAGGGCTAGTAGGGGGCACATGCGAGATAGTGTGACTCGAAAGACACACGTATGTCAACTGGCCAAAGGCCTTTCCAAATGATGTAATTGAAGTCTTGAGCCATAGCAAAATACACCTTCTCGAAGCCGAATAGCCGGATGATCGGGATCATTTCCCTTGATTCGAGCGACTGAACGCCCCCTAAATACGATATGCGTGGGTAACAAGCGGATAGGCAAGCAATGACCTTATCCTGCGGCCGGCGCTATCAAAGCGTCAATCAGGAGCGATGAATGCCCATCACCGGCGGCTGTCTGTGCGGGAAAGTGCGTTACCGGATCGCCGCCGAGAGGCCGCTCGGCGTGCGGCAGTGCTGGCGCCGCCTGTGCCAGTACTTGAGCGCGGGCGGCGGCACGGTGAACGCGGTTTTCCGCAAGGACGCATTCACCGCGACGGGCGAAACGGCGGTCTATACGTCGGTCGCCGATAGCGGCGCGACGATGCATCGCCGGTTCTGCCCCGCCTGCGGGACGCCGTTGTTCAGCGAGGCCGAGCCGCGCCCGAACGTGATCATCGTGCGCGTCGGCACGCTCGACGATCCCGAACTCGGCAAGCCCGAGGCGGCGATTTGGACGCGCTCGGCGCCGAAGTAGGCCTGCTTCGACCCGGCGCTGCCGTGGACCGAGGGCCAGCCGGCGCCGACGAAATAGCGTTTCGACGAAGCGACTTCGCATCGCCCGTTGAATTCGGCGGCCGTTGTGTGCAAGTTGCGCGCCTTCGCGCGTCGCGAAGGCTCACAAGGAAGGCTCCGCCATGTCCCTTTCGCTTTATCAGTCCAGCGTTCCCGTATTCGAACGTTCGCTGAACGCCTTTTCGGCGATCCTCGACAAGGCGGCGGCGCACGCGGCGACTTGCAAGTTCGATTCCTCAATCTATCTGACGATGCGGCTGCGGCCGGACATGTACGCGTTCCCGCGTCAGGTGCAGATCTTCTGCGATCACGCCAAGAACGGCGCCGCGCGGCTCGCCGGCGCCGAGGCGCCGAGGTTCGAGGACAACGAAGCCTCGCTCGACGAACTCAAGGCGCGCGTCAAGAAGACGCTCGACGTTCTCGCCGGCCTCGACGCCAAAGCGATCGACGCCGGCGCCGAGCGCGAAATCATCATTCCCTTGGGTCAGAAGAAGGCGAAAATGATCGGCGCGAACTACTTCCTGCATTACGCGCTGCCGAACTTTTATTTCCACCTGACGACCGCCTACGCCATCCTGCGCTACGCCGGCGTCGCGATCGGCAAGCGCGATTTTATGGGCGCCGTGCCCGGCTTCACGCTATTCTGACCGTCTCGCTCTCTCCCAAGGCGGAGGCCTCTTTCATGAGCATCGAACGCATCGGCGTCGGCCCCCGCATGGCGCAGGCGGTCGTTCACGGCCGCACGATCTATCTCGCCGGCCAGGTCGCCGACAAAACCGCAGGCAAGAGCGTCGGCGCGCAGACCAAGGAAATCCTCGATTCGATCGATCGGCTGCTCGCCGAGGCCGGTTCGGACAAGACGCGCATCCTCTCGGCGACGATCTATTTGGCCGACATCGCGACTTTCGCCGAGATGAACGCGATCTGGGACCATTGGGTCGTCAAAGGCCATACGCCCGCGCGCGCCACGGTCGAGGCCAAGCTCGTCGCGCCCGCCTATCGCGTCGAGATCGCCTGCGTCGCGGCCAAACCGTCGAAATGAGGGGCTCAACAGCGTGAACAAGCCTGCGCAGGGCGGCGTGACCGGATCCTTCGAACGCGTCGCGACGCCCGCCGCGGCGGTCGATCGCCTCGCCGAGCTCTACGCGCGAGCGGCGGTGTCGCTGCGCGCGGCCGTCGAGAGCTTTCTGATCGACGGCGTTCCGCCGAGCGCCGAAATGCGCGCGCGCTTTCGCTATCCCGAGTTGCGCGTCACCTACCAGCCCGAGGGCGTGCCGCCTTCGAGCGCGCGCGCTTTCGCCAAGTTCAGCGAGGCGGGCGTCTATTCGACGACCGTGACCCAGCCCGAGGATTTTCGCGCCTATCTGCTCGAGCAGCTCGAGCCGCTGGTCGCCGAATTCGGCGCCGAGGTCGAGGTCGGCGTCGGCGCGCAGGAAATCCCTTACCCCTACGTGTTCGAGAGCGGCGACGAACTGGGGCGCGGCGGCGCGAGCGCCTCCGAACTCGCGCGCTTCTTTCCGGCGCCCTCGCTGACGGTGGTCGGCGACGAAATCGCGGACGGCGCGTTCCAGATTCGTCCCGGCTTCGAGCGCCCGATATCCCTGTTCGACGCCGCGCGCGTCGATTATTCCTTGCGCCGGCTGGTGCATTACACCGGCTCCGACTGGCGCGCGATGCAGCCATGGGTGCTGCTGACCAACTATCATCGCTACGTCGATCAGTTCATTCGCTGGGGCTTGGAGCAACTGCGCATCGGCGCCGCGGAAAAGATGGTCCTGCCCGGCAACGTCGTGATCGACGCGGCGTCGACGCCGGAGGAAGCCGAGGCGCAGGCGGCGGCCGTCGTCTGGCATCGCTTCCAGATGCCCGCCTATCACGTCGTGCGCGCCGACGGGCGCGGCGTCAGCCTGGTCAACATCGGCGTCGGCCCCGCCAACGCCAAGACCATCACCGACCACATCGCGGTGCTGCGCCCGCATTGCTGGCTGATGGTCGGCCATTGCGCCGGCCTCAGGCAGTCGCAGCTCATCGGCGATTACGTGCTCGCCCACGCCTATCTCAGGCAGGACAGCATCCTCGACAGCGCAGTGCCGCCGGACGTGCCGATCCCGGCGCTCGCCGAAGTGCAGGTCGCGCTGCAGGAGGCGGTGGCGCGCGTCACCGGCGATCGCGGCGAAGCGCTGAAGCGGCGCCTGCGCACCGGCACCGTGGTCACCAACGAAGACCGCAATTGGGAATTGCGCTGGACGCAGGAGCGCCGGCGCATCAACCTGTCGCGCGCCGTCGCGGTCGACATGGAATCGGCCACCATCGCGACGCAGGGCTTCCGCATGCGCGTGCCCTACGGCGCGTTGCTGTGCGTTTCCGACAAGCCGCTGCACGGCGAAATCAAACTGCCCGGCGCCGCCAACGCTTTCTACGAGCGCGCGATCGGCGAGCATCTGCAGATCGGCATCGCCGCGCTGGGGCTGCTGCAGAACCAGCACGGGACGCTGCATTCGCGCAAGCTGCGCAGCTTCGACGAGCCGCCGTTCCGCTGAGGCGGAGGCGCCGCGAAGCGGAGGACGCGGCGGCGTCGCGGCGACATCCCGCTTGCGAATCGCCTTGCTCGGCAGCCGACTTGGCCGTAACCTCATGAGGTCACGTCTGGGGCCGAAGTCATGAAGACCGTTCAAATCCGTAAAGCCAAGGCAACGTTTTCGGCGCTCGTCGACGCCGCGGCGCATGGCCAGCCGACGACGATCACGCGTCACGGCGTGCCTGTCGCGGTGCTGGCGCCGATTGACGCGGCGCGGCGAATGTACCCGGAATCCGAAGAGAGTTTCGCCGATCTGTTGTTGTCTTTTCCCGGCGGCGTAGAATTTGAACGGGACCCGTCGCCGATGCGCGGAATCGACCTGTGAGCCGTGGGTATCTGATTGATACATCCGTGATCTCCAAGCTCGCGCCGGACCGCGCGAGCGTCGATCCCAAACTGTCCCTGTGGCTGCGAAATCGGCAGGAGCGCCTCTATTTGTCCGCGATCACGGTCGCCGAAATCGAGATGGGCGTGCGCAAGCTGCAACGCGCCGGCGCGAGCGCGCGCGCCGCCCAACTTTCGCTCTGGCTGGACCGATTGATGCAGGGATTCGGCGAGCGGGTGTTGGCGGTGGATGCGACCGTGGCGCGCGCGGCCGGCGCGCTTTCGGAAGCGGCCGTCGCCATGGGACGCCATCCTGGATATGCCGATGTTCTCATCGCCGCGACCGCGCGCGTGCACGACCTCTTGCTGCTCACCGCCAATACGAAGCACTTCGATGCGATCGGCGTCGCCAACGCGGACCCGTCGCGAGCGGCGCCGGACTAGACGTCAAAGGGGCGAAGGGGCGACTTGGCCGCTAACCCTCGAAAGACGCCGGCGCGATCGAGGCGACGAGCGGCGTCGCCAAGAGCGTCCGCGAGCCGAGCGTATAGCGCTTCTCAAGCCTCGTCGTCCCGGCCGTCGCTCGCCTCGGCTTCGACCCATGGCTCGACGGAGCCGTCGCGCAAGCGCGCGCGCTTCCAGAACGGCGCCGCGGTCTTGAGGCGATCCATCAGCATCTCAGCCGCCGCAAACGCCTCGCGGCGATGCGCGGCGGCCACCGCGACGAGGACGATCTGCGCGCCGGGCGCCAGCGTCCCGTAGCGGTGGATCACGGTGACGCCGATCAGCGGCCAGCGCGCCTCGGCGGCGGCGACGACGCGCGCGATCTCGGCCTCGGCCATGCCGGGATAGCGCTCGATCTCCAGCGCCGCCAGGCGCCCGCCTTCGTCGCGGCAGCAGCCGACGAAAGTCACCAGCGCGCCGACGTCGGCGCGTCCGGCTTGAAGCGCGCGCGCTTCGGCCGCCGCATCGAAATCTTGCGATTGCACGCGCGCCGCGCCCATCGGGTCAGCCGCCCGTCATCGGCGGAAAGAACGCGATCTCGCGCGCGCCCGCGATGCTGGCGTCGCGCCCGACGTGGGCGCGGTCGATCGCGGCGCGGATCGCGCCAGGCCGCGCGAAAGCGTGGGCGTAGCCTTCGCCCTGCGCCGACAGCCAGGCGATGAGCTCGCCGACCGTGGCGACGCCGGCGGGCGGATCGAGCTCCTCCTCGTTCTTGCCCACGCGTTCGCGCACCCAGGCGAAATAGAGCGCTTTCATCGGCCCTCAATCGTCGGCGACATGGTCGTAGCTCGCCTTGAAATAGTCCCAGCCGGTGTAGAGCGTCAGAACCGCGGCGATCCACAGCAGCGTGACGCCGATCGTGATCGAGCCGGGCAGCGCCGATTCGCCCGCCGGTCCGGCGATGAGGAAGCCGAGCGCGATCATCTGCGCCGCCGTCTTCCATTTGGCGACGGCGGTGACGGGAATCGGCACGCGCAACTCGGCCAGATATTCGCGCAGGCCCGACACCAAGATTTCGCGGCAGAGAATGACGATCGCCGCCGACAGCGACCAACCGGCGATGGTCTTGTCCGCCACCAGCATGAGCAGCGCCGCGGCGACCAGCAATTTATCGGCGATCGGGTCGAGCATGCGCCCGAGCGAGGACTGCTGCGCCCAGGCGCGCGCGAGATAGCCGTCGAAGAAATCGGTGATCGCCGCCGCCGCGTAAACCGCCAGCGCGCTCCAGCGCGCCCACGTCTCCGCCGGCCAGAACAGCAAGGCGACGACGAGCGGAACCGCCGCCACTCGACCATAGGTGAGAAGGTTGGGCAGATTCCAGTTGCGACCGGCGACTCGGGCCTTGGGGGCGTCCATAGGCCCGCCAGCAGACATCGAAGGCCGCTCCTCGTCAATAGACGCCTTCTCGCCGCCGCGGGAACCGGCGAGTCTCTGGATCGTTCGCGCCGTTTGGCGCGCGCGCAATATCTGGGGATGATCGGTTCGGCGACCCCGGGCGCGGTCCGATTTGGTCTAAGGTCGCGCCCAATCCGCTTTTGGGAGCCCCGCCATGTCCAATGTCCACGTCGTCGGTCATCCCCTGGTGCAGCACAAGCTGACGCTGATGCGCGACAAGACGACTTCCATCAAGGGATTTCGTCAACTGCTCAACGAAATCGGCATGCTGCTCTGCTACGAAGTGACGCGCGATCTGCCGCTGGAGATGGTGGAGGTGGAGACGCCGCTGGCCAAGACGATGAAGCCGACGATCGCCGGCAAGAAGCTGGTGTTCGCGCCGATCTTGCGCGCCGGCGTCGGATTTCTCGACGGCATGCTCGACCTGGTGCCGAGCGCGCGGGTCGCCCACATCGGGCTCTACCGCGACCCCAAGACGCTGGCGGCGGTCGAATATTATTTCAAGGCGCCCGTCGACGTCGCCGATCGGCTGGTCATCGTCATGGACCCGATGCTCGCCACCGCCAATTCCGCGGTGGCCGCGATCGACCGCCTGAAGAGCCGCGGCGTCAAGGACATCCGCTTCGTCTGCCTGCTGGCCGCGCCGGAAGGCGTCGCGCGCCTGACCACGGTCCATCCCAATGTGGAGGTCTGGACCGCGGCGATCGACGAAAGGCTCAACGACCACGGCTACATCGTGCCGGGCCTCGGCGACGCGGGGGACCGGATGTTCGGGACGAAGTGACGCCGAGGGTTCGTGACAGCGGCCTGTCAGCAACCGCCCCCTCGGCGTCATGGCCGGGCTTGTCCCGGCCATCCACGCGCGTCAGCTTCCGCGAACCCGTGAGAGAGATGCGGCGACGGGACAGCGTGGATGGCCGGGACAAGCCCGGCCATGACGGAATCGGTCGCCATGAACGCGCGGATTCAAGACGCCGCCGACCGCATCGGCTGCGATCACGGGCCTCGAGGCCATGCGCATGATCCGCAGGCGGCGATGCCTGATGCCAGCACCAGGCGCGGCAGGAAAAGGGCGCCTTGTTAATCGCTTGTTCCGCCTCGATGCTTGATACGGCGAGGCGGGAAGGGCAAACTGTGCCTCAGGTTGGCCAATGCAATAGAACCCTCTGTGCCGTGATTTGAGAAAAAAGGCCCCCGCGTGATCAACTGGCCGCGACCCGAGATTATTTCGGCTTTGGCTTTGGCAGTCTCAGTTTTGAGTCTTGCGGCGACGCTCTTCATTGCGTGGCGTACAGCCGCAGCAGAAAAGCCGCTCGCTTGGATCAAGCTTGAACCCACCGGCAACGGGGAATGTTGGGTAGCTAACATTCATTTGCGGAATAGATCGAGATTTGATCTGCGTGGTAGAGAGGTCTGGGTACCGATTAAAAGCGTCCCTATCACAAAGAAGCAGGATTTCTTTATGATAGAATACAGTAATGGTTTCACTACAGCGCCAAGCGGCAAGAGGGTATTGATTGACGATTTTGATCACGTTGAACGAGCATTCAAAATTATCTTTGGTGATAATGCTCCGGTGAAGCCGGGAGCAACCCAAGTGTTGCCGGTATTATTAATACGATCACGGTTTAGTGACGAGTTAATAGTGAGAATGTCGTTCAGATTTGAGATTATGAAGCCGCAGCCTCGATATAGTGTTATTAATCTCATAGGTCGGATACCTACCGGGGCGTTGCGTATCGTTATTTAGCGCACAACGAAATTGTCTGAAAATGTCGACTGTCCCTTGAGAGCTCGGACGCTAGGCGCAAGCGCCCCGCGCGGAAAGCGGCCAGTCAGTAGCCGTGTGTGCAGAAATCAACAATTCTGCACATCAAAAACGCCCTTGATCGCAAAGGGCTTTTCACGCGCCGATTGTAGGGGCGGAATGGCGCCTTGGTTTTTCCTCGCCCGCTCAGGAGCTTGCGTGGAGAGGGATCAAGACCGTTGCGCGCCGGCGACAAGGGAGGCCCGCCCCCGCTACTCCGCCCCCTTTTGCGTCTCGACGCGGAAGGGATGGGCGGGATAGACGCCGAGAATGCGCATCTCGCGCGAGAAGAACTCCAGCTCCTCGAGAGCGCGCGCGAGCGGCGGGTCGTCGGGGTGGCCGTCGACGTCGGCGAGGAATTGGGTCGCCGCGAATTGGCCCTCAACCATGTAGCTCTCCAACTTGGTCATGTTGACGCCGTTGGTGGCGAAGCCGCCGAGCGCCTTGTAGAGCGCGGCGGGGACGTTGCGCACGCGAAAAACGAAGGTGGTCACCAGCGGCCCGTCGTGCGCCGCCGCCCAGTGCGGCGTCTTGGAGAGCACGACGAAGCGGGTGGTGTTGTGCGCCTCGTCCTCGACGTCGGCGGCGAGCGTCGTCAAGCCATGGATTTCGCCCGCCAGCGCCGGCGCCAGCGAGGCGCGGCTCGGATCGCGCCATTCCGCCACTTCGCGCGCCGAACCGGCGGTGTCGCCGGCGACCATCGGCTTGAGCGCGTATTGGCGGATGATCTTGCGGCATTGGCCGAGCGCGTGGACGTGGCTGTAGACGCTGCGCAAGCCTTGAAGCGTCGCGCCGGGAACGCCGAGAAGCTGAAAATGAATCGGCAAGAAGGTTTCGGCGACGATGTGCAGGCCGGACGCGGGCAGCAGCGCGTGGATGTCGGCGACGCGCCCCGCGATCGAATTCTCGATCGGGATCATGCCGAGATCGGCCGTCTCGTCCTGCAGTGCGGCGAAGGCGTCCTCGAAAGTGGCGCAGGGCAGCGGCGTGAACTGGGGATAAGCGTCGAGGCAGGCGGTGTGCGAATTGGCGCCCGGTTCGCCCTGGTAGGCGATGGTCTTGGCGTTTGTCATGACGTTCCCTTCGGCGCGAGCATCCGCCGCGCGCGGCGCAATTCCTCGGGCGTGTCGACGCCGAGCGGCGCGACGTCGACGAGCGCGATGTCGATGCGCATGCCCGCTTCCAGCGCACGCAATTGTTCGAGCTTTTCGCGCCGCTCCAGCGGCGAGGGCTTGAGCGCGACGAAGCGCGCCAGCGCTTCGCGCCGATAGGCGTAAAGGCCGATGTGATGGAAGAGCGGCCCCTCGCCCCAGGGCGCCGTGGCCCGGGTGAAATAGAGCGCGCGCAGGCGCCGCGGGCCGACTTCGGTTCCCACCGCCTTGACGACGTTGGGATCGTCGCGGTCTTCGGCGCGGACGATCTCGGTCGCCAGCGTCGCGATGTCGACGTTGCGATCGCTCAAGGGGCCGATCGCGGCGCGCACCGCGCTCCGTTCGATGGTCGGCAGATCGCCCTGCACGTTGACGACCACGTCGAATCTCCCCTCGGGATCGAAGGCGCCGACGGCCTCGAAAATCCGGTCGGAGCCCGAGGCGTGGTCGGGCCGCGTCAGCACGGCGCACCCGCCGACCGCCTCGACCGCCGCGACGATGCGGGCGTCGTCGGCGGCGACCAGGACGGGGCCGATGTCGGCTTCGCGCGCGCGCCGCCAGACGTGCGCGATCATCGGCTCGCCGTGGATTTCGGCGAGCGGCTTGCCGGGCAGGCGAGTGGAGCTCATGCGCGCGGGGATGAGGACGATCGGGTTGGTCATCGACGGGTTCGCGAGAAACGCCGAGAGACGCGGCGGCGCGGCGCTTATACGAGTTGCCAAGCCCGCCGCAAAGCGGCTAATCGTCTCGCGGCGGGGCTTCGCGCGTTCCGTCGATCGACGCTTGGGACGGGACTTCGCGCGCTCATGCAGCCGACGAAAGCCGTCATCGTCCTTCTCGCGGCCCTCGTCGCGTTGCTGGGCGCGATGGCTCTGGACCTCATTTATGACGCCGTTTTCGCCCCCAACCGGGCGATCGGCCCCGGCGACGGGCCGCCCTTCGGCGCGCAGGCCGCCGCCGCGCCCGAACCGCCGCTCGCCGCCCGGCTCGCCAAGGCCGACGCGGCCGCCGGGGAGGCCAGCGCCAGACCCTGCCGGGCCTGCCATTCCTTCGAGAGGGGCGCCGCCGCCAAGGTGGGCCCGCCGCTCTACGGCGTCGTCGGCCGCCCCGTCGCCTCGATCGCCGGCTTCCGCTATTCCGCCGCCATGAAGGCCCTGGGCGGGGAATGGACCTACGACCGGCTCGAGCGGTTGCTCGCCGACCCCTCGGGCTTTGTCGCGGGAACGCGGATGAACTTTCCCGGCGAACCGGACGCGCAAAAGCGCGCCGACATTCTCGCCTATCTCCGGACGCTTTCGGATAGCCCGATCCCCTTCCTGGAGTAGCAAGCGAAAGCGCGCCGGCCGTCCGATCCAAGCGCTATTTCCGCCCGGCGCCGGCGAAGGCGGCGGCTGCGCCCAGGCCGATGAACACGCCGCCGGTCACGTAATGCTCGAAACGCAAGACGCGAGCGTTGCGCTTGAACCATTGCCCGGCCGCGCCGGCCGCGAGCGCGTAGAGGCCGTCGCTCGCCAAGCCCATCAGGGCGAAGAGGAGGCCGAGGAAGGCGACCTGGAACGCGACCGCGCCGCGCGCGGGATCGATGAATTGCGGCAGGAAGGCGAGGAAGAACAGCGCCGTCTTCGGATTGAGCAGGTTGACGACGAAGCCGTCGCGATAGAGCCGGCTCAACGCGCGCCGCGGCAGGTTCCGCTGCGCGGCCGGCGCGGCGCTCGGAGCGAGGATCCGCCGCGCCCCGAGATAGACGAGATAGGCCGCGCCCGCGTATTTGACGGCGGCGAAGGCGAGCGCCGAGGAGGCGAGCAGCGCCGACAGCCCGAGCGTCGCCGCCAGCACGTGCGCCAGCGTTCCCGTGAAGATGCCGCAAACGGACGCCAGCCCGGCGACGCGCCCCTGCTCGACGCTGCGCGCGACGATGTAGAGCACCGCCGGCCCCGGCGTCAGCAACAGCGCGATCGCCGCCGCGGCGAAGACGCCGAGCGAGGCGGCGTCGGGAATGACGATGGTCATGCGGGGAAGGCTCCGGCGCGGCAAGGGGCGGCGCAGCGTAGCGGATGCAGGGCGCGGCGGCCAGCGCCGCCCTCGCTCGCGAAGGTTTCGCAGCTCGCGGACATGCGAACTTCCCCGAGGCGGCTGGCGGCCGCCGAAAATCTTGCATGGATCGCGGCCCCCCTCATGGAAACGGCGACGGCGGCGCGCGGTCGGACAATCCGCCGCACTGGGCAAATCGCCTGAAATCGGCCATATGGCGCGTGCGGTCGCCGTTCTGATTGCTGCACTGCAGCATATCGGTCAGGGTGAAAAGAGTGATTTTTTCGCCGACCGCCGCGGCGGCGGAAGTGCATTTCGGCGAGTCTTTCAACCGAGGGCGCAATGGGCACGACCTGGAAAACGAAATGGGGCGCGCGGCGCGTTCGCGAGGATCCGCCGACGATCGAAGACGCGTTGATTGCGGCGGAGAGCCTCACCGACGACCTGACGCAGCGCGTCGAAATCGCCGCCGCGTTGATGGGCGTTTCCCCCGACGAAGTGCGAGCCTTGGCGAGCAAGCAGGCCAGCCTGTCGCGCGGCCGCTCGACGCTGGTGGCGGGGCGGAACCGGGCGGTGGTGGTCGAGTACAAGCGGCCGCGCACGATCCGTTCGCCGGCGGCGGCGCCGGCGCGGCAATGAGAATTGCCCTCGTCGGTCGATTCCCGATAGGCGAAGAAGGCGTCGCGCCCGGCGCGGCGACCGCGGGCGAGCCGATTTCCGGTTCCCCTTTGACCCCGGTCGGGATAGCAACGATCAATGCTTCACAATCCTAGCCTCCCCGCCGCGACCAGCGCCGGCAACATGCTCCTTCGCCTGCTGCGCGAGTTCGGCCGTGAGCACGCGCTCGGCTACCTGCTCGCGGCGCTGCTGCTCGGCTTGGTCTCGCTCTCCAACATTTCGGTCGCTTGGCTGTTGAGGCCGGTTCTCAACGGAATGGCGACCCCCGAGAAATTGAGCCAAGCGCGCTTTCTGGCGTTCGAAGCCGGGGGCTTGTTCGTGCTGCGCGGCTTCGCGACCTACGGATCGATCGTGGTGCTGTCGCGCATCGGCAACCGGATCGTCGCCACCGCGCAACGACGCGTGTTCGAACGGCTGCTCAACCAGAACGTCGCCTTCTTCCAGGATCGCCATTCCAGCGAATTCGTCTCGCGGCTGGCGTTCGCGGCCAACGGCGTGCGCGACGCGCTGCAACTCGTCATTCAGGGCTTCGCCCGCGACGCCGTGTCGGTCGTCGGCCTGGTCGCGGTGATGATCATGCGCGATCCCTTCCTCGCCTTCGGCGCCCTCATGGCCCTTCCGGCCGCCACCTTCGTCGTCAGAAAGATCCTGCGCCGCGTGCGCGAATTCGCCAAGCGTTCGTTCGAAGGCTCGACGCAGATCGTCCAGACGATGGGCGAAACGGTGCTCGGCATGCGCATCATCAAGGCGTTCAACCTCGAAGGCGAAATGCGCGATCGCATGGCGCGGGCGATCCGCACCGTCGAGCGTTCGGCCAATCGCATCGCGGCCGGCGGCGGGCTGACGACGTTGCTCGCCGATTCGCTGGCGGGCCTGGCGATCGGCTTCGCGATCTTCTACGGCGCGTGGCGGGTCAGCACGCAACATGCCGACGTCGGCGCTTTCGGCTCGTTCCTCGGCGCGTTGCTGATGGCCTACGAGCCCGCCAAGCGGCTCGGCCGCTTTCCGGTCGACATTCAGAACGGTCTCGTCGGCTCGCGCATGATCTACGAGGTGCTCGACGCGCCGCTCGGCGACGAGGCGCATCCGGGCCTGCCGCCGCTCGAAGTGACCGACGGAAGAGTCGTCATCGAGCGCGCGCGTTTCGCTTACCGGCGCGGCGAGGACGTGATCAACGACCTCGATCTCGTCGCGGAGCCCAGCCAGACGACCGCGCTCGTCGGGCCTTCGGGCAGCGGAAAATCGACCATTCTCGGGCTCATCCAGAGGTTCCACACGCTCGAAGCCGGGCGCCTGACGATCGACGGGCAAGACGTCGCCGCCGTCGACTTGGCGTCGCTGCGGCGAAAGATCGCGTTCGTCTCGCAGGACGTGTTCCTGTTCCGCGGATCGATCCGCGACAATATCGCGCTGGGCAGGGCCGGCGCGACGGACGCGGAGATCGCCGCGGCGGCGCAACAGGCCAACGCGCACGATTTCATCGTGCAGTTCGCCGAGGGATACGAGACCAATGTCGGCGAACAAGGCGCGCAGATGTCGGGCGGCCAGCGCCAGCGCATCGCGATCGCCCGCGCCTTCCTCAAGGACGCGCCGATCCTGTTGCTCGACGAGCCAACCGCGGCGCTCGATTCGGAATCCGAGCGCGAGGTGCAAAAGGCGCTCGACGGCCTGCGGCTCGGACGCACGACGATCGTCGTCGCCCATCGCCTGCAGACCATCGTCGGCGCCGATCGCATTTTCGTCATCGAGCACGGCTGCGCTACGGAATCGGGCTCTCACCGCGAGCTGATCG
>Ga0182014_10006116_pt1 | contig 13114 bp, 9 predicted proteins | sample 612S2DmetaG_FD_120489 | JGI IMG/M metagenome (GOLD analysis project Ga0182014, IMG submission 120489) | Permafrost microbial communities from Stordalen Mire, Sweden - 612S2D metaG | ecosystem: Environmental > Terrestrial > Soil > Wetlands > Permafrost | place: Sweden: Stordalen | collected... | reverse complement strand
CACCTCATCAGAGAATTAGAATCTCTTACTCCGAATAGACGAGAGCTTGTCAAACGGAGAAAGGCGTCGTAGAGTGGGTTACACGGGAGTCGCGACTTTCAACGGAGTTCCGGGCGTTCCCCGCCAGTCTAACGAAACAACTACTGGCTTTTAGTAGAAAGCAGATCATCGAACCAAGAGTGCTTGACTTGAACGGGACGATCCGGGAGTCCGCGCCCATGCTTCAACGCCTGATCGGTGAAGACATTGCGCTGGAGACGCACCTGGAAGATTCCTTGGGGCAAGTCATGGCGGACCCGGATCAGATTCATCAGGTCATTATGAATCTGGCGGTGAACGCTCGCGACGCAATGGCCGACGGCGGAACTCTCGACATTGAGACGAGGAACGTTGAGATCGACGAAGCAAGCAGTGCCTCCAAGCACCATGCCGCAACTCCGGGGCGCTACGTTCTAATGACGGTGACGGATAACGGACACGGAATGGATGAGGCGATCAGGAGCCAACTCTTCGAGCCGTTTTTCACCACAAAAGAAGTTGGCAAAGGAACCGGGCTGGGGCTTTCAATGGTCTATGGCATCGTACGGCAGAGCGGCGGATGGATCGATGTATCGAGTGAAGTTGGAGTTGGAACGTCGTTCGAGGTATATCTTCCCCGAATAGATTCTTGTCCGGCGCCGGAGCGGAACCGAATCGGCGCCCCAACGGAAGGAGGCGGTGAAACGGTTCTTGTGGTTGAAGATCAAGAAGCCGTTCGGGCCTTTAGCGGGGAGGCATTGAGGCAGCGCGGCTATCATGTCCTCGAAGCATCCGATGGCAATGAGGCGATCGCCGTTGCCGGGCGCCATCCGGGACGGCTTCACTTGTTGCTGACGGATGTGGTGATGCCGGGAATGAACGGCAAGGAGTTGGCTGAACGCCTGCAGGAATTGCGCCCGGATCTGAAAGTGCTCTTTATCTCGGGCTATACGGCGGATGTGATCGCTCACCGGGGAGTACTCGATCGTGGCGTTGCATTCCTGCATAAGCCATTTAGTCCCGAGGAACTGGCGCAGAAAGTTCGAGACGCATTGGCCGCCCTTTGAGCGATGGCCGGAACGTGAGCGGCCGGAATATGAAGCTGGAGAGCCGCATCTGTGGGCCATGGAGCGGTTTGGCTGCGGTCCGTCTTAAGCTTGGAGACGGGCGATTAACAAATCAATCGTACGCTCCGGCTGGACCGTCCTCTGGCAGCAGTTTGCGCACAACCGAGAGGAGCGAATCGGGAGAGAATGGCTTGGCGAGTGTTGCGGCCGCACCGAACAGTCTCGCAGCCGTTAGCATCGTGCCACCCAAGAACCCGGATATGACGACGATTTTGAGTTGCGGCATTTCGGCATGAACGGCTTTCAGGAACTCAAAACCGTCCATGTCGGGCATGGACAGGTCAAGCACTATCAGATCAAAACTCGTTTCTTCAATTGCCGCTAGCGCAGTCTTGCCGTTAGTCGCTTCGCTCACGAAGTAGCCGGTTTGCTCCAGAGTTGTACTGCATAGCTTTCGGATTTGCGGGTCATCATCGACGACCAGGATCGTATGGTGCATACGGATCTGGCGAACCTTGGCTAGTCTTGAGCGTAACACATAGCCCGAACGGGATGAATTGGCTGAAAAACTTGGATGGCGCAAAGCCATTCGTGGACGAGAAATGTCGAGTTCGAAAGGTGGCAGTGGGTTGGCCACTGACGATTCGCTGTCGACCGCCGCTACGGCGCGAACCGGATCGCGGGAATGCAAGCTTATAATAACCTCGCCGTCTGGTAGCGCCCTTTCCCATAGAACAACCCTTCGCACGGGCGTTTACCCGCCCGTTGTTCGTCGCCGTTGCGTCAAGTCAATGAAATGACTCCATACGAGAAGGCCCTTATCGACATACAAGAACAAAAGCTGTGCCGCCCGTTGCATTGTCGGTAAGCGCTTGGAGCCTAAAGCCGGCCCCTGCCCGCCGCCCTCGGCGCGCCGGCGTTCGACGGCGAATGACCAAGGCTGCGCCTGGCATGGTCGCCTTTGGGCGGCGAGCCGACGTGCGGTACCATTCCCGATGATGAAGACTCTCAGCAGGCGCAGTCTCTTCCAGGCAGCCACCGGGATCGCCCTTGGGCGCGTGGGGCAGGGGTCGATCGTCGAGGTAGTACCCGAACTGGATAAGGCGCACAAGTGGAACGACTCCAACGGGGACACGTGGGACCCATTCTGGGCCGACGATGACAACCTGTACTCCTTTCACTGCGACGGCCGGGGATTCGGCAAACAGTCCCGAAACCTCGGTTTCGATCGCCTGAGCGGACCCGGCCCCCTCCAGCTCACCGGCGCGCTCGTCAATGCCATGGACGCCTACGGCGAGGCGGGCAGGAAGGAACAGGACGGCGCGACCTGGAAAGCGTGCGGCCAGGAGTGCATCGACTCGGTGTTCTACGCGTTCGTGTCGCGCAACGTGTATGGCAAGGACAGCGGCGATTCCTGGCTGCGGCAGACCGCGTTCCATTCGAGCCTGATCAAGTCCACCGACCGCGGTGCGACGTGGACGCGCAGCGCCGCGGAAAACTATAACGGCCCGATGTGGCCTGGGCCTCCATTCGGCGCCCCGTTCTTCGTCCATTACGGAAAAAACGGCGGCGACGTGGCCCAGGATGACGCCCGGCGTTACGTCTACGCCATCTCGACGAACGGTTTTTGGAACGACGGCGACCATTACATCGCCGGGCGCGTGCTCCGGGCGAAGCTGCCGGAGCTGCGCGCGGCCGACTGGACGTACTTCGCGGGCGCCGGCCGCTGGACGAACCGAATCCGGGAAGCCACCCCGATCTTGAGCCTGCCTAGACGCTGCGGCCAGACTCCGCCGTGCTACATCGCGGCGTTGGGGATCTACCTGATGGTCGTCTGGTACAACACCGAAAAAATGACCAAGTGGTTTGAGCCGAACGAAATGCGCTACGAGTTCTACCAGGCGCCGCACCCCTGGGGGCCCTGGACGGCGGTCAACGGGTTCAGCGACCGGTTCCTGGCGGCCGGGCACATGTACGGGCCAAGCCTGTGTGCGAAGTTCCAGCGCCGGGAGGGATCCGACGTGAAGATAATTCTCTTTACGTCCGGTTGTCCGTTCGAAGATGAGCCGTCCGGACTATACAAAGCATGGGCGATTCCCCTGATTCTGAAAACCGCTCCGCAGCCCCAATCCACGGTCGTTCCCGCCACTTCGGCCGAGTACCGCTTTAGCGGAACCGGCGTCGACTATATCACCGACAAGGCCACGGGGGCGGGCAGCGTCGCGGTCTACGTGGACGGCGAGTTGGCCGAGACCGTCAGCCTGGCTCCGGACAATTTCCCGAAGCTGCGCGGGGTGACCGTGTTCCGCGCGCGATGGCCGCGGCCGGGGCGCCACTCGATCCGCATCGCGCGGCAGCCGACCGGCGCGGACGCCTTTCGCGTGTACGGCGCCTAGCGGGAGTTTACAGGATATTCGCAATTTTCCGGGCAAGCCTTTGCTGCAGAATGAGTTGAGGGGCCGGAATGTGGACAGCCCGGGGATGGTAAACTGGAGGAAGTTGCGGCTTGTCCGCCACATCCAGGCTTCACCCCTGAAATCACACCCATGAATAATGGCATTCACCCGATCCGCAATATCGCTATCATCGCGCACGTAGACCACGGCAAGACCACGCTGGTCGATGCCATGCTCAACCAGAGCGGTATTTTTCGCGCCAACGAAGAGCATGTCGAGCGCGTGATGGATTCCAACGAGCTGGAGCGCGAGCGCGGCATTACCATCCTGGCGAAGATCACCGGCGTGCGTTATCACGGGGTCAAAATCAACATCGTCGATACCCCTGGTCACAGCGACTTTGGTGGGGAAGTGGAGCGGTCGCTTAAGATCGTCGATGGCGTCATGCTGCTGGTGGATGCCAGCGAAGGGCCTCTGCCCCAAACCCGCTACGTGCTGGGCAAGGCGCTCGAATCGCGCCTGCCGCCCATCGTGGTGATCAACAAAATCGACCGGCAGGACGCGCGCTGCCAGGAAGTGCTCAACGAAATTTACGACCTTTTCATCGATCTCGGCGCCACCGAGGACCAGCTCGCTTTCCCGGTGCTCTACACCATCGCCAAGACGGGTGTCGCCAAGTCGTCCCTCGACGATCCCTCCGACAATCTGCGCCCCCTGTTCGATGCCATTCTGAAGCACATTCCCGCCCCAACGGGCGACCCCAACGGCGTCTTGCAGATGCTGGTGGCCAATTTGGATTACTCGGACTACCTGGGCCGGCTGGCGATCGGCCGTGTATTCAACGGCGCGCTCCGATTTGGCGATGCCGTGGCTATCGCCAAACGCGACGGCACCTTCGAAACCACCAAGATCACCAAACTCTATTCTTTTGAAGGCCTCAAGCGGGTGGACGAAACGGTGTCCCAACCCGGCGACATCCTCGCCATCGCCGGCGTGGAAGGCATCACCATCGGCGAAACCGTAACCAGCGCCGAAACTCCCCAGCCGCTGCCCCAGATTCAAATCGACGAACCCACCATCGCCATGGCCTTTACCATCAATACTTCGCCTTTTGTCGGGCGGGAAGGCCAGTGGGTCACTTCGCGCAATTTGCGGGACCGGCTCGACAAGGAACTCCTCACCAACGTCTCCATTCGCGTCGAGGAATTGGGCCCCGACACGTTCAAAGTAATGGGGCGCGGGGAACTGCAACTCGCCATCCTGATCGAAATGATGCGGCGGGAAGGTTATGAACTGATGGTCGGCAAGCCCGAAATCCTGACCCGAACGGCGGGAGGTAAGACCCAGGAGCCGCTGGAGTTGCTGGTCGTCGACTGCCCCGACCGGTTTCTCGGCGTCATGATTGAAAAGCTGGGCGCCCGCAAGGGCAAGATGTGCAAAATAGTGAATCACGGATCTGGCCGCGTGCGCCTCGAATTCGAGGTGCCATCCCGCGGGCTGATCGGCCTGCGCAGCGAGATTCTGACCGACACTCGCGGCACGGCCATCATGAACGCGCTTTTTCAGGGATACATCGATTGGCAGGGCGAAATCCCTACCCGTCCCACTGGGTCCCTGGTGGCCGATCGCCCCGGCAAAGCCACCGGTTACGCTATCTTCAATCTTCAGGAGCGTGGTGAGATTTTCGTGACTCCTGGGACTGAAATCTATGAAGGTATGGTGGTCGGCGAGAATGCTCGGGACCGCGACCTGGACGTCAACATCGTCAAGGAAAAAAAACTGACCAATATGCGCGCCTCCACCGCCGACGAGGCCATCCGCCTGGTGCCGCCCCGTATCCTCAATCTGGAACAAGCCATCGAGTTCATCCGCGACGATGAATTCGTCGAAGTGACACCGCACTCCATCCGTCTGCGAAAAAAGACATTGAAGGCAAATCAACGCTAACCACATAGCGCGACCCCACCCAGGCTCCGCACTTTGGCGGAAAGCGTGGTCCGTTTCAGCCCCAATATTTCGGCGGCGGCTTTCTTGTTGCCGCCGGTCTTGCGAAGAGCCTGCTCCAGGATACTGCGCTCGATGCGCGCCACGGTTTCCTCATAGTTCAGCCCTTCCTCCGGAAGCCGGGGAAGGCCGCCGAAGACTTCCGGAGACCGCACGTTCTCCGGTGGTGGGAAATCGCTCTCGGTTAATTCCCGCCGATCGCCGCTCAGAGCGATCGCCATCTCCAAGGCGTTTTCCAGTTGACGAACGTTGCCGGGCCAGGATTCAGCTTGAAGCCGCGCCAGCGCCGCTCCGGTCAGGCTCTTTACGGGCAATGCCTCGGAGGCGCAGATTTTGGCGGTTAAATAACTGGCCAGTAAAGGGATATCTCCTTTTCGATGACGCAAAGCGGGCATCGGAAGAGGCACCACGTTTAAGCGATAATAAAGGTCTTGGCGAAACCTCCCCGCCTCGACTCGGGCCGCCAGATCGCAATTGGTAGCAGCCACCACGCGCGCTTCGGCCCGTATCGTTTCCGAGCTCCCCAGGCGCTGGAACTCCCGCTCCTGCAAAACGCGGAGGAGTTTGGCTTGTAGTTCCAGGGGCAACTCGCCGATCTCGTCCAGGAATAAGGTTCCGCCATTGGCCTCTTCGAACCGGCCGGCACGGGACTGGAGGGCTCCGGTGAAGGCGCCCCGCACGTACCCGAACAGCTCGGCTTCAATCAGGGTTTCCGGCAAGGCGCTGCAATTGACTGCGACCCACGAAGCATGGCACCGAGGACTGGCCAGGTGCAGAGCGCGGGCCGCAACCTCCTTACCGGTGCCCGACTCTCCCGTGATCAGGACCGTCGCCCGACGAGCCGCAACCAGGCGGATGATCTCGACTACTTGTTGAATCTGGGGGCTTTCCCCTACCAGGCTTTGCCGCCACCCTTCTCGGCGGAAGGGTTCGCCGCCGAGCCCGCTGCCGCGCTGGAAAAGATCAGTAGCATGTTTATTATCAATAAAATGAGCCTCGTTTTCGGAGATCCTTCGGCTTTCCAAGCGATTTGGTCGGGGCGCCATCACAGCTCAGAATCGGCGGGTTTCCGGGAAACTTTATACGATTCCGTACAAATCCTTCCAGCGATCCGCTAAAGAATTGCGCTGGAAGCGCCGATATGATGTTTAGCCGGGGAACCAAACGGCAGCCGGAGAGGCGATTGGCAGAATGAGAGTATACAATTCCAACGTCAGCGGGGGAACAGCCGCAGGCACGGACAGAACCCAAGAAGCCCGCGGAACGGAAGCGGTGGCGGGAAAAACAGGCGCTTCCTCAAGCTCGGCTAGTGACCGGGTAGAACTGTCGCATGCCCTGGGCAGTCTGGCCAAGGCGATGTCAGCAGAGAGCGCGAGCCGCGCCAGCCAGGTCGCCTCACTCGCGGCCCAGTACCAGAGCGGTAACTACCGGCCAGATTCGCAAGCCACCAGCAAGGGCATGATCAGCGAAGCTCTAGACAGCGGAGGAGAGTAAGGCATAGTGGCGAGCGCCGACCAAGCCGACACTACCCTTGCCCGGGCGACGCGACAGGTGGAACGGGCTTGCGATTTGCTGGTTGCGGCTACGCCCGAAGCGCTTGCGCAAAGCCCGGCGGTGCTGGCGGAGGCCGTATCCGAGATCCGGGATCTGCGGCAACGAATGGGATCATTCCGCGGGCCGGAGGCGCGGAGTTTACGAAATGCGGTCCTGAAAGCGCGCCGATTGCTTGATCGGACTGCGATCTTTCACGCCCGCTGGCAGATGATGCTGGCCGCCATGAGCGTCGGCTACAACGCGCAGGGCAGCGTGGCGGAAATTCCGTCGCGGAGGCGAAGTTTCTGGGAAGGATGACATAGCGTGGCGAGTCTTCTTTCTACCCTACTGGTATCGGCCGGTGCACTGGACGCCTACAGCCAGTCTTTGGACGTAGTCCAAAACAACGTCTCAAACGCCAACACGCCGGGTTATGCCGCGCAGACGCAAAGTCTGGAGGCGTTGTCCTTCGACGCGAATACCGGCTCATACGGCGGCGTGCGGGCTGGCCAAGTGGTCAGTTCGCGTAACGAATACGCAGAACAGGCCGTTCGGCAACAGACCACACTACTGGGCACGGCCACGCAAAACGTTTCGAGTCTGACCTCCTTACAGACGGTCTTCGCCATTTCCGGCAACAGTGGAATTTCGTACGCGCTCAATAATTTACTCTCCAGCTTCGCGGCGTGGGCGCAATCACCGTCCGATACCACCACCCAGCAGTCGGTACTCAATAATGCCAGCGACCTGGCAGAGGCGTTTCAGCAGGCGGCATCGAGCCTGGGCACGGTCCGGCAGAACACGGAATCGCAGATCGGCGACACGGTGGGCCAGATCAACCAACTGGCGAGCCAACTCTCGCAGTACAATCAGCAGATTCTGAATGGCGACAAAAACGATTCCGGGCTGGACGCGCAGATTCACTCCACGCTCGATCAGTTGTCCCAGTACGTCAATTTCACGGCTTCCAGGCAGACAGACGGCAGCTACACGGTGCTGATTAACGGGCAGGCTCCCCTGGTGGTTGGGAATCAGCAGTACCAGATCAGCGATCAGATGGCCCAACCGACCAATCCCCCGCCCACCAATTCGAGCGCACCGCCTCTGGCCGAAATCCAGTCGTCCGATGGCACGAACATTACCGCCCAAATCACCGAAGGACAACTCGGCTCTTTACTCAACATCCGCAACACGGTATTGCCGACGTATATAGGCGATGCCTACCAAGCGGGCAGCCTGAACACCATGGCCCAGCAGTTTGCCGATACGGTGAACCAGGCCTTGACTTCAGGCGAGATTTCGAGCGGGCCTCCAGCGGTAAATGGCATTCCGCTATTCACCTACGACACCACCAATAACGCTAACGTCGCGGCGTCCCTGGCAGTCAATCCCGACATCACGGCAGGCCAACTGGCGGCCATTTCCACGACGGGGGCGGCCCCGGCTTCCAACGGCGTGCCTTTGGCTCTGGCGCAACTGGCTACGCCGCAATCGGCTGCCGATGAGATCGACGGAGAGAGCTACACGCAGTACTACGGCGACATGGCCACCGAAGTCGGCACTCAGCTCCAGGCCGCCACGAACGAACAACAGGTACAACAATCGGCGGTAGCCCAGGCGCAGAACCTGCTGCAGCAATACTCGGGCGTGAACCTGGATGAGGAGGCCGTTACCATGGTGCAGTTTCAACGGGCCTATGAAGCCAATTCTCAGATGGTGAACGTCTTGGACGAACTCACCGCCGACACCATCAACATGCTCTCTTCGGCGACCGCTTGAGCCAATCATGTACACAACTCTGAATGCACAAGCGCAGCTCTTTTTGGCCGACCTCGGACGGACCCAACAGGACATGGAGAACGCCACCGCGGAGCTGTCTTCGGGCCTTCGGGTGACCCAGGCTTCGGATTCACCCGATCAGGTGGATCTGTTGCTGCAGTTGCGTGCCAACCTGCAGCAAAACACCCAGATGCAGAGCAATCTTACGCTGGCGCAGACCGATGCCAGCACGGCAGACAGTACCCTCAATGGCGCCGCCAGCCTGATGGATACGGCCGTCCAACTGGCCACCGAGGGCGCCAACTCTACTCAGACCGCGGAAAGCCGCACGTCCATGGCGGTTCAGACCCAGTCTCTGCTGGCGGAGATGGTTGCATTCAGTCAGACCCAGGTGGCGGGAAGGTACATCTTCAGCGGCGATGACGGCCAGAGCCCGACTTACCAAATGGATCTGACGGCGGCGACCGGGGTCGATCAGCTCTCCAACGCCGCCGCCACGAAGCAAATCCAGAATCCCGCGGGTGGGTCTTTTCCGGCGTATCTGACGGCGCAGCAGATTTTCGACGACCGAAATGCGGATGGGACGCCGGCCACGGACAACGTCTTCGCATCACTCTATAACCTGTACACCTCGCTGACCAATAACGATCAGACCGGCTGCGCCAACGCTGTCGGTCAATTGCAAGCCGCAGCCGACCACCTGGGCGATACGAACGCGTTCTACGGTAACGTGGAGAACCAAATCACGCAGGCCAACACCTTCGCCGCCTCCTACGCCACGCAGGTGCAGACCCAAATCGGCAACATTCAGGATGCGAACATTCCGGCCATGGCCACCGAGCTCACCCAAGACCAAGTGCAAATGGGGGCTGCCATGCAGTCGCAGGCAGAACTTCCCACCAAGAGCCTGTTCGACTACCTTGGCTGACAGCCGCTTCACCTCACCGATTCGGCAAGCCGCTACAATAAGGCCATGGCGGATACACTGAAAATCGCGGGCCGCGAATTTCGTTCGCGCCTCATCGTTGGAACGGGGAAGTACCGCAGTTTTCCAGAAATGAAGCGTTGTCACGAGGCCAGCGGCGCCGATATGGTGACGGTGGCGGTGCGCCGCGTGAACCTTACGGACCGTTCCAAGGAATCGTTGCTGGATTATATCGACCGGTCGCGGATTTTCATCCTTCCCAACACCGCCGGTTGCTACACCGCCGACGATGCCGTGCGCACCGCGCTGCTGGCGCGCGAGGTCGGGCTTTCCCATTGGATCAAGCTGGAAGTGATCGGCGACGAAAAGACCCTTTTCCCGGACAATGCCGGGCTCCTCGAAGCTACGCGGACGCTGGTGAAGGAAGGATTTGTGGTACTTCCCTACACCAATGATGACGTGGTAAACGCCCGGCGGTTGATCGAAGCCGGAGCGGCGGCCGTTATGCCTTTGGCCGCGCCCATCGGTTCGGGCCTGGGTATCCAGAATTCGACCAACCTGCGCATTCTGCGCGAAATGATCACAGAAGTGCCCGTGATCGTGGATGCCGGCGTGGGAACCGCTTCCGACGCCGCCGTTGCGATGGAACTGGGAGCCGACGGAGTGCTCCTGAACACCGCTATCGCGGCTGCTTCCGAGCCGGAAAAAATGGCGCGCGCCATGAACCTGGCAGTACAGGCCGGGCGGTTGGCCTTTGAATCGGGCCGCATGCCCAAGAAACTCTACGCTTCCGCCAGCAGCCCCCTGGCCGGAGTGATCGGGTCCGCGAGCTAGAGACCAACAGGTCACGCGCACGCCAGATCCGACGGTTGGGTTTGCCCCACTCAGGGAAAAGTACCGAACGAAGCCAACCCGCGGGCGATCGCGACGCGGCAACCATCGACTCCCCAACATGCCCACCTCCCCATTTGCAAGATAGCAGGCGGAGCTTGCGGCTCGCCGCCGCCATGTTTGCAAGTATTTGAAGACAATAGGCGGAGCGTTCGAAATGGGGCTGTGACCAGGTGGGACACGGGGCACGCGCTGCCAAGCTTCTGTGCATTTTTGTGCGCCGTTGTGCAGCTTTGTGCATCTTGTCCGGACTTCGCTGCGTATCGTTAACCATGGGACCCTTCGCCTCCGATATCCGGTACGCCTTTCGCACGCTGCGCGGCAGCCCAGGGTTCACGGCCGTGGCAGTCGCCGCGCTGGCGTTGGGAATCGGAGCCAATACCGCGATTTTCACGGTGGTAAACGGGGTGATGCTCCAGCCACTGCCGTATCCGGAGCCCGACCGGCTGGTGCGGCTGGGCCGGCAGTTCCGGAACGGAAACGGGTATTCGAACTCCATCCCGAAGTTCATGTTCTGGCGCCAGAACGACGTTTTCAGCGCCATCACGCTTTACGAGCAGTCCGGCCTGGACGTTAGTCTGGGCGCCGGCAGCCGCCCGGAACCGGTCAAAGCGAGCCACGTCTCGAAGGACTATTTCCGGGTGTTCGGCGTGCCACCGGCGCTGGGCCGAGCCTTCAGCGACTCCGAGGACCTTCCCGAGGGACCCTCGGTCGCGGTGCTCAGCAACCGGGTGTGGCGGAACCGGCTGGCAGCCGATCCGGCGATCGCGGGCAAAGCCATCCGGCTGAATCACCGGCCCTACACGGTGGTGGGCGTGATGCCGAAGGGCTTCGAGTCCGATCCGCCCGTGGACGTGTGGCTTCCGCTACAGGCCGATCCCGCCAGCGACAATCAGGGCCATTACCTGGCGGCCGCCGCGCGCCTTAAGCCGGGAATCGGGATTGAACAGGCACGGGGGGCGATGAAAGTGGTCGGGGAGCGGTTTCGGGCGGCGCACCCGAAGTGGATGGAGCCGGGCGAGAGCGTGGCGGTGGTCCCCATGAAGGATTCCATGGTGGAAGACGTGCGCACGGCGTTGCTGATCCTGCTGGGCGCGGTGGGGTTCGTACTGCTGATTGCCTGCGCCAACGTGGCGAACCTGCTGCTGGCAAGGGCGGCGGTGCGGCAGACGGAGCTGGCCATCCGGGCGGCAATCGGCGCCAGCCGCTGGCGTATGGTGCGCCAACTGCTTACCGAAAGCCTGCTGCTGGCCGGCCTCGGCGGGCTGGCGGGTTTTGCCATCGGCGCATGGGGAGTGCGGATGCTGCTGATGATGGCTCCGGGCGACATTCCGCGGCTTACCGACGCCGACGGCCTCAACGCAACTCTTCCGCTGCTCGATTGGAAAGTGGCGGGATTCACCTTGGGGGTGGCGGCGCTCACCAGCATCCTGTTCGGGCTCTTCCCGGCGCTCGATGTGTCCAATCCCGATCTGGCTTCCACGCTGAAGGAAGCCGGACGCTCGGGCGGGGGCATGCTGCGCAAGCGGGCGCGCTCGGTCCTGGTGATTACGGAGGTAGCGCTGGCGCTGGTGCTGGTCATCGGCTCGGCCCTGCTGATCCGCACTTTCGCGGGCCTGCGCTCGGTGGATCCGGGTCTGAAACCGCACAACGTTCTGATATTCGAAACGTCCATGGCCGGCGAGGCATACGATTCCACGGCCAAAGTCGACAACTTCGTCCGTCAGGTGGTGCAGCGCGTGGAAGCGGTTCCCGGCGTTCAAACCGGCGCTTCCGCCGCCATGTTGCCGATGAGCGGGGTGAACGCGGATATGCCGTTCAATATCGTCGGGCACCCGCCGGCCAAGGGCGATTACAACGGCGACGAGCAGTGGCGCTCGGTCTCGGCCCACTATTTCCGCGCGCTCGGGATACCCGTGCTGCGCGGCCGCGTGCTAACCGATGCCGATCTGGGCAATGCGGCGCGAGTGGTAGTCATCAACCAGAGCATGGCCAGGAAATATTGGAAGGACCAGGACCCGGTCGGCCAGGCGATCATTATCGGGAAGGGGCTCGGGCCTCAGTTCGAAGAGCCGCCGCGCCAGATCGTCGGGGTGGTTGGAGACGTTCACGAAACCGGGCTTGACCAGGCCAATGTGGGAGTGATGTATGTCCCGCAGAGCCAGGTTCCGGAAGGATTGGGGAAGTTGCTCAATGGCATTATCCCGCTCAGTTGGGCGATTCGCACCACGCGAGATCCGCTGGCCGTGCGCGCGGCGGTGGAGCGCGAGGTGCGCGGAGTGGACGGCCAGATGGCTACGGCGCACGTGCGCACCATGGATAAATTGGTAGCCGCTTCGCTGGCGCGGCAGAATTTCAACATGCTGCTGCTCACGGTGTTTGGCGCCATCGCGCTGCTGCTGGCGGCGATCGGGATCTACGGGCTGATGTCGTATTCGGTGGAGCAGCGGATGCAGGAAATCGGCATCCGGGTGGCGCTGGGCGCGGCCCGCGGCGATGTG
>Ga0182014_10006115_pt1 | contig 13116 bp, 12 predicted proteins | sample 612S2DmetaG_FD_120489 | JGI IMG/M metagenome (GOLD analysis project Ga0182014, IMG submission 120489) | Permafrost microbial communities from Stordalen Mire, Sweden - 612S2D metaG | ecosystem: Environmental > Terrestrial > Soil > Wetlands > Permafrost | place: Sweden: Stordalen | collected... | reverse complement strand
TACAACACCACCAGGCGTTGCTCCACGATCGGCAACGTCAGTCCCGTCAACTACGAATTAGCATTGCTCCAAGTAGCGAAGTCTGCTTAACCCAGTGTCTACTTTCCCTGGGGAGCCTCACGGGTTGAGGGATACATCGCGTCCGGCCGTGGGCAAGGCTGGCCAAGTGGTCTTGGGAGGTAGGAGCCCGGAAGGGCTGGAGACGGTTTGGTACGTCGAGCCGACCGTCTTCGCAGAGGTCAACGATTCGACGCGTATCGCACAAGGAGAGATCTCAGGGCTAGTCGCATACTTGTTCGAATACGGAGAGGAAGGGATCGGCGATTGCAAGCGATTTGCAATTCGGCCGGGGGGTGGGTATATATTTCTGAGCTCAAGTCAATTGCGTTGATGTCTGAATTCCAAGATTTCAGCCGCGGGACCAGTTTATGATCACTCTGCGTGATGGCTGGTACGCGCGCCGCGGCTCCCTCGAGAACGGACGGGAAGTCTGACGTGCGGTTCTGGGTCGCGTGTGATACGTTTCCGCTGGGGGGGGTCTAGATGTTCGCGAAGGCGGGCTACCTAAGGGTTGGTTCCTCGTTCAAATGATGATGGTCTTGCTATCCAAGCAGTGTTGGGTTATATTGCAATATTCATATCCGAAAGGGGATTAACCGTGGGGGCCTATCCAAAGAAATTCAGAGCAGCGACAGTTTTGACTGCCATCATGCTGACAGGAAGCGCGTTGGGCATTGTAGGAACTGCCCAGGCTGCGAAGCATAAAGCGCCTCAACCGCCGATCAAGATCGGGGAGATCGTACCGATCAATACTGCCACTGGAACTCAGGTCCAGCCGTACACCGGCGTCAAAGCGGCGGTCCGGGGCATCAATGCCGCTGGTGGCGTCGACCACAGGAAGTTGCAGTTGGTCTTCTGCAACGAGGGTGGTGATCCTAATGCCGCAACAGCGTGCGCTAACCTGATGGTGGCCGACAAAGTCGTCGCGACGGTCTACGATTCAAGCACGACCGCTGGGCTGCAAGTCAGCCAGATTCTTAAGGCAGCGCGGATCCCGGAAATCTACCCGAATGTGGAGTTTTCCGGACAGTACTCGCTTCCGAATGTCTTCCCCCTAGACGGTGGGCATCCTTTCGCGTTCGGAGGGATGATCCAACTGGCTCATTCGCTCTACAATGTCAAATCACTCGACATTGTGCGCCTCAACGTGCCTGCCGTTGCCCTGTACTCGACCGTCATCGAGAATGCCGCGAAGAATGTCGGGGTCAAGGTCGTTAACACGATCAACATACCGGTGTCGGTCACTGACTATTCTTCCTACGCGCAACAGATTGCTCAGGACAAGCCCGACGCTGTGATAACGGTGATCATCGAGTCGCAGTGCACTCCACTGATCGAGGCAATTGCACAAGCCGGAGATACGAATATCCGCTATCTCTCGGACCCCGCGACTTGCGGTGCTCCGGAGCTTGCCCAGCTCGGCCCTCTCGCCAACGGCATGATGGCGGTGAGCACCTTACCTCCAATCGCTGACACCGCGCTGCCCGGTATTAGGCTGTTTCTCAAGGACATGCAGCGCGAGGCCAACTCGGGTGACACAAACGCGGCTACGAGTCAGATTGGCCAAAACACCCTGATTGGCTGGATGGCCGTACAAGGCTTCGCGAAAGCGGCGGCGTCGGTGAAGGGCAGTCTGACCAGCTTGAGTCTCCTGACTTATCTGCACAAAGCGAAGAACCTCAACGTCCAAGGCCTGGCGACGTGGTCACCTGGTGCGATTGGCCCGCTTCAGGGCTATCGTTCGGTCACGAACTTCGGGCTCTGGCCCCAAGTGGTGCAGAATGGTAAGTATACAACTGTCGGCTCAAAGCCCATCAGCACCTTGCAAGCGATGATGGGGCTGGCCCCCTAACGAAACTCGTTAGGGGGGCTTCGAGAGGATGGAACTGTCCGTGATTGTCCCGCCGTGCCTGGCTGTCATGCCGACGCCAGGCACGGCGGGACAATCACGGGGAAAGTTCCAGTGGGCCTTCTGTTGCCGAAGGTCGTAATGCTAACGCTGCAAGATAGTGACGCAGGCATCAGCAGACTCGGTCCTCGCACGGACATCGATCGGCCTGGCCGTGGCAAGGGGCGGTATCGAATAATTCTCTATCCGATTCACGAGTTAAGGATATTCGTATGACTCAGTTCCTAGTGTTCGCCGTGCTAGGGCTCGGCATTGGTGCCATATACACGCTGCTGGCACAGGGGATCGTCATCACCTACCGGGTGTCAGGGCTCTTGAACTTCGGTCATGGCGCGGTGGCCATGGCGTCTGCGTTTGGCTTCTACGAACTACGTATCCAAGACCATTGGCCGTTTTTTCCGTCACTGATCGGCGGAGTGCTGCTGGGTGCCGCAATCAATGGAGCCTTCTATTGGCTCATCCTCCGTCGGCTTCGACAGGCGTCGCCTCTCGTAGGGATTATCGCGACGCTTGGGCTGCTGTCCCTGCTTCTAGCCGGGGCGACACTCCTCTTCGGGGACAGCTCAGAGTACGTGTCATCGAGCCTGCCTTCGTCGTCAATCCATATGCTGGGCATCGTGTTTTCGCAGGATCGGCTCTGGCTACTCCTGATTGCGGCCGTAATGACCGGTGTGTTGCATCTGCTATCTACGCACACGCTTACTGGGCTTGCTAATTCGGCCGTGGCGCAGAGCGAGCGAAGTACCGCCTCGCTGGGTTGGTCACCAGACCGACTGGCGCTTGTTAGTTGGTCATTGGGCGGCGCTCTCGCCGGCCTTGCCGGCATTTTGGTTATCCCGCTGACGGGTCTGGACGTCACGAACCTGACGCTGCTCGTGATACCTACGCTCGTGGTTGCCCTCCTTGCTTCGTTTCGATCGTTTCCCGTAATCCTGCTTAGTGGCCTGTTGATCGGCATCGCACAGTCTTTGGCTGTTAAATATGCGGACGTGACTGGTCTTCCACAGTCCATAGGCATCATTCTCATTCTGGTGATCTTGACGATTCGAGGTCGCTCGATCCCGCTGCGTTCTCACATTGTGGCGCGACTTCCGACCCTTGGATCGGGTCGGATTAGGTGGGGGTGGCTTACTGGTGTGGCCGTCATCACCTTCGTGGGGATTCTCAACGTCAACAATCTCTGGGCGGCCACCTTTACCGTGAGCTTCGGTGCCGCCATCATGATGTTGTCGAGCGTCGTCATCACCGGTTACGCCGGACAGCTGTCGCTCGCTCAGTACGGTCTCGGCGGAGTCGCTGCCCTAGTCGCTGGCCATATGGTGGTGGATTACGGATTACCATTTCCCTTGGCAATCGTTTGCGCCGTTCTGGCGTCCGTTGTGGTGGGTGTCATTGTGGCTGTGCCCGCGGTCAGGGTGCGCGGCGTTCAGCTGGCCATCGTGACGCTGGGATTCGGGTTTCTTCTGAACGAGATCGTCTTCTCGAACCCTACTTTCTCGGGCGGTGCATTTGGTATCGACGTCGGCCCTCAGCACATCTTCGGAATCAACATTGACGCGATTGGCTCTCCGAGCCACTACGCTGCGTTTGCTCTCTGTGCGTTCGTGCTTTGTGCCGTCGCGGTCTGCAACGTCAGGCGGGGAAGTTCGGGACGGCAGATGGTGGCGATCCGTACGAATGAGCGCGCTGCGTCGGCCCTCGGGATAAGCGTGTTCCGAACCAAGCTGATCGCGTTCGGATTCTCCGCCGCCATTGCGGGGCTGGGCGGCGTCGTTATCGCTTTCGCAAACTACTACCTGCTCTTCAGCAATTTCTCGCCGACCAACTCGATCATCTCTGTCATGCTCGCCGTGGTCGGCGGGATCGGCTATATCTGCGGACCGTTGTTCGGTTCCATACTGACTTCCGGTGCCTTCCCTGGCGGCATCCTTACCTCCACCTTCCCATCCATCGGACTATGGTTGGCGCTAATTGGAGGCGCCAACCTGATGATCTTGCTCGTCCTCAACGCGAATGGTATGGTGCCCGCGCACTTGAATCTCCTTCGGCCTGTAGCGCGGTGGATGAGGGGATTGGTCTCCAATCTGGATCGCGTAACTGGGCCACGGGCGGCACGAGAGAAGACTGTACTAGCGACCGACGAACTCGAATTCGAGAGCCTGGCAGTGGCGCCGTCGCATCGAGTGCAGCCGCGAGGTCTCGAGGTGCGCGGCCTGTCGGTGAGATTTGGCTCAGTAAATGCCCTTGACGGAGTCTCGCTTATGATACGACCTGGCGAGGTTGTTGGCTTGATTGGCCCGAACGGGGCGGGAAAGACGACATTTATCGACGCGGTTACCGGGTTTGTCAAACCGTCAGCTGGTGAGGTCCTCCTCGATGGCCGGAGTATCGACCGTTGGTCGCCGGCCCACCGCGCACACGGAGGCTTGAGCCGCTCATTTCAGTCGTTGGAACTCTTTGAGGACGCTTCCGTCCTGGACAATCTTTCGGTTGCGTCGGATGCGCTGCGGCGCTTCCCAATCCTTTCTGATCTCGTTCGGCCACGGCATGCTCGACTCAGCGAATTCGCGGAAGCTGCCGTTCGTGAGTTGCAGCTCGGCACCCTGCTGAATTCGAAGCCCGAGGAGCTGAATTACGCCGATCGTCGACTGATATCGATCGCGAGATCAGTTTCGATCGGTCCCTCAGTGCTATTGCTCGACGAGCCCGCGGCTGGACTCAGCGAAACCGAGCGAGCCCACATCGCCACGGTCGTGAGACGTCTCGCCGATGACTGGGGCGTCGGCGTGCTGTTGATCGAGCACGACGTCTCATTTGTTCTCGGGGTGTGCGATCGGGTGGCCGTATTGGAGTTCGGCGCGAAAATCGCCGACGGCACACCGGCGGAAGTCCGCGTTGACCCTCGGGTGATCGACGCCTACCTGGGAACGGACGAATCTAGTGAACACGACTTAGTCGAGGGTACTTCGGAGCAATTAGGACTGGAGATCTGATGAAAGCTCATTCGTGGATGGCTTCTGGCGGAGGGCCGCAAAAGCCAGGAGCTGCTGAACAAGTTGGTCAGACTATTCTGGAGACCCGGGATGTCGCTGCGGGGTACGGCGAGATCCCGGTGATACAGGGTATCGATCTCTCTGTTCGAGCGGGCGAGGTGGTCGCGCTCCTCGGATCCAATGGGGCGGGCAAGTCGACCACGTTGTTGACACTCGCGGGAGAGCTGACGCCGCAGGAGGGCGTCGTCTACTGGAACGGCGAACCTAGTCCGGGTCAGCTTTGGAAGCTTGCGCGCAATGGTCTGGGATTCGTTCCCGAAGGACGGTCCGTCTTTCCCGAGCTGAGCGTCATAAGCAATCTACGACTCGCGCGAGGCGACCTGGACATCCCGCTGGAACTGTTTCCCGAGTTACGGCCGTGCTTGAAGCGACTCGCCGGGCTCCTCTCCGGAGGCGAACAACAAATGCTTTCAATCGGGCGCGCGCTCGCACGTAGCCCGAAGGTGCTACTCGTTGACGAGGTGTCGCTCGGCCTGGCTCCACTGGTCGTACGGCGACTACTTGAGGCGCTTCGGTCTGCTGCGAAAGGCGGCATCGGAGTCGTCATCGTGGAGCAACACCCCAAACTGGCCCTCGCCTACGCAGACCGGGTGTACGTGATGCGTCGGGGTCGGATCGTGTTCGACGGCACGACGGCGGAGGCGTTGAGCCGGTATGAGGAGATCGAGGCGGCCTATCTTGCCGATGTGTAGAGTAAGGTCCAATCCGATGCCGTTCAGGAGCGCCCGAATAGCTGTGCCGAAGAATACGAGGAGAGGACCTGAAGTGATAGCGCAATGGTCTAAGCGGAAGGACTCGTGATGTCAGCTGGTCGGGCCGGGCCTCGGATGGATGCAGAGAGTAAGGCATCCGGTTCCACGAAGTACGTCGCTGATATCGAATTGCCCGAGATGGTGTATGCGGCCGTTACGCGGAGCGGGTATCCACACGCACGAATTCAATCGATCAATACGTCCGCGGCCGATGAGATGCCCGGAGTCATCGGGACCTTTCGCGCGTCCGACCTTGCTGTCAGACCTTACGGGCGTGCGGTGCGAGACATCCCGGCACTTGCGGAGAGCAAGGTTCGATACGTTGGCGAGCCCGTGGTTGCGGTTGTCGCTTCGAGCCGCTTGGAGGCCGAGCGAGCGGCGGAGCTCGTCGAAATTGAGTACGGCATGCTCCCATCGGCGACAACGCCGGAAGACGCGGTTGCTTCCGGCGCCCCGTTGGTGCACGAAGCGGCTTCGGACTACGTCGGCGCCGTCATCACACCCCAACAAGGTGGCAACCTGCAGTCGGTCGTAACGGTCGGTTCCCGTGCCGAAGTGGACGCGGCACTGGCGAGCTCCGCATATGTAGTTGACCATGTCTATCAAACTCAGGCCGTGCACCACGGGTACCTCGAACCGCACGCTTGCATCGCATCGTGGCACAACGCACGCCTACACATCTGGCTCGCGTCGAAGGCGCCCCATCCGTTGAAGGCACAAATCTCCGCGAGCCTGAACCTCGATCCGAGCGAGGTCGTCATCGAGCCGATCACGCTCGGTGGCGACTTTGGTGGGAAGGGCTCGCCGATGGAGGCGCCACTCTGCGCTGAACTGTCGCGATTAACTGGACGCCCAGTGAAGATGGTGCTGCGCTACACCGACGACCTTATCGCGACGGAGTCACGGCACCCATCGCGAATCCGGGTTCGGATGGGTGCCGACGCAGACGGTCAGCTCACTGCCGTCGCCTATGACGTGTTGCTCGATGGTGGCGCTTACGGTGGATACAAGCCTTCGCCGCACGTTGCCATCCATAGCGTGACGGAACCTGGGTGCTACTTGATTCCCGTATTCTTCGCTGAGTGCCGAACGGCCTATACGCACACCGTGCCGAAGGGCCACATGCGCGCGCCGGGCGGTCCGCAAATGGTGTTCGCCACGGAATCAGCTTTCGACGAGCTCGCACTCGAGGCTGGCATCGATCCAATCGAGATGCGTCGACGAAACATTCTGAAGACCGGCGACGTCGACGCGCAGGCTGCTGCACGTGATCCCCTCGAACTGGGACCTCGACAATGGCAGGAATACCGGAGCATCGAAACTCTAGACGCGGCGGTTGCGGCGATGAGGGACCACACCCACGAGGTGCCCGAAGGTTGGCTGTTTGGGCGGGGAATCGCCGCCTACGGGCGAGGCACGTTCTCGTACGGCACGACGACGATCCGTTTGGCACCATTACCGGGGGAGCGTCTTCGGGTCGAAGTCCCTTACGTTGAGACCGGTACCGGAAGCCACAATATGGTGCGGGAACTTGTCGCTCGAGCGCTTGACTATTCCCCCGACGAGGTCGAAGTGGTCCAGGTGACAACCGACGATTTGAGTTTCGATGCTGGTGCGGGGGGAAGTCGAATCACGAGCGTCGCTTCGTATGCTGTCGACGCGGCCGTGAAGGCCTGGCGGGGACGTCTCGGCGACGAAGCCGTGCAGGTTACTATTGACGAGACGGCTGCGCCCCCGGTCGGCTCGTTCATTGTCCAGGTCGCCGAGGTCGCAGTCGACCCAGCGACCGGACAGCTGAAGGTCCTCGAACTGATCTCCGCCGTCGATGTTGCCAACGTCGTCAACGAGAAGGCGCATCAAATGCAGATCGACGGCGGCGTGGTCATGGGCTACGGCTTCGCCTGTCTCGAGGACCTCGATGAGGCTGATGGCCAGGTGTGGGCGGCGAACCTTGGAGAGTACAAGCTTCCTACAGCGCGTGATGTCCCCAGCCTGCGGACGGTGCTCGTGCCGGGTGGACGTGGTCATGGCACGGCCAACGTCAAAGCGATTGCCGAGTCGCTCACGCCGCCCGTTGCGGCGGCAATCGCGAACGCTGTTGCCGATGCGACCGGGCGACGGCTTCGTCGGCTACCTATCACTTCGGAGGCGATTTTCGCCGCACTCGCCGGACCGGTGTCGTGATGGAGTTGAGGTTCACTTTGAACGACGAGGCCCGCTCGGTGCAGATCGCCCCCGATGCGATGCTATTGGACGTTGTCCGCTCACTAGGGCTCACGGGTGCGAAAGAAGGGTGTGGCGTTGGCATATGCGGCCTTTGTACCCTCGTCGTTGATGATCTTCCCGTTTCGTCATGTATCTACCTGGCTGCTCTGGCAGAGGGAAGATCAGTTTGGACGGTCGAAGGACTGGTTGCGCGCGACCCCTCCCTACTCGTAGCATTTGTCGAGCAGGAAGGGCTGCAGTGCGGGATCTGTACGCCCGGACAGGTGGTCGCCGCCTATACCTTGAAGCGGGAGTTTCCGAACGCGTCCGAGAACGAGGTTCGCGAGTACATGGCCGGGAACCTGTGCAGATGTACCGGCTACGCCAGCATCACGTCGTCCGTGCTTGTCTATCTTGAGAACCGATAAGGTATGTCCGACCTCCAGGTGTTGACCCCGCGAACGCTCGAGGAAGCGGTCGCACTACTTGCGGATGACGGTGCAATTGCGATCGGCGGGGGGACGTCGACGGCCATGATGCTGAAGGCCGGCCTCCTGGATGTAAGCACGCTCGTTAACCTTGGGCGTCTCGCTCTGTCGGGAATCGCGTTCGCTGACAATGGCACGATCGCAATAGGTGGCACGACAACGATACGCGAGATCGCCGCGTCCCCGCTCTTTGCCGGCTCGACCAGCGCGTTGACGACGGCCGCCCGCGTCGTGGGTAATCCGCGAGTGAGGGCGGTCGCGACGGTCGGAGGAACGATTGTGCATGGGGATCCCCGCCAGGACGTCCCGCCGGCATTGCTCGCGCTCGGAGGGAGCGTCACCTTGGCCTCGACGCGGGGAACGCGCGAGGTCCCCTTGTCGGAATTCTTTGTCGGTTTCATGGAAAGCGCCTGTCGCGAGGACGAGATCGTGACGCGGATTGTAATCGGGCAGGATCACGATCACAGCGCGTATGTGCGCTTCAATCCGGCAAGCGAAGACGATTACGCTGTAGTTGCGGTCGCCGCCTCTCTCGCATTGGACGCCACGGGGCGGATCAACAGCGCTCGCATCGCCCTCGGCGGAGCCGCGGCAACTGTGATCCTTGCTGAGGAGGCGTCGGAGCTGATGCTCGGCGAAAAGCCGAGCCGCGATCTGTGGCACGCCGCTGCGAACACAGCAATGCGTGAGAGCGACCCGACTTCCGACAGACGGGGAAGCGTCGAGTACAAGCGTCAAATGGTCTCCGTGATCACTGAACGTGCGCTCACCAAGCTTGCTATCGACGTCGACAATGGATTGGCGTGACCGCTTCCGAAATTCCACGACGTCGTCGGTGAAGCTGCGATATCTAGTGGTCACATTTTGGATTGAACCTGGCGGGGGCGTTGGTGGTCCTGTAGAGACCGCATATGCAACATATTGCTAGCTCAGGCACAGGAATGGCTCAACGAGACGGCACCCGGGTTCGGCGCGTGCTGCTGGGCGTGGTCTCCGCCATTTCGGCGCGTTCCGTTGCGACGTCTCTGTCACACCGCCGACCTAAGAGAACAAGCTGCAGATAGATGTTCTGCAACAAGAGATCCGAAGCGTCGTCGCTCGAAACCGCATTGATACTTGTGAGACAGTTGCGATGAAGAAAGGTCGAGGTGCGAATGCTTTCGATTCGCGATCTCGGCCGGTGGGTACGTCCCGCGAGGACCTCGAAGATACGAGTCGTAATCAGCCATGTTGCCGACATCCGCTGGTATTCGTCCTCCGAAGTCGTTTTGACTGCATTTCTCGGACTCGCTAAGCTACTGGTCATCTGGGCGATCGCTCATTGTGCGCTGAAGATAAGGAGATTTCGATGTCTTTGACTTTTGTCGATCGTGTGGCGATCGTCACCGGATCCGGGAGCGGCCTCGGACGGGCGTACGCGCTCGAGCTGGCTCGGCGGGGGGCCAAAGTCGTAATTAGCGACCTCGATGGTTCGGCGGCGGAACGAGTCACCCAGGAGGTGCAAGCTGCCGGCGGAACGGCGATAGCCCACACAGGTTCGGTGACCGACAACGCAGATGTCGAGCGCATGGTTCGCGGGGCCGTCAGCGAATGGGGTCAACTCGATGTCGTTGTGAACAATGCTGGAGTCGGTCCGCAGCTCAACGTCTTCGAGAAGCAGCCTGACTCCGAGTGGGCAAGAGTTCTCCCCGTGCACATCGCGGGTCCCGTCAATGTCCTTCGAAACGCGTGGCCGCATCTGGAAAAGTCCGACTCGCCGCGCATAGTGAACGTTTCATCGTCCGCTATGCTCGGAATGGACGGAGGCACGACTTACGCTACGGCAAAGGCAGGCGTTCTCGGCTTGACGCGTAATTTGGCGTACGAGTGCCGTGGGACGAAGTTTCGGGTCAACGCTGTCATGCCCTTTGGCTTGAGTGGGTTCGCCGGATCCGAAGACTACTGGGCGCGCTTTGACGAGAACTTCGGATTGGCTTCCGGGACCGGGATTGCGCGGTTCCGGGCCGAGGCAGTTGCGGCGGGCGTTGTGTTGTTGTGCCATTCGACCGTACCATGTTCGGGCGAAGTGTTCGCAATAGGCGGCGGTCGGATGGTCCGGATTATCATCGCCGCGACGCGGGGGGCTGATGCTGATTCCCCGGAGGGCTTCCTTGAGCAGTGGGAAAGCATCTTCAATGCCGGCGATACCGAACTGTTGGCGGACGCGGACGCGGTGAAGCGTGTCTTGCTGCCCCGCGGTGCCGATTCGTAACGTCCGCGTCGACCCGAAAGCGGGCCGGCGTTTAACGGGTCGAGGTCAGTAAGCCACTCTGGGGTTGGCCTTGAGTGTGCCAACACTCGTTCGGAGGTGTCCGAGTCGGTCACGTTATGGATCAAAGCGGGTGGCTTCGCGACCTTGTGTGCCGCGGTCGACATTGCATCGCCGAGGACTCGAAAGTGCGCCGAATCTCACCGAGTTCCATTGAAGTCCTCCGTCTCACAGGCCCCCATTTGTCGGACCGAGGATGCGGCGGGCGGCGGGTAGTGTCGACGCTGCTTGAAGAACCTTGAGGATGGTTGCTCCGGCGGCATCGTCGCCTACGATGGACGGCGCGTCAAGACTGGGCTCGACCGGGAAGCTCTGAGCCGGCGCGTCATGATGCAACGACGCGGCGCCCCTCAGGACTTTCGTGAAACGCGAATGGCCCCGCCTGGCGAGTAAGTATGGCCACAATCGGCTCGGGCCAGCATGACCAGGAGACGAAGTGGCGCAGTCCGGCGAATCCGTACACCTGTTCCGGAGTTTCCGTACACCCCTCGATGAAGTCGGAGGTCGCGTGGCGACCTACGCTGTTGTGAGATCAGGTGCTCTTAGCTCACCTCCTTCGGTGTCATCGTAGGGCAGTTCATTTCAACACGGGCGATGGTCGGGGCCGACCGACTACTTCGGTTGGTTCTTGACGCGCGGAGCGGTGGTCTCGCTGCGACGTAGGGATGCTCCGGTGAGCTCAATGCGGCGCGTGCGTCGCAACAGTCGATCCAGGATCGCGTCGGCGACTGTCGCGTCGCCGACGTCACCCTCGACCGGCTCCTGGAACGATCGCACCGCTTCGAGCTCGTCGGAGACTCTCGTCGCTAGCGCGCCACATCATCAACTACGCGCAGCTTCAAACGATTAAAGTGAGTCGAGATCGTCGCTGCGTCGACCCGCATCCGCACTGTTCTACAATGACAACGAAGGAGGTGAGTCTACAATGACAACGAAGGAGGTGAGCTAAGAGCACTTGATCTCACAACAGCGTAGGTCGCCACGCGGCCTTCGATCCCACCCAGACGTGTCCGAAAACTCCGGAATACGCAATAGTTCACGAAGGTGATTTCACTATGGCACGACCAAAGGTGCCCCTCATATCGAAGCGCACCACTCTAACTACTGCGCTGCGAATCGTCGATGAAGAAGGAATCGATGAGCTAAGCATTCGCCGCCTTGCGCGAGAACTCAATGTCAATGGAGCGTCTCTCTACCATCACTTTCGGAACAAAGATGAGATCCTCCTCGGGGTCGCATTGCTAGCTCTCGAGGATGCGCGCACCTCCGCAGAACCAGATGTGGATTGGCGCGAATGGTTCATCGATACATCACGAATCTATCGTCGGGCACTCATCGATCATCCTGCTCTCGTTGCCTTGATTTTGTCGCAACACCCGCATCGTATTGCCTTGGGCTTTTACGATGCTGCGGTTCAGATGCTCCTCAACAGTGGTGTTCCACGTCGCTTGATAATTCCGCTAATCGAGAGCGTGGAATCCTTTACTCTCGGTTCTTTACTCTTTACGGCAGCGGCGAAGACCGACTCTGACGACATCGAACAATCGTTCAAGGCTCTTGGCGAAGCACGACGTCGCGCGTCGTTACATGTCGACAACGAACAGCTTTGGGAGACCGTGGTACAAGCGATCATCGATGCAATCCTAAAAACGGCACCGGAATGAGCGCGGCACAAAGTTATGACTCACGGCGCTCCCTTGATGGAACATGCACCGGCGCGCCCATCACCCAGGACCGGAAGGACACGCCCTTCTTCCTCGAGAGGCACTGGATATCGGTCAACGTTCAGAACCAGCGCGATCATCGATGAGAATCCGACTGTCGCGATCAATTCCACAGCACCTTGGCGCCCCCAGCGGTCGGCTACTCGCCCGAAAACTTCATCGCTCACGTCTCCATCGCGCAGAAGTTGAGTGGCGAATTCGTAGACCGGCTCAAGTTCGTCGTCTAATTTTGGATGAGCGCCAATTTCGATTGCATCGACCACTTTCTCCTTCATTCCGAATTTAATTGCGCACCGATGGTGTGTGTCGAAAGAGTAGTTACGGTTCCAGTGCCTCGCCGTGAGCAGAATCGCCAGCTCAGTCGCGATTCGCGAGACCGACAGCTCGTCGAAGATTTGCGTCGCCATCTGGCCAGTGAGGTCCGCCAATTTCTGGTTGTAAAGTAGTGCGGCCATTGGTCCACCGATCGTGGCACCGGTCCCCGCTAGTTCGGGGTGCGTATTCCGGCGAATCCGGCCACCCAGTCCGATAGTTTTCGGCCACCCCGATAAGGCCGTCGGAGGTCGCTGTGCGACCGACGTGGCGGTGGTCTGAAAGATCCTCTGGACTCACCTCCT
>Ga0182014_10006113_pt1 | contig 13120 bp, 8 predicted proteins | sample 612S2DmetaG_FD_120489 | JGI IMG/M metagenome (GOLD analysis project Ga0182014, IMG submission 120489) | Permafrost microbial communities from Stordalen Mire, Sweden - 612S2D metaG | ecosystem: Environmental > Terrestrial > Soil > Wetlands > Permafrost | place: Sweden: Stordalen | collected... | reverse complement strand
TTGTTGTTCACACAACAACGCCTTGGCCCAGGCCCACGCCTGCGTGGGTAGCAAGTGCAAGGGGAGGGGGATCACCCAGGGCTTGCAATGAAGCGCAGCGAGAGTGGAAAGCCTCTTGGTCTGCACAAGCGCAGCGCGGAAGACTGGGGAAACCCCTTGCGCGCGCGGGGAGCGGCGCTCCCTAGTCAGGGTTTTTGCTGTTGCGGTTGTCTTTGTTGTTGTTTTTGGTGATGCCGGATATGAGTTCGCTGGTCGGGGGAGTGTTCTGAATCTGCGCCGCTCTCAGCTGGCGCCGCGCTGGGAATCTGCCTGCACCATACGCGATGTGGATGAGCAGCTCTGAATTGAAGCGCCACGCGATGGTGGCAACGTCCTGGTCAGAAACCGCAGTAGCTTCGCGGAATCTACGCACCGAAGATCCGACGCGGAAGTTCATGCCGGCCCGCCGCGCGAAATCACGGCTAACCGCGGGTTGATCTCGCCGGCGCGCGCGCTGAAACCCAGCCGGACAGCACAAAAATTCTAGATGACGTTCAGAGGGTTGTCAGAGGCCCTGAAACGCATTGGGACTAGGCCGATGCCCGCCGGGTGTCCAGCAGAGCCTCTGCACCGGCATTCTGTTCGATCTACCACTACTGTAAACTCTTATCCGATGCAGCCAAAACACCCCATCCTCATTTGGAAGGTTCTTCCATCCTCCTTATGAAGCGAAGCCCGTAGGGCAAAAATTTGCAGATTTGCACAGGGAGAACAACCTGCTTTTAGAACTTGTGATTACTTGAAACTACTTGTTACATATATGCGTACCCGGAGCAACGGTTAAATGTACTAGGAGCAACGGTAGACCATACTCGGAGCAACGGTTGGCGTACCCGGAGCAACGGTTGGACGGTAAAAAATATCCTTGGTTGTTGAAATTCATAAGCTGTTCATTATTCATTGTTTACTGACAAAACGTACCAGGAGCGACGGTTGAATATTCACAGGAGTGCGCAGAAAAGGGTTGATCGCTTAGAAGTGGCTCAGAATGATGCAGATAGGGGCAGACTTGTACCCGGAGCAACGGTTGATACAGGAGCGAATGAATTGGTGATCCTGATCCTCGGCGTGAGGTGGACGCACCTATTTCAATAATGGATCAATAAGCCGCTTATTTTCAGTTGTTTATATTGAATTTGTACCCGGAGCAACGGTTCGGAACGGAGTGGCCACAAATCCCATGAAAAGGCGCTCTTCCGAGAGCTTTTTCGCGCGGAATGTACCCATTGCAACGGTTGATTTGCATACCCGCCAAGGCGTCGTTAAGCGTTTCCGAGATATTTCGATTCCGGCAGGTAGGGTTGAAAGAGATGTTTGCCGTTGCGCGGTGGGCCGATTATCAAACCGCGCGATGTGGCTTCCGCGTTGAGTTCTGGCCATGCAGTCTTGAGTAAGTGAATGGCGTCGGTGAAACGGACGCGGATTCGCCTGGTGTTGCTGTCGTCATGCCAGATCTGCTGTCGCAAGTTTACCCACGGAATAGTGCTCGTCTTTTTCGCGGCAAAGCTCCGTCTATGTAGATTCAGAATGATGTCCTGCATTTGGGGCTTCTGCTCCAACTTGCAGAGAAGTTCCCACGGGAACGGCACATGGTACTGGTTGATCTCATTGAAAAAATGCTCTCCAAAACGGAGTCCTGGTGGTGCGTCGATTGAAGTAGCGGTATCTTTGCTTAGACGTGAGGGTATGTGCGCGGCCTCCAGAATGGGCAGCGTTTGGCGGGTCTCATCGTGACCGTGCTTTCCTGGCGTAAATCGCTCGACCACAATAGAGAGCCCGGAAAGTCGGCGGATCGTTTCGCGCAGGCGCGCGTAGTTTGGGCCAGTCAATGTCTTACCAGTTGCCCTCAAGTATTCTGTCGGGTTATCCAAGCGAACGAATCGCGATTTGAGTTTGATGGCCAGATCTATTCCGAAGTGAAGGAGTGTACGGTCTGCTCCAAACGGCATCGGGATTGGATTACCGTCAATATCTTCGCCTAGAGCGTGAAAGCTAACCCTGACAAGCGAATCGTCACCGGTTCGCGCAATCCGTTGAATCTTGGTTTCCGCAGTAGCCCTATATGGAAGACCGCACAGAATCATGCACTGGGCAATCTGTACGAGTTGCGGCGACATGCCGGAGTTGCGCAGTACGCGGTAGTCGGCCATGTCGCCGTATAGGGAGAGTTGTGCGGCTTTATCCTCTTCCTTATAGTCGCGCTTTTCGCCCTTGCGTTTGGGTACTAGGCGGGGTTTGGAGAGTCCAGAGGACTCGAAGAGTGAATTGTCGTCCGCTACAATCTGAGAAAGCTTTTTCATTTCTGGTCCGTCTCTATCCGGGGTTGGGCGAAGCCCTCGGCGATTACAACGCAGGGGGTCTTGCCTTGCCGATAATCTTACATTACCGGCGAGTTGGTTTTGAAGTCTTGGCATTCGACAGATAAGACCGCAGCGCCGCCGCCACCACATCTTGCAGGTCAACCCTGTTGGTCAAACAGTGTGTCTTGGCCTGGATGTAAATGTCGTCGGCTATACGAACTGTCATCTTTCTATCGAGAGGTACAGCAATCGCTGTGCTCATTTTCTTTGGCTCCCTATGACGGCCAGACGGCTATGCGGCTGGATGGCTGTATGGTTTCAGGGCCGTGGCGGTCTGTCAAGATCAAAAATGGGGGGGGTGCCGGATTCATCAATGGGGCGAAAAGGCCGCGCCTGATTGGTTACTTCGACTCGAATTGGAACTTCGTTCTCCATTCGGTGGCCTCACTGCAAACGAGAAAAGCATCGAAAGGCTTGCCCTGCTTGCTGATGAAGCCCCTGATGAGGGCGGTTTTTCCTTTGGTGCATAGGCTCCCGATCTGTTTATCGGTGAGCTTTTTCTTGGCGATTACGACGTTGACGGAAAAGGAGCAACCCTGGCGGTACTGGTCGCAACCATAGAAGTCTTTGCCGTTGGGACGGCGCAGATGCCCTATTTTGCACTTTGGGCAGGGAATGCCGGCTTCCGTGGCTGATGTTGCGCCGCCCGCGGGCCTGTGCGCCGCGAGTTCGGGCTGGCGCTCGATGTGAAGCTGGTCCAGCTCGATGTTGAGCAGGCCGTCGAGAGCCGATACCACGCTGAGGTATTGCGCCTTGCCGCTGGCGATGTCGTCAAGCTCCTGCTCCAGCGCGCGGGTGTAGTCGTACTCGACGAAGCGAAATTTGCCAGTGAGCGAGTCGATCAGCAGCTTGGCCAGGTCTGAGGCCGTGAGGATCTTCTTGCCCTCGATGAGGTAGTTGCGCGCGATAATGTTTTTGAGGATGGACGGGTAGGTTGAGGGCCGTCCAATGCCTTCACTCTCGAGTTTCTTGATGAGGCTGGCCTGGGTGTACCCGTTCGGGGGTTTGGTCTGCTTGTTGAGCAGCCGGGTGCTGGTTGATTTGAGAGCGGCGCCCGCGCGAACGGCCGGGACAGCTCCATTGTTGTCGTCTTGGCTCTCGGCATTGTCTTCGGCCTCTTCTGCGGCGTCCTGGGCCGTCAGGATGCGCCAGCCGGGGGCAGTGAGCGTCCGGCCCGTGGCTTTGAACACAAACGTCTGTGCGCCTTGCTGGGCCTCCATAGTGACCGTGTTCACGCTGTACTCGGCGTCGGCAAGCTGGGATGCGACGGCTCGCTGCCAGATGAGGGTATAGAGTTTTCGCTGGTCCTCGTCCTCGCCGGCATTGCGGTTCTGCAAGTGTGTTGGCCGGATCGCCTCGTGGGCCTCCTGCGCGCTCGCCTTCGACTTCCACGTCCGGGGCTTGGGCGGAATAGGGAGAAGGTTCGCCTGGGCAAACGCCCGAATTTCAGCAAGGGCTTCGGCTGCGAAATTCTGGCTATCGGTGCGGTGGTAGGTAATCAGACCCTGCTCGAAGAGTTTTTGCGCGAGCATGGCGGTCTGGTCGGGTTTGTAGCCAAGAGTGACGCTGGCAGCCTGCAAGAGGGTCGCGGTGGTGAATGGAGCGGGCGGCGCCTTCCGAGCCGGCTTGGTGGCCGCGGCGGTCACGCGGAAAGCGCGGCACAGGGCAGCTTGCTCGGCCAGGGCAGAGTCGAGGATGTACTTCTCATCCTCTTTGAGGAAAGGCGCGGTATCCCACTGCGCCGTCCATTTCCCATCCTCAAAGACGGCCTCGGCTCCAAAGTGCTTAGTCGTCTTGAAATTCTCGATCTCACGCTGGCGCTCCACAACGAAGCGCACGGCAACGGTCTGTACGCGGCCCGCGCTCAAACCGGCTATGCCGGTCTGCCGGGAGAGGGCGGGGGAGACTTTGTAGCCTACCAACCGATCTGCGCCCCGCCGGGCCTCCTGAGCATGGACAAGGTTCATGTCGAGCTGGCGGGGCGTCTTGAGTGCCTTCCGAATCACGTCCTCGGTGATGGCATCGAAGGTTACACGGTGGTATCGCTTGAGCTGCAAGGTCTCTTTGAGGTGCCACGCGATCGCTTCGCCCTCGCGGTCGGGGTCGGTGGCCAAGTAGACTTGATCCGCGCGCGCCGCGCGGGGCTTGAGACCCTCCACAACGCCCTTGCCGCGCTCCGTGTACTCGTATTGAAGCTGGTAGTCCGGCGTGGTCACTCCGAGCGATTTAACAGGCAAATCGCGGACGTGGCCGACACTGGCGGCAACGTCCCATCCGGGGCCAAGAAAGGCTCTGATCTTCTTCACCTTGTTCGGGCTTTCGACAATCATCAGATTCATGGCGTTCTCCGTATCTATGCTTTCAGATTTTTTCTAACACGCAAGCACGTCGGCGCACACTGAAGACTATCGCACGGCGGGGAGCAGAGATTCTCTGTCCTGGTTGAGACGCTGTGTGCGGTATACACTTTTCGAAGATAGGTCTTTTCAATTCAGGCCGTCACGGAAGAACTCCTGTTTGTCGTTCCGCTTTATGCCAAGAATTCACTGCACACAACGCGCGGCACTGTGACCTGACGTTCACTGCTTACTTGCTCCTGCAACTGACTCAACCGATGCTGATCGTAGATGTCCCGGAGACGCGCAAAAAGACTTTCTCCCGTCAATTTGTGATTGCGGACGCGCCGCAACTCAGTCTGTACGGCTGCGCTTAGAGCATTCGACTTGTAGGCCCTCTGGAGAATCGCAACATCCGTCCGGCGAAGGTCTTCCTCTTCCAGTGTGGAAATGAAAGCCTTCAATTCTTGGCTGACGTATCGCTGTCCAACGCTCTGTGTCGAGCTGTGCTCTAGTGAAGTATTGCGGTGCGAAACCTCCTCCGCGAATTGTTGATACACCTTCATTACGGCGGCATTGTAGTTCGCGGGTAGCGGCACAGAGGGCGTGGAAGGCGTACATTTGAGTCTGCCTAGAATTGTCGAGGCGTCCCGCGTTTCGATCTGTCCTTGCGGATCAACAAAAAAGAGTTGCTGAAAGTCCCCGGCCTGGCACAATACGAACGATCCTGGCTGGAGCGAATTCATACCTGAGCGAATCCCGTCCCTCAGCGACGCTATGCGGTCAAACTCATCTGGGTTCTCTGCCCGCAACTGCCGCAGAATGCCTTCGGCCTCTCCCAGGCCCATTGGTTCATCTGGCTCGAACAAATCCAAGTTGGCAGGTTTGTTTTCGTAGATGGCGTACATTGCCTCTTCATTTACCAGTTCGGTGGGGTCCAAGATCGCGGAATCTTCACCGATCGTCTCCTGAATCTCTTTGATCCTGAGAGCCAGCCTGTCTTTGAGTTTTAGGTGTTTGTCCAACTCAGATTCAGGCAGAAAGTTCAAACCGTAGACCTTGTCATGTGTGCTGCCGATACGGTCGATGCGACCGAAGCGTTGGATGAGCCGCACAGGGTTCCAGTGAAGGTCGTAGTTGATGATCGTGTCGCAGTCCTGCATATTCAGTCCTTCCGACAGCACATCCGTTGCTACGACCGTGTTCAATTCAGATTCGTCCGATTGAGGCTTGTAGTCCGGGTTTGACAGCGGTGAAAAACGGCCTACCAGGCGGAACTTGCTCTTCGATGTGCTGCCGGTGATTACATCGACATCGGCACGATTGTTCTTATTCAAGTTCTCGTACAGATAATCCGCCGTGTCTGTGTATTGCGTGAAGATGAGCCTCTTCCCCTCGTTGAGGGTCTCATCCGGCAACAAGGCAAGGAGCTTCTGGAGCTTCGCATCGTGTTCTGGAGTAATCGGCTCTACCTTTTCGAGAATGTCTTCCAACACGGAGACATCGTGCGCCACATGCTTCTTGAGCAAGTCGAAATGGAAGTCCTTCGGCAGATACTTCTCCGACGCCTCCTGAAGCGCATCCAAGAAGTCCTGCTCTTCGCAGTCGTCTGTCTGATAAAGCATGGACTGAGCAAGTTCACCAGCCGGAACCATGCCGTTTTCCAATGCGCTCAAGAATCGCCGATTGCTCTCCAAGAAGCGTTCAATGGTCTTGCGAAATGCCTCCACGCTCGACTCGAAGCGTTTGAACAAAAGAATCCGCGCCAGTCCGCGCAAGTTCGGGCCAGTGGACTTCAGGTTCTTGTACGGCTCGCGCTTCGCGGCGTCTTCTTTGACGTAGCGGAATAGCCCGTACCGGGCGTATGTCAGCTCGCCATCGTAGTTTTTTGGCAACTTGCTCTTCTCTTTACGGCCTTTGCCAAGATGATCGCGCAGCTCTTGATAGAGGCCTTGATAGGTCTCGTCAATGCTGTACTCCACTGTCTGAAGCGCGCGCCGGGGAAAGAACTGAACCTTGCCGCCAACTTTGATATAGGCGCGGCGTTCTCCCTTGAGATAGGGGGAGAAGTTTGCCGCATCGACGCGCTCGTTCGTTTCTGAATCGAAGCCATAGTAGCGAAGAACAAAGTTGCGCGTGCGGCGAATCAGAACGTGTGTGAGTAGATCAGGCAGGTTGCGTTCACGCTTCTCGATCATGGCGAAAAAGCGTCGTAGGTCGGCTGGATCAATGGGCAGGTCGGTCTTGTCCGCTGGATGAAATAGCTTGATTTGATTGAAAACATCCCATGCGGTACGATTGCGGGGTGTCGCAGTCAGCAAGCAGCAGCCGCGGTTAGGGTCTCCGGCCATGTAATCGACGACAAGCCTGTACCGCTGGGTTCCGACGTTTCGCAGGTTGTGGCTTTCGTCGATTAGCAGAAAGTCGCGGTCAGCATAGATGTCGTTGTCCAACAGAAAGTTCTCGCCATCCAAACCCACGGTGAGCATCCCCAGCGACACTACCTTTGCATTGAGGTCGTAATCATGGCTATAGCGTTCCCACATGGGAACAAGTGTGGCCGGGCACAAGATGACCGTGCGGCGCCGCTCTGTGCGTTCAAAATGCTTGATGATTGCTGCCCCGATAAAGCTCTTGCCGAGTCCGACCACGTCCGCCACAAAAACGCCGCGGTTCTTACGAATCATCGCGGTCGCCTGGCGGACGGCATCCTGTTGAAAGTCCGTCAATTGCCGGAAAATATCGTCGTCCCATAACAGAGTGCCTTGCTCTGCCTCTTCCAGCCGGGTACGTACCAGTGCGTACAGGGTTTTCATGTAGATGTCGTAGGGGGTTGTAGGAGAAAGTACCCAGCTCTGCTTCATCTCCTCCATCAAGGACTCATCAAAGTCCTGGGACTCATCCCAGAGTGCGTCGAACCAACTACACAACTCGTCGTGATTGTTGTTTCCACTGACGACAACGTTCAACTCAGTATTATGACTAATTCCAGCAAGCGAGAGATTGGAAGAGCCGACGACTGCGATGCCTTTTTCATGTTTCGCAATTGGCTCTCCAAGCAGATTGAAGGTGTCGCCATAGGTGAAGATGTAGGCCTTGGCGTGCATCCGCCCTTTGATGTAGACGCGGACCTTCAGACGTTTCTCTTCGATCATGCGAACGAGGATACGAACGGTCTCCTCGGCAATGTCGGTTTGGTCCATCAGCTCGATAGCAGAACGTAGGTTCTGCGCTGTGGCTGCTGCCATCGCCTGTTTATCGGATTTCTTTCGGTAGTTGTCTTCGTCCAGCTCCTCATGCACAAGCTGAAGCCGACGGTGACCTTCGGCCATCTGCTCCAGCGTACGCGAGTCGGTTGTGTTCCCGATCAGGAGCTTCAATTCCTTAACGTGGGAACCTAGCGATTTTGAGATGCCCTCCAACCCTGAAACGAAAAAGTAGCCGACAGCGAAGCGGGCAAGCTCGGTCTGACCGAGCATGGTCGTGATGCTATCAACCAATTTACAGTTGCGATTGTCGATGATGTCGTGACTTGGCATTTTAGCCTCTGTACAGAATGTCTACGAATGCATTGAGTTCCTGCTCGATCTGGGAAGTGGCACTCTCAGAAATCATGACTTTAACCAAACCGACTAAAGTAGTTCTCTCTTTGTCAGTCGGAATTGGTACGCGACACCGTTGCATATAGGCCTTCATGAGTTGATGGCCACTCTGAATCTTTGTGCATTTCTGCCTAACTTCGTCCCAGAAACGATTGGAATTGAAGATGCCGAGAAGATAGAGATCATCTGTTGGGATGAAAAACGTTGCATCGTTGACAAACATCCCAGAGCGGTCATAGCAAAACACTGGCTTTACTTGGAACTTCTGGTACACAATTTTAGGGCGTTCAAACTCTTCGAAATAAGCGGTTTCGTCCTGAATTTCATACCATTTGTATGTGCCACGCTTGCGTCCCGGCCACTTTGCATTTGGTTTGTTCTTTGGGGGCCATGAGGCCGGCTTAGGCTCAAGCTGTGTTCGATACTGTTCAAGGTGCTTCTTGATCGCAGGGTATTTATCGATGTTGACACCGCGTCTCGTAAACACTATATAGCGGTCGGGTGACTTTGCCGTCCATCTGGTTATCGTCTTACCCGAACCAAAAGGACGCAACAACTCCAATGAATGTCTATCTTCTGCCACCAACGCATCGTGAACCTCTTTCTTTATCACGAAGGCCTCATTAAGCCCGGTAAGGACGCCGCGAAAGAAAGGAGTTGTCAAGTACTCTGAAAGTGGAACTGTGCGACTGCCTACTGTTGCTCTGTTCTGAACCTCTGGAAGATCCCAATCTGCCGCCCCTTGGGCAATCATAATTGGCTGTGAAATAGACTTCATCAACATCAGTATTTCTGGGTACGGAGGATCAAGTGTACGGACTCGCGCGAACGATGTCTCATCTCTAGTTTGAGGGCTCCGCTGAGATGTCACGATAACCGGGTAGGCAATTGCTCCTTCGAAAACAGGAAGATCTCCAAAATCGACTATATTGTTGATTTCGCATCTCTCCGAAAGAAAACGCCGTAGCTTAGTTCCATAAACCGCTCGCAGCCATTTGTTAGACGAAATGAAGGCTGATTGCCCACCGTCTTTCAGTAGTTCGTAACCACGGGCGTAGAAGTAACAGAGTAAGTCTGCGGCACCACTGTAAACCAGTGGGAACCTCCTCTTTAGAACTGGCTTCAAATCTGTAATCAGTTCTTGACGGACATAAGGCGGATTCGCAATAACAATATCGAAACCGCTGCTAACGAACACCTCAGCAAAGTCAATGACCCAATCGAAACTTTCCCCGTCGCGGTTGCTGAAACTCATGATTGATTTGCGAAGGCCATCAACCTGAGCCCGGAGTGTCTGCTTGTCTGCATGATGGGCGACAAGGTATCTCTTCTTCAACTCAAGAAATTGGTCAACCAAAGGCTGTTGAAGCCCCATCTGCAAGGCACCAGGACTAGGCGAACAAATACTGTCGCCCACTTCGATTTTGTAGTCAAGATTCGGCAACGGCTCGGGAGCGGGTCCGTCGAAGTCTACTGAGAGCGAGAGCCAAAGGCGTAGACGGGCAATGTTGACCGCGAACTCAGCAAGATCGACGCCATAGATGTTCGTCTGGATGATGTCCAGCTTGCGCTGGTACATTGTCTTGTTATCCACCTGCCGGGTCTGGAAGAGGCACTGACGCAGGTCCAGCAATTCGTGCATCATGCCGAGAAGATATGCTCCAGAGCCGCAAGCCGGATCGCAGACGGTAACGCGGCGAAGCGCATTGAGCACGGCCTCAGCGTTATGGATGTCGTCCGGCTCGTGCTTATCAATGAAACGTTCTATTGCGGCTTTCTGCTCGCCGGCCACCTGTGTCTCCAAGTAGCCCTTGAGCGCCTCGCGGCACATAAAGCTGACGATTGGCTTTGGGGTGTAGTAGCTGCCGCTGTCATGCCGCCCGGTTACCAGCTCTTCAAATATCTTCCCAAGCATCTCAGGGTCAACCGCGATTTCTACATCGAGCGGCGTACTCTCCGTAATGGTGAAGTTGAAAGCCTCAAAAAGGCCGCTGGTTTTGTCGAAGATTTGCTTGAACGGTGCATCTGCGATACGGACCTTGGGGTCGTTATCCTCAGCGGTCTTCTCGAAGAGGCCGCCGTTGAGGTACTTCACTTTCCCAATGGTGACTTCGACAGCCCCGCCCTTTCCTTGAAGGACGATTCCAGCTTGCTCATTGTCAAGGGCTGCGAACAAGAACTTCAAACGGTCTTCGTAGAAATTCTTGCCGTCCTGCTTCAGCTTGCCGTGCGATGCCCAGAGCGCGGCAAGATAGTCCGTGCTCCCGTCAATGGTGAGCCAGCCCTTCTTCTGGATGAATCGCAGGAACATGAGGCGGTTGAACAGGCGCTGGGTGAAGAGGTGGCGGCGCTCCTGTTCTTCGTCGCTGGCGCCGAACCCCTTGATGGCGTCTCGCATGATCTCAAAGACGCGTTTGTACTCTTCGTAGAAATCCTTCGTGACCTTGGCAACATCGAAGGAAAGATCGTGCCGGTCCTGAATCTCCTGGGCCTTGACGCCAAAGAGTCCTGCGTGGATTGTTTGGATGTCCAGCAGGGTGATGCGCTCCACTGCCGTTCGCAAGCGTTCCTGGGGACCAACGGTGATGCGGCGGTAAAGTCGGCGCTTCTGGGTGTTCTCCCACTTGACGTTTACAAAATGGAAGTTGGTCTGAGACTTGTCCGAGAAGACGAAGAGGGCATACGGGTATTGTTTGAGGAGCTGGGGTACGACGGCGCGCTCGTCGGTCAACTTGAGCTTATCGGCCGTTAGCTGGGCGTAGATGACGTAGAACTCCCCGCCCGCCCGCCCGTAGAGCCTGGGGTCCTGGGCTAACGCCGCTTTGGCCCCGTCAGGCCAATCGCTGCGTGACACGGCTTCGTTCAAGGGATCGTAATTGAGGTTGGCCATCAACTCGCGCAGCGGGCCGGTGCCTTTGAAACTCTCCAAAATCTGAAGAACTGTTTTCTTGTCCTGAAGCGGCGTATCTGGCACAGGTTACCCTCGTAAACCGTTGAGGCCCTATAGGGTAGGATCGGTCAATTCCTCATTCGGCTGTTCTGTTGCTCTTCAACATCATATTCCTCAGATTTACCCTGAGCCATGGACAGGTAATCAGCTAGGCAATGGGAGCCTGGTCCGTGGGGCCTACTGCCTGGTGGTCAATGCGGAGAACCCGTATCGACCTCGCATATCGGTGTTCACTTCTGCGGGAATATGCCTGGATAGCTTAAGCATTGAATATAACTCACCACGTGCTGGTACTCCTCCGGGATGTTGGCAAGCGCACACGGACTGGCATAGTGATACCGGCAAGCATCCGTTTCTAACGTACTCCTTGCTCGGTTTGCCTTCGTTCGCGTTCAACGCACGGACCCCCCGGCCTGACGGCCGGGGGTTGCTCCCTCTGGACTTTCGTCATGTGTTCGCCTATGCTGATTCTGATGTCCTTCGGAATTCAGAGACGAAAGCTGTTCGTGGTGGAGTGCAAACGATGTCGGCGGGACGTGCCTGCCGGTGTAGCAGCATTCCCCTTTCAGCCCATTGTGGTCGTCTGCCCTCTGTGCGGCGAACAGCGCCGGTATCTTCCTTCAGAGGTTGCCCTGGGAATGCCTCATCATTTGGTGGCGAAGCAGGCACGAGCGGGGCAAAGTTGGGTCGGCCCCTTCCTCGTTAGCTCGATGCCCCTGGGCTGGTTGACTCTCAGCGTCTAGTGCCTGTTCGCGGGTGGGGTGCCGGGGGCGCAGCGGGCGGCCCGTCGCAACGGGAGATGTGTACTTTCATCTCCCGCGCTCCGAACTCTTTGCCGCAGCCCTTCGGGCAAGGCCGCAGAACCTTTTTGCGGCCGCTTTTGGCGGCGTCACCGAACCAGGCGCGAGCAACGGTCGCCGCGTCGATGTGAAATTTGCAGTTGGGACAATCAAGCCCGCCCTTGGGCTTCGTCGCTGCCTTCGTCGTCATGGTCCCTCTCGCGGGCTTGGTGCCGGATCAACGCGCCTGGTCTTGTGGTGCGCTTGGATTACTCGACCAGCATATCACGAATTATAATTTGTGGTAGTTGTTACGGTTGCTGGAATTCGTCTGCAATGCCGATTCTGTACGCCAGTCTTCCCCACAAAATGAAGTCCTCGCGGCTGTCGAATTCATCGCGGCGCGGAAAGGTCAAGTGCGCACCATCTTCAAAGACGACATAGCGAGAATGAACGGCCTGAATCGTGTGGGGCGGGCTGGCTCGATAGCCGTTGAAGTCCAGCCTCTCCAGAGTGATTCCCGGCTTTCGCAAGACGCGCTTTAGGTGCTCAATCGAGCGGATAAGGCGGCGCTGCTCCGGTATCGGCTGTCCGGCCTGGTTGATGAAGATGGTTTCCATTTTTGGTTCCTTCGTGTGGTGTGCCGGATGCGCTCCGGCGGGCGGTTGCGCTTCGCGGATTCAATCTGCCCAAACTCCCGTGGCCGTGTGAATAGCAGCGCGGGCCTGCCATCCGACGCCGGGGAATTTGGCATCCTTGCCTAGCTCTTCGGCTCCCTTGCCAATTTTTCGCATTTCCTCGGAATAGCGATCTGCATAGATGAGCAAGGCCTGTAGCGCAGTTAGCAGCACAGGCGCGGACTCCTTTTTTGCTGCTCCATCGCAGCCAAACTCTGCTGCGTACCCTTCCAAGTTGGAGAGCAGTTCCATCTTGCTTGCATACTTGTTGCCTACCTGATGCGGGGTGCCGTCTTCGTCGAAATTGACGAAAGACCAGCATCCCGGCTCTACTTGCCAATAACCCAACTCTGCAAACCGTGTGCGATGAACCTTTG
>Ga0182014_10006112_pt1 | contig 13124 bp, 9 predicted proteins | sample 612S2DmetaG_FD_120489 | JGI IMG/M metagenome (GOLD analysis project Ga0182014, IMG submission 120489) | Permafrost microbial communities from Stordalen Mire, Sweden - 612S2D metaG | ecosystem: Environmental > Terrestrial > Soil > Wetlands > Permafrost | place: Sweden: Stordalen | collected... | reverse complement strand
CATGTCTCCAGTTGATTCCGATCAGCCTCGCACAAGACCACCGCGCAGGCAACTTTTGGCATCGGCAGTAGTTTTGCAGGAGCAATCGCATATGTCTAGCCAATTATGATACACTACACTAGGATGTTCCTTGCTTGTTCCTGGCTTCTCCCTGTGTTCCATCCTGCCCCCCTTACAGCACCCCCGGCACGCCGACCGCGCGCCCTGCGGCCCGCTCTCCGGCCGCCCGGCCTCGCGCCAGACCGGCGTCACCGCTCCCCATACAGAGACGCTGGCAGCGGCGTCAAGGTTACCCAAATTGCCTCCCAGCGCGCGCACCCACAGTTGTTCGTCAGGGAATTCGAATAACTCTCTTACGTTCAAACCCTTGCGTCAGGACACCTCAGCGGCCTGAAAGTGCAGTTTACTGGCCTCGACAACGCTTACGCCCCGGGTCGAGATGCAGTTTGCCCAGGCCCAGTTGTGGTGCTGGCGGACCAGGTCGGCCTTCAGGACCGGGTTATCCGCGGTTGTGTGCGCGTCCGCTACCACGATGATAGCGAAGTCCTTGCTGGCCGCGTTCCGGAGAGTCGAGTCAACACAGAAGTCAGTGGCAAACCCCATCAACACGAGCGTCGTGATGCCGCGGGCGCGCAGTTCTGATTCGAGCGATGTGCCATAGAACGCATCGCACGTGGTCTTGCGAATAATGAGGTCGCCGGGTAGGACCACGAGATCCGGATGCAGCTTCCACCCCTCAGTAAATGGCGCCAGGTAATCGCTGCCCGGTTCACCATCATGTTGAATCACGAAAACCGGGGCTCCAGCTTTGCGGGCCTCTGCAGCCACCTCGTTGATGCGTGCGATGACCGCCGCCGCTTCAAACGCCGTAGGTTCCCCGCCGAACAGTCCGGCCTGCACATCGATCACCAACAAGGCCGTGTGCGCAGGCACGTTCGGCTTCGTGGCCATTGACTACGCCCGGCGCTCGCGGACCGCGGCCAGGATATCCGCGACCACGTCCGCCTTCGGCTTGGCGCCCAGGCTGCCTTTGCCGTGGACGCGGACGCTGACGGCGTTAGCAGCCATGTCGCGCGGGCCGACAACCAGCATCGTGTGTACCTTCGCCAGCTCGGCCTGTTGGATCTTGCCGTTGATCTTGTCGTTGCTGTAATCGCCCTCGGCGCGGACCATGTTGGCGCGCAGCTCCTGCACAATGGCCTTGGCGTAGCTCACCAGCGGCTCGTCCTCGCCGATGGTCAGCACGCGCACCTGCTCAGGCGCGAGCCAGAGGGGGAAGTTGCCCGCATAATGCTCGATGAGGAAGCCGATGAACCGCTCGTGCGTGCCGAGCGGCGCGCGGTGGATGCACAGCGGCGTCTTCTCCGTGTTGTCCTTGTCGCGATAAACCAGGCCGAACCTGCGCGGGACGGCGAAATCCACTTGGTTGGTGGCCAGCGTAAACTCGCGGCCGATCACACTCCACACCTGCACGTCGATTTTCGGGCCGTAGAAGGCGGCTTCATTGGCCACCTCAACATAGTTGATGCCTGAGTTCTTGAGGACGTCGCGCACCATGTTCTCGGTCTGAATCCACAGCTCGGGTTCATTGACGTACTTCTTCCCCAGCCCCTCCTTGCCGTGGGTGCTGAAGCGCATCACGTATTTCCCGATGCCGAAGATCTTGAAGTATTTGAGATACATCTCGTTAACGGCGTTGAACTCCTCGGCGAACTTCTCTGGCTGGCAGTAGATGTGCGCGTCATTCATGTTGAGCGAACGCACGCGCATGAGGCCGATAAGCTCGCCCGATTGCTCGTAGCGATAGCAGGTGCCGTATTCGGCGAGGCGCAGGGGCAGGTCGCGGTAGCTGCGCGGCTCGGCCGCAAAGATGCGGTGGTGGTGCGGACAGTTCATGGCCTTGAGGTAGTACGGTTCGCCTCTACGCAACCTTTCCAATTCCTCGGCCACTTCCCTTTGTCTGTCAGTGCTGCGCTTGGAATCCACAGCGAGCTTACGGATCATTGTAACGTTTATCTGATCAGCCCCGGTAGCCTCGATGAACTTATCCGTCAGGTCGATAGATCGCTCTTTAAGTTCTTCCGACTCCGCCTGCAAGGCCTTCTGCCTGTTCAGCAACTCGCCTTCGAGTGCTAGATGCATAGGCGGAAACATCGAGTCTTTATAGAGCAGCGGCAAATGCCCGCTGGTGGTGTACATCTTCTCCTTTGCGATATGCGGGGTTTTCACCCGCACGTAGCCGGCCTGGAACTCGGTCTCCTTGGCAAGCTTTTCCAGCTCCTCCGCAATCGCCGCGCCCTTGGGCAGCCAAAGCGGCAGGCCAGGGCCCGTGAACTCGGCATCAATCTTAAACAGCCCCATTTCCTGGCCGATCTTGCGATGGTCTCGCTGTTTGGCCTCCTCCACCATTTTGAAGTAGGCTTCCAGCTCGGTCTTGTTCTTGAATGCGATGCCGTAGATGCGCTGGAGCTGCGGGTTCTTCTCGTCGGCTTTGTAGTAGGCGCTGGCGACGCTGGTCAGCTTGAAAGCGCCGATGTTGCCGGTGCGCATCACGTGGGGCCCGGCACAAAGGTCGATGAAGTCGCCGCTCTTGAAGTAGGAAATGGGCTCGCCGACGGGGATGTCTTGCAGGTTGCCCAGCTTGAATTTGCTGGGATTGCCCGGCCGCTCGCTCAAGCCGCCGAGCCTGCCGCTCTCGGTGTCCTTGATCGCCTGTTCGCGGGTGACGATCACCTTCTCGAAAGTAAGATTGGCCTTGATCTCCTTCTTCATCTCGGCCTCGATGGCCGGGAAGTCCTCCGGCGAGATGCGATGTTGGAGGTCCACGTCATAATAGAACCCGTTTTCGACGGCAGGCCCGGAAGCGAACTGGGCTTCGGGCCAGAGGCGCAGGATGGCGGTGGCCATGACGTGGGCGCAGGAGTGGCGGAGCCGCTCCAGGTCGGTCAGCTTGTTGCGGTCGTCCATGCTCTTGCGTTCAGTTTGTTTGCTATTAGCAGCTTCCATAAATTCTCAGTCCATAGTAGCAACCGGCATCAGCAAGCACAAACTCTGCGTTCTGCGCGTCACGTAAGATGAGCCTCGCTGCCTTGGTTGCTGCGGTTGCCAGGAAACAAAAACGCCTCGAATACATGAATCGAGGCGTTGGCGTTCATCCTGTGCTTCAGGAAGAACGCTACATCGTCGTTGTTGTGCCGGCGCTAAATACCACGCCGGAAACCTAGAGAAAAACTAACGCGCTGGCAAATCCATTCTGGCTTTATTCTGGCTCTTGCCGAGGGCTCTCGGGCTGCTCGTTCGCCTCCAGGTGATTGCCCGGTTCGAGGCAGCGTTGGGCAGCTTGCACATGCAGACTGTCGTGATGCCGCAGCGGATTCATTTGGAGAGGCCGCAGGCTTTATCGGCGTTGATGGAAATGCGCTGGAGCGCGCCGCCTCTGGCCGTTAAGCGTGTTGCATTTTGGATTTGAACAGCTTGACATTCGGGTGGATGCTTCGTTTAATTGGTTTCTATAATCGTTGAGACATCCGCAGTAACGGATGTCCGAGGACCAAACGAATGGTATATGAAGTTTATGAAGAGAAATTTGACTGTCCTGTTGTCCACTGGCGCATTAGTAAGCGCTTTATTTGCTGGTGTGGCCTTTGCCGCTCAAACCACCAACCCTGTCACTCCAGTTGCAGGCGCAGCGACGCTCCCTCCCGGAGCGATCCAGCGACATCCCGCTATGATAAAGGCCATTCAGGCTTTGCTGGCAGCAAGGCGGGACATAGAGAACACGAACCACGACTTCGGCGGCCACAAGAAAGAGGCGTTGGATGCATGCACCAAGGCCATCACCCAACTTGAAGTAGCGCTGAAGTCCGACAAGGAATAGGCGGCGCCTATTTCGGTAAGACCGGCTTAGTCACGGTGCTCTTGGCGCTGATTTGCCTTGACTCAGCGTATGGGTGACGTCACCCATGCCTACACCCGAAGCAGCCAGTTTGCGATTGCGCCCACCACCGGGATGGCACTCTGGCTCTTACGGGATCTATGGCGCGCGCCTGAACGTCAAGAAGCTCCAGCAGCCCAGGTAATTCATCGAAGTTGTTTAGCCTCCTAAGCCGTCACATCTCCCTCGACGCCATTGCCAGGCGGCGGCGGAGCTCTTCACGGTTCCGGGCATCGTAGAACTCAGCCGGGTTGTAGTCATCCGTCAGCACGTGGCCATGGCCGGGCAGCGTGTCTACGAGGCCGGAGTAGGTGGATTCGGTGTCTCGCAGGACCGCCGGATGTACACCCTCCAGGTTAGGAGGATGCACAAACTCGAGAGCCGAGCGATCCGAGGCCGCAAAGAAAATTCCTCCGTCCCCGCTGGTGTGCATCCGCACGCCCGGGAAGACGGCTTGCAAGCTTTGGTGCAATGACGCGGCGAAGAAATCCTTGCCGTCCTCGAGGTTGCCGAAGCAATTGATGACCAGCGTCCCGCCGGACCGCAACACGCGCCGGACGGACGTGAAGGCCTCCCGCGTCAGCAGATGCGAGGGCGACGAGTCGCCCAAGAACGCGTCCAAGACGACCACATCATACTGCTTGCGGCAGCGGTTAAGGAAATGGCGGCCGTCGTCCAGCGTCAGGTTGAGCAGGTTGGTTTGCAGGCCAAAGAAGCGAACCGCCACCGGCACCACGGCGGGGTTGATCTCGACGACGTCCACCCGCGCGCCCTGGCGGGCGAAGTCCATCGGCACGATGCCTACGCCGAGTCCGATGCAGAGCACGTCGTTGATGTTGGTTGTGTAGGCCCGCGCCAATCCCGCGAGCGCGTAGGTGAAATGCGAGACGCTTTGCTTCCGATCCGGATCATAGGTATTCTGGATGAGGTTGTCATTCAGGTAAAAACGGCAGCCGCCGTCGCGACGATCGATCACCTGGAGCATGCCGAAATGGGAGTTGCCCCGAAATAACTCGATCACATAAGTGTAGTTATGCGTCTGGGCCAGGTAGGTCTTCCCGCCAACCGCCGAACCGAGCGCCAGGAGGAGGACCAGGGCCGCCGGCCACTTGCGGCGGGCGAAGAGGAAGTAGCCGGCGCAAATCAGCATCAGCACCAGTGCCGTGAAATACATGGTGAGCGAGTTCGGCATCAGGGGAATCAACAGATAGCCGATGAGCAGCGTGCCGGCCAGACTGCCCAGCGTGCCGATGGAGGTGAGTCTTCCGACGTTGCCCCCCACACCGGCCACGGACGAGGTGATCACGCGCACCAGGAACGGCCCTGTCATCGCCAGCAACGCCAGCGGGAAGAAGAACAGAATCGTCGAAGCCAGCAGGGACCCGACCGCAAGGTTGAAGTCGAGGCACCAGTAGGCGACCGGCTCGCAGATCCGCACCGTCAAGGCAAGGTAAAGCGCCGCGCCCAGGATGGCCCAGTAAAGCCGCGCGAGCCGTTGCGACCGATCCGCTAGCCGCCCGCCCACATAGTAGCCACACGCCAGCGCCACCAGCGTCACGGCAATCTGCGCGGTCCAGACGAAATGCGAGAGCCCGACATAGGGCGAGAGCATCTTGGCACCGAGAATCTCCACGACCATGATCGCGGCGCCAGTGGTCGCTGCCGTGCAATACAAGTAGCGGCGAAGGCCCCGCGATAAGGCGGGTTCCACAGCGGGTGCGGTTTGCTTTTTCACGCCTGAGTTTTTACGCGACGCCCGAGGCGGGAGCAATGTTTTATGCCGTCATTTATGCCGTCATCTTCAGTTTAGTGCTTCAACATGCACCCGGTAAAAGCGCTGGTCGCGCTGTGCAGGTCACCAGAGATGTCGTTGCAAACCCTGCGTGCCTCGGAGGAGAGCGCCTCTAATTGATTCAGCCCGAACGGCGGACTACGGATTATTGTCGGGGACCAGTTGCAGGAACTTGCTTTCGCCGTCGTTGAACTCCGAGACGACTTCGTGGTGGTATCGAGCGGGTGCCGCAGACGCAGCGTGACCGGCGCGCTGGGTGTAAGCCCGCCAGCCGACAATTTCGCCGTCCGGGAGCCGCACGGGTTTCGCATTCGCCGAGGGCGCCTTGCTTCCCATCGGGTTTCCCTCCTCCAAATGCACCGTGGTGGTCTGATTGACCTCGACGACCACTGGGACCGTCACCGTTCCATAGCCATTGGCCAGGGCAACAACTCGATACTGGCCGGCTGGAAGGAGCACTTCTTTAGGTCCCTCGACGGAAGTGCCGTTATCGTTGTGGATGGATTGCAGCCGTGTGCCATCCGCAGCAAGTAGGCTGTAGCCCGAGTGAACCCGCCGATAGGGAAGGCGGTTGAAGTGCGCAGTTTGGTCGTAAGCCGAGAACACCACCAATGTGCCGTTAGAACCGGCGCTCGGCTGGAAGACCGGTGGTCCCACTGGATCGAGGACGAGGCCATGACCATTTGACGCGCACCCTGCTAACGGCAGCGCCGCGAGGAGAACCGTCCAAGCAAACAGTACTCGCAATCTCAAACTCCTCTTTTTGACATGTTTCAGGGCAGGCGCAACGTTTCTGAACGAATTTTAATGTGGCGTTCAGCGCGTTTTAATAAAGACCCGCTAGATTCTGAATGTGAAGGCAATCCAGAGAGAGCTCCATGCACGCCAAATGAATGAATGACCTCGAAACCTTCTATCTTTGAGAAGGCGATGGTAGGGAGCCACGATTACGACGCGAACATTCGGGCCTTGATCCATGAGGGGAAAGACGCCAGATAGGGTATTCACAATGCGAACGACCCCAAATAAACCCGAAACTGAGCCGGCGCCTTCGAAGCCCCCAAACGCCAAGCCGCCTGACATCGCCTCCGCGTCCATTCCCGATACGCTCGCGTCGCTCAAAGTCAATCCCGAGACCGGGCTTGCGCATTCCGAAGTGGACATCCGTCGGAAACAGCACGGCTACAACGAAGTGGCCGAGACAAAGGGGCATCCGGCCCTCAAATTCCTAAAGAAATTCTGGGGAATCTCGGCGTGGATGCTCGAACTGATCATGGTTCTGTCAGCCGTGCTGGGAAAATATTCGGACCTCGTCGTGGTGGGCGCGCTTCTGGTTATCAATGCCGTGTTGAGCTTTATGCAGGAGCGCCGGGCCGCCGGCGTCGTTGCGGCACTGCGGAAGCGGTTGCAGGTCAATGCGCGCGTCCGGCGCGATTCGAGCTGGCAGGTCATTACGGCCCGGGAGCTGGTTCCTGGCGACATCGTTCGCGTACGACCCGGCGACATCATCCCGGCGGACGTGAAACTCCTCACGGGAGCGTTGACGGTGGACCAGTCGGCACTCACCGGCGAATCAAAGGATGCGGACAAGGGTCCCGGCGAAGTACTCTCGTCGGGGTCCGTCGTCCGCCGGGGCGAAGGCAATGGCGTGGTGATGCTGACTGGGGCAAAGACCTACTTTGGCCGCACCACAGAACTGGTACAGGAGGCGCGTCCGAAACTCCACATCGAAGCGGTCGTGGCCAAGGTCGTCCGCTGGCTCTTCCTCATCGTTGGCGCGCTGCTGGCCGTGGTCGTCGTGCTGTCCCTGATCCGCGGCGCGCCGCTCCTGGAGATGGTTCCGCTCATGCTCGTTTTGTTAATGAGCGCGGTGCCGGTCGCTCTGCCGGTCATGTTTACGGTCAGCATGGCGGTCGGGTCGAAGGAATTGGCAAAGAGCGGGGTGCTGGTCACGCGCCTCAGCGCCGCGGAGGATGCCGCGACGATGGATGTCCTCTGCGTGGACAAGACCGGCACGATCACGATGAACCAGCTTGCCGTCACGGGCGTGATCCCGCTGGAGCACGCGACCGAAACTGATGTGTTGTTCGCCGGTGCCCTTGCGTCCCAACAGGCTAACCAGGACCCAATAGACCTGGCATTCCTCGGCGCAGCGACGGCGCATCACGTGTTCGACGGCGTTCCCGCAGTTGCACCCGTCTCCTTCGCGCCATTTGATGCGAAAAACCGGCGGACAGAAGCCGTAGTCGAACAGAGCGGCCAGCGGCTGCGTGTGATGAAAGGCGCCGTGCGTACTGTCGCGCAAGCTTGCGGACTCCAACCCCCGGCGATCGAGGCGTTAGAGGCGCGAGTCAGCGAATCGGCAATGAAGGGGTATCGGACCCTGGCGGTGGCACGTGGTTCCGAGTCGGGCACCCCCGCCTTGCTCGGATTGGTGACGTTATATGATCCGCCCCGGCCGGATGCCAAGCAACTCATCGCCACACTCCACGATCTCGGCGTTCCGGTGAAAATGCTCACTGGCGACGCACTGCCGGTCGCGCGTGAGATCGGCCAAGGAGTCGGGCTGCCCAACATCCGGCGCGTGGCGGACCTGAAGGCGGCGGGCGCTCAGGCGGGCAACGAGGCGGTGGACTTGCTGGCGGGCGCCGATGGGTTCGCCGAAGTGTATCCGGAGGACAAATACATCGTGGTGCAGCACCTGCAGGCCGCGGGGCACGTGACCGGCATGACTGGCGACGGCGTCAACGATGCGCCCGCCCTCCGTCAGGCCGAGGTGGGCATCGCCGTCAGCACCGCGACCGACGTGGCGAAGGGCGCCGCGAGCGTCGTCCTGACCGAACCGGGATTGACGAACATCGTGGCGCTGGTCGAGCAGGGGCGGACGATCTACCAGCGCATTCTGACGTGGATTATCAACAAAATCAGCCGGACGATCCTCAAGGCTGCTTTCGTGGCCATCGCCTTCGTGGTGACCGGCAAGTTCGTTGTCTCCGCCTTTGCCATGCTGTTGCTCGTCTTCATGACGGACTTCGCGAAGATCTCCCTGGCCACCGACAACGTTCGGCCATCCAGGGAACCGGAAACTTGGAACATTGGAGGCTTCATCACCGTGTCCGTGGTGCTGGGTATCGCGATGGTCGCGGAAACGCTCCTCCTATTGTGGATCGGTTGGTCGCATTTCGGTTTGGCAACCAACAACAATGCCCTCTACACCTTCAGCTTCCTGATGCTGCTCTACTTTGCCGTATTCTCCGTTGTGTCCGCCCGGGAACGCCACTGGTTCTGGGCGACGCTGCCCAGTAAGACCTTCCTGTCAGCCATCACGGCGGATGCGCTCACAGGCACCATCCTGACGTTCGTGGGTCTTCCGGGACTCATGCCATTGCCTTGGAGGCAGACGCTCGCGATTTTTGCCTTTGCCATGGTCTCGTGCCTGGTCATCAACGACGCCCTGAAGGTTGCGATGATCAAATGGCGCGTTCTTAACGCCGTGGCGAAGAAACCGATCGATGTGACCCCGCAGATCGCCAGGCGTGCCTATGAACTGTACGAGCAGCGAGGCCGCCAGGAAGGCCGAGCAGTTCAGGACTGGGGGCAGGCGGAGAAGGAGATTCGGAAACATGAACCCCATAAATAGACAGAAGGGAACAACGGGGCGGGCAGTGCCGACAAAATGAAGATGAGAATCAGTTCAAAGGATTTCCGTGCGCGGCCTGGAGAGAAGGTCAAACTCAGGGAGTGGCCGACGATTGTGAACTCCTTGTATGAACGAAACTTAATGCGGCGTTCATCAGCCTTTAATGAAGGTCCGCTAGAGTCTAAACGTGAATGCAATCCAGTGATACATCCGTGCGCACCTGATGAACTCATGCTAGGTTTTTTTACAATGCTGGGGTAGCTGCCAAACAAACGCCATGCGAATCCTGCTGATCGAAGACGAAAAGAAAGTGGCCGACTTTGTCGCCCGCGGGCTACAGGCGGAGCTCTTCGCGGTGGACGTGGCCGCCGAGGGACCAGCCGCGCTGCAAATGCTGGCCGTCTGCGCATATGATCTGATCATTCTCGACTTGATGCTGCCGGGTTTGAGCGGCTCGGAGATTCTGAAGCGCATCCGTCGTGATCGGAATGAAGTGCCCGTCTTAATTCTCACCGCCCGGGATGCGATGGCCGAGAAGGTCGCTCATTTCGAGGCGGGCGCCGACGATTACCTGACCAAGCCGTTCGCCTTCGCGGAACTGCTCGTGCGCGTGAAAGCCCTCCTGCGCCGGGGGCCGGTGAACCGTGCCAGCGTCCTGCGCGTCGGGGACCTCGAACTCGACCGCCTGTCACAGCAGGTCAAACGCGCCGGCAAGCGCATCGACTTGACGGCCAAAGAATACGCCCTGCTGGAATACCTGGTCGCGAATGCCGGGCGGGTTTTCTCCCGCACCATGATCATCGAGCACGTGTGGGACCAGAGCTTCGAGGGCCTCACCAACATCGTCGATGTCTATGTCCGCCACCTGCGTGCCAAGGTGGACGATCCGTTTCCCACCAAGCTCATCCATACCATGCGCGGTGTGGGATATTCCATTGACGGCGGATCGGAGACATGAACACGCGCTCGCTCAGGTTCCAGTTGGTCGCCTGGTATGCCGCCCTATTGACGGGTTGCTTCGTCCTGATCGGTGCGGCGACTTATGTCGTCCTCCAGAGTTCGCTTGTCGGAGCGCTGCAGGAAACGCAGTTGCGGCGCGCGCGGCAGGTTGGGCAATTGTTGCTCGACGAAATCCGCGGCCCGGGCGAGGCGCGCGTGGGGGAAGAAGTCCAGGCGCGCTATGCGCCAGACCTCAACGGCCGCTTTGTCCGCATTACGCGCGGCGACGGCAGCTTGCTCTACGTGTCCCCGGCGCCCAATGACCAAACCTTCGTGCCCGGGAAAGTTCCGCCGCCTTCATGGCCCTCCCGCTCCGAGACGGCAAGCCAGACGCCATTGCCGGGAGGCCGGCAAATGCTCCTGGCCGGTCGCGCGGTCCAAACGCCCGGCGGTGCGCGCTATCTCGTCGAAACTGGGGCGCCGATGGACGACGTGCAGGCTCATTTGCGCCAGTGGCTGATGTTCCTGCTCGTGGTGCTCCCGGTGGTGGCCGCGCTGGCACTGGGCGGTGGTTCCTTTCTGGTGAAACGGGCGCTCCTACCGGTGGACAAGATTGCCGCCAGCGCGCAGCGGATCAGTTCGCAAAACCTCAGCGAGCGCCTCCCGGTCGCCCGGACGGGCGACGAATTGGAACGTCTCTCCATCGCGCTCAACCGCATGGTCCAGCGCCTCGATGAGGCCTTCCAATACTCACGGCGCTTCATGGCCGATGCCTCGCACGAGCTGCGCACGCCCCTGACCGTGCTGCGTGGCGAACTCGAAAGTGTCCTCCAGGAACCAGCCCTGGCGCCCGAGTGGCGCGAGCGGCTCGGCAGCGCGCTTGAGGAAGTCGAGCGCCTGGCCGGCATCGTCGAAGGTCTGTTTGCTATCTCGCGGCTCGACGCCGGGGAGGCCGCCGCGGAATGGGTTAAGCTCGACCTGGCCCGGCTGGCCGCAGCGACCGCTGATCAAATGTCCCTGCTGGCCGAGGACAAGAACATTCAGGTCACCTGCGCCGCCGCCGAACCGGTCTGGGTAGAAGGCGACCAGGCGCGGTTAAAGCAGGTGGTGGTAAACCTGCTCGACAATGCGATCAAATACACTCTTCAGGGCGGCGCCGTTGCTCTGAGCGTCAGCGCCCTCGACAGCAAGGCGGTGCTGGAGGTCGCGGACAACGGCATTGGGATTCCGGCGGAAGCGCTGCCGCGGGTTTTCGACCGGTTCTTTCGGGTTGATAAGGCGCGTTCGCGCGAATTGGGCGGCGCGGGCTTGGGCCTGTCGATCGTCAAATCCATCTGCACCGCCCATCACGGCCGCGTCGAGGCCAGCAGCCTCCCGAGTCAGGGCACTCGCTTCCGGGTTGAATTGCCGCTGGCCGCACTCCCCACCAACAACCAGAACAAGCATGATCATGAGCACTGAACCGCTGGAACCTCAGCCACCCGCCAGCAGCCCTATCCAAGAGCAGCCTGCCATCCCATCCCGTTCTTTCGGCAGCCGAGTCGCGGCCCCTCTCCGGCGCCCTGCTTGGCGTATCGTCGGCATCGTTTTTCTCGCTGTTGCTTCAATTGTGGTGTGGCGCACGATCACCGTTCACGCAAGACCGCAGATCACTCCGGCTGTCCATGCCTTGACAGTTGCCGTCGCCCAAGTGACCCGCCAGGACCTTTACCAAGAGAATACCATCTTCGCGGAATTCCGGCCTTACGTGGAAGTCGAGTTGCACGCCAAGGTCTCCGGGTTCGTGCGGGAGATGAAGGTGGATTTCGGCGACCGGGTGAAGACGGGCCAATTGCTGGCCACGCTGGAAGTTCCGGAACTGCAGGACGAGCTTCACAGCGCCATCGCCACCGAACAGAAGGCCGAGGCGGAATACACCAACGCTCACCTCATCTTCATGCGCCTGGCGGCGGTAAACAAGGAACATCCCAACCTGGTCGCGCAGCAGGATCTCGACACCGCCGACGACAAGGATCGCACCACTGCGGCGGCCATCGCCGCCACCAAAGCCGACGTGGACAAATACAACACGCTGGTGGCTTACACGCGCATCACCGCTCCATTTGACGGTGTGATCACGAAGCGATATGCCGATCCCGGCGCGCTCATTCAGGCCGGCACAACTTCCGATACCCAGGCCCTGCCCCTGGTGCGGGTTTCGGACAATTACCGGCTCCGGCTGGATTTCTTCGTGTCGCAGAAGTATGTCAAGGATACGCACGTGGGGGACCGGGTCGAGGTGCGGGTTGACTCGATGGGCGGCAAGACCTTCACCGGCATCATCACCCGCACGACCGCTCGGGTCGAGGAGCAAACCCGCATGATGACCGCGGAAATCGAGGTGCCCAACCCCAACCTGGAACTCGTGCCGGGCACTTATGCGGCGGTGGTCTTGAAGGTGGAGAGCCATCCCCACGCCTTGGCCATTCCCGTGCAGGCCGTTCCCGCCGGCCAGGAGTCCAGTGTGTACCTGGTCAATGACCAGCGCCAAATCGAGGTGCGGCCAGTGACCTTGGGCTTGGAGACCCCGACCAGCCGCGAAGTTCTTGCCGGCTTGAAAGAAGGCGATCTCGTGCTGGTTGGCAGCCGGTCGCAGGTCAAGCCCGGCCAAACGGTCGAACCCAAGTTGATCAACTCCCCCGCTCTGCAATGAACACTCCACTCGCCCCGGAACACTTGGAGGCCTTGCGCCGGTTGGACGCGTGCACGCTGGCCAACACCATCGAGACCTTTCACACGCGCCTGCGCGACGAAGGCTTTATGGACTCTAGCATCCGCTG